>CAJIAX010000172.1_pt1 | contig 67733 bp, 65 predicted proteins | sample 9199251 | NCBI WGS metagenome assembly CAJIAX01 (sample SAMEA7708287, study PRJEB35096) | sediment metagenome | biome: marine neritic benthic zone biome [ENVO:01000025]; feature: sediment [ENVO:00002007]; material: shallow marine sediment [ENVO:03000034] sea grass bed [ENVO_01000059] ... | reverse complement strand
GCTCTGGCCCAGGACCTGTCCCTGAGGCGCCTCCGGGTGACGGATCGAGTCCGCAGACCCCAGTTCCAGGCCCGCCTCCCGCACCGCCTCGTGGGCCTCCGTCAGCGACATGCCACGCAGGTCTGGCGTTGCCATCAGCCCCTCTGGAATCGGAGCGGCCGGAAACACGAACTGGGTGGCGATCAGGTACCCTACACCCCATCCCGCCAGGATAACGATCACAGCCAGGCCCGCCAGGCGGGCGCCTGGACCGCCCGGGATGGACACCCGCGGTCGAGCGTCCCCCGGCTCGCCCCCATCGGGATCGGAGGCCGGATCCTGGCTTTTCCGGCCGAAGCGCCGGCGGCGAATGGAGCTACCGAGATTCACGCAGCCCTCCGGAGCCGGGCCGCATACGCCCCGTCGAAACCGGTTCGGTGGGGAAGCACCACCAGCCCACCCGACGGTCCGAGCAGATCTGTGTCGACCGCTGCGGTCGGCTCGATGAAGAAGTCGTCATGTCGCTCAAGGAATGCCGCCACCTGGTTCTCGTTCTCTTCCGGTTCCAGCGTACACGTGGAGTACACCAGAAGTCCCCCCGGAGAGACCACGTCCGCCGCGCCTTCTAGTATACGCCCTTGAAGCTGGACCAGGGACTCGATGTCCCCGGGTCGGAGCCGCCATTTCAGATCCGGCCGTCGCCGCAGGGTCCCGGTCCCACTGCAGGGTACGTCGATGAGCACGGCGCGTGCCACGGTCAGGGGCGGTCGCTCGGCGTCCGCGACCACCAGTCCGACGGGGCCTCCCAGCCGCTCCAGCGCGTCCTGCACCCGCGCGAGCCGAGCGGGGGATCGGTCGGCCGCGACGACGTATCCGGCGGATTCGGCGAGTGCGAACGCCTTGCCGCCTGGAGCCGCGCACAAGTCCGCAACGGTGGACCCAGGGGCCACGTCCGCGTAGTGCGTCACGAGGGCGGCGGCGGGGTCCTGGATGACGCCCCGGACCATGTCCAGAGCCTCGGCCGGGGACGCCCCCGTGGCCAGTCGAATGCACCCGCTTCCGCGGCCCGCCTCGGCCGCGCCGGGCCCCAGGGCGTCGAGGGCCCGATCCAGCGTCACGCCGAGCGGATGCAGATAGGTCGGCGGCACGGCGTTGTTCGCCACCAACAGGGCTTCCACGTCCTCCATCGACCACCGGGACAGCCAGCGCCGCACCAGCCAGGACGGGTGGGAGTGCCAGGAGGCCAGGTATTCCAAGGGTTCCCGTGATGGATCGGGAAACGCCTCACGGTCCAATCCATCCCTGGCCAGCCCTCGCAGCACGGCGTTGGCCAGCCCGGCGGCGCCCCGCCCGGCGTGGCCCCGGGTCTGATCCACGGTCTGGGACACGGCCGCGTAGTCCGGGACACCGTCCATGTGCAGGATCTGGTGAGCCCCCATTCGGAGCAGGTCGAGCACCGGGGGATCCAGTCCGTCGAGTCCCCTTCGCACCCGGGCCCCGAGCAGGTGGTCCAGCCGGCCCCGGTACCGGAGCACACCATATGCGCATTCCCGAGCCCAGCGACGATCCCGGTCTTCGGCTCCGGCGGTCACGGCGTTGAATGCCCGGTCCAGGTATGCACCGTCGTCGACGGCTTGGAGGGTCTCCAGAGCAAGGCTGCGGCCGGGCGCCACGGAATCGCGTGGCGTCATGGTCTCACTGGCGGTGGTGGAGCGAAACGACCCGCGGCGTGTCGAGACGGTTCAGGACGGGAACACTCCATCGGGGCTGGCCGAGGGCCGGCCTCGCCGCGGTCAGCGGAAGCGATCAGTCCAGCATCCCCTCTGTGGGCGACGACGGCACGGCGATCTCTCGACTGGGCATACGGCCCGCGAGATATGCGGTCCGGCCGGCGATCACCGCGTGCCGCATGGCGGTGGCCATGGCAACGGGATCGTCCGCAGCCGCGATCGCGGTGTTCATCAGCACGCCGTCGACACCCTGCTCCATCGTCAGACACGCGTCCGAGGCCGTTCCCACGCCCGCGTCCACGATCACCGGGACTTCCAGGCGGGACTTGATCTCGCGGATGTAGTACGGGTTCACGACCCCCAGGCCGCTCCCGATGGGGCTGGCCAGGGGCATCACGGCCACGCACCCCGCGTCTTCCAGGCGGAGCGCGGTGATCAGGTCGTCGTTGGTGTAGGCCATGACCTTGAACCCCTCGCCGGTCAGGATCCGGGCCGCCTCCAGGGTCGCGGCCGTGTCCGGCAGCAGCGTCCGTTCGTCGCCGATCACCTCGAGCTTGACCCACTCGTTGAAGCCGGCGGCCCGGGCGAGGCGAGCATACCGGATCGCGTCCTCGGCCGTGTAGCACCCGGCCGTGTTGGCGAGCAGGAACGTGGTCTCGGGATCCAGGTGGTGGAGGATGCCCTCTTCGGAGCTGCGATCCAGGTCCACCCGGCGCACCGCCACCGTGACCATGGCGGCCTGGCTGGCCTCAAGGGCCCGCACCATCTCGTCGTTGGTCCGGTATTTCCCGGTACCCACGAACAACCGGGAGTGGAAGTCTCGACCGCCGATGTGAACCGGTGCGTCCAAGCGCCCGTCGAGCCCGCTACGGGCTCGGGATTCGACCGTCATCGATGTTCATCCGCCTCCGACGAAGTGGACGAGCTCAAGGGTGTCGCCCTCCGTCACCAGGGTGTCAGGGTATTGGCTTCTGTTCAGAATCTCTCGGTTCAGCTCCACCACGACCAGTGCCGGGTTCAACTCCAGGGACTCCAGAAGGCCCTTCACCGAAAGGCCACCGGGGATCTCCCGCTCCTTGCCGTTGAGCTGCACGGCGATCGTGCTCATGCCCTCGCTCCGTGTCATGGTTCGGCCGGGTCCGGCTGTCGGATCACGATGGCCTCCAGCGCGGCCAGATAGGCCGTCACGGCCTCGTCGGGCCGGGCCCCCGACCACACGCCCGACAACACGGCAACGCCGTGGGCCCCGGCCTCCAGCACCGTCCCGACCCGGTCCGGCGTCACGCCGCCGATGCCGACCACGGGCGCCACCTCCAACGCCGCCACCTGCGCGATCAGCGACACGCCGGCTCCGGGTCGCTCGGGGTGGCTGGCCGTCGGAAAGATGGTACCCACGATCAGGAAGTCGGGTGCCCCGGAGACACACGTCTCCGCACCCGCCGGATCATGGACCGAGGCCCCGAGGCATGCGTCCGGCCCGAGCAGGGCCCGGGCCTCGGCCGCCGGAAGCGAGCGCTCTCCCAGATGGGCCGCGACGCCCAGGGCCAATGCCACGTCCACCCGGTCGTTGACCACGAGGAGGCTCCCGGTTTCGGACGCGGCGGAACGCAGCGTCCGCACCAGGGCGAACACGTGCACGGAAGGGGAGCGGGGCCCCCGGACGTGCAGGGCCAGATCTGCCCCACCAGCAGCGAGCACCCCCTGGGCCCGATCGATGAACCTCGGTTCGGCCAGGAGCCGATCGTCGGTTACCACGTGAAGCCGTGGAATCACTCGAAGCGCTGTCCCACCTCCGCCGCCCGACCTCTCAGCCACTCGTCGGTCGCCATCCTCCGCTTGCCGGGAGGCTGCACCTGTCCGACCCGCACCGCCCCTTCCCGGGTGGCTACGACCAGCCCTGCACCGGCATCGGCCGCCAGGATCGTCCCGGGAGCCCCGTCCCCGGGCACCCCGGTGGGCTCGAAGAGCTTCAGCGGTTGTCCGTTCCACTCGGTCCAAGCCCCGGGCACCGCATCCATGCCCCGGATGTGATCGGAGACGGCCTTGGCGGGCCGATCCCAGTCCACGCGAGCCACGGTCCGATCCACCTTGGGCGCGTAGGTCGCCTGCTCGTGGTCCTGTTCCCGCTCCTCGACGGCGCCCACCTGCAGAATGGTCAGGGTGGCGATCAGCGTTTCGGCCCCGACCTCGGACAGACGCAGGGCCAGCTCGGACGCGGTTTCTCCTTCCAGGATGGGTTCCGGGTTCTGGAACAGGATGGGCCCGGCGTCCATGGCCTCGACCATGCGCATGATCGTGACTCCGGTCGTTTCATATCCCCGGGCGATGGCCCAGTTGATCGGTGCCGCGCCCCGGAGGTGTGGCAACAACGAGGCGTGCACGTTGATCGACCCCAGGGGTGGGATGTCCAGGACTTCCCGGGAGAGGATATGCCCGTAGGCCACGACGACCGAGATGTCCGGCTTCAGGGCCCGAAGCGACTCGATGAACTCGGCGCCCCTGGGGCGGTCCGGCTGGAACAGGGGGTACCCCGCCGCCTCGGCGACCTCCTTCACGGGTGACGGCCGCAGGTGCCGGCCCCGGCCCGCCGGCCGGTCGGGCTGGGTCACGACGCCGACGACCTCGTGTCCCTCCTCGTCCAGCGCGACGAGGCTGGGAACGGCGAATGCGGGCGTGCCCCAGAACAGGATGTTCAAGGTCAGTCCGTCTCTTCCTGTGACTTCTTCCACTTCTTCAGGAGCATGCGCCGCTTGAAGGGCGTGACGCGATCCAGGAAGAGAATGCCGTCCAGGTGATCGATCTCGTGTTGAAGAGCCCGCGCCAGGAGGCCCTCGGCCTCCACGGTCTGGGTTTCGCCCAGGGGGTCGAGGCCCTCGACTACGACGGCGAAGGGTCGCTCCACCACGTCCTCCAGCCCCGGGATGCTGAGGCAGCCTTCGGCGGACTTCTCCGTTTCCCGGCTGGCCTCGGTCACCACGGGATTGATGAAGGCGAACCGACCGCCCGGTTGATCCTCCGATTCCCCGACGTCCACGACCATCACCCGGGTCGACAGACCGATCTGGGGTGCGGCCAGCCCCACCCCCTCGGCGTGGTACATGGTCTCGAACATGTCCTCGACCAGCGCTTCGAGCTGGGGACCGAACTCGGCCACCGGATCGGCCTGCTGTCGCAGCACGGGGTCGCCCAGGAGTCTGATGTTTCGGATGGTCATGTCGTGCATTCCGTCGTGCCGGTCAGGCCGCCGTCGTTTCCGCGGTTTCGACCCGGGCGATGCGGGCCCGCTCCACCACGATCCTGGTGCTCTCGTCGGTCTTGATGGTGATCCGGTCTTCCTGGGCGTGAACCACGGTACCGATGATACCGCCGGCCGTGACGACCGTGTCGCCCTTCTTGACCGCCCGGATCAGTTCCTGGTGGCGTTGCTGCTCCTTCCGCTGGGGCCGGATGAGCAGGAAGTAGAAGATGGCGAAGATGGCACCCATCTGGATCATGAAGATCAGGGTGCCGTCCGCCCCTTCCCGGGGAACCCCGAACGTGGCAAGCGCGATGTCCAAGTGATGTCTCTCCAAACAGACGATGAAGTGTTTCCGCCAGTGGGCGTCCTGCTACACTCTCGCACCCCGGTATCGTTCCAGCCAGTCACGGTGCCAGGAACCGAACGATCCGGCCAACACGTGTTCCCGGGCAAGGCCCGCGAGCCGGACCAGGAAGCGCAGGTTGTGGATCGAAACCAGCCGGCTGCCCAGATCCTCGCCGGCGATTCGGAGGTGTCGCAGATACGCACGGTCGAAATGGGTGCACGTGTAGCAGTCGCATTCGGAATCCAGGGGGGCGGTATCGGTCCGGAACCGGGCGGCCTTCAGGTTGACCTGCCCTTCGTCGAGCGTCCACGCGGTGCCGTGGCGAGCGTTTCGGGTCGGAGCCACGCAATCGAACATGTCGCAGCCGCGGGCGATCGACTCCAGCATGTCGTCGGGGTATCCCACGCCCATGAGGTAGCGCGGGGCATCGGCGGGCATGAGAGGGTCGGTCGCCTCCAGGACCCGCCACATGTCGGCCTTGGCCTCGCCCACGCTCAGCCCTCCGATGCCCAACCCCACCCAGTCGCCCTCCGCCAGGGTGCGTTCGAGGTGGGCGACGCGCAGGTCGGGAGACGTGCCGCCCTGAAGCACGGGGAAGAGCGCCTGCGGCGGCACGTTCTCGGTCGCGCCGAGGGCCTCGAACCGGTCTCGGCATCGAACCAGCCAGTCCAGCGTCCGTCGGTTCGCTTCTTCCACCACGCCGCGGGACGCACCACCCGGCGGACATTCGTCGAACGCCATGATCACGTCGGCACCCAGCGCCCGCTGCACGTCCATGACCCTCTCCGGCGTGAACAGGTGACGAGATCCGTCTACGTGGCTCTGGAACGTGACGCCCTCGTCCTCGATGCGGTTGATGCCCGCAAGGGAGAACACCTGGTAGCCCCCGGAGTCGGTCAGGATCGGACCCGGCCAGCGCATGAACGCGTGCAACCCGCCCAGGTCCCGAACCAGCTCGTGCCCCGGTCGCAGGTACAGGTGGTAGGTGTTGGCCAGGACCATGGTGGCGCCCACGGCCTCCACCTCCTCCGGAACCAGCGTCTTCACGTTGCCCAGGGTGCCCACGGGCATGAAGACAGGGGTGGGCACGGGTCCGTGCGGTGTGACGAAGGTACCGGCCCGAGCCGCCCCCTCCGTGGATTCCAGAGTGTAGGAGAACACGGTCAGCTTCGGACTCCAGGCGTTGGGGGAGTCAACGGCCCTTCTTCTCCAGGGTCTGGGCGAGCTGCTCCACCATGGACGCCTGGGCGCTGACGCCGGGTTTGTCCGGCAGGTACACGAGCTCGATCTCGTCGCCTTCGCGGAAGCTCTCGTGCTCGTTCTCCGTCACCGTGATTCGGTGGCTGTAGGTGCGCCCATCGGCAGCGGTGAACTCGTACCGGAGATGGTGGGTCGCCCGCCCACCCCCACCGGAGCTACTCCGGCTGCCCCGCTTTACGACACGCCCCGTGACCGGGACCCCCTGCTCCACCAGCTTCTTCATCTGCAGGCCGCGCCGCGCGACGACGACCACCATGCCGCCGACGATCAGCACGAACATCAGGATGGCTTCCATCAGACAATCACCATGGCGTCGCCATAGGAATAGAAGCGACATCCCGCGTCGACGGCGGTCCGGTACGCCTCCATGACCGCCGAGTAGCCTCCGAATGCCGCCACGAGCATCAACAGCGTGGAACGGGGCAAGTGGAAGTTGGTCACGAGCGCGTCCACGATCTGGAACCGGTACGGCGGCCGGATGAACAGATCCGTCGATCCGACGCCCGCCTCGATCGTCCCGCCCCGGGCCGCGCTCTCCAGGGTTCGCACCACCGTAGTGCCCACGGCCCACACCCGGCCGCCCCTGGCCCGTGTCGTGGCCACGGCCCGGGCCGTGGCCGCCGGCACATGATACCACTCCGAGTGCATATGGTGGGCCTCGGGATCATCCCCGTCCACCGGCCGGAAGGTCCCGGGCCCCACGTGGAGCGTGACCGAGACCCGCTCAACGCCTCGCGCCTCGATCCGGTCCAGCAGCTCCGACGTGAAGTGCAGCCCCGCCGTGGGCGCCGCCACCGACCCAGGCGTGCGGGCGTACACCGTCTGGTAGCGCGCCCGGTCCAGCGCCTCGTCCGGGCGATCGATGTAGGGCGGCAGGGGCACGTGGCCGTACCGGTCCAGGGCGTCGAGGGGATCCAGGGCCGTGATCAGTCGGACCAACCTCGCGCCCCCGGGAACCGAGTCCACGATTTCCACGGAAAGCTCTTCCGAGATCACGACGGTGCGGCGGGGGTTGAGCTTGCCTCCGGGTCGGACCAGGGCCTCCCCGAGCTCGCCGGCGTCGGACCAGTCCCGGCTGGCCGGTGCCAGAAGGAGGATCTCGGCCCTGGCACCCGTGGGTTTGCTGCCCAGGAGGCGGGCCGGCACCACCTTGCTCTCGTTGACCACGAGCAGATCGCCGGGGCGCAGCAGGTCGACCAGGTCGGTGAACGCGCCCAGGGTAACGTCGCCCGTGTCCCGATCCAGAACCAGGAGCCGACTCTCGTCTCTTCGGCTCGCCGGATACCGGGCGATCCGGTCGTCGGGGAGGACGTAGTCGTACTCCGACACCCGAGTCCCCTCCGGCTCGGGCCGAGGGGGCCCAGTCACTCTCCGAACAGGGAGGACTGCTGGGCCGGGCCCCCGGCGTTCGGGTCTCCGGATGACCTGGGAGGCGTGTACCCGAACCGCTGGTAGGCCCGGGGCGTCGCCGTCCGTCCACGGGTCGTTCGTTGGAGGAAGCCTTCCTGGATCAGGTAGGGCTCATAGACCTCTTCCAGCGTGCTGACGTCCTCGCCCATGGCCACCGCCAGGGAGTTGAGGCCCACGGGTCCCCCGTCGAACTTCTCGATGATGGTCTTCAGGACCCGGGCGTCCATCTCGTCGAGGCCGTATTCGTCCACATCCAGCAGCGCGAGTGCCGCCTCGGCCACCGGCGCCGTGATGATGCCGTCGGCCTCCACCTGGGCATAGTCCCGGACCCGGCGGAGCAACCGGTTCGCCACACGGGGCGTGCCCCTGGACCGTGCGGCCAGCAGGTCCGCGCCCTCGCCGGTGGTCTCTACGCCCAGGATCTCGGCGCTGCGGCGGATGATCACTCCGAGCTCTTCGGGCGGATAGAAGTTGAGCCGTTGGACGATCCCGAAGCGGGCCCGCATGGGGGCGGTGAGCATGCCGAAACGGGTGGTGGCCCCCACCAGCGTGAACTTCTCGATCCCCATCGTCATGGTCTGGGCCCGAGGTCCCTCCGCCAGGCGGATCTCCACCTTCCAGTCCTCCATGGCCGGATAGAGGAACTCCTCGATGATCGGCCGGAGGCGATGGATTTCGTCGATGAAGAGGATGTCGCCTTCCCGCTGATTCGTGAGAATCCCTACGAGATCGGCGGGCTTTTCCAGGATCGGCCCCGAAGTGGTCTTGATGTTGACGCCCATCTCCCGGGCCATGAGGGAGGCGAGGGTGGTCTTGCCCAGGCCAGGCGGGCCGTGGAACAGGGTGTGGTCCAGGGGCTCCCGGCGCTGCTTGGCGGCCTGGATGGCGATCCGCAGGGCATCCCGCACCTTGTCCTGGCCGATGAACTCCGCGAGGCGCTGGGGACGCAGCCCGGGTTCCGCGTGCTGGTCTTCGGTCAGTGCCTCGGGTGTGGTGATCTCGGTGCGGTCGGTCACGTGGCGTCTCTGTCTTCCTGCGACCAGCATTCGAGCCAGGCCTCGAGGGGCTGGCACTTGTCGATCCGGTTCATCGGATTCCGGGATGGGTAGGTGTTCACGTCAGCGACTCGCCAATGCCTTGCGGATGAGCTCATCGGTGCCGTCCGCCCCGCCGTCCTCCAGGACCCGCCGTACCGCGGCGTCGGCGTCGGTGAACGTGTAGCCCAGGGCCACGAGGGCGGCCACGGCCTCCTGGGCTCCGGATCCCGGAGCAGCCCCTGCACCGGCCGGAGCCACGGCCAGGTCCTGCACCTTGTCCGAGAGTTCGAGGGCGATCCGCTCGGCCGTCTTCTTGCCCACCCCCGAGACCTGTTTCAACGCGTTGACGTCCTTCTCGGCCAGCGCCCGGGCGAGGCGTGGCGCGGTGAACGTGGACATCATGGCGAGCGCCACCTTGGGGCCCACGCCCGACGCGCCCAGCAGTCGGCGGAACAGCTCGCGTTCGCCGGGCTCCATGAATCCGTACAGCGTCAGGGAGTCCTCCCGGACCACCTGCAGCACCCGCATCTCGAAGTCGGCGGTCGGAGGCAAGGGCAACCGGTCGAGGATGGTCAGCGGCACCTCGAGCTCGTACACCACTCCGCCGGCCGTCTCGAGCTCCACCCGATCCAGGTCCCTGCTGACCAACGTGCCTTTGATACGGCTGATCACGGACGACTCCGGTCGGCGTTCATCGGGGAAACGCTCCCACGAAACAGTGACAGAGGGCAGCAGCCACACCGTCGGCGGCATCCGCGGGCGTGGGTGGGCTCTTCAGCCGCAGGTGCTTCTGTACCATGAACGCGACCTGGTCCTTGGAGGCGCCTCCGGCTCCAACCACCGCCTTCTTGATCTCCCGGGCTCCGTACTCGGCGATGATCAGTTCGGCGTGGGACGCCGCCAGCAGGATCGCGCCCCTGGCGTGCCCCAGGGTCAAGGCACTGTGCACGTTCTTGCCCACGAACACGTCCTCCACTGCCACCGCGTGGGGCCGATGCCGATCGATGAGATCGGTGAGGCCGTCGTAGATTTCCCGGATCCGGGTGGGGAGGCTCTGGCGAGGAGACGTCCGGATGACGCCGCATTCCAGCAGGGTAACGCCGCCGTCCCCGCTCCGGGCCACGAGTCCGTACCCGGTGATCGCCGTGCCGGGATCGATTCCCAGGACTCGGGAGGTCGCAGGCACGGACACCCCGGGCGGGCCCGAACCGGCCGCGGGCGCTGCCGCGCCCGGGGTCAGAGGGCCTCCGACAACACCGCTTCGTCGATGTCGCCGTTCGAGGAGACGCGCTGCACGTCGTCCGAGTCGTCCAGGGCGCTCATGAGCTTGACCAGGCGCTCGGCCTCCTTGCCGGCCACTGCCACCTCGTTCTTGGGGATCATCGAGAGCTCTGCCTGGGCGATCTCGATCCCTGCGCCCTTGAGCCCTTCCTGGACCCCGTGGAAGTCGACCACCTCGGCCGTGACGACGAACTCGTCGCCTTCCGACGTCACGTCCTCGGCTCCAGCCTCGATGGCCGCCTCGAACACGGTGTCCTCGTCGAACCTGGACGCGTCCACGTAGACCTGGCCCTTGCGATCGAACTGCCAGGCCACGGACCCCGCCGTTCCCAGGCTCCCGCCGTGCTTGGTCAGGAGGTGGCGCACCTCGGCCACCGTCCGATTCTGGTTGTCGGTGAGGGTCTCGATGTACAGGGCGACCCCGCCGGGCCCGTAGCCCTCGTACACGATCTCCTCGTACGAGACACCCTCGAGCTCGCCCGTGCCCTTCTTGATCGCCCGTTCGATGTTGTCGGTGGGCATGTTGGACTGACGGGCCGTGTCGATCGCCAGCCGCAACCGGGCGTTCCCGTCCGGATCCCCACCACCCTCCTTCGCCGCCACCGTGATCTCCCGGATCAGCTTGGTGAACATGGCGCCTCGCTTGGCGTCGTTCACCGCCTTCTTCCGCTTGATCTGTGACCACTTGTTATGACCAGCCACGTGCGCGTTCTCCTACGTGCATCGTCGGGGTGGAAAGAGCCAGCGCTTTTGGCTTCTCTTCGGCTGAACCAAGGTACGAAAGGGCCGACCCCGGATCAAACCGGAGTCGGCCCTGTCCAACCCTGATCAAGCGGTCACCGCGTCAGTGGCTCGCCGATTCCTGGGCCTCGTCGATGATCTTCTTGGCGGCATCGTGGGGCACGGGATCGTAGCCCACGAACCTCCGGGCATGGTGGCCCCTGCCCTGGGTGATCGAGCGAAGCGTCGACGCGTATTTGTAGAGCTCCGCCTCGGGCACTCGGGCCTTGATCACGGCCCGGCCGGCGTTCATCTCCGTGCCCAGAGGCCGGCCCCTGCGCTGCGTGATGTCGCCGATGATGTCCCCCATGTACTCGTCCGGCGCGGTGACTTCGACCTCCATCACGGGCTCGAGGATCACCGGCCCGCAGTCGGCCGCTACCCTCTGGAACGCCAGCGACCCGGCCACCTTGAAGGCGATATCGGACGAGTCCACGGAGTGGTACGAGCCGTCGTAACACTCGGCGGCGAAATCGACCACCGGGAATCCGGCCAGGATGCCTTTGTTGGCCGCCTCCCGAATGCCCTTGTCCACGCTCGGCACGTACTTCCCCGGGATCACGCCGCCCTTGATGGCGTTGACGAACTCGTAGCCGTCGCCGCGGGAGCGGGGCACGAGCTTGACCCAGCAGTCCCCGAACTGGCCGCGCCCACCGCTCTGCTTCTTGAAGCGACCCTGACCCTTGGACGGCTTGGTCAGCGTTTCCCGGTAGGCGATCCTCGGCGCTTCGGTCTCGACCGACACGCCGAACTTCCGCTTCATGCGCTCGAAGTTGACGTCCAGGTGCAACTCGCCCAGGCCTCGGGCGATGGTCTGGTGGAGCTCGGCGTTGAACTCACCGTGGAACGTCGGGTCCTCCTCGTGGAGGCGGCTCAGCACCTCGCCCAGCTTATCCTCGTCGCTCCGGGTCACGCCCTTGATGGCAACCGAGATGTCCGGGTTCGGGAACGGGATCTTCTCCAGCACGACGGGGCGGGCCGCGTCGCACAGGGTGTCGTTCGTGTGCGTGTTCTTGAGCTTCGCCACGACACCGATGTCCCCGGCGTGGAGCTTGGGCACTTCCATGCGTTCCTTGCCCAGGCCGATGCTCAGGTGGTTGAGCTTCTCCGAGGCGCTCCGCTCCGGGTTCTTCACCTCCGTGCCGTTGCCCACGGATCCCGACATGACCTTGAAGTACGACAGCTCGCCCACGTGGGGCTCGTTGGCCGTCTTGAACACCAGGGCGGTGAACGGCTCGCCGTCGTCGGCGTGAAGGCTGACCTCCTGGTCGAGGCCGGGTCGCGAGGCGATCTCGCCACCGGTCTCGGAGGGGTTCGGGAACAGCTCGACCATCTTCTTCAGCAGGGCCCGCATCCCGTAGGTCAGCCCGGCCGCGCCGCAGAACACCGGAACGACCTCGCCCTTCGCCACCGCACGGGCCATGGCCTCGATCGCTTCCTCGCGACTGATGGTCTCGCCCTCGAGGTAGCGCTCGAGCAGGGCTTCGTCGGTCGTGGCCAGGGTCTCGAGGAGCTCGGTCTCCCACTTGGCCTCGATCTCCTTCAGGTCGTCGGGGATGTCCTGCTCGTCGTACTCGCCCTTGGTCGTGCCGGACTTGTACAGATGGGTCCGTTCGCTGAAGAGGTTGATGATGCCCTTGAACCCGTGTCCCGATCCGACGGGGATCTCGACGGGCAGGGCAGCCCCGGTCAGGTGCTCCTTGATGTCGTTGTAGACCTTGTCGAAGTCGGCGTGCTCCTTGTCCATCATGGACACGAAAATGACCCGAGGAATGCCCCGGGCCTCCACGTACTCCCACACGGTCTCGGTGCCGACCTCGACGCCCGAGGTGGCACCGACCACAATCACCGCCGCGTCCGCCACCCGGGTCGCGGCAATCGCGTCTCCGGTGAAGTCGAGGTAGCCGGGCGTGTCCAGCAGATTGATCTTGTGACCTTCCCACTCGGCATAGGCCGGAGTGAGCTGCATGGAGATTCCATGACCCAGCTCTTCGGCCGTTGTCATGGTGAGGGAGTGCCCCGCCTCGACGTCACCGAGCCTCCGGGACGTCCCGGCCACGAAACAGAGCGAGTCGATGAGCGTCGTCTTGCCCGACCCGCCGTGTCCCAGGACCGCCACGTTCCGAATCTTGTCAGTGGCGTATTCTTTGGCAGATCCCATGTCACCTCCTGAAAGGAAACCTCTGGCTCGACGGACGGCCCTTGGGAGTGGGCGGTCCGTCCCTTCACGTTCCCGGACAGGAGCGCCCCGACCCCACGCACACGCGGGCCAGGGCGCCACTGAACGGGCTACCGGGGAATCCGACGATCCGGACGGATCGGCCAGGAGGCGATCCCGAGCAGACACACGGAGTCCCGGGACCGCTGAACCTACGGTTTCGTTACAGGATTGACCAGAGTCGACGCGGTTGCGCCGGGAAGGTCCGAAGCCCGGGCCTCAGTTGGTCCGATGGCGCTTGGAAACCTCGTCGAGAATCTGCACCTCTTCGGGCGACAACGACGACATCCCCTGGGCGCTGATCTTGTCGAGGATCTGGTCGACCCGGTCCAGGATCGCATCCTCCTCTCGACGGGGTCGGCCGGCCTGAGTTTGGCCGGCGGCCTTCTCCTCTTCCTCGTCTCGGGGCACGATGGCCAGCCTTCGGGCCCGCTTCGAACCCTTCTGGCTCCGGGTCTTGCCCGATCCCTTCCAGTCCAGCTTGAGGTAGAGGAAGCCCGTGAGCAGCCCGCCGAGGTGGGCGAAGTGGGCGATCCCACCGCCGGCTCCACCGAAGGCGCTCATGAAGGTGAGCGCGAAGAGGAACGCGGCGAGCCACTTGGCTTTGACCGGGAAGATGCCCCAGACGTAGATCGGCGCGTTGGGCCACGTCATGGCGAACGCCAGCATGACGCCGTACACCGCCGCCGACGCCCCGATGATGCCGGCCGGCGCGAAGAAGAAGCTCAGGGCCACGCCACCCAACCCGCAGATGACGTAGAAGCGGATGAACTCGGGCGAACCCCAGCGGGCCTCCAGGGGAGGGCCGAAGAAGAACAGCACGAGCATGTTCATCAGGAGATGCCAGAGATCTCCGTGGAGGAACATGTACGTGAAGGCGCCCCAGGGGCGGAACAACAGGTTGGACGGATCGAACGCGAACCAGTTCACGACCAGGTCGGCGCCGACGATGGCCGTGAGCAGGAAGACGACCGTGTTCGCGATCAGCAACCGCTTCACCCATGGGGTGAGCATGTAGCTGAAGTTGAACCCGTAGCTCTGGGTGCCTGTGTTGTAGGCCATTCCGTCCTGAAACCGACCAGATGTGAGCGTGTCGGCGGGGCCTGCGAAGAACCACGCCGAGCGTCAGCGGGATCATGTTGGGGGGTGGACCTGCCGTAGCCCCTTCAACCCCTCCCCGCCGCGCCGTGTTCCTTGCCCGCGCCTCCTGCAAAAGGTATCGGCCGGAACTCCCCGATCCCGCAGGCGCGGCCGGAGATCTCCGCTATTCCCGGCGCCGCTCCAGGGTCAGTTCCGCGATGCGCTCGCAGAGCTGCGGGAACTCGATCCCGGCGGCGCGGGCTCCCTTCGGCAGCAGGCTCGTGGCCGTGAGGCCCGGGAGCGCGTTGGCCTCCAGGCACCAGGCCCGACCCGCAGCGTCCAGGATGAAGTCCACCCGGGAATAGTCGCGAAGCCTCAGTACAGCATGGGCCCGGAGGGCCAGGTCCTGCAACCGTTCCGCGGTCGCCACCGGCAGGTCGGCGGGAAAGATCTCTTCGGCCATCCCGGGCTGGTACTTGCACTCGTAGTCGAACAGCTCGTGCTCGGGGACGATTTCGCCTACCGGCAGCGCCGTCTCGCCGAGGACACCGACGGTGAACTCCCGACCTTCGATGAACGCCTCGTAGAGCACGGTGTCGCCGTCCGAGGCAATGGCGGACGCGGCGGGTCCGATCTCCTCCGGGCTCCGGGCCAGCACCAGGCGCAACGATGAACCACCGGAGGCCGGCTTCACGATCACCGGTAGGCCCAGCGTTGCCGCCACCTCCGCAGGGTCCCGCTCGCCCGTCAGCCAGGGCGGTGTGTCGATGCCGGCGTCCCGAAGAAGGCGCTTGCTCACGTCCTTGTCCATGGCCAGCGCGCAGCCCAGCGGACCGCTGCCTGAGTAGGGAACCCCGGTCAGCTCGAGCACGGTCTGCAACGTGCCGTCCTCCCCCGCCCCACCGTGGAGGGCGAGGAAGAAGACGTCCGCGTCCCGGACCCGGGGCTCCACCGTGAGCGCGGTGGTGTCTCCGGTGGAGACCAGGTCCATGGCCGCCACGTCCGGTGGCAGCGCTCCGACGCCGGTCGTGAGAATCCGGTGTTCGTCGTCGGGGCTCAACACCCCCGCGGCCGTATCGTAGGCCACGACCTCGTGGCCGGCCCGTCGCAGGGCGGCCGCGACCTGGCAGCCGGAGGCCAGGGACACGTCCCGCTCTTCGGACGCTCCTCCGAGCAGCACCGCGATCTTCACGAACCGTCTCCGGCCCGTGGCTTCTTCTGGAACCGGATGGGCACCTGGGCCCAGACGGTGACCCGCTCTTCGCCCCTGCGGGCCGGGCGGAAGCGCAGCTCCATGGCTCCACTCATCGCCGCGTCGTTGAAGTCCGTGTGGGGGCTGGGCTCGACCACCTCGACCGAGTCGACCTCGCCGCGCTCGTTCACGAGCACCCGCACCAGGACCTCCCCCTCCACGTCGGCGTCCCACATGCTGAGGGGGTACTGGACCGTTGGCTCCTGGAACAGCGGCTCCGGCGGGTCGATGCCCACGTCTTCCGCACAGGCAACGCCGGCCAGGACGAGGAGTGCCAGGATCGGTCCCCGAAGAATTGGGGTCGAGTCGCTCATTCCAGGTCTCCTCCACCGGCTTGTCGCCGGAGCTCCGCGAGCAGAGTCAGGGCTTCGAGGGGCGTCAGACGGTCCGGGTCCAGGGCCCGCAACGCGTCCACGACGGGATGGTCCCGGTGGAACAGGGACAACTGATCGGGCGGAGGCTCGGATGGTGGCCGGTGGCGCCCGTACCGCCCCAGCCCTTCGCCCCCTCCGGAGTGGCTGCCTTCCAGCTCCTCCAATAGCTCCCGTGCCCGTGCGATCACGTCTCCGGGAACGCCCGCAAGGCGGGCCACCTGGATCCCGTAGGACCGGTCGGCGCCCCCGGCCTCGAGGCGACGCAGGAAGACCACGTCCTCGCCCACTTCCCGGACCGCGACGTTCATGTTCTTCACGGCCGGGAGCAGATCGCCGAGCTGGGTCAGCTCGTGGTAGTGCGTGGCGAAGATGGTCTTGCACCCCGTGCGTTCATGCAGGTGTTCGGTGACGGACCACGCGATGGACACGCCGTCATAGGTGGATGTTCCCCGGCCGATCTCGTCGAGGAGGACCAGGCTGCGATCCGTGGCCCCGTGCAGGATAGCCGCGGTCTCGTGCATCTCGACCATGAACGTAGACTGGCCCCGGGCCAGGTTGTCGGACGCCCCCACCCGGGTGAAGATCCGGTCGCACACGGGGATGCGCGCGCCGTCCGCCGGAACGAACGCGCCCATCTGGGAAAGGAGCTGGATCAATCCCACCTGACGGAGAACCGTGCTCTTGCCGGCCATGTTCGGCCCGGTGAGGATCACGATGCGACCCTCGTCGTCCAACACCAGGTCGTTGGGAATGAACTCCTCGGCCGGCATCATGGTCTCCACCACCGGATGCCGGCCGGCCCGGATCTCGAGCTCGAACCCCGTGTGGACCTCTGGCTTCGTATACGCTCTCCGCTCTGCGACGTCCGCCAGGGCCGCCAGCACGTCGAGACCGGCCAGCTGAGCGGCGACGCCCTGGATCCGGGCCACCTCCCGGGCCAGGGCCCTACGCACCTCTCCGAAGAGCTCGGCCTCCAGGGCGGCGATCCGGTCCTGGGCGCCGAACACCTTCTCCTCCCACTCCTTCAGCTCCGGGGTGAAGAACCGCTCGGCGTTCGTGAGCGTCTGCTTTCGGATGTAGTCGTCGGGAGCCCGGTCCAGGTTGGCCCGGGTGATCTCCAGGTAGTACCCGAACACCTTGTTGAACCCGACCTTCAGGGACCCGATGCCCGTGCGCTCCCGCTCCCGGGTCTGCAACGAGGCGATGAAGTCCCGGGCGCCGTCTCGCGTCGCCCGCAGATCGTCCAGCTCTTCGCTGTATCCGGCCCGGATCACGCCCCCGTCCTGGAGGGTGGCGGGCGCGTCCGGCGCGATGGCTCGATCGAGGAGGTCGAGCACGTCCTCCATCAGGTCCATGCCCTGACCCAGCCCGTCCAGGCGAGGGGAACGGGCGTCGGCCAGCGATGCCTTCAGCCCGGGCAGGGCCGCGAGGGAACGGGACAGCCCGACCAGGTCCCTGGGCGACAGCCGGCCGGCACCCACCCTCCCGGCCAGGCGCTCCAGGTCCGTGATGCCCTTGAGGCCGTCCCGAAGGGACCGCCGGAGGTCCCGGTCGTCGAACAGCTCCGCGACGGCGTCCTGCCTGGCCCAGATCTCGGCGGTGTCCACCAGGGGCTCCAGGACCCAGCGCCGCATCAGTCGGCCACCCATGGCCGTGACGCCTTCGTCCAGCACGGCGAGCAGGGTGGCGTCATCCCCGCCGGGCCGGAGCGACGAGACCAGCTCCAGGTTCCGGCGGGTCATCTCGTCGAGCAGCATGGCCGAGCCCGGCCGCCGGATGCGCGGCGCCCGGAGGTGCTCGACCCCGCCGGGACGAATCTCCTGGACGTATGCCATGAGCCCGCCGGCGGCCCGGACCAGGGCGTCGTCGCCCTCCTGGAATCCGAACCCCTCCAGGGACTGGACGCCGTACCGGCGGATCAACGTCTCGCCGGCCATCTCCCGGTCGAAGATCCAATCGTCCCTGAACGTGGGCACGGGACCGGCTGCGGTCGTGCCCGCCCCGTTCCCGTTTCCAAACCGGGGGTCGTCGTCCAGGGACCGAGGCAGCAGAAGCTCGGACGGCTCGAGACGCCCCAGCTCGTCGGCCAGCTCGTCCGAGGGGACCCGCTCCACCATCAGCTCCCCAGTGGAAAGATCCAGCGCGGCCAGGCCCATGGCGTCGGCCACCGGGATCAGCGAGACCAGGAAGTTGTTCCGGCGAGCGGTGAGCAGGCTCTCGTTCAACACGGTGCCGGGGGTCACGGTCTCGACGACCTCTCGGCGCACGATGCCCTTCGCCTCTGCGGGGTCCTCCACCTGGTCGCAGATGGCCACGCGCCGACCCAGGGCGACCAGTCGTCCCAGATAGTCGTCCAACGCCTTCGCCGGCACCCCGGCCAGAGGCACCCGGGCGGCCGCGCCGTTGTTGCGGGACGTGAGGGTGAGCCCCAGGAGACGGGAGCCGGTCTCGGCGTCGCCGTAGAACAGCTCGTAGAAGTCCCCGACGCGGAAGAAGACGAGGGCGTCCTGGTGGCGAGACTTCACCTCGCGCCACTGCTGCATGAGCGGCGTGTCTTCGACCTGCGGCATTCCGGCTCGGGCACCAGGGTTGAGGGCGGCGGGGCCACCCGGTCGCGGGGACTCGGCCGGGACGCCGGAAGCCCGGAGCAACCGGCGTCCACGGTGGCGGATCATACCCAAGCGGCATAGGGGGATCAACCGCCCCTCTGGCGAACGCTCGCTCGGCCGGCCCAGGTTGACCGCCCTGCTCCACACCGAACCCCGAGACCGAGGCCACAATGCGCTTCCCACCCACCGTGACGGCTTTCGTGACGGCATTGGCGATTTCCGCCCCCGCCGCCGGACAGGATGTCCGGACCGCCGACCCCGACGACGTCGAGACGCTGGACGGACTCGTCGCGGCCCTGTACGAGGTCATCTCCGGTCCGGCGGGTCAGGCCCGGGATTGGGACCGGTGGCGCACGCTCTTCATCCCGGGAGCCCGACTGATCCCTTCCGGGCCCGGTCAGAACGGGGAGTGGGGTCACCGCGTGATGAGCGTGGAGGACTACATCGAGCAGAGCGGTCCCTTCCTCGAAGAACGGGGCTTCTTCGAGACCGAGATCGGACGGACCACGGACGAGTGGGGTCCCCTGGTCCAGATGTTCAGCGCCTACGACTCGAAGTGGACCGAGGACGACCCGGAGCCCTTCGCCCGGGGCATCAACTCGATCCAGGCCATGCACGACGGCGAGCGCTGGTGGATCGTGACCGTGTACTGGACCGCCGAGCGGCCCGACCTGCCCATCAGTGACCGGTACCTGGGGCGAAACTGACGGGTCAGCGCTTCCCCAGCCAGAAGTACCACACGATCCAGGCGATCAGCAGGGCGGCGCCAACGTTGACGACGATCGCGTCGGGCCTCACGCCTCGGCTCCGACGGGATGGGGACCGCTGGTATCCGTGTCCGCCGGAGCCACGCCCGCTCCCGACGGTGCGAACGAACGCAAACGATTGGCGTTGGTGACCACGGTCACGGAGCTGAAGGCCATGGCGGCCCCGGCGATCATGGGAGAGAGCAGGATGCCGAACGCCGGGTAGAGCACGCCCGCCGCGATCGGAATGCCCAGCACGTTGTAGAAGAAGGCGCCCACCAGGTTCTGCTTGATGTTCCGGAACGTGGCACCCGAGACCTCCAGGGCCGTCAGCACCCCTTGTAGGGACCCGCCCATCAAGGTCACGTCGGCCGTCTCAACCGCCACATCGGTGCCCCCACCGATGGCGATGCCCACGTCCGCGACGGCGAGGGCGGGTGCGTCGTTGACGCCGTCCCCCACCATCGCGACCCGGCGTCCTTCGGCCTGGAGCCCCTCGACCACCCTGGCTTTTTCGTCGGGCAGGACCTGGGCCCGTACCTCGTCGATGCCCACGTTGGCGGCCACGGCCGCCGCGGTGCGGGCGTCGTCACCTGTCAGCATGACCACCCGGAGTCCCGCCGCCTTCATGGCCGCGATGGCCTGGGCCGAGTCGGGCTTGGACGGATCGGCGATCCCGAAAACCCCTGCCGCCGTGCCATCCACGGACACGGCCACCGGCGTCTTGCCGGCCTGCGCCAACCGATCGGCGGCGGCGGCGAGGTTCGGGTCCACTCCGTCGGCGGCCGCGAGGAAGCGCACCGAACCGACGCGAACGGCGTGACCGATGATGTCGGCCTCCACCCCCAGGCCGGGCGTCGCCCTGAAGTCCCGGGCCCGGGGCCAGGACAGACCCCGCTCGCGGGCGGACTCGACGATGGCGCCTGCGAGCGGATGCTCCGAGCCCCGCTCGGCTGCCGCCGCATAGGCGAGCAGGTCCTCCAGCGGCACGTCCCCCATGGGAACGATCTCGACGACGACGGGGGTCCCCAGGGTGACCGTCCCGGTCTTGTCCAGAACCACGGTATCGACGGACCGGGCCGCTTGCAGGGCCTCGCCCGACCGGATCAGGACGCCGTGCTCCGCGGCTTTGCCGACACCGATCATCACCGAGATCGGCGTCGCCAGGCCAAGGGCACAGGGACAGGCGATCACGAGCACGGCCACCGCCACCACGGCCGCGAAGTTCAGGGCCGGAGGCGGTCCCAGGTTGTACCAGACCGCGAAGGCGAGCACGGCGATGATCATCACGGTGGGCACGAAGTAGCTGGCCACGAGGTCCACCACCCGCTGGATCGGCGGCTTGGACGCCTGGGCTTCCCGGACCCGCTCCACGATGCGGGCCAGCACCGTGTCCGCGCCCACCCGGGTGGCCTCGAAACGGAAGCTGCCCCCCCGGAGCACGGTTCCGGCGACCACCTCGTCCCCGGGCCCCTTTTCGACGGGGATGCTTTCGCCCGTGAGCATGGACTCGTCCACGGCGCTGGCGCCGTCCAGGACCGTCCCGTCCACGGGCACCTGCCCCCCGGGTCGAACGATCACCACGTCCCCCTCCTGGACGTCGACCGCGGCGATCTCGATCTCCGCTCCGTCGCGCTCGACCGTGGCCACGGGCGGGCGCAGGTCCAGCAGGGCCCTGAGGGCACCGGAGGTCCGACCTTTGGCCCGGGCCTCGAGGGCCTGGCCCAGGACCACCAGGGTGATCACGACCGCCGCCGCCTCATAGAACGGGTGGGCCGTGCCTGGTGGGAAGAGCCCGGGGGCGACGACCGCCACCGTGGAGTAGAGCCAGGCTGAGCCGGTGCCCACGGCCACCAGGGTGTCCATGGTCGCGTTGCGATGCCGGAACGCGCGCCACGCACCCACGAAGAAGCGCTGACCGACCCAGGTCAGAATCGGGATCGTGAGCAGGCCGCTCAGGGCCCAAAGCAAGCGCTGCGTCGCCGGGTCCATCGAGGGAAGTCCCGGGATCATGTCCCAGTGGCCGATGACCAGGACCGGGACCGTGAGCACCGCGCCGACCCGAAAGCGCCGGAGCAGATCCCGGGTCTCGGCCTCTTGCTCTGCCTGGCGCGCGTCCGCCACCTCCTCGGCGGAGGCCGGAGCCTCGAGCACGGTGAGCCCGTACCCCGCCTGTTCCACGGCCCGTTCCAGCGCTCCGGGCTCCACGACGCCCTCGACGATCCGGATGCGAGCAGACTGCTCAGGGAGATTGACGCTGGCCGACACCACGCCCGGCACTTCGGACAGCGCGGTCTCGACCCTGTGCACGCACGAGGCGCAATGAAGACCGCTCAGGTCGGCGTCGACCTGGTCCATGGGAACGTGGTACCCTGCGTCCTCGACCGCCGCCACCAGGCGGTCCGTGCCGGTGGCCAGGGGATCGAAGCGGACCCGAGCCTCGCCTGGCGTGAGCGCGACGGTCGCGCTCGTGACGCCGTCTTCGGATTCCAGCGCGCGCTCCACCCCCGCCACGCAACCGGCGCAGTGCATGCCCGTGACCGGTAGCTGGAGCTGGCAGGTCGCCACGTCGCCGGCGTCGCCGGTCTGGCGCCGAGTGGGTGGTGGAATGTGAGCCATCGGGATCCCTCGCGTCCGGTCTTCAGTGCCCCGGGGCGGACCTGTGACGAACGTGCTGCTGGATACTCCGGGGGAGTATCTCGACGACCCTAAGATAACTCGGTGCCGAGCGGTGGCTCAACCGGGTGGTACGGGCTGCTCCCGACGGGCGTTGTCGCCGATGTATGTCGCGAATCCGGCGGCGGCGACGCTCTCGGCCACGACCCGGGCGTCGTCGAGCTCGGCGTAGCGGCCGGTGCGAACCCGGAATAGCGGACTGCCGGGTACCTTCACCACCCGGGACACGAACCCGGCCTCGGAGAGGCGCTCGGCCATGCGATTGGCCCGAGCGGTCGAGAGGTAGGCACCGATCTGGACGGCGAAGGGCCCCTCCGCAGCGTCCGGTGGCACCGGGACACGGGGTGGGGTCACGGCGTCTTCGGAGCCTGCTTCGATCACGGCCGCGGGGACCCGGGCCTCTACGGCGGCCTCACCCCCGGACGCCCCGGCGACGGGCGGGGGCTCCCCCTCCGCCTCGGCTGCCGCCCTGCCCCCTGCTGCGCCTACGACGGGCGAAGGCTCCGGCTCGGCGACGTCCTCGCCGGGGTCCGACTCCCGTTCGGCCGTGGCGTCGTCGGACGAGAGCGCCCGCTCCGGCTCCTCCGTGTCTGGATCCGTCGACGCCACCGTGTTCGTGGGGGCGGAGGAATGGGCGGCCAACCACGCGGTGGCGAGCGCTTTCGAGGTGCTGTCCGGGTCGGTCTCCAGCACCGCCTGCATCCACCGGGTGGACTCGGTCCGATCGCCCCGAGCTTCCGCCGCCTGGGCCAGTCGGATCCGCGCGGGGTTCGCGAAGCGCCCTTCTGGATATTCGTCGATCAGGCGTCGGTACTGTGCGACCGCTCGATCCGGGTCCAGCGACAGGCGCCCTCCGAGCCAGAGGCTCCACTCGACCGACACCGGATCCGCCCCCGCGCCGGACCGTTCGAGCCACTGGGACAGTCGCTCCCGGGCCCGCTGGGCCTCGCCCTCCCCCATCAGCGTCGCCACCGCGACGAGCTCCGGATCCGGCGCCTGGGAGTCCGACCCGCCCCGTTCGCCGCGCTGATCGCTGGACTGGGCGCCCGCGGGGCCCGCGAGTGCACATCCGATCAGGGCGGTAGTGATCCAGAGGACGCGGTTGGCCCCAAGGAAGCGCCGGGTCGGTGTCACGCCGCCGACCGGGCCCGCACCATGAGGCCGAGGATCCACTCTTCCATGAGATGGCCGGGCCCCAGGGGACTCGACTTGAGCAGCTGGTCCACGCGCCGCAGCTCCAGGATCGCCCGGTCGAGCTCGGCCAGGGTCCACTTACGGGCCTGGGCCTGAAGGCGCCGGGCCAGCCACTGCTGGTGCCGGGGCAGCGCCTCCTCCAGCACCTTCGGCCCCGAATCCACCAGGACGCCCAGGCGAAGGAAGTGCGTGGCCAGTCCGATCGTCAGGCTCACGGCACTCTCGCCCTGCGCCAGCAGCACGTCCAGTCCGCGGCGGGCGTCGCTGAACCGCTTCTCGCCGAGGAGGTCGAACCACTGCCACCGGTCCTGCTGCGGCAGCACGGTCCCGGCGGCTTCCACCGCCTCGAGCGTAATCGGTGCCGGCGCCGCCACCAGCTCGCTGAGCTTGGCCAGCTCCTGGGCCAGGACGCCCAGGTCGGTGCCCACTCCGGCCCCCAGAGCCCGGGCCGCTTCCGGCAAGAGCTCCCGTCCGTACTGGTCCAGGGCCCGGGCCATGAGCCAGCCCGGAACGTCGTCCGGCGCGACGGCGGGGAATGACGCCGACCGGGCTCCCGCTTCCAGCGTGCGGTAGAACTTCGCCTTGGACCCCCGGGGCACGGTGGCCTCCAGGATCGCCGCGAGCCCGGGGGGCGGATGGGCCACCAGGTCGTCGAGGACCTGCTTCGCCTTGGCGCTGCCTGCCAGGGCCTCGACCTCGCGCACGACCACGACCCGGAACTGGGCCATCATCGGAGGCGTGGCCAGGATGCGGGCCAGATCGTCCGGGGACACTTCGCTCCCCCGCAAACGATCGAGATTGAAATCCTTCGTGGCTGGGTCGACGTATCGGTCGACCAGGGCCCGGAGGACCTCTTCTTTCTGGAACCTGTCGTCGCCGTGCAGGAAGAAGACCCCGCCGTCCGGCGCGTCGCGAAGGGCCGTGGGGAGACCGGATGCGGTCACGGCGTCACTACAGCCCGGTCTGCCTGAGTGGGGTCCTGTCCCTGGATCTGGCCGAGGACAAGAGCGAATACTCGTAGAGCAGCGAGTGGCTGTGCTGACGGCCCCAGAGGTCCTGGAGATTCCGAAGATCCGCCTGCGTGTTCAGCACGGACGCCGGGAGCGGGAAGAACGTGGGCGCCGTCGGTGGCTCCGTCTGCCTCGGCTCCAGCACCTCGACCGGCTCCGCGGAGGCCGTGGTCTCGGCGGGTCCGTCCTTCATGGTCGGGCTCCAGGCCGCAAGGGTCAGGAGCACGGCCATGCCCAGCGCCGTCGCCCCGGTCGTGCCCGACGCGGAGGACCGTGAGATGACGGCTTCGTCGTCGATGTGGTAGATGCGGTGCTGGAGGCGGGGGCGAAAATCGGAGGGCACGCCGGGTCGGGGCAACGACCGAAGGAGCTGTCCTCCCTCCGTCACCACCCGGTGATAGCGTCGACAGGAGGCGCACGTCTCCAGATGGGCCTCCATGGGCCCCGCCCCCTGCTGCTCCACTGGCCGATCGTAGTACTCGGAAAAGCGGAAAATGAATTCGGTACAGTCCATCCCTGGTCCTGAGCTCCGTCGGGTCTTCGAGCTCGTCGGCCGTCCTCTGCCTCGGCCGTGGGCCCTGGCGTCAATTCGAGTCTTCGTACATGTCGGACGGTCTCCGGGTTCCGGTCCTTCGCCCCCGTCGACGTGGCGGTCCGTCTCGTGGTACTTACCCCGACGTTTTCAGGTTCCCCCCGCCGGGCACGTCAACAAAAAAGCCCCCACCGCCGAAACGGTGGGGGCCCGAATGGAGCGAACCTCTGGTCAGTCCAACCAGGGACCGATGATGCGCGCGAAGTTGTTCCGTGCGCGGTTGAGTCGGCTCTTCACGGTTCCCAGGTTGCAGCCGGTGATATCCGCGATCTCCTCGTACGTCTTGCCCTCCAGCTCCCGGAGCACGAAAACGATTCGGTGATGCTCGGGCAACTCCTGCACGGCCTTGTCGACGAGCTCCTTGAGGTGCCGCTTCCGATACAGGTCGTCGGGCTTCAGCTTCGAGTCTTCCCATTCCAGGGGGCGGTGATCCGCGTCCCAGTTCTTCTTGATGGTCTGGAAGAGCACGAGCGGGTTCCGCGACCGGTTCCGCAGCTCGTTCTTCGCCAGGTTGCCGGCGATCGTGTAGATCCAGGTCGAGAACTTCTTCGACTGGTCGAACCGGTGCAGGTGCCGGTACACCCGGACGAACGTCTCCTGGACCAGGTCCTGGGCCCGTTCCCGGTCACCCACGGTGCGGTATACGAAGTTCAGCAACCGGTTGTCGTACCGGTCCACGAGCTCACCGAAGGCCCGGGGTTCCCCGTCCAGGAATCTCTGAACGACCTGGCTGTCGTTCATGGAGCTCAATTCCCGCCGGAACTCCAGAGCGCCGTCGTTGACATCGGGCGGGTAGACGCGTGTCTGCTCGAGCGATGTGGCGGCCATGATCAGGTTTCCCCTGCTATGGGTGTTCTATTCGCAGGCCCCGGAGGACCGTTGGCGTCGATGTGTACGGCCTCCCTGGTGCAGGTTCCGTACCACCGTTGCGTTGGCGCAATACCACAGGTTTTTCGGTGGTTCTCGGGTGTATCGTCCCTCTGAGGGGACACCCTCTGTCCGCCGCTGAACAGGCCGGTCTGTCTTCTTGGACGTCCCGAGGCACGTCAGGTTTGCCTGATCGCCAGCGTCGGACCCGGACGGTATGTCAACCTGGCAGGTGACCCTGGCGTGGCCCGTCCAGCAAAAACGTCCAGGCGAACAGCAGGCAGGAGATGCTCTTGGCGTCCAGGAGCTGGCCGGTGCGGATCAGGTCCAGGGCCTTCGAGAAGGGCATACGAACCACCTCGATGAACTCGTCGTGGTCGTGGTCCGAAGACCCCGGTTCCAACGCGGTGGCGGCGTACAGGTGGATGACCTCGTCCGTGAATCCGGGCGTCGTGAAGATCCGGGTCAGCGGGTGCAAGCGCCCCGCTCGGTATCCGGTCTCCTCTTCGAGTTCCCGAAGGGCGCACACGTCCCAGGGTTCGTCCGGCCCCGTGGGGATCCCTGCAGGAACCTCGTAGATGAAGCCACCGGCGGCGTACCGGTACTGGTGGATCAGGCTCACGTCCGGATCCGGATCGGTGAGGTCCCCGTGGATGGGAAGCACGCAGGACGCGCCCGGATGTCGAATCAGGTCCAGCTCGCCCGTCGACCCGTCGGGGAACCTCACCGTGTCCACACCGACGTCGAGGATCCGGGTCCCTGGCAGCACCCGCCTGCTGATTCGGCCGGGTCCTTGCCCCGCGTCAGGGTCGTCCACCTAGGGAAGGTCCGTGACCGCGTGGACCTCGACGGGCCCCAGGTCCAGGGCCTCCAGCGGTGCGACCACCGCGTCCGCGTCCCCGACCACGACGATGGTCATCTCGTCCGGCCGGATGCAGCGGCGCCCGGCCTCCGTAGCCGAGCTTCGGGTGACGGCGGCCACCCGGTCCCGATAGGTGGCGTAGTAGTCGTCGGGCAGGTCGTAGACGATCAGGTCGTTGATTCGCGAAGCCACCTGGCCGGTGGTTTCGAGCCGGAGCGGGAACACCCCGACGATGTAGTCCCGTGCCGTGGTCAGCTCGTCGTCGGTCGGTCCCCCGTCCACCATGCCAATGATCTCGGACATGGCTTCCCGCACCGCAGGCGCCGTGACGTCCGTGGCCACCGCTGTGGACACGCTGAACGGCCCAGCCTGGCGTCGGAACGCGAACTGGGAGCGAACCCCGTAGGTGAACCCGTGCTTCTCGCGGAGGTTGAGGTTGAGACGACTCGTGAACGCCCCGCCCAGCATCGTGTTGAGCACGGTGAGCGGGAAGAAGTCGGCAGAGTCCCGGCTCTGACCCACCTGCCCCAGCCGGATCTCAGACTGGACGGCCCCGGGACGGTGCACGACCCGGATCGACCGTTTCGTCGATCGGGGTTCCACCGTAATCGTTGGACGTTCGGGAGCCGCAGAGGGGCTTCCGTCGAGCAGGGATTCGGCCAGATCCCGCACCGCCTCGGGATCCACGTCACCGACCACGACGAGACCACCGCCCGAGGGCCGATAGTGGCCCCCCGCGTAGGCGAGGGCGTCCTCACGCTCCAGCGCCGAGACGGAGGCTTTCGTTCCGCCGGCGGGACGGCCATAGGCGGAGCCGTCGCTGTAGATGAAATGGGCGGCGGCGTCGTCGGCCAGGCTCCTCGGGTCCATCCGGCGCTGGTCGATCGTCGCGAGCCGCTGCTGTCGATAGCGCCCGAATTCTCCAGGCTCGAACGACGGCTCCTGCACCACCTCGGCCATCAACGCCGCTGCGGGCGTCAGCCGCTCCGCGAGGCAGGCCAGAGACATGACCGTGGCGTCCCAACCGGTCATGGTGCCCAGACCCGCCCCCAGGCCCTCCAGAGCCTCGGCCAGCTCGGCCCCCGATCGGCGCAGCGTGCCGGCTTCGAGCGCGTCCCCGCTCAGCACCGCCAGTCCGGCTCGCGTCGGCTCCACGCCCGCTTCCCCGGCTTCGAGCACCAGACTCAGGCTCACCACCGGGAGATCCCGCATGGGGGCGACGCGAACGCGCAACCCATGGCTCAACTCGAACGATACGACCCGGGGGAATCCGAATGGGCGAATCGGACCCGCCGAGGGCGGTCGGCTGCGATCGAAGCCTGCGCTGCCCCCGCTCATGACCGGCCCTCCGGCACGTACGCGAGAACCGCCCGGTTGTCCGGTCCCAGGTGAGCGGCCCGGAAGGCGCGCAGGTCGTCCAGGGTCACGGCCCGCAATCGTTCGATTTCCGTATTGATCCGGCCGGGATCGTCGAAGAAGGTCTCGTACATGGACAAGAGGTCCGCCCGTTCACCGACCTGCTCGATCTCCTGGACGAATTGGGTTTCCATCTGTGCGATGGCCCGGTCGATCTCGTCCTGACCGGCGTTCTCCAGGTCGTCGAACTCCCGCCCGATGGCAGCCTCCAGGTCGTGGGGGGTCACGTCCGGAAACCCGGTGGCCCACACCAGTAGCATCGAAGCCCCCGTCACCAGGGGGAACGCGAAGCACACGATGTCCTTTGCGATCTTCTGTTCCCGGACCAGGCTGCGGTAGAGCCGGCTGGACTTCCCGGTGCCCAGAAGGGCGCTGGCCACGTAGGCCGGATAGAACGCGTCGCTGCCGTACGGTGGGATTCGCCCAGCCACGTAGACCCTGGGCAAGGGAACCTCGGCCTCGACCCTGCTCCGCACCGTTTCGCCAATTTGCAGCGGAATATTCGGCTGGCCCGGGATGGGGGGCGTAGGCTCGCCGGCCGGAATCTCGCCGAAGAGCCGATCGATCAGCGCCCGGGCATGATCCTCGTCGAAGTCTCCGCACACCGTGAGCACGGTGTTGTTCGGGACGTAGTAGGTCCGGAAGAACGCGGCGACGTCCTCCAGGTCCGAGGCGTCCAGGTCTGCCATGGAGCCGATCACCGAGTGGTGATAGGGGTGGGTCTCCGGATAGACCAGTGCCTGGAGTCGCTCGTCCCAGTCGCCGTACGGCTGGTTGTCGTACCGCCAGCGCTTTTCGTTCTTCACCACGTCCCGCTGGTTGTCCAGCTTGTCCTGGGTCATTGCGGGCAGGAGCCAGCCCATCCGGTCGGCCTCCAGCCAGAGCGCCAACTCCAGCTGGTGCGAAGGCACCGTCTCGAAGTAGTTCGTCCGATCGAACCAGGTCGACCCGTTGAGGGATCCACCGGCCCGCTCGATCAGCTCGAAGTGCTCGTTCTTCGGCACATTGGCGGAGCCCTGGAACATCATGTGCTCGAAGAGATGTGCGAAGCCCGTCCTGCCGGCCCGCTCGTTTCTCGACCCGACCTCATACCAGAGGTTGACCGCGACGACGGGCGTCGAAGGGTCATGGGAGAGCACCACCTTCAGACCATTCGAGAGGGTGTACCGCGTTACCGGGATGGAGAGCACGCTGTTTCGCTCGCGGTTCGGGGTGACGGGATCGGGACGGGTTCAGGCTCCGGCCGGAGTCTGCTCGGGCGGCTCCGAGTCCAGCACGAACACTTCACCCACCCCCAGGGCCCGAAGGGGTTCCTCCACGGCTTCCCGGTCGCCGACCACGACGATGGCCAGGCCCCCGTCCAGATACTTCCGTGCGGCGGCCTGGACCGCGGCCGCGTCTACGCCCAGAACCGCGTCCACGTAGCCGTTGAAGTAGTCCAGGGGCAGGTCGTACAGGACCAGCTCCGAGATCCGCGCGGACAGGTCCGCCGCGGTCTCGAAGCCCTGGGGCAGCCGAAGCGCGACGTAGTTCTTCGCCCGCTCGAGCTCGTCGACGTCGACCGGTTCATGGACGATGCGGCGAATCTCCGACAGGAACTCGGTCACCGCGGCATCCGTCACCGCGGTGTGCACCGCCGCGCCAGCAACGAAAGGCCCGACGCGGCGACGAAGCGCGAACGAGGATCGGGCCCCATACGTGAAGCCCTTCTCTTCTCGCAGCTTCATGTTGAGCCGGCTGGTGAACGACCCGCCCAGGACCGTGTTCAGGACGGTCAGATCGAAGTAGTCCTCGGATCCCCGATCCGTGGTCAATCGTCCGATGCGGATCTCGGACTGGGGGGCGCCCGGCTTGTCGACCAGGGTGACCGTGGTGTGGTCGGTGGCGGACGGGTCCGGATAGGGCGTGTCGGGCAGGGACGCCCCGTGCCAGCTGCCCAGGGCGTCTTCCAGGAGGGGCTCGAGCTCTTCCCGGTCCACGTCCCCGGTCACGATCAAGGTCGCGTTCCCCGGCCGGTACCGCGCTCGGTAGTAGGCCAGCACGTCGTCCCGGGACAGACCCGACACCGTACTCTCCGTGCCCGGCACCGGGGTGCCGTACGGGAACCGGTCGCCGTAGAGCGATACCGCCAGGGTCTCGTCGGCGCGAATCCTGGGTTCGGCCTGTCCCTGGAGAATCCGGGTCAGCTGCTCGGCCCGGACCCGGTCCAACTCGTCCTGGGCGAACGCCGGCTCGATGAGGACCTCGGCGAAGAGCCCCAACGCCGATTCGAAGTTCCGGCGGATCACGCCCATGCGCAGGCTGGTGGCGTCCCGGCCGGCCATGGACGACAGTCCCGCGCCCAGGCCCTCGATCGCCTCGGCCACGTCGAGGGCCGACAGGGTTTTCGTACCCTCGTCCAGCAGGTCCGCGGTCAGCGTGGCCAGGCCCGCCTTCTCCGCCGGTACCTCCCAGCCACCGCCCCGGATCTGCAGCGACAGGTTGACGATGGGTACGGAACGGAGGGGCACCATCACGACCCGCAAGCCGTTCGAAAGAGCAAAGGCCTCGGGCGTCGGGACCGTCACGGAAGGCGGCGGTCCGGTCCGAGGAGGCGAGCTGCGATCGAAGGTGTCCAGGGCCGCTTCGTCACGGGAATCCGCGTCGAGGGCCCGGCGATGCGCCGGCTTCACGATTCCCCCGCGGCGAGATCGGTCCGACCGGCCGGGACCACGCTGAGAACCGCTGCATGGCCGTCGACCATGTAGGTCCGGACGGCGGACCCGACCGATCCGGCGTCCGCCGCCTGGTACCGGGCCAGATCCCGCCTGAGATATCCCGGGTCGCCCGTGGTGACGTAGTACCGGTTGAGCTGGTCGGCCTTGCCCCCGAACCCGCCCACGCGCTCCAGGCTCTCGACGAAGCCGGCCTCCACCTGGTTCAGGGCCCGCGCCATCTCCGCCTCGGTCGGCCCATCGGTCCCAAGGGCCGCGACCTCTTTCCGGACCACCGCCTCCAGTCGGCTCAGCTCCACGTCGGGCCGGGCCGTGACGACCACGATGAAACGCCCGCTGAGCTCCTGACTGAGTTGAAAGGCCCCCACATCCACTGCGACCTGCTGCTCGTACACCAGACGGCGATAGAGTCGCGAGCTCTTGCCTTCGGCCAGCACCGTGGCCGCGATGTCGAGATCGGCGTCCCCGGGGTCGAAGACGGCTGGAGAATGCCATGCCATGTAGAGCCGCGGGAGCGGCACCTCGTCCTCCAGGATCTCGTGGACGCCCTGGCCGGGTCGGGGCAGTTCCGCCACCACGGGTGCCATGTCCCCGCCCCGGGGAATGGGGCCGAAGTACCGTTCGACCAGGTCCTGCGCGTCGCTGGGGTCCACGTCTCCCGCGATGGAGAGACTGGCGTTGTTGGGCACGTAGTAGGTCCGAAAGAACCCGGTGACGTCGTCCAGCGTGGCAGCGTCCAGGTCTTCCATCGAGCCGATCGTGCTCCAGTGGTAGGGATGATCCGGAGGATACATGGCCCATCCCAGGCGCTCGAACGCCAGCCCGTACGGGCGGTTCTCGTAGCTCTGCAGCCGCTCGTTCTTCACCACGTCCCGCTGGAGATCGAGCTTGGTCTGATCCATCGTCTCGAGGAGCCATCCCATGCGGTCGGCCTCGAGCCACAGCGCCAGCTCCAGGGCATTCGTCGGAGCGTTCTCCCAGTAGTTGGTGCGATCGGGATTGGTCGACCCGTTGTTGACCCCGCCCGCGGACTCCAACAGATCGTCGAACGCGCCCTCGGGAACGTGGGCAGACCCCTCGAACATGATGTGCTCGAAGAGGTGGGCGAATCCCGTGCGGCCCGGGCGTTCGTTCTTGGAGCCGACGTGATACCACAGGTTCACGCTGACCAGCGGAAGAGATCGGTCCGTGTGGACGATCACGTTCAGTCCGTTGGAGAGCGTGAACTGGCGGTGCGGGATCTGGACGTCCATGGGGTCCTGCTCCTGGCCGGCCCCGCGATGGGGTTCCGGTCGTGACGAGGGCCGGAGCCAGGGCGAGTCGACCCTGTGCTCGTGGGCGAGAGACGGTGGACACGGTGCAGGTGGGCCCAATGGGCCCCGAAAGATACCGACTGGGCGGTGAGGAGCAACGGAGACGCCGAAGCGACCGATCGCCGTGCTAGGGGCGGGCCATGAGCCGCTGCCGGAAGGCGCCCGAAGCCAGGGAATCCATCAGGAAGGTCCGAGCCGCGTCCTCTCCATCGGCGATGCGGTCTTCGGCTTCGTCGACCGCTCCCAGGTCCCCTCCCGTGGCGACCTGCCGCGCCCGCTCGAGCATCTCGGCCGCCAGGTCTTCCCAGCCCGCTCCTCCGGCCGACAGCGCCGCCAACAACTGGGCCTCCGGATCGAAGGGCAGGTCCCGAGCGCCCCGGCTGAGCTCGCCGGCCGCCTCTTCGAGTCGACCCAGCTCCAGCAGCGTGAGCCCCAGGAGGATCCGGGTCCAGCCGTCGGCCGGGTCCATTCTGGCGGCCTCGTCGAAGGCGTCCGCGGCTCGATCAAGGTCGCCCTTCAGCGCCAGCGCCACGCCGAGCTCCGTGGGGACGGAGGGGTCGTCCGGATCCAGCTCCCGGGCGGCGTTGAGCTCTTCGAGGGCACGGTCGAAGAAACCCTCCCGGGACAGATAGGCCCCGTAGGACCACCGGGTGGCGGCTGCGTCGGGTCCGAGCATCGCCGCGGTCCGGAGCACGCCCTCCGCGTCCGGGTCGTCGAACGCGGCCAGGCCGGTACCGGCCGTGGCCAGGAGCAGCGGGTCCTCGGGCTGATGGTCCAGCGCCTGCTTGAAGCGCTCGTACGCCGCTCCCTCGTTGCCGAGCTGGCGTTCGGCCACGCCGAGCCACACGAGGATGTAGGGGTTGTCGGCGTCCTCTTCCAGGGCGTCGGCCAGGGTCCGGGCCATTCCGTCCCAATCGCCTTCGTCGCCCATCTGCAGGGCCCGCCCGAGCGTGGTGTCCAGGTCCGACATCGTCTCGATCGTTCCAGGGGTTTCAGCCCGGAGGACGGGGCTTGGTTGGCTCACGTGGATCAGAGGGTACCCGGGCCGGATGCGTCGGTGCCCGGGCCCGTGTGGGAGGACAGGCCGATCCGCGCCCGCTCTCGATCGCCCTCGAGCGTGTCCCGGAACAGCGCCTCGTTGGCTTCGAGCGTCGCGCGATCGTTGTCGGGATGCCAGAGGTGGAGAACGGCGGTGGAGAACTTGCCCTCCTTGCGGCGCACCCCCGACCGGATCAGCCGCACGGCCAGGTCGGCGTCGTCCATGCCCCAGCCCTCGTAGGCCTCGTCGAACCCGTCCACGGCCCGGAACCCGGCCGCGCTCACGCCCAAGTTGCAGGTCTGTGCGCCGCGCCACTTCTCCGGGGTCCTCTTCCTCAATCCCTGGCCTGGCCAGTACAGCAGCGGACTGGGGTCCTTCAGGTCGCGCCGAGCGGTCGCCCAGATCCAGCGCCCCAGGGACCACTGCTCGACGGGCACCGCGTCTTCCAGGATCCGCCGGGTGAAGTCCTGGCTCAAGGCGGCCCGAGTGCCCCGCACGAACCAGCCCTCCTCGGCCAATCCCCGGTGCCGGTCGATGAAGCCCGGCCGGGGCACACAGTCTCCGTCGAGGAAGATCAGGTAGTCGCCGCGAGCCCGCCCCACGGCCAGGTTGCGAGACCGGGAAAGGCGGAAGCCACGATCCTCCTGCCATGCGTGCTCCAGGTCATACCCGACCCGGGCCCGAGCGGCGTCGATCACCTGCCGGGTGCGCTCGTCCGATCCGTCGTCCGCGACCACCACCTCGAAGCCCCGGTCCACCTGTCGGTCGAACGCCCTGAGCACGGCGTCGAGGGCGTCGGGGCGGTTGTACGTGGACACAATCACCGTCGCCCGCTCGAAGCCCGTCTTCATGGCAGGACGCGGGGCGGGGTCAGGCGCCGAACTTCTGGAGGCGTCCCGCGTGGGCCAGGGCCAGGCTCATAAGGTCCTTCCCGGCCAACCGACCCAGATCGCCCTTGCGGCAGCTGGTCTCACCGAACGTCCCGCCCGTTGGCCGCGCCCAGGAACTGGCCAACAGCACCGGAACGGAATGCCACGAATGGGCTCCGATCGCGGCTGGAGTCGAGTGGTCGCCGGTGACCAGAACCACGTCGGGCTTGCACGCCAAGAACGAGGGAATCAGAGCGTCGATCTTCTCGATCGCCGCCACCTTCGCACCGAAATCGCCGTCCTCGCCCCGGGCGTCCGGCGACTTGAAATGCACGAACGCGAAGTCGTACTCCTCGTGGCGCCGGGCGTAGATCTCGGCAGCCTCCTCGTCGGACCCGGGCACCTCGAGCACGTCCATGCCCACCAGGCGGGCCACACCCCGGTACATGGGGTATTGAGCGATCGCCAGGGCTCTCAGGCCGTATCGTGTCTCGAAGGTCGGAAACCCCTCGAACATGGCGAAGCCCCGGGCCAACACCCCGTTGATCACGGGCTCGTCCGCGATCGTTCCGGTGATGCGGTCCAGCACCCGCTCGACGAGCCCTGCCATTTCGGACGAAGACGGGCTCAACGCGTGAACGGGGTCCGACGGGACACCGACTTCCTGGGGGTCCGTGTCCGCCAGGTCCGCGGCCAACCCCGGTCCGCGAAACACCAGGACCGCCCGGTGTTCCTTCACGTGCTCGATGAACAGCTCCACGCCGGCACCGTCCCAGGCGTCCAGCGACGCCCGGATGGCCTCGACGACTCGCCGGCCCTCGTCGTCGGCCGGGCGTCCGGCTCGCCGATCCACGATGCGACCCTGGTCGTCGAGGGTCGCCAGATTGAGGCGCACCGCGACGTCGCCGGGGCGCAGCTCGAACCCCACGCCCAGGGCGCTCAATGCGCCGCGACCGATCTGATTCGCGACGGGATCGAAGCCGAAGAGGGCCAGGTGTCCGGGTCCGCTCCCAGGTGTGATGCCCCGCCCCACCGGGTCATGGACGCCCAGCGAGGCGCGATCGGCCAGGGCGTCCAGGTTCGGCGTGCGGGCGGTCTCCAGCTCGGTCAGGCCGGTGTCCGGGTCGGGCAACCCGCCCACGCCGTCCATGACGAGGAGCAGAATCCGGCCTGCCTCGTCTCCCCGTTCGACCAATTGGTCGGGAAGTTTGGTGATGTCCATGCAGTTCCTCGTGACGGTCGGTGGGGCGTTGAAGGGCCCGGACAGCAGCTCGATGGGATGCGGTGCGGCCCGGGACGCGAGGTCCGGGCCGGCCGGAATATACCCAGCCCGGGTGTGGTGCCCAACCGGGCCCGGCCCCCGCGTCCACGGCGGCGGTGGCGCATCCAACACCGGACGCGTTTCTTACCGGGAGCGGCGGGGGTCCGACTCCGCCCCTGGGCCCTTGGCGGCGCCGTCGTCGCAACACCTCGAGAAGGAAAAGGCATGCAGTTCAAGACGTTCACCATGGAGCGGTGGCAATCGCGCTTCGAGCACCGCGTCCAGTACAACCTGTCCGAGAGTGGCGTGCACCCGTTGACCCTGGCGGAGCTGCTCGAGCTCGCCGCCGACGCGGCTCCGGGCGCGCTGGGACCGGACCTGGGCGAAACGGTGCTCGGATACGGACAGTCCAACGGCTCGGACGAGCTCCGGGCCCGCATCGCCGAGCTCCACCCCGGCGCGAACGCCGACTCCATCGTGGTCACCACCGGCGGCGCCGAGGCCAACTTGACCGCGGCATGGAAGCTGGTGGAGGCCGGGAAGCCAGTTGCGGTCACGCTGCCCAACTACATGCAGATCCCGGGCGTCATCGAATCCCTGGGTGGACGGATCATTCCGGTCCACCTGATCGAGGAGGCGGGCTGGCAGCCGGACCTGGACGAGCTGGCCAAGGCGCTGGAAGCCGGGGCACGCTCCATCCTGATCACCAACCCCAACAATCCCACCGGAGCCACGTTGACCGAGGACTCCATGGTGGGTGTCGCCGACCTGGCCCAACGCTACGGCGCGTGGATCCTGGCCGACGAGGTCTATCGCGGCGCCGAGGTCTCGGGGCCGGAGACTCCCAGCTTCTGGGGCCGTCACGACCGCGTCCTGATCACGAACTCCCTGTCGAAAGCCTACGGCCTGCCTGGTCTGCGGGTCGGCTGGGTGGCGACGCTCCATGATGTGGCCGCCGACCTCTGGGCCCGGAAAGACTACACGACCATCACGGTCAGCACGCTCTCCGATCGGCTGGCCCAGGTGGCACTCACATCGGGGGTTCGGGAACGGATCCTGGAACGCACCCGAACGAGGATCCGGGACAACCTGGGCATCCTGACCGATTGGATGGACACCCAGGAAGGCCTTTTCAGCTACCGGCCACCGGACGCCGGTGCCATCTGTTATGCCCGCTACCACGCCAGGATCAACTCGTCCGAGCTCGCGGAACGCCTCCGCACCGAGCAGGACCTGCTCGTGGTGCCCGGCGACCACTTCGGCATGGACCGGTACCTGCGCATCGGCTTCGGCCCGCCGGCGGACGAGCTGAAGCCGGCGCTGGACCGTCTGGCCGCGGCATTCCGTGACGTGCAGAGGGAGGGCTGATGCCCGCCTGGTCCCGGGACGCCCTCCACGACCTCAAGCTGCTGATCCAGTCGCGCTACGGCCTGATCCATCTCGACTCCGACGAAGAGGACCGGTCCGAGACGCTGCTCGGGCATCTGGCGGATCACCTGGGCGTGGATCTGTTCGTCTGGACGCCGACCCGGGGGCTCACCCGGTCAGACCTGGACCGGGGCATGTACGACACCGCCGATCCGAGCAAAGCCCTGCGTCACGTGGCAGCCTCCTCCCACCCGGGTGTATATCAGTTCCGGGGTCTGGGCGCCTACGTCGAGCGGGACCCGATCCTGGCCGAGCATCTTCGCGACGCTGGCCAGGCACTGGAAGCCGTGCCGGGTGCGGTGGTGGTCACGGGGGGCGGTCTCGCGCTCCCCGAGTCCATGGCGCCGAGGGTGGCGACGGTATCCCTTCCGGGACCGGGTCTCGAGGACTACCGGGCGTTGGTATCCCACATCGTCCGAGACTTGTCCAAACGAGCACACGTGGACGTCGAGCTGGGGGACGGCGAGCTAGAGGCGCTCCTCCGACATCTCAGCGGGCTCACGTTGCTGGAAGCCGAGAAGGTCCTGACCAAGGCGATCATCGAAGACGGCCGGCTTCACGCCGGAGACATCCGACACGTGATCGACGCCAAGAAGGCCGTCGTGGAGAAAGAAGGACTGCTCGAATACTACCCTACCGAAGAAAGCCTGGCCCAGGTCGCGGATCTCGCCACCCTCAAGGCGTGGCTGTCGAAGCGGAAGGCGGTCGTGGACGACCCGCTCCGCGCCGAGGAGTTCGGTCTGGAGTTCCCGAAGGGCATGCTGCTCCTGGGTGTGCCGGGCTGCGGCAAGAGCCTGTGCGCGAAGGCAGTGTCCATGGAGTGGCGGCTCCCCCTGCTGCGCCTCGACACCTCCAACCTGTACAACAAGTTCATCGGGGAATCCGAGCGCAACTTCAAACGAGCGATGGACGCCGCCGAACGCATGTCACCCGTCGTGCTCTGGATCGACGAGATCGAGAAGGCCTTCGCGTCGGGAGGCTCCGAGGACGGAGGCGTGTCTCAGCGGATCCTCGGTAGCTTCCTCGGCTGGATGCAGGACCGGCGTGGAGACGTCTTCGTGGTGGCGACCGCGAATCAGATCGAGCGTCTGCCGCCCGAGTTCCTGAGAAAAGGACGGTTCGACGAGATTTTCTTCGTCGATCTGCCCGACGCCGCGACGAGGTCGGAGATCTTCCGGATCCACCTGTCGTCCCGTAGCCAGGAACCCGAGCGCTTCGACCTGGGCACCCTGGCCGCTCGGAGCGATGGCTTTAGCGGTGCGGAGATCGAGCAGGTGGTCCTGTCCGGCCTGTATGAGGCGTTTACGTCGGAGCGACCGATGGACACGGCCGCCCTCTTGAACGAAGTGGCGGCCACCCGCCCCCTGTCCGTGACCATGAAGGAGAAGATCGACGGCATGCGCGCCTGGGCCCGCGGTCGCACGGTTGGAGCGAACTAGCGTCGCGCCTGGACCTCAGCCACCACCCCGCCGCTTTGCCTTGCGGCCGGTGCTCGTGCCCCGGCTGGGCGCCGAAGAACCGCTACTGACGCTTCCGCCGTCGCCGGAGTCACTCCGGCCCGAGCTGTACCCCTGGGACGAAGCGCCCCCGGACGAACCCGAGCGACCCTGAGTGTATCCCCGGCCGTTGACGACCTTCGACGTCCGGGGCGGTGTGGGCGAGACCTCGACGTAGATCGGACGTCCGCCGCCGTACCAGAACGGCGCTCCAGGGTACCCGACCCCGGGCCCACCGAAGCCGTAGTATCCGAAACCACCCCGGGTGTAGTATCCCCAACCGGCTGCCCCGTATCCCGTGCCGTATCCGGGGTATCCCCAGTAGCCGGGTTCGGGCGCTCCCCCGTATCCACCCCCGGCCGGCTCGGCCTGGGCCGTCCGGCTCATGAGCTGACCGGTGCGATTGATGTCGAATCGGTCCGGAAAGGACAGGGCGATGACCACGTCGATGACGGGATCCGGCACGCCCGCGTCCGCGAGCCCCACCAGCGCCCCGCCGTCCAGACGGAATCCACTCCCCACCTCCACGATCCAGGCCTGGACCGCCGCCGCCGGCGCATGCTGGCTCGCGTCGGCCACCTGCTCGAGCTGGAGGCCGCCGGACGCCCGGACTCGGGCATCCATTGCGGCGTCCACCTGGGCCGGCGTGGGTGCCGGAAGCCCGACGCGGGCCTCTGATCCTTCTGCGGCCAACTGGTAGTACTGGGCGGATGTGACCGGTTCGGCCCCCTGGGACACGGTCCGGACGTCCACCCACTGCGTGGGTGTGAACATGGCCATCACGCCCCCGGCCCGGGTCCACTCGTCGTCCCCGCAGGTCATGACGGACCGGGTATAGAACCGCAGTCCGTCGGCCGAGGGCCGCAATGCGTCCGTGCCTTCGCAGTCGTCGATCACGAGCGGGCTGTCGCTGCCGTCGACTCGTAGTGCCTGGCGGCTGACGATGCGATCGCCCGTGAACGAGATCCGCTCGACGACTCCCTCCGAGGCCGGCACGAAGCACAGCCCCGGGTCCATGGCCCCGCCGCCCACCGGAACCCAGCAGCCGATCCAGGCGAGCCAGGGCTCCTCCACCACCTGGGCGTCCACGGTCGGAGGCGCCGCGCCCAGGGCCAGAGCGGCGACCGCGAACCTCATGACCCACTGCCATCGGTCTTTGCGCGTCATCTTCCCCTCCCTCACAGTCGCACGCCCAGGCCCAGCAGGACCTGGAAGCCGGAGAGGTTCATGGATTCGAATCCCACGAAGTCCTGACTCAAACCGGCTTCGGCCCACCCGTACCGGCCCTCTGCGTTGAAGAACCACCGGGTTCCCAGCGCCACGTCCATTCCCAGCGCCCCCTGGGCCGCGAACCCGGATCCCTGCGTCACGAACGTGTCGTAGAAAATGTCCAGGGTCTCGAAGTCGACGAATTCTCCGGCCTGCTCGAACCGGTACCAGGCGCCGCCCGCCGTAAGGCTGGCGTACGGAGCGAATCCGCTGGGGACCCACGCGAAGCTCCCGACGGTGGTGCCGCGATCGGCCAGATAGAGCTTGACCCCGCCGGTCAGGGACGCGTTGTAGAAGCTCGTCTCCTGTGCGATCGGCAGGTCGTCCTCTCCCACCCAGTCGCGAAACTCGGACGTCTGGGTCCCGCCGGCATACCCACCGCTCAGGATCAGATCCGCCCGGGGCGAGACCAGCACGGCCAGCTCACCGCCCAGGGCCGGCGTGTTGAAATCGGACTCCGAGACGGTCAGCCGTTCCGTCGTAAACTCGACCAGGTCTCCGCCCAGTGTCGGGAAGGCGTATCCCACTCTCCCGGTCAGCGTGAGGTTGGGTCGCCGGAACAGAAAGCCGTCCGGATCCTGGGCCGACAACGCAACGGGGGCACCGACGGACGGCGCGACGACGGTCGCGAGTAGAAGAAGTCCGACTCCGGCGTGTCTGGCCATGTCGTCCCCGTGGCGATGAGAGAGTTCTCACCGACCCGATACGCAAGCCATGTGCCGTGGCAAAGACGCTGGAAACACGGGGGTTTGGGGATCACGGACCCGTCCCACCGATCCCTGGAGACGGACATCGATGTCCTGTTGGGGGGACGACCCGCTAGTGGGCGGTGCTGATCATCGCCGCGTCCATGTCGCCCCGGTATCGGCTCCGGATCTGGCTCAGGGCCGCGGGCACCCCGGCCACACCGAGAGAACGGAGCTCTCCCGCGACCAGCAGTCGGCCGAAGGCGTCGACCACGTCCGGGTCGAAGTGCTGCCCGCGCTCCCGAAGGATCTCCTCCACCGCCTCGGCCAGGGTGAACGCTCTCTTGTACGGGCGTTCGTGGGTGAGGGAGTCGAACACGTCAGCGACCGCCACGATGCGGCCCACCAGGGGAATCTGCTCGCCCGGCACGCCGGCGTAGCCGTTACCGTCCCAGCGCTCGTGGTGGGTCAGAGCGATGGTTCGCGCCAGCTCCAGGAGGGGGTAGCGGCTCCCGGATAGGATGCGGCCGCCGATCACCGTGTGGGTCTTCATGATCGCGAACTCGGCCTTGGTCAACCGCCCGGGTTTCATGAGGATCGCGTCGGGGATTCCGATCTTGCCGACGTCGTGCAGAGGCGCGGCCCGTCGGATCAGCTTGACCTCCTCGTCGGGGAGGCCGAGCTCCTGAGCCAGCAATGCGGCGACCATGCCCACGCGTTCGGCGTGCTGACCCGTGATGTCGTCTCGATACTCGGCGGCGATGGCCAGTCGGTGCAGGATCTCCACCTGGGCCTGGGCCAGCTCCTGTGTCCGCTCCCGGACCTTCACCTCCAGGGTCTCGTTCTGGCGGCGCATCTGCTGGTGGAGCTGCCGTGTCTCCAGGAGGTTCTTGATGCGGAGCAGGACCTCGGTCGCTTCGAAGGGCTTCGTGATGAAGTCCTTGGCGCCCGCAGAGAGGGCCCGTTCCCGTCGCTCCGGGTCCAGGTCGCCGGTGAGCACCAGGATCGGCAGATAGGTGCCACGGGGCAGGCTGGGCACGATCTGCCCCATCACCTCGAACCCGTCCATGTGCGGCATGTGTAGATCGAGGAGCACCAGATCGGGTTCGAGCTCCGCGAACAACTGGGGCACGGACCGGGGATCGGTCGTCGTCGTGATCTGATGATACCCGACGCGGTTCAGAAGCCGTTCGAGCAGACGGACGTTGTGGGGCTCGTCGTCTACGATGAGGATCCGGGATTGTTCGAGATCCTGGTCCCAGATGTCCCGCGTCACGGCTTCTCCTGGCGGCATGGGGTCGGGGTTCCCGCGGGGTGCGCAAGAAGAGTATCGGCAGTTGCCGCGGGGGCTTTACCCCTCCGGGCCGAAGAGGGCGCGAAGGGATCGATTCAGGGCTCGACGGCCTCGATACAACTCGGATCGTCGTGGTCCGGGCGGTTGACCCAGGTGGACACCTCCCGCGGCTGCAGCGGGGGCGGCTCCATGCCGCCGAGCAGCGTCCGGACGGCTTCGGCCGGGAGGTCTCGGTCCAGCCAGGCCTCCCGCTGTCCGGGTGGGACGATGACCGGCATCCGGTCGTGGATGTGGCGCACCTGGGCGTCCGCATCGCGGGTTGCGATGGTGAACGTGTGGAGTGGGTCACCGTCGGGCCCCGTCCATCGGTCCCAGACGCCGGCGAAGCTCATCAGACCACCGTCCACCCGGTGGACCCAGTAGGGACGCTTCGTGCCGTTCAGGCGGGCCCACTCGTAGAAACCATCCGAGGGGACGAGGCAGCGCCGCCGCGTGAACGCCTCGCGGAAGGCAGGTCTCTGGTGGAGGGATTCGCTCCTGGCGTTGATGTGCCGGTTGCCGATGGCCGGGTCCTCGGCCCAGAACGGAATCAGCCCCCAGCGCATGGGGCCCATTCGAATCCCCCTCCGGTCCCGGGCCACCACTGGAGCGAACTGGGTCGGGGCGATGTTGAAGCGGGGATGGTGCGCGAACAGCGCGTCCGGGACCTGGAAGACCTCGATCAGCTCGTCGAGATCCGCGGTCAGCGTGTATCTACCGCACATCGCCCCGGCGCAGAGCAGAGAGTTCGGCCTCGGCAGCGATGCGACCGAACCCCGGCCAGTGGGGATGGGCCGCCACCGCCTCCAGCAACGTCAGAGCCCGGGTGGTGTCCCCCTCGGCCAGGTGCCAGGCCGCGACCGGATAGCCCACGGTCTCCAGGCGATACCCAGCGGGATTGTCGTCCGCGAGGAGCTCTCCTTCGGCAATCTCGCCCTTGTAGAACAGCAACACGTGGTGATACGCGACGTTGGTTTCGACGTCCATGTCCGACGAAATGCCGTCCAGCAGCGCCCGGGCCTCGTCCTCTCGGCCCGCCCGCCTCAACGCCAGGTACCGCCATTCCGTGATGGCGACCCGGGTGTTGTCCACGGGTCCGACCGACATGCAGCTGCGAAAGCCGTCGCCCAGAGCCCCGGAATCCTCCAGCGCCACCGCCTCGGGGTCGGCGGCCAGCGCCATGCAGCGACCGTACTCCTCGGCCGCCGCCTCGTAGGCGCCGGACAGGTAGTACGCCAGACCCAGGTGGTAGGCCACGTCGAAGCTGTGGGGCGCGAGATCCCGGGCCGCCTCGAGGTCCTGGACGGCCGACGGTAGCCGGCGGATGGAGATGAAGCGATGGCCCCGGTACCGATACGGGCGCCAATCGTCGGGTGCGACGGCCGCAGCTCGATTGTACAGGCGAATCGCACCGATGTAGTCCTGGACCCGGGCATGGGCGTGGCCGGCCTCGAGCAGGGTCTCCACGTCGTCCGGCGCTGCGGCAACCGCCTCCAGGGCGGCGGCGACCTGGCCGCTGGTGTCCGGCGGGGCCTCCAGCACCTCGCCCAGGAACGACAGCACGACAGGCTCGCTGGCCGCGGGCGAAGTGGCCGCTTGGCCCGCTTCGGCCTCGACCGATTCGGCGTCGGACCCACCGCAGGCCACCGAACCCGGGACCAGGGCGAGGCACATCAGCCCGGCCCGCCCCCACCGGCGGCAACGGGCGATCACAGTCGGTCGCCGGCCCGCCGCGCCATCACCAGCAGGTTGGCTCCGTCTTCCTTGTGCCGCCGGTATCCCAACAGATGAAACAGCTGGAGGGCGAACAGCCTCGCCACCCTCTGGTTCACGATCAGGATGCGGGGGTTGTCCGGGTCGCGGCGTATTCCCGGAAGCCAATGCACGTACCGGGTCAGCGGCAGGGTCCGGAGCATGCGGGACAGGCCGAGCCAGACCTGGTTGAATTCCCGAACGACGAAGAAGCCGTCCTCGCCCTGAAGCTGGTAGAGGGGCATAAGGATCCGGGCCGTCTCCGACGCCCGGACCTCACCCTCCCGGTCCCGGCCCAGAACCTCTCCTTCCGTGATCGGCTGGAAGTTTTCGTAGCCCGGATCCATCTGGAACCCGTCCGTGGGCTCCACGTCGTGGCGGTAGCGCATCTCCAGCACTCTCGGGAGGGCGGCCGTGTCCCTCTCCAGGAACGACCGGGCCGCCCGGGCGCGGTCGACCAGCGTCGCCGGCAACAGTCCCACCCTGGCCATGATCAACCAGATGGCGGCCTCGGCCCGGTCCACGGCGACGGGCTCGTCGTGCTGGCCGCTCTCGAAGCCCGCGGTGATCAGACCACGCTCGTTCAGATAGTCGAGGAGCGTGCCCTCGACCAGCTCTTCCAGACCCAGGATCATGGGTGTGGGCAGAACTCCGCCGAAATCCCGGTTCAGCAGCGTGTCGGAGACGGTGACGAAGGGACCGCCGAAGCTTGACGTGGTATGGAGGTCCAGAAGGTACGCCGAGCCCCGGGCGTCGCCGAGCTTGTTCTCGATGGCGTCGAGCAGCTCGACTTGCTCCCGCTCCTCGTGGGCGGCCGAGATCTTGCCCCCGTTGCTCAGGTGATCCAGGCGCTTCGGGGTCCATGCCCGGTTCAGGTCGTGATCCACGAAGCGGGTCCGACGAGAAAGCGCCTCCAGGTTCCCGGCCAGGGCGATGAAGTCCCCCTGTTCGATCCCCCCTGCGGCGTCCAGCTGCTCCACGACCCGTTCGGCCGCGAGTACCCCGGCAGGCTCGTTCCCGTGGAGCCCTCCGAGACAGAAAAGGGTAGGCCCGGGCCGGGGCCCTCGGACATGTCCGAGGATGCGCTCCACGGACAGGCTCTCGGTTCTTTCGTCCGCCGTCACTCCGATTCAGTCCTCACGCAGTCGTTCTTCCAGAAGGTGTGACGCCACTGGCATGAAGTCCCGTTCACTCACGATCCCCACGAGCTTCCCGTTCTTGACCACCGGTAAACACGAGACACGGTTCTCGCGCATCGTGTTGATTGCCTCCAGTGTCGGCGTCTCCGGCGCCACCGTGATCGGGTCCCGCTCCATGATGTCCTTGACCGGCGTGCTGGCGGCGGCGGGCGCGTGGGTTCCACGGGCCATGAGCCGCAACAGGGACCGGTAGGACACGATGCCCACCAGCTTGTTCCTGCCGTCCTCCACGAGGACGTGTCGGATGTGGTTGCGGTCCATGAGGAACGCCGCCAGGTCCACCAGCTCGTCTTCGTTGACGGTGTAGAGCGCCGTAGTCATGTACTGTTCTACCCGGGTGTAGTCCTTGGTCCACTCCTTCGCTTCGTCCATTGTCGCCAGCTCCCATTCGTGTCCTGGAGCACCTGTAGCCTGCCGGTTCACGGTCGCGGCCGTAAGAGTGGTGACCTGTTCGGCGCGACTCAAGCCGTCTCGCAATCCGGTCATGGAGCGGACGAGCCACTGGGCGCCCGTCCGGCCCGAGGTGACCCGGTCACGGACGATGCCCAGGTAGGTGGCGATGTCCTGTTCGTCGACGCCCGCGTCCTCGAGACCCGAACGGGCGAGGGGCAAGAGCTGATCGAGAATCAGCCGGCGGGCCGTGACGTCCTCGCCGTCGAGCCAGTGAAAACCCGCCCGAAGTCCGTCTCGAGCCGCCGCGATGAAGTTCGCCTTGGCATCGGAGAAGTGCATCCGCTGGGTCACGTCACCCCACTCCTTCGCCCCGCCCAGGACCATGCCGATCCAGAACGCGCCGCTGGCGACCTCGTCCGCCGGGGTGGGGCCGGACGGGATCACACGGCATTCGATTCTCAGATGGGGGACACCGCCGCCATTCCCGTAGCAAGGGCGGTTCCAGCGATAGACGGTGCCGTTGTGGATCTGCAGTGCGTTCAGCGCCGGCGCCCCGCCCTCGTCCAGCACGTCCATCGAATCCTCGGTCACATCGGTGGCCACCAGAACCCGGAAGCGGGACACGTCCTCCTCGAACAGGTCCACCACCGAGCCCGTCAGCCACCGTTCACCGAACCGGACCCGGGGACTCAGCTCCCTGAGGTGCAGGTTGGCGCTCCGGGTGTCGATCGACTGCTGGAACAACGCGATCCGGGTCTCGGCCCAGAGCCGCTTACCGAACAGGAGCGGAGAGTTGACCGAGGCCGCGAGCAAGGGCGCCGTGACGGCCTGGGCCACGTTGTAGAACGGGACGAACTCGTCGGCGGCCACCTGCAGATGAAACTGGGCGCTGGTATTGCAGGCCTCCAGCATGCACGAATCGTGTTCGAAGTGGAGCTCCTCGGCCCCCTCGATCCTCAGTCGGTACGCGCCGCCGCGCAGCCGGTTGAGGGCGTCGTTCAGGGCGTAGTACCGGGCCCGAGGGGTGATGTTGTCGAGGGTGAGATCCGACTTGGTCAGCGTGGGGAGGATGCCCGTCAGGATGACGTCGGCACCGAGCTCCCGAGCGGCCGTGCGAATGCGGTCGACCTTGCTTTCGATGTCCGCCTGCAGCGTGCTGAGGCATCGACCCTCCAGCACCAGCGGGTCCAGGTTGACCTCGAGGTTGAACCGGGCGAGCTCGGTCGTGAACCCGTCCTCTTCCGGGAGCCGCTCGAGCACCTGGGTGGCCAGGGGCGCGGGACGCCAGGCGCCATCGATCAGGAACACCTCCTGCTCGGCCCCGATCCGGCGCACCCCCGACTCCACCATGTCCCCCGAGACCATGCGATCCAGGGATTGCAGGTCGGTGAGAAGCGCCTTGGTGAAGCTCCTCACATGCTGCGGGTCCAACCGTGCAACGATCTCCTGACCCATGTACGCTCCGTGCCGTAACTCGGGAAGAGGTCTTCAGCCTCGGCGGCCCGACGCTCGTGGCGCGGCTCGGGCTGGGTCAGGGCGTTCTCGGCGCCTTCGATCGACGGCCGCCCACCAGGGCGGCGCGGCTCAGACCAAGCTGATGACGTCTTCCAGTGCTTTTTTTTGGATGTCCGGGACGGTCGCGCCATCCTCGGGGTACCCCACCACCAGAATCAAGAAGGGCCGTTCGTTCTTCGGCCGTCCGAGAATCTCGTTCAGGAAGCCCATTGGAGAGGGCGTGTGGGTGAGACTCGCGAGTCCCGCGTTGTGCACCGCCGAGATCAGCATTCCGGTCGCGATGCCGACGGACTCCTGTACATAATAATTCTTTCGACGCTCCCCGCGCTCGTCGACGCCGTAGCTCTCGGCCATGATCACGATCAGATACGGCGCTCGCTCGAGGAACGGCTTGTGTTCGTCCGTACCCAGGTGCTCCAGCGCCTCCAGCCAATCGTCCGGGGCCCGACCGGCATAGAACGCCTTCTCCTCCTTCTCCGCCTCTTCCCGAATCCGCTTCTTCACCGCCGGATCCTGCACCACGACGAAGTGCCAGGGCTGATGGTTGGCACCGTTCGGAGCCGTGCACGCGGCGGCGATGCAGTCCTGGATCACCCCGAGCTCCACCGGCCGGTCGCTGAATTCCCGAACCGTCCGCCGGCGACGCGACTGGTCCCTGAACGAACGGGCCCGCCGGGCCATTTCGTCGGGCGCGTACTCCGTATAGCTGGTCAAGGGCACGTACGAGGCTTTGCTCAAGGCCGACTCCGCTGAAGGTCTCGGTATCCCACGACGTAGCTCCCCGCTTGGTCCCGCGCCCGCAGCACCTCGTCGGGCGGCAAAGAGAGATTCTGGGACATGAAACGCAAATTGACGAGGGAGACGATCTCCGGGTCGTCCAGCTCGATCCGAAACCAATCCGGTTCGGGCGTCGTGCGATACGCTTCGAGGGCGCGACTCAACGACCCCCCCCCGTCGGCACCCACCGGCACGTGGAAAGCGCTGGCGTTCATGCGATACCGGCCGGCCACCTCCGACCAGCTGAGCCCCGTTTGGCGCTGGGCGACCACCACATCCGGAGGGACCCCTGCTCGCCGCGCCACGAACAACACCACTGGTACCTCTTCGGCGGCCATGTCCCATTCCCCGAGAATCGAGACTTCCACGGGGGCCACGCTGAAATAGTCCGCCACGGCTTCGAAATACCTTGCTTCGACGGACTGAGCCGCGGCCGGTATGGCGAAAAGCCACGATCCCGCCAACAGCGCGACACCCACGAACCCGGGTTTCCGTGCTCCTGTCCCCTGCATGATCACCTCCGGTCCCGGTTCGGCCGCCCCGGGTGCGATCCCGAGACGGTCCTTCCGAGACGGAACGAGCTCGAGTCGCTCGAGCTTCGACTGGTACAACAATTTCGGACGAGAATCCTCAGGCGGCAACGGCCGTGCCAGCCTCTCTTGCCCTGTTTTCCCGGCATTGTGGGCCAACGCCGGTGCCGTGCATTCGATACGAAATGCCGCACGCCGCCGTTCAGTGCCGGGTCATGCTGGCCCGGTCTCGGTCGTTCGTATTCAGTCCGGGACGAAGTGGCCGACACTCCAGAACCAGGGGCCGCTGGCACGAGTCTTGATCTACCATCGGGATGAAGGCATCGCGGTGACGTGGTTACACGGCAGCGAGGAGACGCATCATGGCCGAGCACGGACATACGAACCGGCTGCATCACGACTCCGGCTCCACGGGAGCGGAGCGTCCCGTCACCGCCCTCGACACGACGACGGCGGGTCGGAAGCCCAGCGACCTGATTTTCGCGTTCTCGGGCGGGGAGAAGCTCGACCTGCACGGGCTTTCACTCCTACTGACGGCCCGCCAGATGGCGCACGCCGACGACCGCAGCGTCTGGGTTTCGGGTCTTTCCCGCCGCTCGTGGATGCTGTTGAAGGCCCTGGGGCTCGAGGGCATGTTCAAGGCCTTCCCCCCCAGCGGGGAGCCGTCCTGAGGACCCTACCCTGAAATGAGGAGCCCCCTCGCCGACACCGGCGGGGGGGCTTTTTCTTTTGATTCCGGGCAAGACCCTCGGCTCGAGGGGCGGAAGTGTCCTCTGGAGAGGACGCTCGGGCTACGGGGCCAACTCAGGCCCGAATCCCTGCTCGGCCCTGGCTTCGGCCAGGACCCGGCCCACTCGGGTGGCGGCCGCGTCCATGGGGCTCGCGTTCGCCTGGGCCGCCTCCTCGAAGATCTCGTCCAGGGACGTGCCGATCACCTTGACCTGCTCGCGAATCTCGCCGGCGTCCCGGATGCCCATGGTCATCAGGCCGAAGGCCATGGCCCCACCGGCGTTGATGACGTAGTCGGGCGTGTAGAGGATCCCCCGCTCCAGGAGGCGTGCGGCGTCTTCGGGCACTGCCAGCTGGTTGTTGGCCGAGCCGGCAACGATCCGGCACTTCAGCGCGGGAATCGTGCGCGCATTCAACGTGGCTCCGACGGCGCACGGCGCGTACACGTCGCTCTCGGTTTCGAGCAGAGCGTCGCCGGGGACGGTAATGCCCCCCAGCTCGTCGGCCAGCTCACGAGCGCGATGGGCGTCCAGATCGCTGACCGAGACGCTGCCACCGGCCTGGGCCACCATCCTGGCGAGGGGGCCGCCCACACCACCGACCCCCTGGACGAGAACGGATCTTCCGTCGAAGTCGTCGGTCCCGAACGTCTGCCGCAGCGCGGCCTTGATGCCCTCGAACACACCCAGGGCGGTGTACGGGCCGGGGTCGGGGGGTGCGCTGCCGTCCGTGGGGGCACCCATGGCGTAGTTGGACATGGCGCCGATGATGGCGATGTCGTCGGGCGTGGTGCCCATGTCCTGCCCGGTGTAGTAGGCGCCCCGGAGCGATTTGAGCAGGTATCCGAACCGCTTGAACAAACCGACCCGTTCGGCGCCCGTGATAGGGCCGGGGATCGCGAGCACCGACTTGCCACCGCCGAACGGGAACCCGATCGACGCCCATTTGTAGGTCATGCCTTCGGCCAGCCGCAGGGCATCTTCGAGGCCGTCCACCGGGGCGGAGTAGGTCCTGATCCGACACCCACCCGAGGCGGGCCCCATGGTGACGTCGTGGAGTGCCACGAAGATCCAGGTGCCGGTGGGACGGTCGTACCGCACGACCACGCCCAGACCGTCCCAGTTGTCGAGCAGCTCCGTCATCTCCGGTGTCATCGCGTGCCTGTCGTCTCCTGTAACGCGCCCGGAGGGCTCCCACGGGCGCAACATCGTTCGTCGGGGGTGTCCGAGCCTCGGCAGAGGCAATCGAACGTTCGTTCGGATCCGATCGAGGGGTCCTCGAATCGCGTGCCGAGCAGCCTCGAATTATCGTCCTGTCTGGACGATCTGTCGATAGCTCTCCGGCTCCCACTGGGGTCGATCGTCGGCGTTACCCACTGCCAGCCCCAGGTAGAACACGAGACGAGCGATCCGCGAGGCCTTGTCGCTGTCGATCAGGTCCGGTTCATCCGACGGCCGGTGGTAGTCGTCGTGGGTGCCGTTGAAGAAGAAGAGCACGGGCACGCCCTGGCGGGCGAAGTTGTAGTGATCCGAGCGCGTGTAGAAGCTCTCTTCCGGCCAGAGGTCGTCGATCGGCGCCATGTTCAACTCGGGATGGGCGTCCGCCACGGCGTGGAGGGTGACGCCCAGGTCGGAGTGCTCCTTGCCGATGGCCACGATCGTATCGGTCCAGTTCCTGCCGACCATGTCCATGTTGAGATTGGCGACCATCGCCTCGACGGGCACGGTGGGATTGGAGGCGTAATAGGCGCTGCCCCACAGGCCCCGCTCTTCGCCGCTGACCCAGAGAAAGACCATCGAGCGTCGGGGGGCCGGGTCGAGGCTCGCCATGGCCTCGGCGATCTCCAGCACCGCGATGGTCCCGGACGCGTCGTCGTCGGCCCCATTGTAGATGCTGTCTCCGTTCGCGTCCGGCCGTCCGACGCCCACGTGATCCATGTGAGCGCTGAAGATCACGTATTCGTCCTTCAGGCTCGGGTCACTGCCTTCCAGCAGCGCCACGACGTTGGGGGCTTCCACGACCTGGACGTCGTCGGGCCCGCCCAGCTCGATCCGGTAGCGCTGGACGTAGTCCCCGTTCACCCCTCCCGGGATCCCCATGGATGCCAACTCGGCCGCCAACCATTCCGCTGTCGCGTCGAGCTCGGGACTGGGGGTCGCCCGACCCCGCATGGAGTCGTGGGCCAGGATGCCCACCCGACGGTCGATGTCTTCCGGAGTGATCGTCGCGGCCGCGGCGATCTCCGGCTCCGAAGCAACCGGAACGACGGCGGCGTCTGCGGATGCACCGAGCCCGGAACCGACCTGGGCTTCCCCTTCGGGACCGCAGGCCGAAAGGACGAGGGCGAACGTGAGGAAGCGGAACGCGTACATGTCGAATCCGTGCGTGGGGAATGTCCGAGGGCACCATGCGTACTCCCCCGGCGCCTCCTGGGGTCCACCCTTCCCCGCCTCAGCGCACGGCGGCCAGCAGCACGTCCAGCGAATCGGCGGACACCGCCGCCGTGGCCAGTGTCCACCCGTCGGACCGGGTGAGGAGCCGACGGGTGAGGAGGACATCGGCCCCTCCAGACAACCGGTCCACAGATTCGTCCAGCGGAACGGCGTCGCCGGGAACCGGTCCGGTGCCGTGCACCAGAACCAGCCGCTCGCCTCCCGGCAGCGTCTGGACGACCCGAACCGCGTCCTCACCGAACGGCGGCCCAGCCGGCGCCACTGAGTCCAGCCTCAGGCCCGGGACCGTCAGAGGCGCCTCGGCCAGCCCGGAAAGATCGGTCACCCCCGACTCGAGGGCGGGGACGGGTCGGTCGACCGCGTCGGCGAATCCGGCGACTCCCGCGTCGGCGTCGGACGCCGGGTCGGCGTTCTCGCGCGCGGACTCGGCCCCGGGCTCCACAGGGACCAATGCCCGGGCCTGGGCGGGCTGGGCCTCTTCCTCGAGAGCCACGGCCTCCCGGGCATCCAGCCGCCCCTGCGACCGCTCGGGCTCGGGTACGTCTTCGGTCTGGGCATCGGCGCGTAGCGATCCGACGGCCACGGCCTGCCGCTCCGGCGCCGGTTCGGCGGTTGCGGGCTGCGCGCCCGGGGACGCGGCGTCCCCGGCGGCCACGTTCTCGGCGCGCTCCCTCGAAACCGCGGCCGGCACGGACGCGGGCGAAAGGACGTCGCGCTCCTGTTCGGACTCGGATCGTTGGCCTGCCACAGGACTTTCGACGCCTCCATCGGGGCGCTCCTCTGCATCCACTGGCGCCAACTCCGCTGGACTCGGAACCGGCGACACCGGATCCGGCGGCAGGAGAACGCCCCGGCCGGCCCAGCCCACCGCCATCGCCAGCACCAAAGTCGCTGCCCACGCCAGAGTCGGAGACAACGCCCACGCACGCCGGGCCGAACGGCGCGTAGGAGGCCCTTCCGCTCGGGCGAGCACCTCCTCGAACGGCGGCACGACCACGGCGTCGGGACCCGACTCGGCCAGGATGCCTTCGGCCCTGGTCCTCAGGTCCCGCTCGACCTCGAGTCGCGCCGCGCAATCGCCGCACGACCGGATGTGCTCACGGATCGTGCGGGCCTCCGCCTCGGGGTAGAGTCCCAGCGCTCCGTCCAGATATGCGTGAATGTCGCCGTCACCCACGTGCGGCATGGTCTCTCTCCGGTTGTTCGAATGCCTCGGCCAGGCGCCTGCGGGCCCGGGCCAGCGTGGTCCCGATCGCTCCCGGCGACAGACCGGTTTCTTCCGCGATGTCGCGGTAGCTCAGCCCCCCGCTCCACAGCAGGAGGACGTGTCGGTCCTTCTCGGAGACCGCGTCCAGGGCGCGGCGCACCTGGGCCGATGCCTCGGCCTGGACCAGCCGCTCTTCGGCTCCCGTCTGATCGTCCTGCTCTCTGCGCACCTCCGACTCCACCAGCTGCAGGTGGGCCCGCCGCCGGATCGCCGTGCGTGCTTCGTCCCGTGCCAGGTTGGCCGCCACGGTGAAGAGCCAGGCCCTCGGTCGGTCCGGGGACTCCTTCAACGCCCGCACGAAGACCTCCTGGGCCAACTCACGGGCACGCTCCTCGTCCCAGACCTTCCGGTGGATGAACCGGACAAGGTCGGTATAGGTGGCTCGATAGATCTCGGACCAGTCGATGCTCACTGTCCGTCCCTGGAGGATTCGGGCCGGGCCCCTTCGGCTCCACCCCGTGACGGCCGCCGGTCCTCGGCGGCGTGCGGTCTACCCTGGTGACGATCCACGGGCACAATCTTGCACATCACGCTGCGGCAGGCTCGAAAAAGGACCGGCGTGGCTCGGACCACGAGCCGCGCCGGTCCCCGGTCGCGTGCGATGTTGCGGGCCGATGAGGGCAGCCCGGCAGGCTCAGACGTCGAAGCCCGACTCCTCCAGCTCCCTGGCTTTCCGCACGTCCTCTTCGTCGACGATCTGGCCGTCGAACAGATGCACGGTGCGCTGGGCGACGTGGGCGTAGCGCGGGTCGTGGGTGACCATGCAGATGGTGGCGCCTTCGTCGTGGAGCTCGTTGAGCAGGTCGATCACCGCGCCGCCGTTCTTCGAGTCCAGGTTACCCGTGGGCTCGTCGGCCAGGAGAATGAGTGGCTTGCCCACGATGGCCCGGGCCACGGCCACACGCTGCTGCTGACCCCCGGAGAGCTGGGACGGATAGTGCTTCATCCGGTGGGCCATGCCCACCCGCTCCAGGGCAGCCTGCACCCGTTCCTTGCGCTCGGCGCCGGGCATGCCACGATAGGTCAGCGGCAGCTCGACGTTCTCGTACACCGTCAGGTCGCCGATCAGGTTGAACGCCTGGAAGACGAACCCGATGGCCTGATTTCGGATCTTGGCCCGCTGGCTGGCGCTGAGGTCCGCCACCGGCTCGCCGTCGAGCAGATACGCGCCACCGGTGGGCGAATCGAGGAGCCCGAGAATCGACAGCAGGGTGGTCTTTCCGCAGCCCGAGGGTCCGGCGATCGAGAGGAACTCACCCCCGAGGATGTCCAGATTGATCCCGTTGAGGGCGTGGGTCTCGACTTCCTCGGTGTAGAAGACCTTGCTCAGGGACTCGAGGTGAATGAGGGACTGGCCGTTCGAGGCTTCGGTGTCCATGCCTCCGTCTCCGGTCTGGGTGGCTTGGCGGTCCCGGTGCGGGGTCGAGGCCGCAGTCTCCAACGTACGAAGGTTAGACGCGGTTCGCATATCAATCGTTGCAGAGGCTCGCCTCTGCGAGCCGAGGGGCGATGCCCGCGAACCCCTTTCCCAGCCCCCCTATCCTTCCTGTGCGGCGTCCGCGGGAGGTGTGCCTGCTCCCCGGCGCCGGATCACGATCGGGCCGCTGAAGGTCTCGGCTTCGATCTGCGCGCTTCCGCTTCCGAGGGTGAAGCTCTCGCGTTCCCTGCGGCTGAACTCGGTGGGCGCGCCTGGATAGTCGGCTCGCACCGATCCGGTCAGGCTGACCGCGGTCACAGTGGCGTTCACGTTCCCCGGCAGGTCGAGGGTCACGCGGCCACCGTGGGAACCGAAGTAGTAGTGGCCACCGTCTTCGATCAGGCCTTCGTAGTGGATCTGCCCACCGACCGTACCGGCTTCGACGACGTCTGCCCTGATCCCCGTCATGACGATCGATCCCCCGACCGTTTCCGCCGCGATCTGCCCCGACGAATTCGTGATCTCGATGCCCTGCGACACACCGATGAGCTCGATCGAGCCGTCGGCCCCGTCCACGGTGATCTCGCCGTTGGTGCTCTCGGCCACGATGGTGCCCCGGCCCCCGACGATGCGGACCGCGCCCTCGAGCGTTTCGACCTGGATCTCGCCGTCGGCCCCCTCGATCGTCACGTCGGTAAACATGCCCTCGATGTCCAGGTTCAGATCCCTGGGCACGGTGAGCTCGTAGTCCACGATGGTCGTGGGCCCCCTGCGGGCCTCCGCCTCGACCTCGAGCACGTCGCCCCTGCGGTCGATCTCGATGTAGGTCCGACTCGAATGATCGGCGACGATCCTGATCTCGTTCCGGTCCCAGGTCGAAACCTCGATCTGACCTCCATCGTTCTCCAGCTCCAGCCGATCCAGGCCCTGAGCCGACACGGTGGTATCGGTGGCCTGAAACGCCACGATCGTCGTGAGTGCCAGTGCAGCCGTCATCATCATGGATTCTCGCCTTCTTCGTTCACGTGCTCCGTCCGCGGATGGCCACGGCGGTCCGTTTCAGGATCTCGATCTTCTTCCACATGGATCGGGCCATCATTCGGTTCAGGACGTCGCTCCCCGGATCCCGGGCCAGGGCCTCCGCCGCCTCTTCGAGGGCCGCGTCGATGGCCGCGAGGCTCGCCTCGATCGTGGCGATCGTTTCGTCACCGAGCACCGCGCGGCCCTCGGCCAGAACCGTCTCCAGCTCGCTCACGGCCGACTCGTACTCCTGGACGGTGGTCGCCGAGACGCCACCCTGGTCCAGGGCTACCAGTCCGCCAGGTCCCGCAGGCGACGTCGCAACGCCGTTCAGCCCCGGAGCGGTGCTGTCGGACAGCGCCATCCACACTCCGGCCCCGGAGGCCAGAGCCAGCGCCAGGCCCGCCGCCACGAGCTGTCCGAGGCTCAGGCTGAAACGCCGTCGCGCCCCGGCCTTCGGCGTTTCGAGAACGAGAACGTCGGGCTCGGGCACGACCATGCGCTCCCGGACGCGGGTCCACAGGTGATCCGGCACCCGGGCCTCGGTAGGCAGTTCGCCCAGGGCGTTCTCGAGTGCGCGCATCTGGGCCAGATCGGGCTCGCCCTCGGCGTCTTCCCTCTCGTTCGGTGGCTTCGTCATCGCTCCAGCGTTTCTCTGAGTAGCTTTCGTGCCCGGTGGATCTGGGCCTTGACCGTGCCCACGGTCACACCGACCATCTCCGCCACTTCGCGGTACTTGTATCCCTGCACGTCCCGGAGGACGAGCACCTGCCGTGCCCCGTCCGGCAGCGCGGCGATGCCCCGTTCAAGGTCGATGCGCGTGCCCGGAAACGCTTCCCGAACCGCGCCGAGATAGCCCTCCGGCAAGGGTGCTTCGCGGCCTGCCCGACGGGCTTGTGTCCGCCGGTCCTGGAGCACGAGGTTCACGGTCAGCCGGTGAAGCCACGTGCTGAATCGGCTGTCGCCCCGAAACGACCCCAGCCGCTCCCATGCCCGCACGAACGCGTCCTGGGTCAGCTCCTCGGCCCGCTGCCCGTCCGCGGTCATCCGAAGGCACAGGGCGTAGACCCGCCCCGCCAGACGCCGGTACACCTGCTCGTAGGCTTCTGGATCTCCTTGCTGGGCCTGGCGCACCAGCGCTTCCGTGCTGGGATCCTGTCCTGGCCCCCCGGAATCCTGGTCGCGGGCGGGTACGGCCGTCATTCCTTCCCTGGTCGGGGCGTCTTCGTCGGGCTTCAACAACTCAGATCCCGCGGGGGCCCGGATTGTTTGAACGAAGCTCCACGGTGGATCGGAGCCGAGGCCCGTGGTTCGAGGACGAGGGCGCGCCCTCGGTGGAGGGTCCCTGCCTCATCGTCGATCGGGCCGGTCTTCGATCCGGTATACGAATCTGAGCCCGGACCAGTCCTGGTCGATGGCGCAGACCTTGTTGTCGACGAGCCCGAATTCCAGACCTGTGGTTCGAACCGTGCCGCCATCCAGCTCGCCGGCCAGTGGCGAGCTCTTCTTCGGCCACCCGACCCAGAGGCCCCCGTTGGGCTGGATCCGGGCGGCAGCGGTGGGAAACGCCTGTCGCAAGGCCTCGAGCTCCGTCGCGAAGAGCACGATCACGTCCAGGGGCTCGCCCTCGTCCACCTCCACGAAACGGACACCATGGGGCAGGTCCACGAGGAGCTCCCGGAAGTGGAGTGGTGCGTTGATCGTGCCGACGCGGTGGCCTTCCTTGATGCCCAGCTTCCGGGGCAGCGGGGTTCCCGAGTATCCCGCGGGCATGGGCCCGCCTCCTTTGCGGTGGGGCGCGTACCTAACGTTTGCATCCCGAGGGATGTCGAATGGGTAGTCACGCGAACCTACAGCCATCGACGGCACTTTGCCGTGGAGGATCATCATGAAGAACTCAGCGATCGCGCTTCTCGGTGTGGCGCTGCTCCTGTTCGCACCTACGGAAGGCTCGGCCCAACGCGGAGAACGAGGCGGCGGCCAGGGCGGTCCGGGACAACGAGTCTCGGCAGTCGGATACCTGATCGACCAGGCCGACGCCCTGGACTTGTCCGAGGCGCAACGTACCGGCCTGCAAGAGATCCTGGACGAGTTGGCCGTGGAGAGCCAGCCCACCCTCGAGGCCATGAACGAGCTCCGCCAGTCCGGTGACCGGGAGGCCATGCGCAGCCAGGGCCGACCGATGATGGAAGAGCTCATGGGATTCGAAGAAGATGCCCTCGGACGGGCACTCGATCTCATGGAAGGGGACCAGCGGGCCGCCGCCGAGACGATGGTCGAGACGTTCCAGGCCGAACGTCCGCGGCGGGGCCGGCGGGGAGGCAAGGGGAACGGTCCGCCCTCACAGGCCTGAGTGACTCACCCCTTTTCGACCCGATTGACGCCTCGGCCCGATCGGGGACGAACGACGGGGGCCCCCACTCGGTGGGAGCCCCCGTTTTCATCTTTCGCCCGCGGTGAGGGCTGCGTTCCGCGCGACCGGTGTCAGCCCAGGCCCGGCGGCAGCACGGTGTCGCAGTCCACCAGCTCGGCCGGCGGTGCCGCATCGACCATCGCAGGGGTCCCTTCCTCGCCACACTCCGCACACGGTTGCTGATCCGGAACGAACCGGGCAGCCCCGAAGATCATCGTCAGGGCCAACCCCATGGCCACGCCGGAAACCCGCAGATCCGTCATCATCGTCATCCCCCCATCCCCCACTCCATCTTCCACCCAACGTCCTCATTCCTTTGGACGACCGGATGCTCACGAAGGTTGCAGTGCGTCCTCCGCAAGAACCCCGTCCAACGTCTCGACGACCCGATCCGCTTCGGCCGCACCGAAAACGAGCGGCGGCTTGATCTTGATCACATTGTGCTCGGGCCCGTCGGTGCTGAGCAGAATCCCGTGCTGCCGCATGCGCTCGACCACGTGGGATGCATGGGCCGGGGCGGGCGTTCGAGCGTCCCGGTCGGTCACCAGCTCGATGCCGATGAAAAGCCCCCTGCCCCGGACGTCGCCTACGACCGCGTGCCGCTCGGCGAGATCCTCGAGCCCGCGCCTGAATCGGTTTCCCACGTCCAGGGCCGCGGCCTGCAGCCGCTCGTCCTCGATCACGTCCAGGACCGCGAGTCCGATGGCGCACGAGACGGGGTTGCCGCCGAAGGTGTTGAAATACTCCATGCCGTTGGCGAAGGACGCCGCGATCTCCCGTGTGGTGACCACCGCGCCCAGGGGATGTCCGTTCCCGATGGGTTTGCCCATGGTGACGATGTCCGGCACCACACCCTGGGACTCGAATGCCCAGAAGTCCGTGCCCACCCGGCCGAAGCCGACCTGCACCTCGTCCGCCACGTAGACCCCGCCGGCCTCCCGGACCGCGGAAACCGCCGCGGGCAGGTACCCCTCGGGCGGCACGATCTGGCCCCCACAGCTCAGGATGGATTCGCAGAAGAACGCCGCGGGGCGGCGACCTCGTTCCGCGATCCGTTCGAGGGCCCCGGTCACGGACTCGGCATAGCGACGGCCCAGGTCCGGCTCGCCGTACCGGTGCGGACCCCGGTAGGGATCCGGCATCGCCACCGTGTGCACGTGCTCGGGGGCGCCTCGGCCTCCCGGTCCGTCGAACTTGTAGGGGCTCAAGTCCACCAGCGACGTGGTGTTGCCGTGGTACGCGCCACCCACCACCAGCACGTCCGTGGCACCGGTATGGGTGCGTGCCAGTCGTAGGGCCAGCTCGTTGGCTTCGCTGCCGCTGCACACGAAGAAGCAGACTTCGAGGGGATCCGGCAGGGTGGCCGCGAGCCGGGCGGCGTACCGGACCAGGTTGGGGTGCAGGTAGCGGGTGTTCGTGTTCAACACCCCCATCTGGGCCGCGCCTGCCGCAACCACGCGGGGATGGCCGTGCCCGACGTGTGCCACGTTGTTGACGCAATCCAGGAAACGGCGTCCCGAGTCGTCGAACAGGTATGCGCCCCGACCCCGGACGATCTTCAGGGGTTCCCGGTACGACACCGACAGGCTCGGCCCGAGGCGACGCTCGCGTTCATTCAGAATCGTCTCCGTGCTCGGGCCCCGGGACGCCGGCTCGAGCCCGGGAATGCCCAGCAGGCCGTTGGGATCGGGGCTCAGCGACAGCCACAGGTCCCGCTCGCCCGGCGGGGCCACGCCGGGGAACTCGCCCTCTCGGCCCAGCAGGTCGGCGACGATCTGGAAGTGGAGGTGGGGTGGCCAGCCGCCGTTGTCTTCGATGGCGCCTAGATTCGCCACCACCTCGCCAGCCCGGACCGACTCGCCGGAGGTCCGCTCGTCCAACACGGCAGGGTCAAGGTGGCCGTAGAGGGTGTAGAACGGCGGATTCCCGGCGGCGGCGTGCTCGAGGATCAGCGTCGGTCCGTAGTCCAGCGGCCCGTCGTTGTCCGCGACTGCGTGCACGACACCCTCGATGGGCGCGCACACGGGTGTGCCGGGTGGTGCGAACAGGTCGACGCCCAGGTGGATCGTACGCCGCTCCGAGTCGTCGCCGGCCACCTCGTACGCTGGCCCGTCGTACCATCGGCGGGCCTCGTCGTAGCGACCGATGCCCACGGCTGCGTCGGCCTGGGCGAGGCGTTCGGACAGCCGGTTCCCGAAAGCCGCCATGTCGAGGTCGTCTGCGTCGCTGCCCAGCTCCAGGCTCCCTACCGAGAGGTCGAACGTCAGCGTTTTGCAGGCCCTGGGGTCGGGCAGCAGGACGGGCTCGGCGTTCGGGCAAAGCCGGGTCAGTGTTCGGCTCAGCTCCGACGCCCCCGGGTAGGGCTCGAGCCCGCATGCCGCTCTGAGCAGGTACGAGAAGAAGTCCAGGCTCGTCTGGTCGAGGGTCTCGAGCAGGGCCCAGGCCGGTGCTTCGGACACGGCGAGATAGGCGTTCTCCGGGTCGGCCGCACCCTCCGCCGCAGAGACGCACACGCTGACCAGCAATCGCTGGACGATGAGGCTCGGCAAGGCAGCCAGCTCGTCTTCGGTGAGGGGATGTACGCCGTGGTAGCCCCCCACCAGGGCCGCCGCTGCCCGAAGCGCGTCCGGTCGCTCCAGCATCGCATACGCACTCGCGATCGCGGGCTCGGCCGCGACCCATGAATGGACGAGGTCACCGAAGTCGATCAGGCCCTCCACCCGGCGGTCCGCGGCGCGATCGGGACGCCCCCGAACGTCCGTGACCAACAGGTTGTGGTCGTTGGCGTCGTTGTGGACGAGGCCCAGGCGAAGCCGATCTCGATGGGGCGCCAGCCCGGTCGCCGAGGCCTGGGCCAGGCGGGCGATCAGGTCACCCCGGCGCTGGGACGACACGCTGGTCGAGTGGGTCTCGATCACCTCGGGCGCACGACGGAGGTCCCAACGCAGGCTTCGGTGTGCAGTGGGTGCGTCCAGTCCGTCCAGGCTCCGGTCCACTGCACCCATGAGGGCACCCACTCGGGCGTCCAGGTCCATCGTCTTCGGTCTGGCCTCGGCCAGGGGGATTCCCGGCACCCAGTCCAGCAGCCGTACCCAAAGGGTCTGTCCGTCCGATTCGATCGGCACCCGCGCTCGGCCGTCCAGGGCGGGGCGGACCCGGGGGAACCGGTAGTCCGGACACCGGGCACCGAGGCGTTCGAGGGCCTCGTTCTCCAGGTCCAGGAAATCCGGGTCCTCGGACGGGTGGACGATCTTCAGGACGGCCACGGGCCCCGTGTCGCCGTCGACCCGGAAGTTCTGATCCCGGTAGCTCGGCAGTGGCGACGGACGCCCTGCGATCCCGAACCGTTCTTCGAGGATTCGTCGTGCGTCTCCGGGCACCAGGCTGGGACGTCGGTCCGCTTCGAGAGTGTCCACTTCGGTGGGATGGAGGTGACCGTGTCGGCGAAGAGCGGAACCCTACTCGACGTGGGCGGTGAATGCCAGTGAACACGCTCTCTTGCCGCCGGGCCCCGGGTCCGATAGCCGATGGCGCCGGCGGCGACACCGACTACCTTGGGCGTTCGACCCCCACGCTCACTTCATCCCCACGGAATCATGGACTGGATCACGAATCCTGAGGCCTGGATCGCCCTGGCGACGTTGACCACGCTGGAGATCGTGCTCGGCATCGACAACGTCGTCTTCATCTCCGTGCTGTCGCAGCGGTTGCCCGAGGACCAGCAACCGAGGGCCCGGAGACTCGGGCTGTTCGCGGCCATGTTCATGCGGATCCTGCTGCTGTTCTCCCTGACGATGGTCCTCCGGCTGACCGGCCCGCTCTTCGAGGTCTTCGGCCACGCGTTCAGCGGCCGGGATCTGATCCTCGGCGCGGGCGGCCTGTTCCTCCTCTACAAGGCGACCAGCGAGGTCCACGAGCGCCTCGAGGGTGGACATCACGAGGAGGGCAAGAAGGGGTGGTCGTCCACGTTCTGGGGCGTGATCCTCCAGATCATGATCCTGGACCTGGTCTTCTCCTTCGACTCGGTGGTCACTGCGGTGGGCATGGCGGACGATGTGGGCGTGATGGTCACCGCCATCGTCGTGTCCGTGGCGGTCATGATGGTGTCCGCAGAGGTCGTGAGCGCCTTCGTCCTGCGCCACCCGACCGTGAAGATGCTCGCCCTCAGCTTCCTGCTGTTGATCGGGATGTCCCTCGTGGCGGAAGCGCTCGGGCAGCACATTCCCAAGGGATACATCTACTTCGCCATGGGCTTCAGCGTTCTGGTCGAAGCGCTCAACCTGCGGGCTGCCGCGATTCGGAAGGCCGAGAAACCCGTGGTGCTCAAGTCCACGCGTCCGGACCTGGAGCAAGCGACGGCGGGCGGTACGGGACCGGGGTAGGCGGACAACCGGCCCGGACTTCAGCCCCGGCTGCGAGCAACCGGCAAACCCGCCCGACGAGCCTGCCCGGTTTAGCGCCGAGGGCTCGGGCACCCTGACGCGCAACGCAGAGGCGGAGTGGTTCGGGCTACGACAAAAGAAAGCGGGGCCACCGGACGAATCCGATGGCCCCGCTCGTTCTTCCGGATAGGATCCTACATCGTGCTCACGCCGGACGAACCGTCGGAGGACACGTTGAAGTAGATCCACATGCCTGTGACCGCATGGCCCGGGATGTAGCACACGAGGCTGTACTCGCCCGCGGCCGAGGCCACGAACGTGAAGCTCTCGGACTGACCGGGCATGGTGGCCTCCGTCAGCGACGTGGGGTTCGAGGAAATCCCGCCCTCGAACACGGGCGCCGGGTCCGCGATGTTCGGCGGGAAGTTCCCGGTCCGCTCGTCCACGCCCACGCTGTGGGCCATGTTCGGGTCTTCGTTCGAGAAGTTCACGTTGACCGTGTAGCCCTCGGGCACCGTCACCGTGGCGTTTCCGTTGTAGAATCCGTTGAAGTTCCAGCTGTTGTTGTCGGTCGTGGAACCGGCAATGAGATTCAGCGTGACCGTCTGGGTCGCCTCGTCGATCTGGAACCAATCGGCCGCGGCCGGGGCGGCCTCGGCTGCGGGCTCGGCTGCAGGCTCGCTGGCCGCTTCCGTCGCCGGAGCCTCGCTGGCCGGCTCGCCGCCACCGCAGGCGATCAGGGCCAGGAACAGGGGCGTCGTGCCGAGCTTGATAGAGCGCTTCATGTCCGTCATCCTGGATTTCGAGAACGTTTGTTCGGCCAGGGCTCGTTCGACGGCCCCGTGGCCAGCGGCGTCCGGACATCCGCGCCGGAAACACCACAGCCACAAAAAGTAACCACGGCCCTTGAACGAGGCTACCCGGCGTCCGTCGTTCCGGTGCCGGAGCCCCTGGCGTGCGCGTCCGGATCCTTGGTCCTCGCGGCCACGCCCTCGTAGTCGTCTGGCGTGTCCACGTCCCGGAGGATTCCCGAATCGGTGACGTCGATCTCCATCCTGTGTTCGCCGGAAAGCACGGCACGAGCCCCTACGTCCGCGTCCAACGACTGGAGGCGGTCCCGATACCGGGCGGGGATCGCAACCGGGTGACCGGGCCGACCCTCGTAGACGGGCACGACCGGGTCCTGGCCCCTACCAGCTGCGAAGGCACGGACGACCGCGTCCACGTGCTTCGCCCGCAGTAACGGGAGGTCGCCGACGCAGAGCAGGAACCCCGCGCCGGCGGGCGCCGCCGCCACGCCGGCCGCAACGGATGTCCCCATGCCCCGGGCGTGGTCTGGGTTCAGCACGAAGGTCACCGGCAGCCCCCGGAGTGTTGCCCGAACCGATTCCGCATCCCAACCCAGCACCACCACAACCGGACCGTCCACCACCCTCAGGACGCTTTCCACCACGTGGCGAACGATCGGCCGTCCATCCACCGGGAGCAGAAGCTTGTTTCCCTTGGGCATGCGCCGGGAGCTTCCGGCCGCGAGTACGATCGGGACCATCGAAAGAGCGGGCATGCGCCGACCTTGTGTGGGCGGGAGGCGGGTGCGCAAGTTGAGCGCCCACGCATGCGCCGCCAGGCGCAGGGATTGTCGACAGCCAAGGATCCGCTCATGAGCGTCTCGATCGGCGTGACCGTCAACGGCCAGATCCAGGAGGCCACGGTGCAGCCGCGCACTCTCCTGGTCGACTTCATCCGGGAGCCCCTCGGCCTCACGGGCACCCACGTCGGGTGCGACACGAGCCAGTGCGGCGCCTGTACCGTGCTGGTGGACGGGCTAGCGGTGAAGTCGTGCACCATGTTCGCCGCCCAGGCCCACGGACGCAGTGTCCAGACCATCGAGGGCATGGCCGACAACGACACGCTGCACCCCATCCAGAACGCCTTCCACGAAGAGCACGGGCTCCAGTGCGGCTACTGCACGCCCGGGATGATCATGACGGCAGCGGACCTGCTGGCCCGTAATCCCGATCCGTCGGAAGAGGAGATCCGGCACGCGCTGGAGGGCAACCTCTGCCGCTGCACGGGCTACCACAACATCGTCAAGGCCGTGCGTCGAGCGGCCACACAGATGGGGGGTTGAGGATGGCTGCCTACATCGGAAGCCCGGTCAAGCGCGTCGAGGACGGACGCTTCGTCGTCGGAGACGGTCGCTACACCGACGACATCAACGTGCCGGGCCAGACCTATGCGTGCATCGTGCGCAGCCCCCACGCCCACGCCCGCATCCGGTCCATCGACGCCTCGGCGGCCCTGGCCCGACCGGGCGTGGTGGCCGTCATCACCGGCAAGGACCTGCTGGACGACGGGATCAACTCCCTTCCCTGCGGCTGGGTCATCGGGGACGACATGCCGGAACCGCCCAACTACGCGATCGCGGTCGACAAGGTGCGGCACGTGGGCGACCAGGTGGCCGTCGTCATCGCGGAGGACAAGTACACGGCCCAGGACGCCGCGGAACTGGTCGTTGTGGACTACGAACCCCTACCGGCCGTCGTGCTCGGGTCGGACGCCCTGGCACCCGGTGCTCCGCTGGTCCATGACGACATGGATAGCAACCGGGTGTTCGACTGGGCCCTGGGCGACGCCGAAGCCACGGATGCCGCTCTGGCCCGCGCCCACCACGTGACCACGATGACCTACCGGAACCAGCGCCTGATTCCCAATGCCATCGAGCCCCGGGCGGCCCTGGGAAGCTACGACGCGTCCCGGGACGAGCTGACCCTCTATACCACGTCCCAAAACCCCCACCTGACCCGGCTGCTCATGTGCGCCTTCGTCATGGGTCTGCCCGAGCAGAAGACGCGGCTGATCTCGCCGGACGTGGGCGGAGGCTTCGGCAGCAAGATCCCCCACTACCCGGAAGAGGTCATCTGCTCGTGGGCGGCAAAGAAGCTTCGGCGGCCCGTGAAGTGGACGGCCACCCGCACCGAGGCCTTCATGACCGACCGCCACGGGAGGGACCATGAGACCACGGCGGAAATGGGCTTCGACGAAGAGGGCAACGTCGTCGCGCTGCGGGTCAAGACCGTGGCCAACCTGGGTGCCTACCACTCCACGGTGGGGCCCCTCATTCCCACCTGGTTCTACGGCACCCTCCTGGCCGGAGCGTACAAGACACCGCTCATCCATGTCGAATCCACCGGTGTGTTCAGCCACACCGCGCCGGTCGACGCGCTGCGGGGCGCGGGGCGCCCGGAGGCCACCTACGTGGTGGAGCGACTCATGGGCAAGGCGGCCCACGAGATGGGCGTCGATCCCAGTGAGCTACGCCGCAAGAACCTGTTGCCGCCGGATGCGTTCCCCTATGAGACGCCGGTGGTCCTGACGTACGACAGCGGCAACTACGAAGGCGCCCTGGACAAGGCGCTGGACCTGGCCGGCTACGCAGACCTGAGGGCCCAGCAGGCAGCGGCCCGGGACGAAGGCCGGCTTCTGGGCATCGGTTTCTCCACGTACATCGAAGCGTGCGGCCCCGCCCCCTCGAAAGTGGCCGGCGCCATCGGCGGCCGCGCCGGGTTCTACGAGAGCGCCAACGTCCGGGTCCACCCCACGGGCAAGGTCCAGGTCTTCACCGGATCCCATTCTCACGGGCAGGGCCACGAAACCACCTTCGCCCAGATCGTCGCCGACCGACTCGGCATCGACATGGGAGACATCGAGGTGGTCCACGGCGACACGGGCGAGATTCCGTTCGGCATGGGCACGTACGGCTCGCGTAGCCTGTCGGTGGGCGGCACCGCCATCTACAAGGCCCTGGACAAGGTCGAAGCGAAGGCCCGGAAGATCGCGGCCCACAAGCTCGAGGCGGCCGAGGACGACCTGGACTTCGAGGGGGGCCAGTTCAAGGTGCGCGGAACCGATCGCTCGATCGGGTTCGGCGACATAGCCCTGACGGCGTACATCCCCCACGACTATCCGGACGACCTGGAGCCAGGGCTGGAAGAGAACGCCTTTTACGACCCGGCCAACTTCACGTACCCGTTCGGGACCCACATCTGCCTGGTGGAGGTGGACCCGGACACGGGCAAGGTCGACGTGCTCAAGTACGTGGCGGTGGACGACGTCGGCAACGTCATCAACCCGCTGGTCCTCCACGGCCAGATCCATGGCGGCATCGCCCACGGCGTGGGCCAGGCCCTCCTCGAGGAGGCGGAGTACGACGACAACGGCCAGCTGCTCTCCGCATCCTACCTGAACTACACGATGCCCAGAGCGGATGACCTGCCCTCGTTCGAGCTGGACGGCACCGTCACCCCGTGTCCCCACAACCCCCTGGGCGTGAAGGGCGCGGGAGAAACGGGGACGATCGCCTCGACGCCCTGCGTGGTGAACGCGGTGGTCGACGCGTTGTGGCACCGCGGGGTGCGGGACCTGCAGATGCCCCTGACGCCCGAGCGCGTCTGGACCGCCCTCAACGCCGCCCACTGATCGCCGCACCGGAACGAGGACACTGACATGAGCTTCACGAGAGATTTCAACTTCCATCGTGCGGGTTCCGTCGCAGAGGCGATCCAGCTTCTCGCTTCGCTGGGGGGCGACGCCAAGCTCCTGGCCGGCGGACACTCGCTGATCCCCACCATGAAGGTCCGGCTCGCGGCACCGGACGCGCTGATCGATCTCGGCGCCATCGAAGCGCTGCGATCGATCGAAAGGGTCGACGGAGGCGTGCGGATCGGAGCCATGGCCACGCACAACGACGTGGCCACGTCGGCTGCGGTGGGACAGACGGTGCCGGCCCTGACCGAAGCGGCCGAGGGCATCGGCGACCTTCAGGTCCGCAATAGCGGCACCATCGGTGGAAGCCTTGCCCACGCGGATCCGTCCGCCGACTACCCCGCATTGGTTCTGGCCCTGGACGCCACCGTCGAGACGGCGTCCAGCGGGGGCACTCGTACCATCGCCGCGGACGACTTCTTCACCGGGATGTTCGCCACGGCCCTCGGCGAACAGGAACTGATCACGGGCGTCGTCTTCGGCGCTGCGCCGGCGGCGGCATACGTGAAATTCCCCAACCCGGCCTCCCGGTACGCCGTAACGGGGGTCGCGGTGTCCCTGGAGGGGACGCCGGGTCAGGTGACGAGCGCCCGGGTCGGCGTGACGGGGGCGGGGGCCGTTCCATTCCGCTTGACGGCCCTCGAAGACGCTCTGACCAGCGCGCCCCTGGACGGGGTGAACGTGGCAGCCGTGGTCGCGGGGGCGCTGGATCCGGCGGAGCTGCTCACCGATTCGGCGGCCAGCGCAGCCTACCGGGCTCACCTGACCGGGGTCATGGCAGCCCGAGCCGTGGCCTTGGCCGCGGACAGGGGCGGCCTCTAAGCGGCGACCTGGCGGAGCGAGTGCCTGGGCCGTACGGCCCAGGCACCGGAGCGTTGTCTCAGCCCTCGGTCACGATGGGCCGACTCGGGTCGGTGATCCACTCACTCCAGGCTCCCGGATAGAGTCGGGGCCGAGCCAGTCCTGCGTGCACCATGGCCAGGATGTCGTGGTTCGCGGTCACGCCCGAGCCGCAGTAGCAGATCGCACCCGCAGCGTCGGCTCCGTCCAGCACCTCCAGGAACCGGGCCCGTAGCGCATCGGGCGTCCGCATCCGGCCGGTCGCGTCCAGGTTGTCGGGCCAGGGCGCCGAGACGGCGCCCGGGATGTGACCGGCAACGGGATCGATGGGTTCGTCCAGGCCGCGATACCGGGGCTCGGTTCGGGCGTCGATGAGCGTCGTGCCCGGATTCGAAGCCGCCGCGGCCACGTCACCCAACGACGCGATTCGCTCGGGACGCAAGGCGGAGGCGAACGGGCGTGCGACCGCTGCCTCGACCGCGTCGCTCATGGGGAGCCCCCGGGCTTCCCACTCCGGCCACCCCCCATCGAGCACCGCGACCGCGTCATGCCCAAGCCATCCCAGCAGCCACCAGAGTCGGACGGCGATCCCGCCCTTGAAGTCGTCGTACGCCACGACCTGGGTGCTGGGCCGATGCCCCAGGACCCGAAGCGCTCGGCCAGTTTCTCCGGGTCGGGAAGCGGATGCCGCCCGGTCGATCCCGGAATGATGGGCCCGGACAGGTCGTCGTCCAGATGGGCATACACGGCCCCGGGGACGTGAGACTCACGATAGGCGGCGCGCCCACGTTCGGTGTCGGCCAGGGAGAACCGGCAATCGACCACCACCCAGTCCGGATGGTCCAGATGGCGGAGCAGCTCTTCGGCGTCGACGAGGGTCCGGTGCATGGGGTCTCCGTTCAGCTGGAAGCGTAGGCGGCGTTCTCGGCGACGTAGCCTTCGGTCAGATCGCAACCGAACGCGGACGCGCCATACGGGCCCAGGCCCAGCTCGACGGTCAGGTCCACGGGGTCGGCCGCGAGCAGGCTCCGGGCGTCGGCCAGATCGAAGTCGGCGGGGGCTCCCCAACGGATCACGTGCAGTCCGTTGATCGCGGCAGCGACCCGTTCCGGCTGAATGGTGCACCCCACGCACTT
>CAJIAX010000187.1_pt1 | contig 77307 bp, 75 predicted proteins | sample 9199251 | NCBI WGS metagenome assembly CAJIAX01 (sample SAMEA7708287, study PRJEB35096) | sediment metagenome | biome: marine neritic benthic zone biome [ENVO:01000025]; feature: sediment [ENVO:00002007]; material: shallow marine sediment [ENVO:03000034] sea grass bed [ENVO_01000059] ... | reverse complement strand
GGGCGTTGCCCTCGGCGAGCATCCGGTCCTGCTGACCCCTGCGCATGCCGCCACCGGCGTTCTCGCCATATCCGGCGTACAGCGCATCGACGACCTCCATGCCTCGGATCACCGTCCCGAACGGCGCGAATCCGGTTGAATCCAACCGGACGTTGTCCACGAGGTTGATGTAGATCTGGGTGTGGCGAGTGTCCGGCCCGGTCATGGCGTAGGCCAGTGCTCCCCGGACGTTGGAGGCCTGCACCGGGTCGTCGGTCAGGGTGCGGCCGGCCCAGGCGGCGGTCACCCGGGGGTCTCCTGGGATGCCGAACTGGGCGATGAAGTCCGCCACGACCCGGAAGAATCTGGAGTCGTCGTAGTATCCCATGCGGGCCAGATTGTAGAAGCGGTCCACACCCAGGGGCGCCCAGTCCCGCACGACCTCCACGACGAAGTCTCCCTCGCTGGTCTCGAAGGTGGCCGAGAACGTGTCGGGTGCCTGTGTCCGCCAGACGGGATCCGACGGATCCAACAGTGCCGCGTCGGCGCCCGGATCCTCGGCCGCCGTCGCCGCACCGGACAGTCGAGTCGCCGCGTCGGAGGGTCGAGGCGACCGTTCGGAGGGTCCAGTAGACGCCCCGGGGCTGGCCGGTTCACCGTTCGGCGGCGCCCCGTCCGATCCCGCATCGGCGCAGCCGGCGACCATGCCCAGGACGAGGGCGACCCCCACCACCCTGACCGTCATCGGCCGGGTGCGCTCCCGCGAGCCGCCAGCCCCGCCAACGCACCGTCGATCAGGTTGTAGGCGGCCTGCCTGGAGAGCCCGTCCGGGTCCCGCCCGCCCCAGGGCGTCGACGCGAGCCCAAGGGCGGCGACCTTGTGGTACGTGAACATGACCTCGATGGCTCGGCCCAGTTCCAGGCTGGTCGGGCCGTCAGGCACCGTGAGGGGGTGACCCGCCACTTCTGTCGGATCCAGCACGTCCATGTCCACGTGGACGTAGATGACGTCGGTCAGCTCCGACAACCGGTCCATCTGGGCCCGCACGGCTGCTCCGGCGTCCCGCAGGTCCTGGGTGCTGAGCATCTCGACCTGGGAACGATCGAGGAGCTCCTGTTCCAGTGGGTCCGTGTCCCGCACCGCGCCCATCACGATGTACCGGGTCGGCAGGGCCGGATCCAACCCCGACTCCAGGCGGAGGTTCGTCAGCGCCATTCCGGCGGACACGGCCACGGGCATTCCGCCGAGCATGCCGCTCAGGGTCGTCTCCGGCGTGTTGAAGTCGCCGTGGGCATCGATGAACACCAGGCCCACCTTCAGCGGGCGACGCCCCGGACCCGAGTTCTGCAGGCCCGCCAGGACGCCGAGCACCGACGTGCAATTGGCCAGCAGACCGACGCTGATCCAATCCGAGCGGCGATGCTCGGCGACGAACCGGGCCAGGTGCCCGTTGGCCATGCCCATTCGGTGCCACTCGCCGTAGTCGGACTCCTCCTCGGGCGTCAGGGCCACCGTTCGGGTGTCCCGCAATACCACGCCCCGTCCGGCCAGCGACGCCTCGAGCCCGCCGGCCTGGAGGTAGTCCGGACCCCCGGAGAGCTCGGGCACGTTCCGAGCCCCGGAGTAGGGCATCTTCACGAGGGCCACGCGCAGCCCGGCTTCTCCAGCGGATTGGGCGGCGACCGGCTCCACCAAACCGGCGGCGAACAGCGCCAGCACGATCAACACGCAAGTTCCTCTCATCACTCGTGTCCATCCTCTCTGATCTGGTTCTTCACCGCCGCGAGTTCCCGGGCGGCCCACTCGCCGTCGGGCGTGCCCGCCCACCGCTCCGCGGCCCGGGCCAACTCCGGCGCCGCCCGGGCGGTCTGCTTCAGCCTGCCCGTGTACAGGGACACGATCTCCCGGGTCAACAGCACCTCGAGCGCGGGCCTGGTCTCGTCGGCGTCCCGGGCGGCCTTGAGCCAGCGAAGCGCCTCCTCCGGGCGATCCAGGTCGTCCCGGTGGATCCGCGCGATGCGTACGTAGGGCTCCGGGTCGCCGGGTCGCTCTTCGATGTGGCACCGGTAGACCTCGATGGCCTCGTCGAATCGCTCCCGGACCTCCAGGGATCGGGCCCGTGAGAACTGCTGCCGGGCAGGGGTGGTCGAGCCGCTCGGCATGAAGGCGCGGCGACTCGCCGCGCCTGCGGTCTCGGCCAGGACGATCACGGCGGCGGTGAGGGTCACCGCCAGCAGAATGCCCAGGCCGAGAACGGACACGAGAAACGGCCAGCCCCACTGGGTCGACGCAAACAGGCCGGCGAGCGCCCCCAGCACGAATCCAGGACCCCCGGCCCACATCGCGGCGGAGTGGAGCCGCGCCCGTGCGGCGGCGTCCACGTCGGAAAGCTCGAACCGACTCACGGACGTCCGGTCGAGGCGGTACGAACGGGCATCGGCACCGGGGTGAAAGAAGCGTTCCGGGGTGACGCGTTCAATGGACGGGGCTGGAAAAGGGGTGGCAAGTCCGGGCGTGGACGGGGACGCCGACCTCGATGCCGGGGGGCGTCCGGGCTCAGCCCAGGAAGCCGGTCACGAGCCGACTCCATTCGTCCGGTCGCTCCAGGTGCACGGCGTGTCCCGCGTCCGGCACCGCCGTGTGGCGCGCGCCCGGGATGCCACCGGCCATCTCCCGGCCGATGTCCGAGAACTTGCCGTCCCGGGCACCCGTGATCAGCAACGTGGGCGCGGCGATCCCCTGTAAATCCGACCAGAAGGACGGCTGTACGCCGGTGCCCACGCCGCGCAGGCTCGCGACCAGCCCCCGGACCGTGTTCCGGAGACGGCGCTCACGCTCCGTCGCCTGGACGTGCAGCGGCAGCCGCCGCTGGGACGCGAACAGCGGCAGATCCATCCACGCGTGCACGAAGGCCTGGACGCCACCCTGCTCGATCTGGCTTGCCAGCGCTTCGTCCTCCGACCTGCGCCGGCTCCGCTCGGTCGCGGCTCTCAACCCCGGCGACCCGCTCTCGAGCACCAGGGCGCTCACGCGATCGGGCAGCATCACGCCTGCCGCGAGCGCGAGGCGGGCCCCCATGGAGTAGCCGATCCAGTCCGCGCGCTCCGACCCGGTGCGGTCGAGCACGTCGGCCAATGCCTCGACCGTCGCGCCGAACGCCCGCTCGGGCTGGACCGTCAGCGGGGCGCTGCGGCCGTGCCCGGGAAGATCCACCAGCAGCACCCTGCGCCGGGTGGCCAACGCGTCGACGCAGGCGCGGGGCCAGGCGTCGCCCGAACCCGTGAAGCCGTGCAGCATCACCGCCGGGGGTCCTGCCCCATGCTGGGTCCAATGGAGGGTCATCCGGGGCCGGTCGGCCGGGTTCGTCTCGGTCGGCCCCGCCTCACGTCCGGGCGACCTCGCTCATCAGGGCCAGCACGTTGTCCTCGCTGTCCCTGAAGAAGCCCATCCAGAGATCGTGGTCTTCGGCCTTGTGGACGAGCCTGGGCTCATGCACGAACTCCACCCCCTGCCCCGCCAACTCCTCGTGGCAGGCCTGAATGTCCGGGACCTTGAAGTAGAGAATCGACGACGGGTGGGCGTATTCCGGCGACTCCGCGACGCCCAGCATCAGTCGGATTCCGCCGCAGTCGAAGAAGGACATCGTCCCGGCGTTGAAGAGGTGGGGCACACCGAGGACGTCCCTATAGAACGCTGTCGCTCGCTCGATGTCCTTCGCGTTGACCGAGATCTGGCCGATCGTGTCCAATGTCGTCGTACCCATTCGGATTCGCTCCTTGCCTGCGCGTTGCGTACTGTGCTCGGCATCCATATATTTAGTTTAGCTAAATTAATTAGTAAGGGGTTCGCATTGGATCGTCAAGATCGGGACACGAACGGGAACGACCCGGGGGTCGACCCGGCGCTCACGGCCCTCGCCGATCGCCTACATTCCACCGCCATTCGGGTCCTGCGCCAGGTCCGATCCGTCGACAAGGATACCGGCTTGAGCGCGCCCCGCCTGTCCCTGCTCTCGGTCCTGGTGTTCAGGGGTCCCGCCACCATCACGGAGCTGGCCGAGGCGGAGCAAGTCCGCCCACCCACGATCTCCCGGATGGTCAAGGACATGGAGTTCGATGGCCTGGTGAGCCGTTCCCCGGACGCTTCCGACGGGCGGGTCCAGCGGATCGCGGCCACGGAGCGAGGCCGGCAGATCCTGAACCGGGGTCGGCAACGCCGCGTCGAGGCCCTGGCCGAGCGCATCGCCTCGCTTTCTGCCGCCGACCGACGGATCGTACAGCGGGCCCTGGACGTCCTCGACGGTTAGCCGTCCGCCGCCCTGGCGACCACCTCCAGCAATCTGATCGCCGCTTCCCCTGCCCGACCATCTTCGTCCACGGCAGGCTCATAGGCGCTCAGGGTCACGGCTCCCGGAGGCGATCGCTCGACCAGGTCCGCCACCCGCTCCAGCAGCTCGTCAAGGGGCACACCGTCCTGCGCGGCAAAGTGGTTGGCTCGGCCGTCTGCGGGATCCATCACGTCCAGGTCCAGGTGGATATAGGACTGCCGGACCCGCTCACCGATCTCGTCGGCCAGCCCGGGCAGCCGTTCCCGTAGATCGGCAGGTCCCAGGACGTGCACATCGGACTCGCTCAGCAGGGCGCGCTCCGGTTCGTCCAGGTCCCGGGTCCCGATCAGGACGACGTCTTCTTCGGGCACCGGCGCGAATCCCGGGACGCTCCGAGCCAGACGACGCCAGCACCGGCCTGCCAGGACCGCGACGGCCATGCCGTCCAGGAAGCCACCGGTGGTGGTCTCCGGCGTGTTGAAGTCGCCGTGGGCGTCGAACCAGAACACCCCCGTGGCACCGTCCAACCCGGCCACGGCGCCCAGGGCCGAGATGCAGTTGCCGGTCAGGACGACGGGCAGCCGACCGGCGTGGGTCGCTTCGCGCACCCGGTCCGAGAGCAGGCGATTCAACGCGAAGGCGGACGCGACCTCGGCCTGAAGGGGCCCCACCGGCACCTCGAGCACGAGCGTGGACACCGAGTGTCCTCCGGCCTCCAGGCGATCGGCCAGGCCGAGGCCCAGCAGCCGCTCCGGTCCCGCGCCCATGCGCACTCCCCGGGCCCCCGAATCCCAGGGCACCAGGATCAACTCGACGTTCATCGCGGTCCACCTCCCGGTCGGGGAAGAAACCTGGGCACCCGGCTTCGATAGGCTCGGTACGCTTCGCCGAAACGGTCCATCAGCTCGCGTTCTTCGAGCGCGGCTACGACCCAGAGAGCGGCGATGGACAAGACCGTGACCACGTAAAGGGCCAGGTAGTTCGTGATCAGGGCGACACCCATCAGGCTGAACGCGACGCCGGTGTACCGGGGGTGACGGACCCGGGCGTAGATGCCGTCGGTCAGCAGCGCATCGGGGTCGCCCGTCCCTTCCAGCTCGGGAACGCCCGCCAGGACCCTGAACTTGAGATACTCCTTCGCCTTCTTGTCGAAGACGCTGCCGACCACCACCAGGACCACGCCCACCAGCGCCAACGGCCAGCGGAAGCCGTAGTCCACGGCCATGAAGCGGTCTCGCATGAGGACCAGCATCACCGCCATGGCGAGCATCCCCGTGACGAGAACGGCATAGGTCAACCGGGTCCCCCGTCGTCGCCAGAAGTCCACGAACGGGTGCAGCGCGAACCAGAAAAGCACCGCGGGAGGGAAAAGGGCCACGCACCAAAGGGCCAGGATGTAGCGGGCTCGCTCCATGTCACCTCGTTTGCAGGACCATGATCGGAACTGGTACCATGGTACACTTCACGGAACCCAGGAGCGAGCCCATGTCACCCGGTCGCCGAAGCCGCCAATCCGGCAATGGACCCGTCGTCGAACGCGTACAAACTGGCGTGCGGATGGAAAAACGCATGGTGAAGGTGCTCAAGGGCCTGGCCGAATACCTGGACATCTCCATGGGCGACCTGATGGAAGGGATCGTGCTCCATGCGTTCGAAAGCCGGCCCCCGTTCGGCGACGAGACCCTGTCCCGCATCGAGCAGCTGAAGGCCGTGTACGGCATGGACTACGACGCCGCCGCGAGCCACGGGCTCCGGGAAGCGCCGTAGTCTACCCCCCCGGCAGGTATTCGGGCGGAATCGCGTTGCCCGGACGCTCGTTGTCGAAGATCCAACCGGTGATCCACCAGCGATCTCCGTCCCAGTACAGCTGGATGCTGTTGATGCCCCGACCCTGCTCCGGCCCCAGGCGGGTGTCGCTGTACGCGTAGGTGCTCCACACGTCGGCCATGTTGCCGAACCGTCGCACCACCCGGTGGAGCTCCCATTCGTAGAAGGCGCCACCGCCGGCGGCGCTTTCGTGGTACTCGGCCAGGCTCATGTTGGCGATGGTCGGACTCCCCTCGGCGTCGGCGCCGGTGATGATGGCCCGGGCGTCGGGGTGGTGAAGCGACCGATCCCTTTCCACCTGGATCGGCTCGCCGGCCGCGTGGGAGACCACGTCGTAGTAGGCCGCGATGATCCCGTCGAGAGTGGCCACGTCGACCTCGAGGGGAAACGGCCCGGTCGGGGTCTGCGCCCCGGCCGGAGCCACCCATCCGCAGAGGGCGAGTCCGAATCCGAACGCAGTGCAGGCGAACGCACGCCGGGGAAACCGACCTGCCCGGGGCCGCCCGAAACCGTGCGTCGTGGCGGGGCGCTCCGCCCGGGGCCTCACGTCCACCCCTCACGCCTCTTGAGACCGTCGATGTGGGCGAGGTGGTGGCGGCTGTGCCAGCAATAGACCTGGAGAAGCTGGTCCAGCGTCATGGAGCCCATTTCGGGGTGCAAGATGCCTCGCGACCAGACCTCCGGATCCTGTGCCCGCAGCCAGAGCACCCATCGCTCGTGCAGGGCTTGAAGCAGGCGGAGGGAAACGTCCACCGGGCCCCGGGTGTCGGCCTCCTCGGCCCACACCGCCTCTTCGTAGGTCGTGATCCGGGGTTGGTCCTCGGTCGCGCCCAGCTTGAAGCGCACGTACGAGTTCAGGTGGCTGTCCGGGAGGTGATGCACCACCTGGCGGATGGTCCAGCCCTCGGGGCGGTACGGAGTGTCCAGCTGGGCGTCGTCCAGGTGGGCCACCGAGGCGATGAGCGCCGCGGGAAGGGCCTCGATCTGGTCGATGCAGCGAGCCCGCTGCTCGGATGTCAGGGACGGTTTCACGTCGAGCCGTCCTACAGGGTATCTCAGCTGTTCCATGTCCAGGTCCGTCATCCTCCGCCCTCCGTTCGATGATCTCGCTGCGTCCGCCCCCCGTGGGGATGAAGGCGGGCAAGCTCGGCAGCCCGTTCCGGCTTCGCAAGGAGGGTCCCTACCGACGGCCCCGCAGAACCTGGGACACGAACCGGGCGTCGGAGGGCGCCAGGGGCATGTCGATCAACTCGGTCGGAGTGGCCCAGCGGAGCTCGCTGTGCTCCAGGGGCATGGGGCTGCCGACGATCCGGGCCTCGACGAACCGGATCCGGAATACCGAACCGGGGTCGGTCGTGGTGAACAGGACGGGGCCCAGCGACACGACCTCGATCGCCAGCTCCTCGGCCAGCTCCCGCCGGGTAGCCTCGAGATCCGATTCGGTTTCCTGGATCTTGCCTCCAGGGAACTCCCACAACCCTCCGTGACGCTTCTGGTCCGGACGTCGGCCCACGAGGTACTCGGGTCCCCGCCGGATGACGGCCGCGACGACCGGCACCACGGATCGGGGGTCAGCCATCGTTGGAGGACTTCGGCGTGAGGCGCTGGAAACCGGGGATCACGCCTTCAGTCGAGCCAGGAGCTCGGGGACCCGGGCTTCGCGAAGAAGCTGGAGGCCGAAGCGCTGCTCGGATACGCCCTCCCGGATGCGGAAGTCGTAGCGGGCCACGCCACCGACCACCTCTCCGTGAAAGCGGAGGAAGCGCACGGACGGCTCGTCGCCCAGATCCGAGGCGAGCTCCGTCAGGTGGGACGCGAAGATGAAACCGCTGTCCCTCGCCTGGGCACAGCCCAGGATGACGATGCGCGACGCCTCCAGGGCGTCCCGGACGTTGGTGCCCCGGAAGATCTCGTCGAAGATGACGAAGCTGGGCACCCCCGAAGCCAGCGTGGTGACGACCTGGCGCACCCGCTCCACCTCGGACTGGAAATAGCTGAGGCCACGCCTGAGGTTGTCTTCCGGGGACAGGCTGGTGAACAGAGCCCGAACCGGCCGGAGGCGGAGGCGATCGGCAGGCACACCCAACCCGCAGTGGGCCAGGTACACCGCGACGCCGACCGCCTTCAGGTAGGTGGTCTTGCCCGCCATGTTCGGGCCGGTGAGGAAGACCAGGGACCTGCCCCCTTCCACCTGGACGGGGTTCGTCACGGCATCGTCCAGGAACAGGTGACGAAGCCCTTCCCCCTCCAGGGCGAATTCGCCTTCGTCCAGAAGGACCGGCAACGTCAATCCGAGTTTTTCATGGGCCTCGGCCAGGGCCCAAAGCGCGTCCAGACGGGCCAGGGCTTCGAGCATCGCCGCGATCGCCTCCCGGGCTCCACCCCGGTACAGCCGGTCGATTCCGAACATCCGCCACGGTCCCCAGCGGGCCCAGGCCACGGGCCGGGTCAACCGTGCGACCGCCTCGTCCAGCTCATCGAGGATCGTCTCGAGGACCGGCGGCGGCCCGAGACGGCGCAGCCGCTCAGAGAACCGGGCCGACGCCGCCACCAGGGCGCTTGTGGCGGCGACACCCTTCTTGGCGTGCTTCCCCAACTCGGGATACCGGAGCTGGGTCCAGGGAGCTTCCACGGCCCACCGCACCGGATGGCGCCGGCCGAGGATCTCGAACGGATCGTCCACGTATCGCTCCACGGCGGCCAGCTCCGGGCCGTGGAACGGGAGGCGGGGGCGGGACGCCACGAGGAAGCGGATGGCGTCCTGCACCTGGCGGATCGCGAAGGCGACGCTCAGCGGCGTGGCCATGCGCTGGCGGAGCGCCCGGGCCCCCAGGCGGGTGCGGGTCTGGTTCAGGAGATCGAAGACAGAAGCACCGCCGTCCCGGGTCTCGAAGATCTCCAGATCCCGCAACGTCAGATCGTCGACCTGCAGCCCCACGATTTCCTGACTCACACCGGCCGCTCCCCGCTGGGGTCCGTTGGGTGCCCGATCCACCCCGTTCTGCTTGGTTGCCCTCCGTGCCTGGTCCACCCGGTTTTCAAGCTGCGAAGCGGGTCTGGAACGGGCAAGCTCGTCATTCCATCCGGGTCCGGGGATACTCGATGTACGCCGCGGTCTCGTCGGCCACGGCCCGCCCGTGAAGCAATTCCACGACGTGGAAGGCCATGTCGATGCCGGCCGAGACCCCGGCGGACGAGATGATTCCGTCGGACACCACGCGGGCGTCACGCTCAACGGTCACGGTCGGGTCGATCTCGGCCAGCGTGTCCAGCGCTCCCCAGTGGGTGGTTGCCCGGCGATTCCGAAGCAGGCCGGCCGAGGCCAGGACCAACGACCCCGTGCAGACGGACGTGACGAGCCGTGCCGCCTCGGCCCGGTCCCGAACCCAACCCAGAAGCGGGTCGTCGTCCAGGAGCCGGCGCGTCCCGAAGCCCCCCGGCACCACCAGCAGGTCGATCGCCGGCGCATCGTCGAAGGTGAATCGAGGAATGACTTCCAGGCCCCCGGTGGCGACGACGGGGACCTTCGACCGGGCCACGGTGAACACGTTGAACGGCGCTGTTTCTTCCGAGCGCCGGGACTGGGCGCCCGGCTCCAGCCGGGTGCGGGAGAACACCTCGAAGGGCCCCGCGAAATCGAGAACCTCCACGTCGTCGAAGATCACGATGCCGGTGTTCAGTCTAGCCACGGGACACCTCTGCTCATCTCGTTGCCGACGGGTTGAATGGATCGCGCCAGGTCGCCCCGCTCCTCGGGCTGCACCGCAGGCACGCGCAGGTGAGACCCAAACCTTGACCACGCCGTCGCTTCGCGCCATCGTCTTGACGCTCGGTGCGCGCTCCCCCCGCGGTCACCGGGATGTTCCATGGGAGAGAACTTGGTGGTCCGGAGATCCGAGCACCCCGAGCCCCCCGTACGATCTTTGGAGTTCCAGGATGCGTGTCTCCGGTACCGTCAAGTGGTTCAACGACGAAAAGGGATTTGGATTCATCGCGCGCGATGACGGTGAGGGCGATTGTTTCGTCCACCACTCGGCCATCAACGGCCAGGGATTCAAGTCGCTGAACGAAGGCGAGCGTGTCGAGTTCGACGTGGTGCAGGGCCAGAAGGGCCCGGCCGCCGAGAACGTCGAGCGGTCCGCTTCGTAACGAACCGACCTCCCTCGAGGCGGGACCCGCTTCGAGGGGCACAACGAACGGGCCGGAGCTCTCGTGGGCTCCGGCCCGTCCGCCTATCGCCTACCTCCGGATCCACTCGACGCCGTCGAGGCGATCCACGAACTCGGTGCCGAACGCCATCGTCGGCGTGCGTGCACCCGGCTCCGGAGGGGGGCCACTCAACAGCCGCCGCACCGCTTCGACGACGCTGTCCGCCGTGAACGTGTAGCCGTTCGGCACGGTCAGCTCCGCCGCGGCCGACTCGCCCCGGTCGTTCCGTGCTTCTGCCCAGATCCGGGCCATGCCCTCGTTCAGCTCCCGCTGATCGGGCCCACCGCCCAGGCGATGCAGGAGACGATCGACGCTTGCACCCACGCCGGGGATGCGGAGCAGGCGGCGGCCTGTGTTCAGCCACCGGAGCTGACCGGGTGTCACCCGGGTGAACACCCGGATGTTGGGCACGCCGGTGGAGTACCAGGCCGAGCTCACGTCTCCCCAGGGCACCGCCACGCCGTCCCGTTCCCGGTCCGAGTAGGGAATCCTGCGACGAATGGATCCCTGGGCCACCGGCACGATGCGCCCGTCCTGACGGACCGCGCCCGGCCGGCTCAATCCCTCCACTATGCCCCGCAGGGATCCGCTGCTCGGTCGCCCGGTGGCCACGAAAGCCAGGTCCAGATGAGTGGGATCCTCCACGGCGGAGGTCACGCGGACGGCTGCGCTGTCGGTGGGCACGACGTCGAAGCCCGCGCCCGGGACGAGCACGACGCCCGCTGACCGGGCCGCAGCATCCTGGCTGAAGACCCCCTCCAGTGCTTCGATCTCGCCGGTGATGTCCAGGTAGTGACAGCGGCTGTCGAGGCACGCGTTCACCATGGCCCGCCACGTCCGAGTGAAAGGGCCCGCGGCGTGGACCACGACGGCGACGTCCGCCAGGGCAGCCTCGAGCGCGGTAGCGTCGCCCAGGTCGAAGACCCGGGACGGCAGGTCCAGCTCCGCCGCCAGCGCCCGCGTACGGGTCGGATCCCGGCCGGCCAGAATGGGGGACAGTCCCCGAGCCCGGGCGAGTCGGGCAATGAGTCGACCCGTGAAGCCGTAGGCTCCGTAGATCAGCCATTCCGAACGGTCGGCGGGGTCCGTCATCCGAGCCGAGCCGGTGCTACTTCGGGGACAGGGAGCCGGCGAACCCGGTCCCCCGCTCCACCCAGAACCGCAGCTCCGGGTCCTCGCCCAGACCCTCGGGTGCCACGTACACGAACCCCTTGAGGGCCCGGCCGGTGAAATCCATCTCGGCCGCGTGGGGACGGGACAGGCAGTCCTCGTACGCCTCGGGCCCGACCCGGACCATGAGCTGCTCGCCGTTGATGCCGCAGGCCATGTTCCCGTTCAGCAGGAAGCACAGCCCGCCGAACATCTTCTTCTCGGTGAACCCGGGCAGATCCGTCATCACTTCACGCACCCGCTGAGCCAGGCCTTCGTCGTACGCCATCTCGAGCATCCTGGGTTGAGTCCGGAGGAACAGCCCCAAGCTGGGCGCCCGAAGGTCCAGCGACAACCCGGCGGCCGGTCACTTCCGGACCACCCACGTGGTCATCGCCCGCTGGTCCTGGACGATGGTGGTCTTGATCGGATCCAGCAGAACCGCGCCCATGCGTCGGGTCAGGTCGAGCAGAAGCGCCTGATCCACCAGGAAGCGCTCGGTCCCGTCGGGAATCCGAAAACGCCGATCGCCCAGGGGCACGACCCGGTCCTCCAACCCGATGTCCGACGCGAGGCGCGCGAAGAGCACCCCCTCGGGCGCCAGCACCCGCCACATCTCCGCCACCATGGCCTCGAACTGCGCCTCGTCCCCCGCGAAGTGCAGAACCGCGCTGCTGATCACGAAGTCGAAAGAGGCGTCATCGAAGGGGAGCGCTTCGACCGGAGCGACCTGGAACCGACCCGGATCCGACGCCGGGGCGACGGAAGCGGCCATGGCGCGGGTCCCGGATACCCGGTCGGGATCGCGATCGACCCCGTGGACGTCGAAGCCCTGCCCGAGCAGGTAGCGCAGGTTGCGTCCAGACCCACACCCGGCATCCAGGACCCGCTGTCCGGGGGTCAGGCGACCCTTGAGCAGCTGGTCGAACAGATAGATGTCAATGGTGCCGAACCCGTCTCGCAGTCGGGTCATTCGAAGCTCTCCACGCCCTGGCCCGGTTTCCGATTCATAAGGCGATCCCGGCGGTCGGGGCGTGAACCGATCCGGTCCGATCCTGATTGCCCCCATCCGCCTCCCGTCCTATATACACCGTTGAGAACGGCCCGGCCCGCCGGGCCGTTCGTACGATGAGGACCGCGGGCGTTTCCGTCCGCCGGAGTCCTCGACCACGTAAACGGCGGCTACGGACCGGGATGGCGGAACCAAGCGACCAGGAACTACTCGAGCGTTGGCAGGGTCAGCCGGCCCCTCTGCTCCCCCTCCTCCACGCATTCTATCAGCGCGACGGAGCGCTGTCCGAAGACGCCCTCCGGTTCGTGGCCAAAGGACTGCGGATCCCCATCGCCGACCTGTTCGGCACGGTGACGTTCTACCACCACTTCACGACGGAGCCGGGAGGACTGTCCCGTCCTCGGGTGTGCACGGGACAGGTCTGTCGGTACCAGGGCGGCCCGGAGCTTGTCGAAGAGCTCAGGGCGGCGGGCGCCGATCCCATGGAGATTCCCTGCCCCGGCCGCTGTGACCAGCCCGTGCCGGTGATCCGCGGAAACGTGGTCCTGACCGGGCGCACGGCGAACACCCTCGACCACGGTCCGGCGCCCCTCCCGCCGCCGACTCCGGACCCGGCGAGCGAGTGCGTGTTCGCCAAGATCCGGGAGCCCGGCCGGAATACCCTGGCCGGATACCAGGCCACCGGAGGGTACGCGGGCTTGAAGAAGGCCGTGCAGGGCATGACGCCCGTGGACATCCGTCACGCCCTGAAGGAAAGCGGGCTGGCGGGCCGGGGCGGCGCCGGATTCCCGACCTGGCGCAAGTGGACCGCGGTGGCGGAAGCACCCGGCAAACCCAAGACCATCGTCTGCAACGCGGACGAGGGTGAGCCCGGCTGCTTCAAGGACCGGGTGCTCATGGACGCGGATCCGTTCGCCATGATCGAGGGCATGACCCTGGCCGCCTACGCCACCGGCGCGACCCAGGGCTTCATCTACCTCCGGTACGAATACCCGGAAACCGAGGCCGCCCTGGAGCAGGCGATCGCCGACGCCGAGGCCGCCGGCCTGCTGGGAGAGGGCATCCTGGGCACCGACTTCGATTTCAGGCTGATGGTCCGCAGAGGCGCCGGTGCGTACATCTGCGGCGAAGAGACCTCGTTGCTCAACAGCCTCGAAGGCAAGCACCCGTTCCCGCGCAACCGCCCTCCTTTCCCCGTCACCCACGGGTACGACGATCTGCCCACCGTGGTGAACAACGTGGAGACCCTCTGTTCCGTGCCCCACATCCTGGCCAACGGACCGGAGTGGTACGCGGGACTGGGCATGGGCGACCAGCAGGGCACGAAGGTGATCAGCCTCTCGGGTGACATCCGGAGGCCCGGCAACTACGAAGTGCCCCTCGGGCTACCCCTTCGCACCCTGCTGGTGGACTGGGCCGGAGGTCCGCCGGAAGGTCGGCGGATCCAGGCGGTGACCATGGCCGGGCTCTCCGGAGGCTTCATCGGAGGTTCGGACCTGGACGAAGTCACGCTCGACGAACCCAGCATCCGGTCGAAGGGCGGCTTCCTGGGGGCCGGGGGCGTGATGGTCTTCGACGACTCCCGGGACATGGTGGACGTGGCCCACAGCGCCATGGAGTTCTTCGCCCACGAGTCCTGCGGGAAGTGTTTCCCCTGCCGCATCGGGACCCAGCGACTGGCCGAACGGCTGGCCGGCGGGGGGCCCGAGCTTCTGGTGGACTGGGTGGACGAGGTCACGGACCTGAGCGAGACCATGAAACAGACCAGCGCCTGCGGCCTGGGCATGGCGGCGCCCCTGATCGCCGAGAGCCTCATGAAGTACTTCCCGGATCGGGTCGCGTCCCATGTGAAAGGAAACGGAGCCGGCGGGGGCTGAGCTCCATCCGGCCGAGAGCGCAGGGAACGTGAAACGGACCTGTCGGGTCGAACGACAGACTTGGCTGCCGCGCGCGGCGCCCGGAACGCACGAACAGAAGGAAGGGCCCCGAGGCCCCACCTCAGAGGACGAACGATGAGCAGTAGCGAAGATGGCCGCACGAGGAACATGACCCTGGATGGCGAGAAGGTCTCCTTTTCGCCCGGGGAGACGATCTACGAAGTCGCCGAGCGGCACCGGAAGGACATCCCCACCCTCTGCTACGACCCACGGCTGGATCCGTTCGGAGGCTGCCGGCTGTGCGTGGTGGAGCTGGAGGGCGCCCGGAATCCGGTGGCGTCGTGCACCACCCAGGCCACGCCGGGGATGGCGGTCAAGACCCGGTCGGCCAGCGTAGAGATGCACCGGCGGGTCATCATGGAGATGGTCACGTCCGAGAACCGCACCGTGGACGTGGACGAGCTGAGTGGCTACGCGTCCCAGGAAATGGCCCTTCTGGTGGATCGCTACGAGTCACGCACGGGCCGGTTCCAGGGTGCCCTGAGCGGCACCAGCCGACCGGACGACGACAACCCCTTCATTCTCCGGGACTACGAGAACTGCATCTCGTGCTATCGGTGCGTGCGGGTCTGTGCAGAGCGGGAAGGCGACTACGCCATCAGCGTCATGAACCGGGGCTTCGACACCCAGATCACGACGGAGTTCGGTGGGCTGCTGAAGGACTCGGCCTGCACGTTCTGCGGGCAGTGCGTCCAGACCTGTCCCACCGGGGCCCTGGGCGACATCAAGGCCCTGGCGAACAAGGACGTCCCGGGAGAAACCGAGAAGACCCGGACCATCTGCACCTACTGCGGCGTTGGCTGCAGCGTCGACGTCATGACCAGGGGGGACCAGATCGTAGGCGTGCAGCCTGCCATGGACGGGCCGGCCAACCTGGGCGCCCTCTGCGTGAAGGGGCAGTACGCGTACGACTTCGTGTCCCACCCCGACCGACTCAAGACGCCCTTCGTCCGGGACGAAGACGGCGCCCTGCGGCCCGCCACGTGGGACGAGGCGCTGGACCGTGCCGCCGAGGGCTTCCGCAACGTCACGGAGAAGCACGGACGGCACAGCGTGTACGCCGTGGCCTCCGGCCGAGCGCCTCACGAAGCGGCCTATTCGGTCCAGAAGCTGATCCGGGCCGGATGGGGGACGAACTTCATCGACAACTGCAGCCGTGCCTGACACGCTCCCACAGTCGCCGGTCTGGCGGCAACGATCGGACGGGGCGCCATGTCGAACCCGCTGGTGGACATGGAAAAGCCCGATGTGATCTTCTGCATCGGCACCAACATGACCGAGGCCCACCCGGTGGCGGCCACGCGGCTCAAGCGTGCGCTGGCCAAGGGCGCCAAGATGGTCGTGGCCGACCCCCGGCGGATCGGCCTGGCGGATCTGGCCGACGTCTACCTGCCGATCCGGGTGGGGTCGGACACGGCCCTGCTGCTGGCCATGGCCCACGTCCTGGCCCGGGAGGGGCTCCTCGACGAGGGCTTCATGGCGGCGCGCACCCGCGAGGGCGAGGCCTTCCTGGAGCACGTGAAGGACAAGACCCCGGAATGGGCCGCCGAGATCTGCGAGGTGCCCGCGGAGGACATCGAGAAGGCCGCCATGCTGTACGGCCAGGGCGAACGGGGTGCCATCTACTACACGCTGGGCATCACCGAGCACATCTGCGGCGTGGAAAACGTGCAGAGCCTGTGCAACCTGGCCCTCATGACGGGCAACATCGGCCGGGAGGGCACCGGCATCAATCCGATGCGCGGCCAGAACAACATCCAGGGCGCCGGCGACTGCGGCGCCCTGCCCAACAACTATGTGGGCTTCCAGTCGGTCACCGACCCGGCAAATCAGGCCAAATTCGCGAGAGCCTATGGTCGGGCGTCGGACCTGGAAAAGGGCATCACCAAGGTGACGGCTCTGGACCGATGCGGCGACGGCATCCACGCGATGCTCATCGACGGCGAGAACACCGTCGTTTCGGACCCGAACCGGAGTCACTGCGAGCACGCCCTGAAGAGCCTGGACCACCTCGTGGTCATCGACATCTTCATGACCGAGACGGCCGAGCTGGCCGACGTGGTGTTCCCCGCCACCGCCTGGGCCGAGACGGACGGCGTCTGCACCAACACGGAGCGGAGGGTCCAGCGGCTCCGTGCCGCGGTGCCACCGCCGGGCGAAGCGAAGCCGGACTGGTGGATCATTGCCCAGATCGCCCAGCGCCTGGACATCCCGGGGTTCGAGTACCAGAGCGCGAAGGACGTCTTCAACGAGATCTGCGAGCTGAGTCCGCTTTATCACGGGTTGGACTGGGATCGGATCGAGCACAGCGAGTACCAGTGGCCCGTTCCCGAAGCGGGGCATCCGGGGACACCGCGCCTGCATGAGGACACCTTCCCGAACGGGCGGGGCATCTTCAAGCAGACCGTCTACATCGATCCGGCCGAGACGATCTCCGAGGACTATCCCGTCTGGCTGACCACGGGCCGCCGGCTCCAGTCCTACCACACCCGCACCCAGACGGGGCGGTCGGCAGGCATCGACTACCTCCTGCCCGAAGAGAGCCTCGAGGTTCATCCGGACGACGTCCGGGACTGGGGCCTGGAGGACGGGGGATGGGCCGAGATGAGCAGTCCAAGGGGATGCGTCTTCATCAAGGTCCAGGCCACCGAGCGCTCACCCCGGGGCACGGTGTTCGCGAGCTTCGCCTTCAACGACGTGCCGGTCAACGTGCTGACTGGCGCCGCCTACGATCCGGTGACCCACACCGCGGAGCTGAAGGTGTGCCCGGTGCGGATCGAACCGTCGGGCCCACCGCCCGCGTTGGGGGGGCCGACCCAGATGGCCTCCGACTAGGGCCCGAGCTCAGGCCAGGGGTCGTGACCGGGACGAGGTCCTGATGGCTCACATCGTCTATGTCGCCGCAGGGCGGAGGGGCCCGCTCAACTCCTCGTTCGAGTTGAGTCGGCGACTCACTGATGCGGGCCACCGGGTCACGTACCTGAGTCATGCGAACGTAGGAGAAATCGTCGCGGCTCAGGGATACCCCTTTGAGCGCCTGCGCCGGGACAAAGCGTTTGCTGAACGGCTCGGGGACCATCCCGCGCCCTGGCGCGGCCGGCGAGTCCCGAGCCCCGGCGCCGTGGTTCGGTGGGTTCGGTACCGACGAGGCATTCGATGGGAATCGGCCCGCCAGACGGAGGTGGAAGAGCGGCTGCGGGAGCTCCGCCCGGATCTGGTCCTGTCCCACGTGGAAGCCCACTTCGTGATACTGGCGACACTGTCGCTTGGGATTCCGCTGGCCCTCGTTTGTTCATGGTTCACGGTCTTCCACAGCCCCGGCGTTCCCCCGCTGCACTCCTCGGTCGTGCCGGGCGATTCACTCCGGGCGCGTCTGGCCGTCCGCATGGCATGGGCCCGGGCCCGCGGGACCCGGTGGCGGCAGGAATGGTACCACCGGCTCTTCCGCGTACCGGACCGGGCCCTGCGACCCATTCCATACTCGACGGTCTGGGTGGATGATCTTCGCCTGTTGGCCCGGGCCAAGGGCATCGACCCGTCCCGAGACCTGGACCGGAGACACTGGCTGCGGCCGTGGGTCTATCCCCGCCTTCCGCTGATCAGCCTCAACCTCGAAGCCCTGGAGTTCCCGACTGATCGGCCGGTGAACCTCCGCTACGTGGGACCCATGGTGGCTCGGCAGCGGCGCGAGGTCGGCCGTGGGGACGAAGACCCGTCGTGGCCGAGGCTCCAAGCCCGCCGGGCATCGAGTCCGGAGGCCCGCCCCCTCGTATACTGCGCCATGGGCAGCTACTGGCAGGCGGACCTGGGCTTCCTCCTCCGGGTCGTAGAGGCGTTGAGTCAACGACCCGAGTGGGACGTGGTGCTGGGTCTCGGCAGCCGGGTTCGCCCCGAGGACCTGGGTCCGATTCCGGACCACGTGCTCTGCCTCGAGTGGGCGCCTCAGCTGGAGATTCTGGCCGAGGCGGACTGCGCCCTGATCCACGGCGGAATCAACTCCATCAACGAGTGTCTCTCGTTCGGCGTGCCGATGGCCGTGTATTCACTCAAGGTCAACGATCAGAACGGCAGCGCGGCAAGGGTCGAGTACCACGGATTGGGTGTCGTGGGCGACAAGGACCGGGATTCGGCGGAGACCATTGGCGCCAACGTCGAGTGGGCGTTGACCGATACGGCGCTGCGAACGCGGGTGGAGGAGGTTCGAGACCTGATCCGTGAATCCGAACGGTCCGACCTTGCGGTTCGCACCATCGAAGCGCTGATGGCCGAGGCCTCCTGATGGCGGGGTCCTCGCCTGTCGAACCCAAAACCGCCATATCTAGCGAGGCCCGACCGGAGTACGTCCACGTCCCCCGAGGAGAATCCGTGCGCCGCTTCGCATCCGTCTCGCTGTTGGCTGCGACCCTGCTGGCCGTTCCCACCCCGGGAACGGCGCAGAGGGTCCAGTGCGCCCTGACCCCCCAGGGCGACGGCAGCTACCGCGGGCCGTGCAGCGGGTTCGACGAGGGCCGGGGAACCCTGGGCATGAGGCCCGGATCGCCCATCGCTCCGGGCGAGATTCCCGTGGCGCTTCCGACGGACGTGGCGTGGACCGGCACCCTGCAGATTCCCCGCTGGCCGGACCTTTCCATCGAGATGGAGGGCAGCCCGTACGAACCGGAACCGGCCCTGGTGATCAAGAGCCAGGTCGCCTGGCTCCTTGTCGAGGACCCCCTCGTGGATCTCTACGAGTTGTCCTTCTGGTTCCAGTTCGACGAGGACGCCCCCCCGACATACCAGGACCTGGAGATCCTGGAGCTGGCCGAAGCGACGATGAGCGACGAGCGGGTCTGGGACCGATCTGCCAACCGAAGGTGTTCGCCGTCAGCCGTAACGTGGACGCTCTACTGCGCTCTGCGAGACGCCACGGTGGAGGTCACCGGCGAATTCCACGACCGGCAGCCCGCCCTCGTGATCCTGCGCGAGGTGATCGACGGCGTGTTTCGGGAATTCGCCTTCGAGCGTCCCCTGATCGACTACAACACCTACGAGGACGCGATCCTCGTGGAGATGCATCGGCTCCTGAGCAGCGCCCAGGCCCGCGTCCGTCAACAACTCTGACTCCGACCACCCCCCAACACATCCGAGCCGTGGCCCCGCACCTCAGCACGTTCGCACGTTCCCTCGAAGCCGAAACCGCGTTTACCGTGCTCGCCATCGCCAAGGCCCTCCAGGCTGCGGGCAAGGAGGTGGTGGAGCTCGAGATCGGCGACAGTCCCTTCCGGTCGCCCGAGGCCGCCCGGGCCGCCGGCATCGACGCGATCGCCGGCAACCAGACCCGGTACGGGGCCTCCACAGGCACACCCCAGATGCGCGCCGCCGCGGCGCATTACGTACGGACCGCGTTCGACATTCCCGCCGAGGCCGAGAACGTGATTCTCGGACCGGGGGCCAAGGTGTTCCAGCAGTACTTCTGCGAAGCGTTCCTGGACCCAGGCGACGGCGTCCTGGTCTTCACCCCCCACTTCCCCACGTACGTGCCGAACATCCAGCGTCGCGGCGCCCGCCCGGTCTTCTCCGATCTGGTGCGGGAACGGGCCTTTCGGCCGGATCCCGCCGCCGTGGACCGCTTTCTAACGGACGATCCTTCGCCGAGAGCGATCTTCCTGAACTCGCCTCACAACCCCACCGGCGGAGTCGCCACGGCCCAGGACCTGGCACAGATCGCCGACCTGCTCCGAGGCACCGACGTGGCCTTCTTCAGCGACGAGCCGTACTGCCACATGGTATGGAACGGACGGCACCGGTCGCTCATGGCCGAGCCCGACATGCTGGCGCAGGGCCTGACCGCCTTCACGTTCAGCAAGGCCTACAGCATGGGCGGTTGGCGGCTGGGTTTCAGCGTGGCCGCGAAGGAGGTGACCGAGGCGATCGGCACCATGGTCAACACCACGGTCTCCTGCGTGCCGCCCTTCGTTCAGGCCGGAGGCCTGGCGGCATTGAAGCACGGGGCGGAAGAACGGGACCAGTCGATGGCCCGGTTCCGAGGCAAGGTGGAGGTGCTGACGGACCGTCTCAACCGGATCGAGGGCTGCGACGCCCTGTCGCCCAACGCGACGTTCTACGTGTTTCCCCACGTTGCCCGGATCTGCAACCGCCTGGGCATCACCAGCCACGGACTCGCCCTCTACCTCCTGGAGGGGGCCGACGACCACTTCGGCGTGGCCTGCCTGGGGGGCGAGTGCTTCGGTCCGGCTGGCGCCGGGTTTCTCAGGTTCAGCTGCGCGGCTTCGGACGACGACCTGGCACGGGCCGCCGACTTCGTGGGCTCGGCCGTGACCCGGGTCGACCGCGTCACCGAGTTCCTGTCCCACCGTCCGACCCTCCGGCTCGACCGGCCCTACCCCGTGGCCGACTGACAGGCCCGGAGGCCGGAATCCGCGGCACCGCGAGGCGCCGATCGTCGCCGGATCAACAATCTCCGGTACCTCGCGTGTCTATGTAGAAAGACCAGAACGGACCCTGCGCTCTGGTGGTGCACTCGGTCCACGCAGCGGTTGCGAGTGAACCACCGGAGACTGGTCAAGACCGCCCTCGAGACCCTATTCTGAAGGATTCTCGAGGATGAATGATTTTCTGCGTCCGGCACGTGGTTCAGCACCTGGACCCGCTCCGGAAGAGAGGCGCATGTGGGCAAGACCGGAATCGCCGCATTCTCCATGGCCGCCGGGGCCGTCGCGCTCGCCCTGAGCGCCTCCGCTCCGGACTCCAGTCTCCTCTCCGTCGCGTCCGCAGACGCGGCCCACCCCGACCTGGTCGAGATCCTGGGCCCGGACGCGCTGTCGATTCCCGCCGACTCCTCCGTCTCCGAAGCGGTCGTGGAGCGGTACTGCGCCCGTTGCCACAACGACCGGCTCCGCCGGGGCGACCTGGTCCTCGAGGGATTCCAGATCGCGGACGCCGGCGAGAACGGGGTCGTCGTCGAAAAGATGATCCGGAAGCTCCGGGCCGGCATGATGCCGCCCCGCCGTGCCCGGAGGCCCGAGGAGCAGGTCCTGGACGACATGTTGGTCGAGCTGGAGACCACCATGGACGTCCTGGCCGCCGAGAACCCGAATCCCGGTCGCCGAACGTTCCAGCGCCTCAACCGTGCCGAATACGCGGCTGCGGTGAACGACCTGCTGGGCATCGAAGTGGACGTCGCGCCGTTCCTGCCGCTGGACACGAAGAGCGCCAACTTCGACAACATCGCCGACGTGCAGATGCCCTCCGCGACCGTCCTGGACGGGTACCTGCGCGCCGCGGCCCATGTTAGCCGTCAGGCCCTGGGCGACCCGGACGCGGAGATCGGATCGACGATCTACCGCATCCCACGGGTCCAGTCCCAGAAGGACCGGGTCGAGGGCGCGCCCATCGGTACCCGGGGCGGCCTCTCGGTCGTGCACAACTTCGTCGCGGACGGCGAGTACGTCTTCCACGTGATGCCCTACGCAGCCGTGGAGGGCGAGGTGTTCGGCCGGACCTTCGGCACCGAGCAGCTCGAGGTCTCGATCGACGGAACCCGGGTGGCCCTGCTGACCATCGACCGGTGGATGAGCGAATCCGAGCCCACGGGCCTGAACATCCGCACCGACTCGATCTACGTGACGGCGGGCCCGAAGCGGGTGACGGTGGCGTTCATCAAGCAGTTCGAAGGCCCGGTCGACGACCTGATCCGGCCCATCGATCACACCCTCGCCGACGGGCAGATCGGCATCGGTCCGGGCGTGACGTCCCAGCAACACCTCCAGCGCCTGACCGTGCTGGGACCGTTCGAGGTCACGGGCGTGTCCGACACGCCCACCCGTCGCGCCGTTTTCACGTGTCGGCCCACGGCGCCCACGGAAGAGCGGCCCTGCGCCCAGGAGATCATCACGCGGCTGGCGAGCCAGGCCTACCGACGGCCGGCCACCGATGAAGACGTCCAGAGCCTGCTTGCCTTCTACGACCAGGGCGCGGCGGACGGCGGCTTCGAGATCGGGGTCCGCACCGCGCTGCAGGCGATCCTGGTGAGCCCCCACTTCCTGTTCCGCCTGGAAAGGCGACCGGCAGACGTGACACCCGGGGCCACGTACCGGATCGCGGACCTGGACCTGGCGTCCCGCCTGTCGTTCTTCCTGTGGGGCATGCCGCCCGACGCCGAGCTGATCGACGCGGCGAACGCCGGCGAGCTGGGCACGGCCGAAGGACTCGACGCCCAGACCCGACGGATGCTGGCCGACCCCCGTTCCGAAGCGCTGGCCACCCGGTTCGCGGCCCAGTGGCTGCGACTCTCGGACCTGGAGAAGATCCATCCGGACGCCCTGACGTACCCGTACTTCGACCAGACTCTGGCCGACGCGATGATCGAAGAGACGATCCTGCTCTTCGACCACCTGGTTCGGGAAGACCGGCCAGCGCTGGAGTTGCTCACCGCCGATTACACCTTCGTGAACGAGCGCCTCGCGCGGCACTACGGCATGACGGGAGTCACGGGCACCGAGTTCCGGCAGGTCGCCTATCAGGACGAGCATCGCCGGGGCGTCCTGGGCCACGGCAGCGTGCTTACGCTCACGTCTCACCCGGACCGGACGTCGCCCGTGCACCGGGGCAAGTGGGTGCTGGAGGTGATGCTCGGATCTCCGCCGCCCCCGGCGCCGCCCGACGTTCCGCCGTTCGAGGACACCGACGCGGCTGACAGCGGCCGCATGCTCACGGTGAGGGAGCGGATGGAGCAGCACCGGGCCAACCCGGTGTGCCGGTCGTGCCACGTGGTCATGGACCCGATCGGCCTTGCCCTGGAGAACTACGACCCGACGGGCGCCTATCGCATCAGGGACGAGGGGAACCCGGTCGACCCGGTGGGATCCCTCTACGACGGCACGGAGCTGACCGGGCCCGAGTCCCTGCGCAACGCGCTACTGGGGTTGTCGGACGTGTATTACAGCGTCTTCACCGAGAACCTCATGGCCTACGCCCTGGGCCGCCGCGTCGAGTGGTACGACATGCCCACCATCCGGAGCATCATCCGGGACGCGGCAGACGACGAGCACCGGATCAGCGCGTTCGTGATGGGCGTGGTGAACAGCCCGGCATTCCACAGCACGCAGGCGGGGGCCGTGGCGGACGACGCCGCCCCGGAGCCCGAATTCTAGACAGCAGACGGTAGACGGTACGACCCCATCAGCGAGGACCCTGGATCGATGACCTTCGTAACCGGAAAGCACATCTCTCGACGCACGCTGCTCAAGGGCATGGGCGTCAGCATGGGCCTGCCCTTCCTCAATGCCATGGCTCCGGCCGGCAAGCTGTGGGCATCCACGGCGGCCAAGAAAGCCGGAGACAAGACCCGCCTGGTCTGTATCGAGCAGGTCCACGGGGCGGCGGGGTGCAACGACTACGGTGCGTCCCGGAACCTCTGGTCCCCGGCGGCGACGGGAAAGAACTTCGACCTGTCCCCGAGCAGCCTGCGCTCGCTGGAGCCCTTCCGTAAGTACCTGACCATCGTCAGCGACACCGACGCGCGCATGGCCGACGCCCACGCTCCGAAGGAGATCGGCGGCGACCACTTCCGGACCAGCGCGGTCTTCCTGACCCAGGCCCATCCGAAGCAGACCGAAGGGTCCGACGTGTGGGTCGGCACGTCCCTGGACCAGCTCTACGTGCAGCGGTTCGGCAACGACACGCCGATCCCGAGCATGCAGCTCTCGATCGAGAACGTGGACCAGGCCGGCGGCTGCGCCTACGGCTACGCTTGCGTCTACACCGACACCATCAGCTGGGCCGCCCCGGATCAGCCGCTGCCCATGGTCCGGGACCCCAGGGCGGTGTTCGAGGCTCTGTTCGGCGCCGGAGGCACCGCGGAGCAGCGGGCCCAGCGTCTGGCCACGGACCGGAGCATCCTGGACTGGGCCATGGAGCAAATGGGCGACCTGCGCCGGACCCTGGATCCGGAAGACCAGCGGCGCCTGGACCAGTACGCCACCAACATCCGGGAGCTGGAGCAGCGCATCCAGCGCATCGAGGCCCAGAACTCCAGCGGCGCCGAGCGGCAGCTGCCCGAGGCCCCCGTGGGTGTGCCGGACAACTTCGACGAACACGTCAAGCTCATGTTCGACCTGCAGGTGCTGGCCTTCGTGTCCGACACCACTCGGGTCTTCACGCTCAAGCTGGGCCGGGACGCATCGCCCCGGATCTATCCGGAGTCGGGTGTCACGACGCCTTTCCATACCGCTTCGCACCACGGCGGCAATGAGGAGCGGGTCCAGGAGTTCGCTCGGATCAACGACTACCACGTGTCCATGATTCCGTATTTCCTCGAGCGGCTGCAGGCCGTCAGCGAGGGCGACGCCAACCTGCTGGACAAGACGCTGATCGCGTACGGCTCTGCCATGGGTGACCCAAACCTCCACAACCACGCCCGGTGCCCCCTCTTCCTGGTGGGCGGCGGCAACGGCGCGCTGGAGGGCGAACAGCACATCCGGGCCCAGCCCGGCACGCCGATGGCCAACGTGATGCTGAGCCTGCTGCACGGACTCGGCGCCACGGACCTCGAGTCGTTTGGCAACAGCACCGGCACCTTCTCGTTCTCGTAGGGAGACGCGAAATGTCAGCAGGCAACATGACGCCGGGCCTCCGTTCAGGGCTCCTGGCCCTGGGTCTCGTATTCCTGATCGCGGCGGCCCCTGACGAGTCGCCGGTGGCGGACGCGGCCCGGGAGGGTGACTTCGAGGCCGTGCAGACGCTGTTGCGTCAGGGCGCGGACCCCAACGGCGCCCAGCCCGACGGCATGACCGCGCTGCATTGGGCGGCCGTGAACAACGACGTCGAGATGACCCGGGTCCTGCTGTACGCGGGGGCGACCATCCACCCCCGGACGCGCCTGGGCGGCTACACGCCGCTGCACATGGCGAGCCGGACTGGAAACGCCGAGGCGGTCGAAGCCCTGCTCGAGGGCGGCGCCGACCCCGACGTGATGACCACGACCGGTGTGACGGCCCTCCACTTCGCGGCGGACGCAAACGCCGCGACGGTGATCGACGCGCTGGCGGCCCACGGAGCCGACGTCGACGCCGCCGACGGGTTCGCCCAGCGCACCCCGCTCATGTTCGGCGCCGCGAGGAACGCCGGAGCCGCGGTATCGGCACTGCTGGTGGCCGGCGCCGACCCGTCTCTCGTGACCCGCGTGAAGGACTACGTGGTGCTGGACGAGATCGCCGACGCCGAGCAGGAGCGCCGGGAGCGGATCCTGGAAGCGGCCGCGGAGCCCGAGGAAGAGGAATCCGAGGACCCGTGGGCCGAGGGCCAGGAACCGCCCGCGGACGAGCCGGAAGAGGACACCGTTGAGGAGGAGGCCGAAGAGCCCGACGCGGAGCCCACCAACTGGCAGGAAGAAGAGAAGAAGGAAGAGCCCGAGGAACCCGCCTGGACCCATCCAGACTCGGCCAAGGCCAAGCAGATGTCATTGGCCGAGCAGGTCGGCAAGCAGGGCGGCTTCGCCGCGCTCCACTACGCCGCCCGGGAAGGGAACCTGGAGACGGTCCGCCTCCTCATCGATGGGGGCGCCGACATCGACCAGCCCACGGCCGGTGACCACTCCAGTCCCATGCTGGTGGCCGTCATCAACGGCAACTACGACGTGGCCCGGACCCTGCTCGAAGCCGGAGCCGACCCCAACCGGCTCAGCGAAGACCAGGTCGGCCCCCTGTTCGCCACGTTGAACATCGAGTGGTCCCTGCGGACCTGGTACCCCCAGCCCCAGGCCTTCCGGCAGCAGGAAACGACGTACCTCGAGCTCATGGAGCTCCTCTTGGCAGCCGGCGCGGATCCCGATCAGCGGACCGGCTCACACGTCTGGTACGCCTCCTACAACGCGGGCAGGATGGGCGTGGATTTCACCGGGGCGACGCCGTTCTGGCGCGCCGCCTACGCCGTCGACGTACCCGCCATGGAGCTGCTGGTCGAGAACGGCGCCGATCCCAACATCTGGACCATGAGGATTCCCGGGCGCGTTCGCAGAGTGGACCCGGACATTCCGAACAACCCGGCCAACGACCAACAGGAGAGCGGGGACTACTCGGGTCTCGACCCGGTCCCCGTGGGCGGAAACGCCGTCCATCCGCTGCACGCGGCCTCGGGTGTGGGCTTCGGCACGTCTCGCGTAGCTCAGCAGCACAGAGCGGCGCCCGGCGGATGGCTGCCGGCGGTCCAGTACCTGGTCGAGGTGATCGGCATCGATCCCAACATCCGCGACCTGGACGGCTTCGCGCCCATCCACCACGCGGCCGCACGGGGCGACAACGCCACGATCCTGTACCTGATCGGGCAGGGCGCCGACGTCACGCTGTTGAGCCGCAGGGGCCACACCGCGGCCGACATGGCGAACAGCCCGGAGCAGCGCGCCCAGCCCCTGCCCCAGACCGTGGCGCTGCTGGAAAAGCTGGGTTCACTCAACAGCCACCAGTGTCAATCGTGCGGTGGCGCCACGCGTTCCCGCTGACCCGGAATACGTCACCGAATTCCCCCACGGAGTGACCGCATGAAACACGCTCTACCCGCCCTGTTCGCCCTGGCGACGATGGCGCTACCGACATCGGTCTTCGGCCAGGACACAGAGTGGAATCGATACACCCTGGAGGAACTGGGCGGCGTGTACATCCGGGCCGAAGCAACGGACGCCTGTCAGAGCGCAGGGGTTTCCGCCGAGTCGGTCCGGTCGGAAACCGAATCGGCCCTCACCGAAGCGGCTGTGCCGGTGTTGACCGAGTCCGAGATGCTGGAGACGCCGGGGCTGCCCGAGCTCCGGGTCAACCTGGATTGTGTCGAAGACGGAGGCGCCTTCGGGTTCGCGGTGACCCTGCGGGTCCAGCAGGCCGCCCAGATGATCCGGGACACCCAGATCACACTGCCCGAGGCGGTGACGTGGTTCGCGGACCGGGTCGGCGTGGCCTCGGCCGGCGACGCGGACTCGGCCGTGCAGGCAGCTCTGGACGCGACGCTGGAGGAGTTCACGGCCGCCTTCGCCGCCGCGAACCCCGCGGAAGAAGAAACCGCGAACTAGGCCGGGCCCAACAGCGACCTCCGGGCGGACCCACCGGCCGGACAGGAGCCCGAGCGACGCTTGCCCCAGGCGGGGCGTGGGGTCAATTGTTGCACCGTTGCCCACACGCGCCTCCCGCACCGGATCTGCCAGACTGTGAACCTCCTTCACAGACCGTTTCGCCCTTGAGACGCTGGCTCTACCTCGCCTTCGCCGCCTCGGGAATGGCGGGCCTGTTCTACGAGCTCGTATGGAGCCGGTATCTGGCGATGTTCGTGGGTCACGCCGCGTTCGCCCAGGTCCTGGTCATCTCGGTATTCCTGGGGGGACTCGCGGCGGGAGCGTTGGCCGTGGGGCGCCGCTCGGCGTCGGTCGCCAACCCCCTGCTGCTGTACGCCGGGGCCGAGGCGCTGCTTTGCCTGGCCGGCCTCGCGTTTCATCCGATCTTCGTCGGGGTCACCGACCTGGCCTACGCCCGGGTCTTTCCCGCCCTCGCTTCGCCCGGTGTCACCACCCTGGTGCAGTGGCTCATCGCCACGCTGATGATCCTTCCTCAGGCGGTGCTGCTGGGGACCACGTTCCCCCTCATGTCCGCCGGTTTGCTCCGGGCGGATCCTGGGCGGACGGGGCTGACGGTGGCGCTCCTCTACTTCGTGAACAGCCTGGGCGGCGCGATCGGCGTGCTGGTGGGTGGCTTCGCGCTGATCGCCTGGGCCGGCCTGCCGGGCGTCCTGATGGGCGCCGCGGCCCTGAACGGACTGGCGGCGATCGTCGCGTTCGCCGTGCACCGCAACTGGGTGGCCGAGGACCGGCCGCCACCGCTCCCCGCGACGCCTCGGCCGCGGGTGGCCAGCCCGATCGAGGGACACTCGCCTGCGCTCTGGCGGCTCTTGATCGGTGTGAGCTTCTTCACCGCCCTGGCGTCGTTCATCTACGAGATCGGGTGGATTCGCATGCTGTCCCTGGCCATGGGCAGCGCCACCCACTCCTTCGAGCTCATGCTGTCGGCGTTCATCCTGGGGCTGGCTATCGGAGCGCTGCTGTCCGGTCGCATCGTCGACCGATCGGCAACGCCCTTGCGGGCGCTGGGTTGGATCCAATGGTGCATGGGGCTCACGGCCTTGCTGACCATCTTCGTGTACCAGGAGTCCTTCGACGTGATCGGAGCCCTGGTCCGGACGCTCCCGGAGCGGGAGGACGGGTACACCCTGTTCACCATCGGCCGGTACGGGATCGCGATGGCGGTCATGCTCCCGTCCACGATCTGCGCAGGGATGACGCTCCCGCTGATCACCGGCACCTTGCTGGACGCGGGTGCGGGAGAGCGAGCCGTCGGCTGGGTCTACGGCGTGAATACCCTGGGCTCGGTGATCGGTGTGGGGCTGGCGGGACTGGTGCTGCTCCCCCTGCTTGGGCTCAAGGGCATGCTGATCGCCGGAGCCACCCTCGACATGATGCTCGGCGTCGTGGTCCTGCTCTTCGCTGCCCGGGTGGGCTGGGGCGTCCGGACGGCGGCGCCGGCCCTGGCCACCGCCCTCACCGCGGCGGTCGTCTTGCTGATGGGAGGCTTCGTCACCCTCGACGGCCGTGAGCTCATCGGCGGCGTGTACCGGTACGGCACTCTTCCCGACCCTGCGTCGTTCGAGGGGTTGTTCTACGCGGACGGCCGCACGGCCACTGTGGGCGTGCACCGGTTGACCGACTACGAGCTGACCGTGCTGTCGACCAACGGTAAACCCGACGCCTCGCTGAGCGACCGCTGGCTCCGTTCCGCCCGGGAGCCCCTCGAGCCCGAACCGATCCGTTGGCAGGACGAGTCCACCCAGGTGGTCGCCGCCCTGACCGCGCTGGCCCACGTCCCCGGAGCCCGCAGCGCCGCCATGATCGGACATGGCTCGGGCGTGACCGGGCACTACCTCCTGGCCAAGCCGGACCTGACGAGCCTCGTGACGATCGAGATCGAGCCGCAGATGCTCGAGGGCTCTCGACTGTTCATGCCCGCGAACGCCCGGGTCTTCGACGACCCCCGCTCCCGAATCGTAATCGATGACGCGAAGGCCTATTTCTCGCACCGTCAGGAGCAGTACGACCTGATTCTGTCGGAGCCGTCGAACCCGTGGGTGAGCGGCACCGCCAGCTTGTTCACCCGGGAGTTCTATGACCGGGTCGGAGGCTACCTGGCCCCGGGCGGTGTGTTCGCCCAGTGGATTCAGCTCTACGAGCTGACCGACGAGGCCGCCACCACCGTGCTCGCCGCCCTCCATCGCAGCTTCGACGACTACCGGTCCTTCCTCGTCGGAGACACCGACCTGCTGATCGTGGCAACCAACGGCCGGGGGCTGGGCTCTCCGGACTGGTCGGTGGCGGAGTACCCAGACCTGGTCCGCGACCTGGGCCACGTCCACCCCTTCACGCCCGCCTACTTGTCGGCGACGCGGATCTTCGACCGGGCCTCCGTCGCGGATCTCCTCGAAACGTTCCAGCCGGTCAACTCGGACTACTTCCCCCACCTGGACCTGGCAGCGGAAAAGGGCCGCTTCTTCGACAGCTTCGCGGAGGGGCTGTACGGTCTGGCCAGCGATCGTTTCGACCTGGTCGCGGCCCTCGAGGGGCGTAGGGTCGGGTTTTCGCCGCCGGCCCCCGTTCCGGTCTGGGGGATTCCGAAGATGCACGCCTTGGGGCTGGCCTCATGGCTCCGGGACGAAGAGCGTCCGGACGCTTCTCCGTCGGAACTCGAGTACAGGGACGCCGCGCAGGGGTATCAGGCGTTGAAGGCGCTGGCCGAGGCGGACGAGGCACCCCCTCGGGGCTGGATCCGGTGGACGGACCGCTTCAGAGACGTGGAAGAGGCGCTCCACGGCGCGTCTTCCGGGGTAGCCGACGAGGCGTTCTATCGGAGGGTCCGGTCCTACCTCGCGGCCCAGCGCCCACCCGCCGAGGTCTGGGCCTCCGTGGATTTCATGCACGGCATCGCCAGCTGGGACGCTCCCGAGGCGGCCCGGGCCGGCCAGGTCGTCCTGAGGCCCGTCGCGGAAGACGAAGCCGTCTGGGTGGAGCCGGGCACGCTGCTGGACGGGCTGGTCTGGGCCCGGCTCACGCTGGGTGACGTCGAAGGAGCCCTGGGAGCCCTCGAACGGCTCCTGCCCATGTCGGGGCGCGCGCCGGACGACTTCCGGATCCGTCTCCTACGGGCCCACATCGAGGGGCGCACGAGTAGCCCGGACGCCGGGTCCCCTGCGGACTCCCAGGAGTCGGTCCAGCCCTAGATGCGCTGGTCGTCGGCGCGCCAGGATGAAATGGCCTTCTTGATCTCTTTCTGATCGGTCAGCTCGCCGTCCAGGACCCGACGGGTCAGGGCCTCGAGCTCGGCGTCCGACGCGAACCGGAGGCCGATGAGCTGACGGGTCGTGATCTCCCCGACTCGCGCCACCAGGTCCTCGGGAAGCAGCGCGGCCATGCGGAGGCGTTCCTCGAGCCGGATCACCCGGTCCTGCACGCCAAGGGCGAAGATCCGGGCGAAGAGCGCGATCATCACCAGCGCGATCACCAGGATCAACATGAACAGCCGCTCCATCGAGAAATCGCCGACGACCCGGGCCACGGTCCAGATCAGGAGCGCCAGCAACAGCGCCAGCAGAACGCGGTGATACATGAAGACGAATTTTGCGTGATTCTCGAAGCTCTGGGCGGGCGCGCTCATGGGTGTCTCCGGGGCCGATGGGGTCAGGTCACCTTCAGGATACCCGTCCGTGCTCGCCGTTTCCAGCGACCGGCGCCTCCAGGCGCCTCTACTCGGCCGTCAACACGGTCGCGGGTTCGACGCGAGACGCCCGTCGGGCTGGCAGGTAGCACGACACCAGCCCGGCCGCCGTCACCAGGGCAAGGGCGGCTCCGTAGGTGAACGGGTCCCGGCCCTGGACCTCGAAGAGAAGGGAGTCCAGTGACCCTGCGACGGCCAGAGCCAGGATCAGGCCGACCCCAACGCCGAGCGCCGTCAGCCGGACGCCTTCTCGGAGGACCATTGCCCGCACGTCGTGAGGTCGGGCTCCCAGGGCCACCCGGACGCCCATTTCCCTTGTGCGCATCGCGACGGAATAGGCCATCACACCCCCGATACCGAGAATCGATAGCGCCAGCGCCGACCCCGCGAACAGGGAAAGGAGCAGAGCCCGGAAGCGGGGACCCGCCAGGGTCAGGCGCTCGAGTCGTTCGAGAGTGACCACCTCGCCCGCGGCGATGGTCGGGTTCACCTCTGCGATTGCGGCCCGCACGGCGCCGGTCACCGAAACGGGTACGCCATCGGTCCGGAACACCACGGACAGGCCGCGGGTGATCCCGTTCCAGCCCTCCTGGGGTGCATGAAGGTAGACCATCGGGTTCGAGGGCATTCCCGCCCCGAAATGCCGCATATCGGCCACCACGCCGACCACCTCGTGAACGTTGACGTGCACATGCATGCGCTTGCCGATGGGGTCCTCACCGGGCCACAGCGCGTCCGCCAGGCTCTGGTCGATCACCGCCACTGGAACGGCGTCGGGGCCATCCGTCCTCGAAATGTGACGTCCCTTCACCAGGGAAATCCCCAGGGTCTGCAGGGTGGCCGGCAGGACGACCCTGACTTCGGCGCAGCGGCCTTCACCGGCGCCGGGGGGCGGGCGATCGTCCCGTCGGATCCCGTCACACGAGTAGTCACCGCCGAGGGGCACGTAGTCCATGGCGCCTGCCGACGTCACCCCCGGGGTGGATTTGACGGCGTCGAGCACGTCCTGCCACTGGGCCCGTGCGGCGTCCTCGGACAGGTCCCACCAGGCCGACCCGTGGAGCGGCATGGCGATCACGCCCCCGGGGTCGAGGCCGAGGTCGACCTGGCCCAGCTGCTGGAAGCTCCGGGCCATCAGGCCAGACGCCACGAGCAGGACCGTGGTCAATGCCATCTGCGTGACCACGAGGCCCCGCCGGAAGCGGTTGCCCCGGAGTCCTGCCGACGAGCCTCTTCCACCTTGGAGCCTGGGCCCCGGGTACGCCGCGCGTGTCCCATGAAGGGCCGGCGCGAGACCGAACAGCAGCGCGCACAGGGCGGTCGCGAGGGCGGCGAACCCGATCACGGTGGGATCCAGGCCCCCGCTCGCGGCACGGGGCAGAACCGTAGGGGCGACCCGGCCGATCCCGCGCAGCAGCAGAGCGGTGACGCCCAGCCCTCCCAATCCTCCGGCCACGGACAGGATGGCCACCTCGGCCAGGCCTACGCGCAGTACCCGCCACCCCGACGCACCCAGCGCCCGCATCAGCACGAACTCCCGCTGACGCTCGAGAACCCGCCCGAGAAGCAGACCCGCCAGGTTGGCGGTGGCCACGAGCAGCAGGAGCACCACGCCACCCAGCAGGAGCAGCACGGCGGATCGGATCGGACCGGCGATCCGGTCGCGCAAGGGAACGATCCGAACGGTCCGTCCTGCGTTATGGTCCGGGTAGGCCCTGGCCAGGCCGCCCATCAGTCCATCGAGCTCGGCCTGAGCCTCCGAGATCTCCAATCCAGGGCGGACCCGGCCGATTGCCTTCCAGCTCCGACCGGATCGTGGCCATTCGCTCGGCGGACTGGCCACCGTACGCCACACTTGAGGCTCGGAACCGACTCCCCCCAACAGCCCGGGGTCCTCGAACTCGGCTCCGGTGATTCCGATGACCCGGTACGACGTGCCGTTGAGGGTAAGGGTCGATCCCACGACCTCGGGTTCGGCGCCATATCTGGATTGCCAGAAGCCGTGGCTGAGCACCACCACCGGCTCCCGTCCGGTTCCCTGCTCTTCCGGCGCGAAGAAGCGACCCAGGCCCGGCTCCACCGCCAGGATGCGGAAGAAGTTCGACGTGACCGTGGCCCCATCGAGCACTGCCGCGTCGCCGACGTCCGTCAACGCCGGCGTCCAGTACCGAATCACCCCCAGGTCGGAGAGCGACGTGGCCGTCTCGTCCAGGTCGGCCATGTTGGGATACGCCACATTCCCACTGAACTCGGTCGCGTTCCGTCGAAGGCTGAGCACGGTGGCGACCCGATCCGCGTCGGGATACGGGAACGGCCGGAGGAGTTGGTCCCGGGCGACGCTGTACAGGGTCGCGTTGGCCCCGATCCCCAGAGCCAGGATGCCCACGACCAAACCAGCGAACACGGGGCGCCGCCCCAGGCTCCGTACCGCGACCCGGAGCTCGATGCCCAGCCCTCCGAACGCCCCACTCCTGGCCCGAAGCGCCCAGGCGTCCACGAAGGCTCCGAGGGCGGTCCGAGCCAGCCTCGGGCCGGACGCCCACCCGGCGGGTCCGGACAACCGGTCCGCCCAGCGTCCGGTCAGCTCGGCCTCCCACTCCCTGAGCCATTCCGTTCGTTCGTGGTCAGGCACGAAGACGCTCGCCACTCGGACGAGCAGCAGCGCAACGGTCGGCCCACCGCCGGGGTTCATGACGGGTTCTCCGGAGTGGGCGAGACCGACAGGAACAGGGCCCTGGCCTCGGCCAGCTTCCGGGCGCCCACGTGCAAGGCTTCCTGCCCCGCAGGCGTCAGGGCGTACAGCTTCCGGGGCGGGCGCCCCCCCTGGTGTGCCTCCTGGGCAGCCTCCCAGGTCCCCGTCAGCAATCCCGCCTTCTCCAGGCGCCGGAGGGCCGGATACACGGTACCGCTGGCCAGGCCGGAGGCGTCCATCACGTCGAACCCGTACCGGTGTCCCGTGGCTACGGCCTGAAGAACCAGCGCCGTTACCTGGGTCATTCGCACCGCTGTCATCCACTCCCTCCCCTGAACACGAATCCGGGCGCCGACCCGCCGGCCCACGTCATCTTCTGCACATATCGTTCTCTACATAGCCTCCGAACGAATAGACGGCAAGATGGCGTCATGGGTTGGGACGGACCTTAGGGCTGGGGATCTCCGAGTGACGCGTCGACCCGGGCGATGATCCTGTCCGTCAGATCCAGGTCCGCCTTGACGAAGACGGTCTGGGAGATCGGCAGGAGCACGTCGACCCCCATCTCCTCGGCCACGGCGTTGATGTGGGGCCGGATGTCCTGATCGAGCTGGGCCGTGAGCCGGGCCACTTCGCCCTGGAGGCGCCGTTGAGCTCCGTCGGCGTCGACCTGCACGGCCTGGATCAGCTCCTGGAGCGCCTGCTGGCGGTCCATCAGCTCATTCTCCCGCGCTCGGGCCGCGTCCTCGGACAACGTGTCCCGCTCGGCCTGGAAGGCATCGACACTTGCCTGGAACTCGGTCTGGCTTTGCTGCACGGTCGTACGACGCTCCACCAGCGAAGCCTCGAGCTCGGCCTGCAGCGCGCCCAGCTGGCTCGCCAGCTCCCGGCCCACGGCGCTCTCTTCGGAGACCCGGGTGAGATCCACGACGGCCACCACCGCCTGCGACAACGCCGGACCCTCCTGGGCCTGGGCACCGGGGGCGATCAACAGGGCCGAGAGCATCAGTATCTTCCGCATGCCTACTCCATTTCCCGCGTTTCGGGGACGGGTTCTCGAATCCCCACCCCCGACGAGGCGGCGAGTCGTTTGTTCAGACGTTGAATCGAACGTGAAGGATGTCTCCGTCGGACACGACGTAGTCCTTCCCTTCCACCTGCATCTTACCGGCGTTCTTTACGGCTGATTCGCTCCCGTATTCCATGAACACGTCGTACGGGATGACCTCGGCGCGGATGAACCCCCGCTCCAGGTCCGAGTGAATGCGACCGGCGGCCTTTCGGGCCTCGGTGCCCCGACGGATCGTCCACGCCCTGACTTCGTCTTCTCCGACGGTGAAGAACGAGATCAGGTCCAGAAGCCCGTAGGCGGCCCGGATGAAGCGGGACAGGGCCGGCGTCTCGAGTCCCAGGTCCTCGAGAAAGGCCTCCTGGTCCTCGGGATCCAGGCTGGCGATGTCCGCTTCGACACTGGCCGACAGGGGGATCCCCACCGTTCCCAGGGCCTCCAGCCGGTCGACCAGCGTCTGGGGCAACGGCGCGGCGGCGTCCTCCTCGCTGCGGTTCACGACGACGAGCAGGGGTTTGTCCGTGAGCAGGCCGAACCCCTTCAGGAAGGTGCGGTCCAGCTCCGCGGCGGGAATGGACCGGATGGCTCGCTCGTCCTCCAGGGCCGCCTTCATGGTCTCGAACGCCGCGATCTCCAGGGCGTTGGCCCGCTCCTTCTTCGCCCGCTCCAGGCGTTTTTCGACGATCTCCAGATCGGCGAACACGCTTTCGGTGTGGAACGCCTCGAGCTCCGCGACGGCGTCCGGGGGCGCATCCAGCGCGGGATTCACGAAGTCCCTGAGCACGAGACACAGGGCCTCCTGATCCCGGATCTGCTGGAGGCCCCGAGGCGACAGGCCCTTGGCCTGAGCCCCGTGCTCTCCCGGCACGTCGCAGAACGCGATCTCGGCGTAGGTCGTCTTCTTCGGAGAGAAGATCGCCGACAACTCGTCGATCCTGGCGTCGGGCACGGTAACCGATCCGAGACGGACTTCGCCTCCGTACCCCACGGGCACGTCCTGCCCCGTCATCGTGTTGAAAACGGTGGTCTTGCCCGACCCGGCAAAACCGACCAGACCCACCTTCATTTCGCCTGCCTCGTCGCGTGGCGTGTAGCTGTAACTTCAACGAAAGAAACGAGATCCGCCGATCGACGTCGTCTCGCCCGCGCGTGCGGTACCGAGAGACCTTAACAGCGTGGCACCCGGGCCGGGAGTCCCGGCCTCGCATGTCAGGGTTCGGTGAAGCCCTTGCTGGCCGCGAACCCGAGGACCACCTTGCACGTCTCCCCCCACCCTGCCTCTGTTGGAGATTCCGATGGCTGTCGTGACCCTTCGCGTGAACGGTGAAGAGCACACGCTCGACGTACCGTCCGAAATGCCGCTCCTCTGGGTCCTACGGGACCTCATGGGATTGACCGGTTCGAAGTTCGGCTGTGGCATGTCCCTCTGTGGCACCTGCACCGTCCATGTGGACGGGGAGCCTGTTCGCTCCTGCGTCCAACCGGCGGCCGCCGTCGACGGCGCCGAGATCACGACGATCGAAGGCCTGTCCGCCGACGGAACCCACCCGGTCCAGCAGGCGTGGATCGAGCTCAACGTGCCCCAGTGCGGCTACTGCCAGGCAGGACAGATCATGAACGCCGCAGCCCTGCTGGCACGGAACCCGAACCCGAGTGACGACGAGATCGATCAGGCCCAGTCCGGCAACCTGTGCCGGTGCGGCACCTACCCGAGGATCCGATCCGCCATTCGACGAGCCGCGGAAATCCAGGGAGGTGGACGGTGAGCCCCCGTGGAAGGACCGCCGTGCCCGGCTCTGGGGAAACCGGCGCGGTGAAGCCCGAGGCCCGGCTGGAAAGCGGCCCGGCGCGAGGCGGAGAGGTGCCGAGGTTCCTGCCATGGGCCCGGAAGGCCGGGAACGGCCTGGGCGCACCCCGGGTCGAGATCCGGAACTTCAGCCGTCGAGACTTCGTGAAGGGCGGCCTGGCCTTCGCGGGTTCCGGATTGCTGCTCGGGACCTTCATGGGATGCGCCGACGACGCTCCGGTCGAGTCCGCGACCTCGTTCATCTCGGGCGCCTCGCCGTCGGCACGATCCGGCGGTGAAGGCGGCTTCGAGCCCAACGTATGGCTCCGGCTCCTGCCCTCGGGTGACGTGGAGATCACCGTGGCGCGATCCGAGATGGGCCAGGGCGTACGCACCACCATGGCGTCGATCGTGGCGGACGAGCTCGAGGCCGACTGGGATCGGGTGCGGGTCGTTCAGGGCATCGGCGACGCCCGGTACGGAGACCAGAACACCGACGGATCCACCAGCGTCCGCAACTTCTTCCAGCCCCTCCGGCAGGCGGGTGCCACCGGTCGGCGCATGCTCGAACAGGCGGCCGCTGACCAGTGGAGCGTTCCCGTATCCGAGTGCCGGGGCCGGAATCACGCGGTGGTCCACGAGCCCAGCGGCAACTCGCTCCCCTACGGCGATCTGGTGGCGCAAGCCGCGGCGCTGGAGGTGCCCGCTGACGCTCCGCTGAAGAGCCCGGAAGACTTCCGGTACATCGGTCACCCGGTGGCCACCCTGGACACGCCGGACATTGCCCAGGGCACCGCCATGTTCGGCGGGGACATCACCCTTCCCGGCATGGTCTACGCCAGCGTGGAGCGGATTCCCGACGTTGGGGGCTCGGTGGCGAGCTACGACGACACAGAGACCCGTGCGCTGCCCGGCGTGATCGACGTCATCGCCATGCCCGCAGCTCCCCTTCCTCCGGCGTTCGCGCCCCTCGGCGGGATCGCGGTCATCGCCGAGAACACCTGGACCGCCCTCGAAGGTCGACGACGTCTGCAGGTCGAGTGGGCGCCCGGCCCCAACGCGGAGTACGACTCCGTGGCCTACCGGAGCCAGTTGGAAGCCTCGGTCGGCGCGCCTGGGCGGGTCGCTCGTACCGAGGGCGACGCCAGCGGTGTGCTCGCCGGCAGCGACGCCACGATCGACGCCCTCTACTACGTGCCCCATCTGGCCCATGCGCCCATGGAGCCTCCGGCCTGTGTCGCCCACGTGACCGACGGCCGCTGCGAGGTCTGGGCCCCCGTACAGGACCCACAGGCCGCACAGGGCGTGCTGGCAGGCGCCCTCGGCATGCAGCCCCAGGACGTGATCGTCAACGTGACGCTCCTGGGCGGGGCGTTCGGACGGAAGTCCAAGCCCGACTTCGTGGCAGAGGCCGCGCTCCTTTCCCGGCAGACGGGCGCCCCCGTCAGGCTCCAGTGGAGCCGTGAAGACGAGATCAAGCACGGGTTCTACCACGCCTGTAGCGCCCAGCATCTCGCAGCCGCCGTGGGGGAAGACGGCCTGCCCACGGCGTGGCTGCACCGGTCGGCCTTCCCATCGATCATGGCGACGTTTTCGGCCGACGCGGCAGGTCCGCAGGACTTCGAGCTCGGACTGGGCGCTTTCAACACCCCGTACGACATCGCCAACTACCAGCTGGAAGCCTGCGACGCTCCCGCCCACGTTCGGATCGGCTGGCTCCGATCGGTCGCCAACATCCATCACGCCTTCGCCATCAGCTCCTTCGCCGACGAATTGGCCCACGCCGCGGGCCGGGATCCAAAGGACTACCTGCTGGACCTGATCGGGCCGGCCCGAATCCTGGACCTCTACGACGGTGGGGCCAGCGCCTACGGCGTGGACACGACGGTCTACCAGTACGACACCGGACGATTGCGCAACGTGGTGGAGCGAGTCGCCCGGGAATCGGGCTGGGGCGGCTCCGTCGCGGATGGAAGAGCCCGGGGCATCGCAGCCCACTACTCGTTCGTGACCTACGTAGCGCAGGTCGTCGAAGCCTCGGTGGACGACCGGGGCCGCATCCAGGTGCACCGGGTGGATTGCGCGGTGGACTGTGGCCGTGCGGTGAATCCCGATCGGGTCCGAGCCCAGGTCGAGGGCGCGGTGGTCTTCGGGCTGAGTCTGGCCCTCCACGGCGACATCACCATGCGGAACGGGGCTGTGACCCAGGGCAATTTCAACGACTATCCGATTCTGCGACTCAACGAGACCCCTGAGATCCACGTGCACCTCGTGGAAAGCGACGTGATTCCGACGGGGGTGGGCGAGCCCGGCGTGCCGCCGCTGGCGCCCGCGCTGGCCAACGCGGTGTACGCGGCCACGGGCACCCGGCTACGGGAGCTACCCCTGCGGGTCTGAGGCTCAGCGGGCCTCTCCGGGCCGATACAAGGCGAAATCGGCGCTCCTGCGGGCGGGGCGCTCGTTGCGCTCGGTCCGGAACTGGGCGCAGCCACCCTGGGCGTTGCGCGAAACACAGATCTGCTCCTCGCTGCTCTCCATGACCTGGACCAGCATCCGCCCACCCCAGCGAGCGCCGATCCACTCCAGTTCGAGCTCGATGCCCTGGCAGGACAATCGGTACCGTCCGGGCTGGCTCTCGCGGAGCTCTCCGCCGCAGGAGCCGTGGGTGCTGGTGAGCTGGAATTGGGTCGCCGAGAACTTGGCCGAACCCTGGACGGGCTCGTACCCGCCGATGCTGCCGTACACCGGCACCTCGGCGTCGAAGACGTATTCCCCGTCCAGGGGCTCCATGGGACGGGGCGGCTCCAGGTAATCCGGATTCTGACGGCTCGAGCCGCCGCACCCAACGAGGGCGACTGAGCCGGCCAGGATGATTGCCGCGTTCGCGGACGGACGGACACGCATGACGTCTCTCCCGGGAGGTCGGCATTCCGGGCGTCGGAACCACGGGTTGGCTCCGGACGTCCGAGGTCGTGAGGTCCCCACCCAACATAGGACCGCCAGGCATCCGCGGTCGACGAGTTCGACACCGGTCCCCCGTTCACGCGAGGGGCGGCCCACAGCCCAGGGCCGGGACTCGACAGGGCGGCGCTCCGGATGCGTAGATTGGACCAACCAAGACCAAACGGAGGGGGTACGGATGGATCGGCGACGGTTTCTGGTGGCGGGCGCGGGCGCCGCGATGGGTGTGCCCGGAGTCCTCGGAAGGCCCGGGGCGCTCGAAGCCGCCTCGGTGGTGGCGGGCGCAGACCCGGGAGCGGCCAGCGGGTCGGGCTTGCCCGGTAGGGGGCCGGTTACCCCCCAATCCGTGGCGGACGTTCGTCGCCTGTTTCCTCGACTCGACTCCGAGGTCTTCCTCAACGCCGCGGGTGGAACGCCCCTTGGAGCGTTCGCCCACGACGGGCTGCGTCGCTACGAAGAGCTCTGGGCCCTGGGGCCCGGCGAGGGGCGGGGCGCCTACCTGGGCGAGATGCTGGAGGACGTCCGCGCCCGACTGGCCCGTCTCATGGGCGCGACGCCCCAGGAAATCGCGCTGGTCCAGTGCACGAAGGCGGGTGAGCAGGTGGTGCTGGACAGCCTCGTCGGCCTGGCCGAAGGGGGCAACATCGTCACCAACGACCTCCATTTCGGAGGCTCGCTCCACAACCTCCTGGGCCTCCAGCGCGCGGGGACCGACGTACGGATCGTGCACAGCCACGACTTCGACGTCGACCTGGAGCGCATGGCCGACGCCATCGACGACGCGACGGCCCTCGTGTCCGTGACCCTCGTCTCGAACGTGAACGGTCGCAGGGAGCCCATGCGGGAGCTGGCCGACCTCGCCCACGCTCGGGGCGCGTTCGTCTACGCCGACGTGATCCAGGCGGCGGGCATCGTCCCGTTCGACGTCCGCACGCTCGGCATCGATTTCGCTGCGGGCAACGGCTACAAGTGGTTGTTCGGCCCCCACGGCACGGGATTCCTCTATGTCGGCCGGGAACACCAGGGCACGGCCCTGTCCGACCGCCTCTTCCCGGGACGGGCCCGAGCCAACTATCCCCCGTGGGTGGCCAGCCCCGACGACGACGCCGGACCCTTCACGTACCAGGCTCGAGACACGGCCCGGCGGTACGAGCCCGGGCACCACGCCTACCTGTGTTACGCCGCGTTGAACGAAGGGCTGGCGTTCGTCGAAGCGACCGGCGTGGCGGCGATGGGCGAATACGCCTCGTCCCTGGCCGCCCGCCTTCGAGACCAGCTCGATCCGGACCGGTACCCGTGTATCACCCCGACCCGGGATCCGTCGCCTATCGTGACGTTCACGACGAGCCTGGAGCGGGACCGGCTGAATCGGGCCCTGGGGGCGGAGCGCCTCGTGGTCTCGGGCGGGCCGGGACAGATCCGGGTTTCGCCGGCCATCTACAACACGCCGGACGAGGTGGATCTGCTGGCCGAGACGCTGAACGCGATCTGACGAGGCGGTCCGGGTCCGACGGGTGTCTCAGGCCGGGACCGACGGGCGGTTCAAGACGGATCCCACGCGTCGCGCTGTCCGCCGGCCGGCGATTCCGGATCTACGACGCGCAGGTGCTCCGGGACCGGGTCGTCCGGGGGCAGGCGCTGAGCGATCTCCTCGCTGAGCCCCAACACGCCGGTGATGAACTCCATGCGGTCGTGACCCTGGAGCGGGGCTCGACGTTGCTCCCCCGACGATGTCCGGACCATCCAGTCGCCCATGACCACGGCCTGCACGTCGTCGCCCCGGAGGGTCCGGGCGGTAAGCTGAAAGTTGAACCCGCTCCGGGTCCGGGCCATCTCGTGACGGCGTCCGAACTCTCCGTGGGCGCTGTCGAGCGTTTTCACGCGACAGTCCAGCACCTCGCGCCGGAGGGGATGCCACCGCAGCGTGAGCTCCCCGCCTACCCAGCGAGCCTCCACACCCCACGCCCCGTGCTCCACCCGGGTGTCGACACCCGGGATCAACTCCAGGGGCCGGTCATGGAGGAGAGACGCGTCCACGAGATAGCGACGCCCGTCCAGGTCCACGGTTACCGTGCCATGGTTCGGAGGCAGGTCAGGGTCCGCCGTGTGCAGCATGGTGCCGATCCCTCGCCGGGCATCGAACCCAACACCCCGGAGCAAGGCGTGCAGCGCTCCGTTTCCCGCCCAACACGTCCCTCCGGTGCCGTGGACCAGCCAGGCGTCGAAGAAATCCGTCGGGTCGTCGCCCGGCAGTGGACCGGGGCGGTTCTCGACCAGGGCGATGCGCTTGCGCACGTTGTCGAAGGGGACCGCTCGGCACCACCGGCAATAGAGCGACCCGAGCCCGGCCAGATCGGGATCGGGCACATCGGCCAGCCCCAGCTTCTCCAGGACCCGCTCGACCATGGCGGGACGCAGCTCGCCCTCCACCGCCTTCAGCCCCCGGGAGCGACGTCGTGCTGATCCTCAGGACCGTCGGCGGATTCGTCCGTTCCGGGAACGTCCCCGGAGGCACCGGCCTCGACGTCGTTCGTGTCTTCCGCCTCTGGCGAGGCCTCCGCCGGGTCGTCGGACAGGGGCGCGACCGCCAGGATCGTCTTGACCACGTCCAGGTAGCGGTGCTGGACCTCGACCACGTCGAACCCGGCCCGGGCCACGTTCCTCACCGTGGTCCGGTTCAGGTCCGGACCGAAGCGGCGGACGAGAGGGGTCATCATGTTGAGCACCAGGTTGAACGGGAAATACCGGCTACCCGTGTGCTCGAACATGCGCAGCTGCCCGCCCGGCTTCAGCACCCGTCGGATCTCTCGGAGCCCGTCCACCGGATCGGGCACGGAGCAGAAGGTGCACGACGTGTAGACCTGGTCGAAGGTGTGGTCGTCGAAGGTCAGGGCGTGCACGTCCATCTCCTTCACGGCCATGTCGCCATCGTAGGCCGCGGCCCTCGGAGCCGCCCGCCCCAGCATGCGGGGGCTGATGTCGATGCCGCAGATGTCCTTCCCCGGCGGGAAGAACTGGATGTCCAGCCCGGTTCCCACGGCGACGAACAGGATCCGACCGTCCATGGCCGAGAAGAGATCTTCTTTGTAGGGGGCCCAGCGACGCTCGGCCCCCCGGCTGCTAAGGAAGTCGAGGGTGGACGCCGCCTTGTCCCACTTCGCCCGGGTCCGGGCCGCTCTTACGTCGTCCATGAATGTCCATCCCGGGTCAGATAGGCGTTCATGCCGTAGACGAAGGCCATGCAGATCAAGCCGATGCCCACGCCCAGAAGCAGCGCGTTGGCCGCGGTGACCGACTCCACGCAGGAGAGCATGCCCACGACCATGCCGGTGAGCATGCCGCTCAGAGCGCCCGGGACCATCACCTCCATGCCGCCGAACAGCACCTGGAGCACCGTTCCCACCGTGACGAGGACGAGCATTCCGATTCCCATGCCAAGGGCCATACCCAGCCACATGTTGCACCCGGCCGGCACCAGGGCCCGGGTGACCAGGGCCGCCAGCGACCCGAGGACCAGGACCACGAGAAGGTCTCCGGCCACGAAATAGGGACGCCGTTCCAAGGGTCAGACCGCCGGGGTCGTGGATGGAGCTCCGAATCGCTTCGCGGCTCGCGCCCGGGCCTTCGCGGCTTCCTCTTCCCGGTTCTTTGACGGCGCCTGGGTCACGAGGGAATCCACGAGCTCGCGGGCGGCCAGGGCCACCTGATCCACGGCGCGGTCGAAGGCGGCTTGATTAGCCCGGGACGGCTTGGTGAAGCCGCTGAGCTTGCGGACGAACTGAAGAGCGGACGCGTGGATCTCCTCGTCGGAAGCCGGGGGATCGAAGTTGAACAGCGTTTTGATATTCCTGCACATATGCTTGCCTCCGTTACGAAAAGGGGATTGTCCCGGCGCCGTCCCTTCGCCATGCTCCCTGCTCCACCAACCGGGGGAAGGTATGAGCAAGATCAGGGAATACCAGGGAGACGGCGTTGTGGTCCGTTTCGACGGCGCCCGCTGCATCCACGCGGCCCGTTGCGTGGACGGGCTCCGACCGGTCTTCCAGCCCGGGCGCCGCCCGTGGATCGATGCCACCCAGGCCGGCGCCGATGAGATCGCCGACGTCGTTCGCCAATGCCCGAGTGGCGCATTGACCTACGAGCGCTCGGACGGCGTACCGCAGGAAGCGCCGCCGGAGACCACCACCGTCCGGGTCCAACCCGACGGACCCCTGTTCGTGACGGGTCGGATCCAGCTGGTCGACGCCGAGGGCGAGTCCGGAGCCGAGCAATCCCGCGTCGCACTGTGCCGCTGCGGCGCGTCCAAGAACAAGCCCTTCTGCGACAACAGCCACAAGACGAGCGGCTTCAAGGGCTAGCTCGGCGGCGGCCGGTTATGAAGACCCGGATCTGGTCGGGCCGGGGGTTGACGTAGCGAATCCGGATCCGCCCGTCCTCGATCTCGTCGATCACGCCCGGGATGGCGTTCGCCGTCAGATACCACCCTCGCGGAAGCACGACCGTGTTGCGTGAGCGGCCGAACGAGCGATCCCAAACGAACCGGTCGCCGGCAACCACGTACCGCCCCGGATCGGTGTACGTCTCCCAGATCCGCAGGCGAACGGATTCGCCTTCGCCGACCGGATCGAACCAAATCGCCACCACTTCCGTCTCTTCGGTGACGGACTCCAGCTCGATGCCCCGCTCGGTGATCTCGGATCCCCGGAGCGTCTCGACCAGGAGCTCTTCGCCCGTGTCCAGAATGCTCGCGGAGGGATCGGTGGCACGGCTGCCGGCCCGGACGACGTTGAGGTACCGGTCGGTTCCGGGCCTGGTCTCGGTATAGTCGTGGAAGAGTCGGAACGAATGGGTCTCGGGCTGCTGCAGGTAGTACGTGATGTCCCGGTCCTGGAAGGCACGCTCGGGGAACGTCCAATCGGTCCGGGCACCGGATGCGACCTCGGTGACGGTGGTCCGGGCCGGGGGCGGTGGCGCGGAGCCGGCGGTGACGGCGGCAGGGCGCACCGGACGAGCCCGGACTTCGAACGGGATCCCGCCGGGCCCGGGGTTCATGAAGCTGACCCGGATCCGATCGTTCGGCTCGACGACCACCTGGCAGGGGTAGTTGCAGCCCGTCAGCTCATACCCCGGGGGTAGCACTACGGCGTTTCGGCGGATGCCCAGGCTCCGGGAGAAGACAAGGTCGCCCCCGTCGACGAAGTAGCTCTCGGAGTCCACGTAGGTCTTGTCGATCCGCACCCTGCCCTGCCCGCCCTCGGGCACCGGTCTGGCCAGGTGGACCTTGATGTACCGCCCGTCCTCCGAGGCCGTGGGATGCCCATTGGCCCTGGCGTGTGGGCCGTCGACCAGGGTCCACTCGAGAGGCCGCCCGGAGTGGAGATCGGTCACGCCGTGCACCTCCTCCTCGGCCCCGATACGGATCGTGTTGTAGTAGAAACGAGCCCCCGGTGTCGTTGCACTGACGTCGTACAGGATGCGGAAGGCGCCGGACCCCGGGGCCTGGAGCTCGTACCGCGTATAGGAGTCGGTCTGGGTCTGTGGTGCCTGGGCAGCCGCAAAGGGCACCGCGGCCAGCAGCAGCACCGCGGCTCCCACGCCCGTCCAACTCGTCACCAGCGTCGATACGCTCTTCATTCGCGCTCCAGGGGGTTGGGGATCCTGCCAACCTAGGGGCTCGAAGCCCTGGATCGCCACGGCTGTGTTCGACCTCGCGCGCGCCGAACGTCACGACAGTGTTTGACCTCCGCCCCGTCGATCCCCAGGCTACGCGTTCCACGCGATTTCCAGGTATCCGGGAGTTCCCATGACCCTACGGACGATCACGCGAGTGGCCCTGCTGCTACTCGTCCCCGCCCTGACCCCGCCGCCCGCACAGGCGCAGCCCGCCGAGCTGGATACGTGGAAGCAGGCGCTGATCGACGACATCGACGCCAGGAGCGGCTTCACCCAGAAGATGGTGGACCAGATCTTCAGCTATGGAGAGCTGGGGTTCCAGGAGGTCGAGACGTCGCGGTACCTGGTGGACCTGCTCCGGGACAACGGCTTCACCGTCGCAGAAGGGTACGCGGGCATCCCCACGGCCTGGTTGGCCTCCTGGGGCTCCGGCGAGCCGGTCATCTCGCTCGGCACCGATCTCGACAACATTCCCAAGGCGTCGCAGACGCCGGGCGTTGCGTGCCACATGCCCCTGGTGGACGGGGCACCGGGACACGGCGAAGGACACAACGCGGGACAGGCCGTGAACATCACCGCGGCGCTCGCCGTGAAGGACCTGATGGAGCGGGAGGGTCTACCGGGCACCATCCAGATCTGGCCAGGCGTGGCCGAGGAGCTCCTGGGGACGAAGGCCCATTACGTCCGAGCGGGCATGTTCGAGGGCGTGGACGTCGTGCTCTACGCCCACGTGGGATCGAACCTGGCCACGAGTTGGGGAATCAGTCCGGGGACCGGACTGGTCTCGGCGATCTTCACCTTCTCGGGTCAAGCGGCCCATTCGGGCGGAGCCCCCTGGCGAGGCCGAAGCGCCGCGGACGCCGTGCTCCTGATGGAAACGGGCTGGAACTTCCGTCGTGAGCACCTGCGGGACGTGCACCGGTCCCACTCGGTCGTGGTCGATGGAGGGGACCAGCCGAACGTGGTTCCAAGCGAGGCGTCCATCTGGTTCTACTTCCGGGAGCGGAACTACCCCCAGATCCGCCACCTCTTCGCGGTGGGCGACTCCGTGGCCAGGGGCGCGGCGATGATGACCGGTGCCACGCTCGAGCAGGTTCGGATCGTGGGCTCCGCCTGGCCGGCTCACATGAACAAGGTGGTGGCGGAGACGGCGTACGAGAACATCCGCCGGGTGGGCCTGCCTCAGTGGTCCGAAGCCGATCAGGAGCTGGCCCGGGCCACGCAGCGGGAAGTCGGAGGAGCCGAAAACGGCCTCGCCACCGAGCTGTCACCCCTACGGCCCGCTCTCCGGGAGGACCAGCGCAGAGCCGGGTACGCGGACGACATCGGTGACGTGTCCTGGAACGTGCCCACGGCCTCGCTTTCGTTCCCCTCGAACATCCCCGGTCTCCCCGGCCACAACTGGGCCAACGCCATTGCCATGGCCACCCCGATCGCCCACCAGGGAGCCACCGCCGGAGCCAAGGCCCAGGCGCTCACGCTGCTGGACTTCATGGTCCGGCCGGACCTGGTGGACGCGGCGTGGGAGTACTTCCGGCTCCAGACCGCCGAGCTCCAATACACGCCGCTCATCCGTCCCGAAGATCAACCGGCCATCGAGATGAACCGGGACGTCATGGAGCGGTTCCGGCCCGAGATGCGGGAGTTCTACTTCGATTCGGAGCGCTACGACACCTACCTGGAGCAGCTGGGCGTGCAGTACCCGACGCTGCGATCCGCCGACGGGGCCTGCAGGCTAGGCGCGGTTTCGGACGACCGGTAGGGCCCGGCGGAAGGCCCGGGTTCAGCCCAGGATCTGGTCCAGGTGCCAGAGGTGTCGGTCGTTGTGCACCACCAGCAGCGACAGGGCCTGGAACGCGTTCATCTTCAGCAGCCGAAGCAGGGGTGAGCGGATCTTGACCCGGTTCAGGTCGACTCCGTCGGCCTGGACCAGCGCATCCACCAACGCGGCCTGGGTCTCCATGAAGCCCCGGGTCACCGTGACCCGGTCCAGCTCCGGTGGGGGCGTGACGCTCTTGAACGTCTTGAAGCGGCGGGTGACCGGGGGCGCCAGGCGGCGGATGAAGCCGTTCACGAAACGGCCTCCGCCGAAGGGGCCCTCACCTTCCAGACCCTGCGCCCGGGCCCGGGCCACTGCCTGATCGACCGTCAGGATATACGCCTGGTTGGTCAGGACCAGGTGCTGGAGGTGTTCAGCCACGGACCATTTATCGGGCTGGGGTCGGGTCAGGAACGCGTCATTGGTGAGGGGGGCGATCTGGGCTTCGACCTTAGAGGTCTGGGCCTCGGCTCGGGCGAGGAGATCGGCCATTTGAGGCTGCATGGTTCGAAGACTCCGAGCGGTCAGGAATCGGCAGACGCGTCTTCAGACCCCGCTTCTGCCGAGGGGTTCGGTGTGTCGGTGTGGACCGGCGCGACGAGGGCCCCGAAGGCCAGCACCAGCAGGAACAGGAGCCAGACCCACCACACGGGTGCCGAACCGGCGACGCCGGTCATGGACCCCACCAGGATCACCAGCCCCAGCAGGCCGAACCCGGCCCAGAACGAGCGAACAGGACGAGACCAGGAGGTGAGGGCCAGGTACAGGAAGACGGCGCTCAGCACGGCGCTGGCCGCTGCTCCCCGCTGACCCACCGGCGCCACGAGCGGCGAAAACGGCGCCACGCCGAACAACGCCACCAGGACGAACAGGACGCTCCGGGCCAGCGGGGGACCCCATAGATCGCCCCGTCCCGCGACGGCCGAATCGGTCACGCCGACTCCGTCCTGTCTTCGGCCCCCCGCGTCACGATTCCACCGCGTCCAGATCCACCACCTCGGGCGGGTGGCCCTCGGCCTCCAGGAACCGAAGGAAGTCGTCCACCGACAGGGTGGTCGTCATGGCGTTGTCCAGGGGGTGGAAGTTCAGCGGGCCCCGCTCCAGCATCGCCTGATCCAGCACGACCTGGACTCGACGCTCCGTATCGTTGATCACGCCGAACGGCGTCACCGCGCCGGGGATCACCCCCAGGTTCTCCATGAGCCGGCGGGGACTGCCGAACGACAGGTGGCCCGCACCCAGGCGCTTGCCCAACGCTTTCAGGTTCAGCGGTCGACTCTCGAGGCACGACAGCAGCCACATGCGTCCCTTCTTGTTCCGGAGGAACAGGTTCTTCGCGTGACTGCCGGGCAGGGGCCCGCGCACGGCCCTGGATTCCTCCACCGTGAACACCGGCGGATGCTCCAGCGTGGAGAACTCCAGCCCCAGGTCTTCCAGGCGCCGGAAGAGGGCCTCGGGCGCGGCGGGCGTCGGGGCCGTCACGGCCGGGCCAGGGAACGATGGATTTCGGTGAGCCAGGCGCTCACAACCGCCGGGTCTTGCACGACGTCGACCCACGCGTCGGGCAGCCCCCTGGCCTGGATGGCCTCCAGGTCGGCGCCGGCCGCCAGCTGCCCTTCCACGTGGGCGATCGTCTCGACCAGCATCGCCTGGTACTCCAGCATCTCGGTCACCGTCGTGACGCCCGTGTGGCCCGTGACCACCCTGGTTTCCGGATCCATGCGGTCCGCTGCGGCCCGGAGCGTATGAGCCAGACCCGGCATGTCCTCACCCATGGAGGGATTCCGGAGGCCGTGGTAGAGGTCTCCCAGGTGCGCGACCCGGGCACGCTCGAAGTAGACCACCGCGTCGCCGTCCGTATGTGCGGGCCCGAAGTGCCAGAGGTGGACCCGCTCGTCGCCCATGTGCAGGGTCAACGACGTCTCGAACACGACGTCGGGGAGTCCGCCGGGCTCCATCGGCCCGATGCCGTCGGGATACCACCAGGGCTCCTGACGAGCCACCAGTCGGGCCCGGGTGCCGGCGTGGGCCACGATCACCGCTTCCTGGAAATCCGGGTTCGCCGCCGTATGGTCTCCGTGCCAGTGGGTGTTGACCAGGAAGCGCACCGAACCGACGCCGAGCTCGGCCAGGGCGTTTCGCACCATGTCGACCACGGAGGGCGCCACGTCCAGCGTCCTCCAGTCCCCGGCGTGGTCGACGAGCAGCGCGCCGTCGTCCGTCACAAGGGTCACGGCGTTGACCCACCCCCCCTCGCCGTCCCGGATCCGCAGCAGGTGCACGTCCCCACCGAGGGACTCGATCTCGACGCTGGGCACCGAATCCAGCGTGTCCGGATCCTGGCCGTGGGTGTCCGGGGCGAAGAACAGCAGGGTCAGCACCGAGACCGCGGCCACGCCTGCCATCCAACGATGCGGGCCCCGCGCCCAACGATGTGAGCCCCGCTCCGAGTGACCCGGGCCCATCCTCTGCGCTAGATTCAACGTCGTCCAGACCATTCCCGGATTCCTTGCCACCGCCGTCCACCCATGTCGAGAGCGTTCGTCAACGAAGACGCGGGCCAGACGCCCGATCCCACGTACAGCCTGCCCGACCCCGAGTCCCCCTACTTCGACGAGGCTGCGGCGTGGGCGCTCATCCAGGGCGCGAACGAAGGCGACTCCCTGGGCGCCGAGCACGCCACCGGCTGCGTCTGGGGCGAGCCCAGGCTCGTACCCCACGTCGAGAAGATCCTGGCCCAGGCCGAGGCCGAGGACAACCTGCGCCTGGCGCAGCTCTCCCGCCGTTTCCTGCGAAAGGCCCAGGAGCTGGCCTGACTCGGACTCTGCTTCGCCGGCGCTCTTCGGGGTCCCGATACGCCACCCTGGCCCTCCGACCGGCCGCGCGCCAGTTCTGCCCCTAGTCGCTCCGGTCCGCCGGCACGATCGCTTCCGCTTCCATTTCGACCCGGTACCCGTCGCCGATGAGCCCCGCACGGACCAGGGTGTTGGCGGGGAGGATCTGGCCGAACCGGGCGCCGTGTGCCCGGGACACCGGCTCCCAGTCCTCCTCGTTGTGGAGGTACAGCCGGGTGCGCACCACGTCCTCGAGACGCCCCCCCAGGGACTCGATGGCACCCTCGATCTTGTCCACGATGAAGTGGAGCTGAGCCGCCGGATCGTCGCCGCCGATGTTCCGGCGTCCATGGGTCGCCGTGGTGCCCGACACCAGGATGCGATCCCCCTTTCGGATCGCTCGACTGAAGCCCGCCAGCTCCTCCCACACGGTTCCGGTCAGGACCCGGGCCCCACCCCCGGGCACGGGTGTCGCTGCATAGGGCGGCGGCAGTTCGTCCAGGTGGTCGCTCAGGTCCCCGGCCGCCGTCAGGAACGGGGGCTTCCGGTACTCGTCGCCCGAGTCCCCCGGAACCGGGGACATGGCGTCCTGGGCGGCCTGGATTCGGTCCCGATCGTCGGCGTCCAGCTCGAACGAAAACACGCGGAGGTTGTCCTCGATGTGCTCGCTCCGGCCCAGGCGGGCGCCCACGATCACGCCTCCGACCGCTGGACGGTCGAGGATGGCCCGACAGGCCACGTTGGCCATGGACACCTCGTGCTTCCTGGCCACCGCGTCGATGGCGGTGAGTAACCCCTGGAAGGGCGTCCATCCACCCGCGGCCCGGATGAACCGCCCGTATTTCATCTGCGACCAGGTCTCCAGAGCGTCCCAATCCGGCTCCGGCGCCCCAAGCCAGCGTTCGGTGAGAAAGCCACCGGCCACCGTGCCATACGCCAGAAGCTTCACGCCGAACTCCTGGCACACGTCGAGCATCCCCGCCTCCGGCCGGCGATCCACGAGAGAGTAGCAGACCTGGTTGGACACCACGGGGATGCCGCTGGCCAGCACGATCCGGAGGTGGGCCGTGTCGAAATTGGTAAGACCGAGGTGCCCGATCAGCCCCTCTTCCCTGAGTTCTTCGAGCCAGAACAGGCAGTCCAGCCACACCGGGTCGGGATACGACCAGGCGTGGAACTGAAGGAGATCGAGGCGCTCCGTGCGCAGGCGGTCCAGGGCCCGCTGTACCGCGTCGCGGACCTCGGTGCGGGTGACCGGGCCGGGCGTTGGGACCCATTTGGTCAGGCGCTGGATCGGGCCGGGATTCGACGGATCGGCGCCGTAGGCCCCGGCGATCACCTCGGCGGAGCCATAGTGGTCCGCCATGTCGAACGTCGTCAGCCCGGCCTCGACGTACGGGATCATGGTCCGGGCGGCGACGGAGGGGTCCAGGGAGCCGTCTCTTTCCAGGTCCGCGATTTGCCAGAGTCCGGTGAGGACACGGGATATGCTCAGGTCCGGCGCCAACGCACAGCGTTCCACGCCGAGATTCGGGGGTCGGGTCATCGGGTCGGGTTCGATGCGCTTCGTATGAGCGCGGTGATCGTGGCCAGATGGTGGTCGTCGTGCTCGGCCACGAAGTAAAAGAGGTCCACCAGGGTCATCGGTTGCTTCAGTCTCGGGTGCTCGGCGGTCCGGTGCAGGTCCTCGGCTCCGCAGGCCTCGAGGCGGCGGACGACCCCTTCCCTGGCTTCGCGGAATCGCGCCAGCAGGCCGTCCAGATCCGCCCCGTTGTGGTCCGCCCCGTGGGTCTTCCGGTTCTCGAGATCGGCCTCGCGCAGCACGGTGCGTCCCAGGATCAGATCGTCCAGGCGTCCCGTCCACAGCGGCTCCAGGTCGAGCAGGTGTCCGACGTTCTCCTGGATGCTCCACCCGTTTGGGTCCCGTCGGGTCACCCTGACCTCGTGTCCCAGTCCCACCACCCGCTCTTCGAGCCGGGCAGGTGTGCCCCGGATCCTCTCCAGGATCTCGGGGAACGCGTCGCTGGGCGTTCCCAGCGAGAAACGACGGTCGAACCAGATACGCCGGTTCATGGCGTGGGGCCGATCCGCAGCGGATTACAGGAGGTCACGGAAGGCCTCCAGGCTGGATTCGAACGCCGCCTCGTGCCCCGGTATGTCCGAGACGAAGGCGAAGTCCTCGAAGTCGAAGCCGGGCCCGACCGTGCAGCCGGTCAGGCTGTAGGCGCCCAGGGTCCGGGCGGCTTGCCAGTGTCCGGCCGGCACCACGTGGACGGGCTCGCCGGTTCCGCCCGGCGGGGCCAGAACCGTCCGGGTCAACGCCGTACCGTCCGGATCGAAGGTGATCAGCTCCAGCGGATCTCCTTCGTAGAAGTGCCAGGCCTCGTCCGATGACACCACGTGCCACCGGCTGAGCTCGCCCACCCTCAGAAGGAAGTAGATGGTGGTCAGGGCCGACCGGTGCCGTCCGCCTGAAGCCCGGACCTGCTCCGGGGACCGGAAACGCTCCCGGTAGTGGCCTCCCTCCGGATGGGGCTCCAGCTCCAGGGTTCGGATCAGTTCGGCCGCGCGCCGCCCCGCCCCATCGTCCGACCCGTCGGTCCACCCGTCCCGGTTCATGAGCGTCCGCCGTCGGGCCTTCAGGCCGCGTCCGCACAGGCGGCGCACGACGGGGTCTCGGGGAAGACGAACAAGCGCTCGAAAGGGATGGCTCCGCCGCACAGCACACACACGCCGTAGGTGCCGTCCGAGAATCTGGCCAGGGCCTCCTGGAGCTGCCCCAGCTTGCCCGACTCCCGCTCGCGCAGGTTCTGGGTCAGGCTCTGGTTCTGGAGCGAGTCCATGCGGGAAAGACGGCCAACCGCCGTCTGATCGAGCTCCACGGGTCGAAGGGCCTCGTCGGTGACCGCCATGCTCCGACGAAGCTTGCGCAGCTGCCGATCGAGCTCGGCCCGCAGCTCGTCGAGCTGATCCTGGCTCAGGTGCTTCATCGGCGGATTCGGGCTTTCACGGGGTGCATCTACTGCAACACCACTCGCCCGGCGGGCGTGTCGAGGGTGGCCCGAATCTCCGGTCGCTCGTCCAGGGCCACGCCGACGCCGATGCCCAGCGCCCGGAGCCCGGCCGTCACCCGGGGTTCTTCCGGGTGCAGGAGCCTCAGTCCGCGGAGCGCGCAACGGGGCTCGGTGCCCTCCGTCGGATGGGGCGTGTTGCCCCAGTCGATCAGGAACGGAATCACACCGCCTTCCCGCCGAGCCATCGGGTCCGTGAGCTGCCACGAAATCTCCGTGCCATCCTCCCGTTTCCGCCGGCCGGAGAGAATCGCCCCCATGTCCAGGTCCACGCCGTGCGCCCTGGAGACCTGGTCCGCCAGCGCCCCGCACCGAGCCACCCAGGTCACGAGCCGAGGCTCGGTCAGCCGATCGATGCCGAAAAGCGTCACGGGACCGTGTTCGGCCTCCGGATCGGGCGCGATCACTTCCAGGAAGATCCGGTCCTCCAGTGGCACGAGCACGTTTCGGGTTCCCCATTGGGGATGGCGTCCTCCGGGCGACACCGTCACGCCGAGGAGGTCCTCCACGTGTTCGATGCCCTGGCTCAGGTCCGGCGCGGCGAACACCAGGTGGTCCACCGCCACGTGGCCCCATGGCCCCGGCCGTTGGTCCGGCGGAATGGGTGGGTAGCTCATGACTCGTCCTCCGATTCCGGCCTAGTTCCCACCCCGACGAGGCAGGTCCACTGCCTCTCCAGGATCCGGACGCACGCCGTGATCGTCCAGCTGACGGTTCAGTGCGGGCATGCGGTCCGTGATCACCACGTTCAGCTGTTCCAATAGCGGCGGCAGCGTTTCCCAGGTCTGCTCCAGCTGCCACAACTGGTCCGCGGTCGGTGCGGTCGTGGAGCCTTCGATGGCGAAGGCACCTCGGGCGCCCCGCGCGGCGTCATCGATGTCTTCCCGGAGGGACTCCAGGTCTTCCTTCAGGCTCGCGACCTCGTCCGTCACGGTCTCGGGCACCTCGTGGTCTCGAAGCAGTGCTTCGATGTCCCGAAGCTGACGGTTAAGCCGACCCACCGCCTGTTGGCCGTCGTAGATCGGCTTGGCCAACCGGTAGGCGCTCATGAGGGCGTCCTGGCGGGCTGCCAGGTCCGCCGTGGAGACCTCCAGCCGGGGATCGAGGCGGACGTCCACCGACGTCTCGGCCGTCGTTTCACCGACCTCCAGTCGGACGGTGTAGGCGCCGGGAAGAACCCGAGGTCCCCGGGGCGCTCCGAAGAAACCGCCACCCCCGCCCTGATTCCCGTCCCGCTCGTACGGCGGCTCGAGACGAAGGTCCCAGACGACCTGGTGGAGACCCACGGCTGCGGCTCCCTCGAGCGACCGGACCTCGTCACCGTTGGCATCCAGGATCGTGATCCGGGCCGCTGTGCCGTCTTCAGATCCGGTCGACCGGCCCCGCGCCGAGCCATTGCCGCCGTTTTCGCCCTGACTGCCGTTTTCGCCGTCCGCCACGACCGGAGTTGCCGCCACGGGCTCCTGACCCACGTGGTACCGGATGAGGGCGCCGTAGGGTGCGTTGGGTGCGGCGTATACGCTGGGCGTCCATCCCTGTGGCCGGTACATGGTATAGGACGTGGCCCGACGGACGTCGAAGAGGTGGGCCTCCGCGGCCAGAACCGGCGCGGAAAGCTGCTCGAGGGGCGAAAGATCGTCCAGGATCCAGATGCCCCGGCCGTGGGTCCCCAGCACGAGGTCGTTGTCCCGGGGATGGACCTTGATGTCGTCCACGGGAACCGTCGGGAGGTTGCCGGCGAGCCGGCCCCAGCCGTCCCCCCTGGCGACCGAATAATACGCCCCGACCTCGTTGCCCAGGAACAGCAGACCCCGGGTGGACGGGTGCTCGGCGATGACGTTGACCGACGTGGCGGGCAGGCCGTCCGTGATCGATTCCCAACTCGCCCCGAAGTCCGTGCTCCGGTAGACGTAGGCCGCGAAGTCGTCGTTCCGGTGCCCATCGAACGTGGCGTACACCCTGCCCTCGTCGAAGGCCGACGCCACCACCCGACTCACGTACGTGAACGCCGGAAGCCCGGGGACGTTGGGCGTCAGGTTGGTCCAGGACGTGCCTCCGTCCCGAGTGCCGTACACCAGGCCGTCGTCGCTCCCGGTGTAGAGCACGTCCGCGTTCAGCGGGGACTCGGCGATGGTCTCGATGTTGCCGTAGGTCGACTGGCCGTCGTTCCGGGAAAGCTGGGCCTCGGCCCCCGCGACGCCCATGATCTCCAGGGTATCCCGATCGATCTCGTGGGTCAGGTCCGGGCTGATCTCCTCCCAGGCGTTGCCCAGGTCCCGGGAGCGGAAGAGCACGTTGCCGCCGAAGTACACGGTGTTGGGGTCATGGGACGAAAGAACCACGGGCGAGTTCCAGTTGAACCGGAACTCCCGCTCCTCGTCGTCCTCCGTGGGTCGGGCGACGGGGCGGATGCGGGCACGCTCCATGGTCGTGAGATCGACCCGCGTCAGGTTCCCTCCCTGGGACTCCGCGAACATGACGTCGGGCCGGGTGGGATGCATGACCGTGTAGAAGCCGTCTCCGCCCCCAACGTTGTACCAGTCCCGGGTGCGGATGCCCTGATTGGACCAGGTGTCGCTGGGCGCGCACCAGGAACCGTTGTCCTGCAAGCCGCCACACACGTGGTACGGATCGGCCATGTCGACGCCGATCTCGTAGAACTGGGCCAGGGGGAGGTTCCGGACCTGCCGCCAGTTCTCGCCCCGGTCCCAGGTCACCGATACGCCGCCGTCGCTGCCCAGGATCATGTGATCCGAGTTCGCGGGGTCGATCCAGAGCGCGTGGTGATCCAGGTGCACCCCGTCCGCCGCGTCGTCCGTGAACGTCTTACCCCCGTCGGAAGACCGGTAGAGGTTGGCGCCGCCCAGGTACAGGCGCTCGGGGTCGGTGGGGTCGATCCGGACCTGGCTGTAGTACATGGGCCGGTTGTTCGTGGTGCTGGTCTGCTCCCAGGTGAGCCCCCGATCCACCGACCGATAGACGCCGTTCTGCCCGCCGCCCCCCTGTCCGAACCCCTGGCCCGGCCGCCGCTTGTCCGCCTCGACGATGGCGTACACCACGTTCGAGTCGCCCCGGTAGATGTCCAGACCGATGCGGCCCTTGTCCCCCGCCGGGAGTCCTTCCGTGAGCTCGATCCACGACGCGCCCCCGTCGGTGGTCCGGTGGATTCCGCTACCGGGCCCGCCCCCGTTGAACCCCCAGCCCGTGCGCTGGCGCTGGTAGGTGGCCGCGAACAGGGTCTTCGGATCGCCGGGATCCATGATCAGGTCGATGACACCCGTGTGCTCGTCCACGTACAGGACCTGCACCCAGGTCGCGCCCCCGTCCGTGGTCTTGTAGACGCCCCGCTCCGGATTCGGGCCCCACAGGCGCCCCATGGCCGCCACGTAGACGACGTCGGGATTCAACGGGTGGATCTGGATCCGTGAGATGTGATGCGTCGCCTCCAGCCCCTGGTGCGTCCAGGTGTGCCCCGCGTCGGTGGACTTGTACACGCCGTTGCCCCAGGGCGAGCTCTGCCGGTTCTGGGGTTCACCCGTGCCCACCCACACCACGTTGGGATTGGATGGGGCCAGGGTCACGTCGCCCACCGACGCCGTGGCTTCGTGGTCGAAGACCGGTTCGAAGGTCGTCCCGTGGTTCAGGGTCTTCCACACGCCCCCGGTGGCCGTGCCCACGTAGAAGATCGACGGGTCCGATTCCACGACGGCCAGGTCCGAGACCCGCCCACCCATGATGGTGGGACCCACATTGCGCCATTCGAAGCCCGACGCCACCGCCTCCAGTTGGTCCGGACTCAACTGACTCCACGCCTGGGTGGGCACGAGGAACAGCGCGGCCGCGACGGTGCCGACGAACGCGCGCTGGATCTGGACGATTGGGGATGACATGGCTCGCCTTCCGAGAGTCGGGACCGGGGGAATGGGCCCGACAATCTGGGGTCAGGGCGACGTCTCGGCCAGCGCGGTGCGCAACGTCCGCGACCAATCGTACAGCGAGGTCTTCAGGTAGCGGGCCGACTCGTCGGCCGATCGGCTGATGGGCCCCTGGGAACCGGGGGCCACGTGGATGTCGACGAGTACCGGACCGGCCGACCGGAAGACCCGGTCGAGGCCCCCGCCCAGGCCTGCGGGCCCGTCCACCCGGATCGCGTGGGGCAGGCCCGCCGCCAGGGCCATCGCCGCGAAGTCCAGCCGTCCCGCGCCCGCCACGGGCTGGTTGCCCGTGATCTCGTATCCGCCGTTGTTCACCACGATCAACGCCAGGTTCTGGACCCCGGCCTCCACGACGGTGGCCAGTGTGCCCAGGGACATCAACATGCTCCCGTCGCCGTTGAGGCACAGCACCCTCCGCTCGGGTCGAGCCATGGCGATTCCCAGGGCGAGGTCGGCGGCGTGGCCCATGGCGCTGTCGGCAGAGGCGAAGTCCAGGGCGCTGTCGGACAGGAGTCCCCAGGGGCGCACCACCGACATGGTCGCCACGACCACCTCGTCGGTCCGCCTGCGAGCCAGGTCGCCGAGCAGCTGGTCGGTCGTCAGCGGCGGCGAGGGGCCGGATCCGGGCGTGCTCATGGCGCCAGCCCCTGCGTGAGCAGCAGCATGCGGGGGTGCTCCTCTGCCACGGCCCGTCGCCAGGCGGTCCGGAGCTGTTCCCCGGGGTCGGGCCCCTCGATGACCTCGTACGGAAGTCCCCACGCCTGCAGCGTCGGCTCGAGATAGAGGGCCGCGGAATCGATGTCGGGCCGTCGCAGGGTCGAAGGGCTCCAGGGCCCACCGCCGGGCTCGAGACCCGCTCGGCCCATCTTGGCCCACCCCCGGTAGCCGATCATGCACAGGAGGGGCACACCCATCCGAACCACGGTTCCCCGGATGGCGTCGCCGCTTTCGAGCAGACCCGTGCCCTGGACGCTGACGAACGGAGTCGCCCCACCGACCCAGAGCCCCGCCGCGGTAGCGAACGCCTCGCCTTCCCGGGTCGTGGTCAGGAGTTGGGGCAGCGCGCGTCCACCTGGGCTCAATCGATCGAACAGAGGCGCCGTGCCGTTGTCGGGGATTCCGAGGACGTGCGTGACGTCCAGGTCGAGCAGTGCTTCCAGGAGCAGGTCGGTAGAAACCGGACCTGCCCCTGCTTCAGGGTCCCGGGGCGTCACGGAGCGGCGCAGGCCGATTCCGGGCCCCTGCAGTCCAGCGCGGTGAACACCTCCGCCAACAACAGCCAGCGTCCCTCCCGGCGAACCCAGCGGGCGGCGTAGCGGCCCGATACGATGACCGACTCCCCCCGAACGATGCGCGTGCCCTCCCAGTCCCCCAACTCCTCGGCAGTGCCCCAGCGCTCGAACACCTGGATGTCTCGAGGCGTCCGGACGTAGGCCTCGTTCGGATCGCCGGCGAAGACGCTCCCCCAGTTCTCGACGCTGGCCTCCCGGCCCGTCCACTGACCGTTCCGGCTGGTCACGATATGGTAGTCGGGCAGGAGCACGGCCTCGATCTCGGCCAGGTCCCGCTCCGCGATCGCCTGGTTGAACCGCTGACGCTGCGCTTCGATCTCCCCGACCTGGACCGAGAGCGCCTCCCCGACCGCCAGGGATGCGGTCAGGCAGATCGCGACTCCACCGAGTATCTTCGTCATCGTCCGAACGGTTCTCCTTAGAGGGGTGGGATCATGATTCGTGTTCGTTCGTCCGTCCTGGTGCTCCTGGCCGTCGTCGGCGTCTTCCTTCCACAACATCGGGCCGCCGCACAGGTCAACCTGGACGAAGGCGTGATTCGCTCTATCCTGACCGACCTCGCCACCGCCTGGAACGCCAAGGACGTCGACGGTTGGGTCGAGAGCTTCTCCGAGGACAGCGGTTTCACCGACATCCTCGGCATGCACTTCGCCGGCCGTGGAAACAACCGGGCCCGGCACGGCGTGCTGTTCAACACCGTCTACGCCCTGAGCACCATGCGGGCCGACGTGCTCGAGATCCGTCCCATGGGTACCGAAGCGGCGTTCGCCCGGGCCCGACTCACCCTGACCGGGTTCGAAGTCCTGCCCCCTGGCATCGAGGAAACCGACCCCGGGGAGCTGCACATCCTGCTGCTGGCCGCCCTGGAGCGCCGCAACGGTCGGTGGTTGATCGTGTCCGCCCAGAATACGGCCGTCTTCCCGTAACGGGCCGTCGACCTCAGCCGGGGACCCGGCTCCAAGCCGCGACCAGCGGCCACGAAACCAGCACGCCACCGGCCGCGACGACCTCGTCACGGAGATCGTCCTCGAGGCGCTCTGCGTCCTCCGGGGTCACGCCGTGCACGTCCAGCTGCTGCGCCATCGGCAGCATGCTGCGCACGCTCTCGGCCATGTAGCGGTAGGCCGGACTGTCGGGGCCCCCATCGACCCTGGACTCCATGCGGACCCCCGGCTCGGGCAGACCCGCGTCCATGAACACCCGCCGCAGCCGAAGCCCGGCCTCTATGTCCGCGCCTGCGGCCTGCACGACCTTGCACTTCCACCGAATGATCCGGTCGTAGAGGGGCGACAGGGGCAACGAGTGGCAGGTAGCCAGGAGGCCGGCCATATGGGATTCCAGGATGATGACGGGACCGCCGGGGCGGACGGGCCGGACCGCCTGGGCCAGGGTGCCCGCCGGATCGAGCTGGTGCATGAGCACGAAGCGCCCGACCAACGCGTCGAATTCCCCGACCCGACTCCCTTCGTCCACCTCGCCCAACTCGAAGGCCACATGGTGCACCCCCCGGGTCAACGCTCGAGCCCGGGCGGCGAGCACGGTGGGCTCGTCCCGGTCCAGACCCACGACGGAGCCGGACGGACCGACCAGCTCTGCGACGAGCAGGGTCACATCGCCGGACCCGCAGCCGATGTCCAGCACGCGCATGCCCGACTCCAAGCCACCGCTCTCGAGCGCCCGCCGGGTGATGTCCCGGTAGAACTCGCCCTGCAGGTCGAGGCGATCCAGCTCCCGAGGCGTATGCCCCAGGACGTACTGATCTTCGGTCACGCCTCCCTCCCGTGGGATCTCAATCGCTCGGAGCCGGACCGAGGGCGGTCTCGAAGCGCTCACGCAGGCCCGCCAGCCGGTCCTCCGGTTCGTTGGAGAACACCAGCCGTAGCAGCCCCTGACTCCGTTCCGAACCCCAGCCCACCATCGGCGTCGCAGCTACGTGTCCCGACTCCATGAGGCGGTTCGAGGCCTGGTCTCCGGTCATCCCCATTCTGGACACGTCGACGAGCAGCGACCAGCCCCCCTGCGGCCTGATCACAGGGTAGCCTTCCAGGGCCCGGAGCACCACGTCCCGGCGGGCTTCCCACACCCGATTCGCGGCGGCCTGGTCGGAAGCCGGGGCCCGGAGAGCGGCTGCCGCCGCCTCCTGTGCAAGACCGACGGGACACACGACGTTCGAGATGCCCACCAGGCCGATGTCGTCGATGATGCCCGGAGGTGCTACCACCCACCCCACCCGCCAGCCGATCATGCGTTGCTCCTTCGAGACCGCGCCCACGGTGATCGTTCGAGCCGCCATCTCGGGAAACGCCGCCGGGTGGATCACCTCGAGCCCGTCGTACAGGATCCGCTCCATGGCGGCATCGTAGACCATCCACGCGTCGGCCTCGACGCACGCCTCGCAGATCACCGCCCAGTCCTCGCGGTCGAACACCGCCCCGGACGGCATGGCGGGGCTCATCATGAGAAACGCCCGGGTGCGGGGGCTCAGGGCACGTTCGATCGAGGCTCGATCGAGAGTCCAGCGGCCGTCTCGCACGTCCATGTCCAGGAACACGGGCACCCCACCGGCCAAGCGGACCCGGTTGACCAGGCCGACGTAGATCGGGTCCGCCAGCACCACCTCGTCACCGGGTTCGAGCACGGCCAGCAGGGTATTCAGCACCCCGTTGAGGCCGCCGGCCGTGATCACGGTGGAAGCGCTCCAGTCGTAGGTCACGCCACTCGCACGCGCCACGTGCTCGGTGGCTGCCCGGCGCAGATCGTCGCTTCCGACGAACGGGAGATAGCTGTTCGCGTCGTCCAGGCCCGCCGCGTTCCGGGTCACCTCCACGACGCCGGACGGCGGACGGAGATCCGTGTCCAGGTTCTCGAGTCGCAGCACCCGTGGATCCGCCAGCCGGTCCGCCAACGCCCCCATCCGGTCCACTCCGATCCCGGCCATGCGGGCGAGACGACGTACGGGCACCTCAGGCTCCTTGGGCGAGGTGATCCGGGGCATGAGGGCTGGTCGACCGCCCGGCCAGCACCGCTTCGATGAATGAGCCCTTGGCGTCGGTGTACCCCTCTCGGTCAGTCCCGAACGCCCGGGCCAGTCGCGCTTTCAACGCCCCGTACTCCGCGGCGAGATCGGGCCGCTCCCTCAATGCGTCGCGAAACGCCAGATGGCGCTCCCAGAACGGAGTGCCCCGGACCACACAGTGGAGGTGATGGGTCCGAAGGCCCCCGGAGGACTTGCGGAAGTACCGTCGCTCGGGCAGCACGTCTTCGTAGTCCGGTACGTACCGGTAGCCGATCTGGTCCAGCCCGGGGATCCCGGCCTCCACGATCGCCAGGTCTTCGACGCCCACCATGATGTCGATGATCGGCTTGGACCCCAGCCCGGGCACGGCCGTGCTCCCCACGTGCTCGATCTCGAGGCCCGGAGCGGCCAGGGCCGCGGCCAGGCGGGCACGCTCCTCGGCGAATCGCCCTGGCCACGCCGCATCGTACGGGACGATCCGAACCGGCCTCATCCAGGCAGCGGAGCCAGTCCGGAGCGTGCCACCACCTCGAGGCCCTCCAGGGCCCGATCGATCTCGCCGGTCGTGTTGTAGACGTGGGTGGAGATCCGAATCGCGTTGTGCCCGTCCCGCTGGTGCTCGTCCAGGTGGATGCCGTGCTCCCGCTCCATGTATGGCACCAGGGCCACGGCGTCCACGCCTTCGAGCTCGAAGATGGTGGAGCCGGGACACGACACGCTCGGGTCAGGACCGCTCAAGAGGACACATCGGGGGATCCCTGCCAGTCCCCGCTTCAGCGTGTCCGAGAGGAAGCGGGTGCGATCCGCCACGGCGTCCAACCCCAGCGCGTTCGCGAAGACCAGGGCCCGCTCCAGCGCCGCACGGACGGGCAGGTCTTCGGTGCCGGGCGGGGCGAGGCCGGGCGTCGTCGCCGTTGGGTGGGGTTCGAACAGCGATCGGATCCGGTCCCGGGCGTCGGCCCGGACGTACATGACGCCGGTCCCCACCGGTCCGAGGAGCCACTTGTGGAGGCTGGCCGAGTAGGCATCGCAACCCAGCTCGCCAAGATCCACGGGAAACATGCCCACGGCCTGGGCTCCGTCGACCAGGCTGACGAGTCCTCGCGCCCGGGCCATTTCGGCCAGGAGTCGAACCGGATACAGGTGCCCGCCCCGGGTCACGTGACAGAACGCGATGGCCCGGGTCCTCGGGGTGATGGCGGCCTCGAAGCGTTCCACCACCGCCTCGGCGCTCGCGAAGGGGCTGGGAATGAAGACCTCGGTGACCTCTATGCCGTGGTGGGCGGCCCGGAACATCCACGGACGGCGGCCGGCCGGGTGCTCCTGGGTCGTGATCAGGACCCCATCACCCGGCTCCAGCGCGAGACCCATGGTCTGGTTGTGGAGGGCCTCGGTCGCGTTCCGCGTGAGTGAGAGCTCGTCGGGTTCGGTACCTAACATCGCCGCAAGGCCAGGCACCACCCGCCCGCGGATCGCTTCCTGGAGGTCGTGTTTTCCGTGCAAGGGCTCTTCGGAGATCGCCTGATACCCGGCCCCGACCGCAGCTGCCACGACCGCGGGGGGCATGCCCAGGCTGGCGTTGTTCATATAGGCGATCCCCGGCTCCAGGACGAACCGGGCTCGTACGTCGGCCCAGGCGGCGTCCTCGACACCGGTCGGACGACCCGGCGGACCCTGAGGCGCATCGGCCCGGTCGGCGGCGGCGGGGCCACAGCCCGAAACCATGGCCCCGACCGCGCCTGCGGCGCCGACGCCCAGAAACGAACGTCGAGACAGCCTGTTGGGGTCCGTAGCCGGGTTTCGGTCTGTCTCTGCACTCATGGACTCACCCTCCTGGGTTCCAACCCGCTCGACTCATCCGACCAGGCCTTTTCGCACGGACGCGATCGCCTCGGCTCCCACCCGACAGCAACCGCCGACTCCAGCGGCGCCCTGCGAGCACCAGGCCTGGGCTGCCGCGGCCCAGTCCATGGGCGTCGGGACGGCGGCCCAGGTCTTGTCTTCGGCCTCGTAGCGTTCCCCCGAGTTGGGGTACACGAGGATCGGCAGGCTCGTGACGCTTCGAAGACGCTCGATCAACGCCCCCGCGATCCCGGGGGCGATGCAGTTGACGCCCACGGCCGCCACTCGCTCCGCGGCTTCGCACGCGGTCGCGACCGCTTCGATGGGTGTCCCGTCGGCCAGCGTGCGGCCATCGGCACAACTGAAGCTGACCCAGGCCCATCGCTCCGGCGATTCTGCCAACAGGCGGAGCAGCACATCGACCTCCGCTGCTGCGGGGATGGTCTCGCAGGCCATCAGGTCCACGGGCGAATCCACGAGGATCCTCCAGCGCTCGGCGTGAAACGCGTAGAGCTCCTCGGCGCTCAGGCCATACAGGCCCGTGTATTCCGAGCCGTCGGCCAGATAGGCGCCGTATGGCCCCACGCTGGCGGCAACCAGGGGGCGAAGCCGACCAGCGTGGTCCTCACCGTCGCCCCAGAACGCGTCTCGTGTCTCGACGGCCAGGGTCGTGGACTCCCGCAGGAGTTCCCGGGCGCGTCTCGGGTCGAATCCCCGTTGTGCGAACCCGGGGATGCTGGCCTGATAGCTCGCCGTGGCGATGCAATCGGCGCCTGCCCTCAGGAAATCCATGTGCACACGGCGAATCAGGTCCGGCGCTTCCGCGAGGATCCGGGCCGACCAGAGGGGGTCGTTCAGGTCACAGCCCAGGTCTTCCAGGGCCGTCGCCAGGCCCCCGTCCAGCACGACACCGCCCTGTGCGTCGAGGAACGGCCCGAAGGGGTTCAACCCGGGAGACGACACGGATCAGTCGTGGTTGGCCTCGTACTCGAGGCGTGTGTGCATTCGTTCGGTGGCCTGCTTCTGGTCGCGCTTCTTCGCGGCCCTCATCGCCTTGTCCCTGGTGCCCTGGGACTGCACCCGCGGCAAGGACAGGAGCTTCTCCAGGTCCTCGCTCTCGCAGGCGGGACACGCCGGCGTCGTCTGGCCACGGATCAGCAGCTCGAACTCGTTCTCGCAGGCCTGGCACCGGTACTCGTAGATCGGCATGACTCGACACTCCAGGTGGTTCGGTTTCCCCGTCCAGGATGGTCGACACGGCGCGGGGCTGCAAGGTGCGCCCGGGGGCGACGAAGGCGCCGCGGCATGGTGGGCTCCGGGCCGCCCACCCGGCGCGCTACGCCCCGATTCGTGGCCTCACGATCCTCCACCGCCGGCCCGCCAGGCCCCGTATCGCTGTTGCAGCGTCAATACGGGGTTCGCGTTCTCGTGAGGCTGGATGTCCTCGTCCGTGACGCTGAGGTACATCTCGTACGATCCGTCGTTGAAGCTCTCACCCGGCAGGTCCGTCGGATCGGCCGCCAGGATGTATGCGACGTAGGCGTTGCGACCGTCGCAGTCCACCTCCGGAAGCGGCTCGGTCTCGCAGGTGCATCGCACATCACCGCCGGCTTCGTCCGCCCCGGCCATGGCCGCCATCACCCGGTCGGTCAAGGACCCCTCGGCACTCATGAACCGGTGAACGGCCCGGTAGACCACCTCGTTGGACGCCAGGATGTTGCCCTGCACGGAGAAGTAGATCTCCTGATCGGGCAGGCGTCCCTGGACCGAAAGCGACGCGGGCTGGCTCCCGCTGCCTGAGAATCCGGCCATGCGGCCTTGCAGGTCGACGATGGCGAACTGTCGCCGCTGGAAGTCGGGATCCTCGCCGAGCATGGTCAGGATGTCGGAGGGATCGGTGCCCTGGCGCATCTGCTCGTAGATCAGGGTCTGGTTGGCGCGGGACCGGTCCACCCCGGCCTGGGCCGCCGCCACACCGACGCCGGGAACCACGATGGCCTGGATGTCCATCAGCCCGGCGGCGGGGAACGCCTCCAGGCGGGCCTGGGGCACGCACGTGGCCGAAGCGATGACCACCCGTCCCGTGCTGGCGTCCACGGCGATCACGGACCAGGTCGCGAGCAACTGGGCGGGGAACAACGCGATGGCGAGGACGGCCATGGCCGCTCGGAGCGTGGCCGACCTACGGGTGGCTCGGAACATCCAGATCTCCTTGGCTCGAGGTGTCGCCGGAGCGGCGTCCAGGTCGTGGCGCCGACCCGGATCAGTCCAGCAGGTCCTCCATGATCTCCGCGTTGTAGCCGACCAGCACGGTCCCGCCGGTCCGAATCGTGGGCGCTCGCAGCTTGCCCGATCGGCCGAGCAGCAGGGCCAGGAGCGCGTCGTCTTCGGGACGATCCGACACGAGGTCCACGTCGAGGATCTTCTTGCCCTTCGCGACCCGGAGGGTCGTTGCGCCGTCCAGGACCGTCAGGGCGTCGGCGCCCTCGAGTGGCTCTCGGGTCGCGCTTCGGACGACCCCGTCTTCGATGTGATTCTGCGCAAGAAACTCTTGCGTGCGTTTGCAGCTGGTTCAGCCAGGGCGGTGGTACCGCCAGTCGAGCGATCGGGTCATGGGGCTTTCGGACTCCATACCGTCAGGGGACCGTGCAGGCCCTTTCGCGCATGCGGAATGGCCGGGAGAATCGGGGGTGGAGAATGCGGTGGAGCGTCCCCCTTCGCCAGAGCCCGCCACGTTGCCCCCGTATGCCGTCCAGCCTACGATGGTCCGAAACCGTCGCCATATCCCGATCCCGCGCCCCTTCTCATGCCCGTGCCCGCTCCCCGCCTCGTCCACCTCGGCCTGCTCCTGGCCCTCGCCGGGTGCGATACTGCCCGTACGGCCCAGGCACCCACTGCGCTGCCGCCCTACAAGGTCAGCCAGATCGAGACGTTGCTGGAGACGCGGCTGCCATGCCTCGGCTGTCACACGATCGACGGGCAAGGCGGGAGAATCGGCCCGGACCTGTCGGAGGTCGGCGCCCGCCTGTCCCACGCCCAGATCGATTCGATGGTGCGGCAGCCCCGGCAACGGATCACCACCACGGTCATGCCTGCCGTGATCATGCGGGAAGATTGGCGCAGCCTGGTGATCCGGTACCTGGCGGAGCGGGGGGGCGAGGCCTCGGATGCCCTGGTCTCGGGCCCTTCGCCGGTCTCGACGCCCCCAACGCGGCCCGAGGGCGACGGAACCGAACCGGATCTCCGAGATGGCTCGGGCGCCGACGGGGCCGCCGTGTACCTCAAGTACTGCGCGAGTTGCCATGGTGCCACCGGCAGCGGCGACGGTCCGAATGCAGACGCCCTTCCGGCGCGTCCTACCGTGCACTCGGACCCGGCCTACATGTCCGAGCGCCCCGACGACTCCCTCTTCGACGGGGTCTGGGGCGGCGGGTACATCATGGGGCGAAGCCACACCATGCCCACGTTCGGCGCCACCCTGACCCGCAACGAGATCTGGGCCGTGGTTCGCTACATGCGCACCCTGTGCGACTGCGAAGGGCCGGACTGGTCCCGGGACGGGGCGGCGGGCACGGGCCCGTGAGCGACCCTGCCCGCCGGCGCCGAGCCGGAATCGGGCTGGCCGCTCTCCTGCTGGTCGGAGCCGGAGCGGCGGTGCTGCTGCTTCGATCCAATGATTCTACGGCCCCCGGGTTGTCCCCGTACGAGCCTCCTCCGGGCCTCGGATCGGTGGACCGGACCGACTTCGTGGGCTCCGATGCCTGCGCCGGGTGCCACGCGGACCCGTACGACCGCTGGTCCACTTCCACCCACGGAAGGGCCGGCGGGCCCCCGGACCCGGGCCGGTTGCTCGCGCCGTTCGACGGGACACCCATCGTGTTCGCCGACGCCACCGTCGTCCCGTTGCGCTTGGAAGCAGGGTCCTACGGATTCGTCGTCGAGTGGACCGAAGGGACCGACACCGTGCTCGTGGACGGGGTCGTCGGCGGCGGCCACATGGTGGGCGGCGGCACCCAGGGCTTCTTCACGCTGGGCGAAGACGGAGGCCAACGATTCGTCCCCTTCGACTGGTCGGCGACCGCTGAGGCCTGGTTCTGCAACACCCGGTACCCGAACGCCGGGGAGTGGCTACGGATCACGCCCGAGCTGCCCCTGACGGCCTGCGCCGATTGGCCCCCGCGCCGCATGCTCGGACAGGTGTACGGGGTCGCCAACTGCGACACCTGTCACGGCAGTCAGATCCAGACGACGCGGGCAGCGGCGTCCGGACGGTTCGAGACCCGACTGACCGGCCTGTCCATCAACTGCGAATCGTGCCACGGCCCCGGACGCGAGCACATCGAGCGTGTCCAGGCGGGGGCGGCGCTGACCGACGCCGACCTGGGGCTGACCCCCCTGGGTACCCTGGACGAAGACGGCTCCCTGGAAACCTGTTTCCGCTGCCACGCCACCCGCCTGGTGCTGCACGAGGGTGACCTGCCCGGCGAGCCCCTCGAGTCCAACGTCAGCCTGCTGCTCCCACTCCTGACCGACCGACCGTTCCTTCCAGACAACCGGACCGGAACGTTCGCGTACCAATTGAACCACATCGGAAGCGGCTGCTACCTGGACGGATCGATGACCTGTACGAGCTGTCACGACCCCCACGGGCAGACCTACCAGGACGAGTTCGGCGGGGCGCTCCCAGATCGGTTCGACGACGGGCAGTGCCTGTCCTGCCATCAGAGCAAGGCAGGCAGCCCGGAAGCCCACACGCACCACCCGGCCGAATCCACGGGCGGCCGATGCGTGTCCTGTCACATGCCGTACCTCCAGCACCGCTCCATCGGCCAGGACGTCCCGTATGCCCGGTCCGATCATACGATCCCCATCCCCCGACCCGGACTCGACGAACGGCTGGGCGTGACGAGCGCGTGCGCCGGATGTCACGCGGAGCGATCCCCCCTCGATCTGGCGCAGCAAACGACCGAGTGGTATGGGCAGCTCAAGCCGTGGCGTCCGCTGGTCGACGGCATCGCCCGAGGGCCGTCGGTGTCGGACCCGGTGCAGGCGGCCGCCCTCCTCCTCCGGCCCGAAGACGGATTCTCCATGGCACAGGCTGCGGGGCTGAGCCAGTACCTGCTGCGGTTCATTCGCCCCGACGAGGGCCCGGCGGACCCGGCGGTGCGGAACGCCTTCGAATCCCTGGCCTCCGACCCGGACCCGGACGTGCGGGCGCTGGCGTTGGCTGGGCTCCACCTTGGCTGGGGCGAAGACCCTGAGGTGCGGACTTTGTTGGCGGAACGTCTGGCCGCCGGTGACGTGGATCCGGGACGAGTGCGAGATCGCTGGTCCGCAGCCCTCCGGTACATGGGAGACGCCTATCGCTTCCGGGGCGCCGCCGACCTGGCCGAAGCCAGCTACCGCCGCGCCCTGGAGGCGGTCCCGGACCACCCGCTGACGCTGGAAGGTCTGGGCGTGGCACTCCTGGCCCAGCAGCGGCCGGACGAAGCCGAATCCAGCTTCAGGGCCTCGTTCCGGGCCGACTCCACCCGCCCCGACGCATGGGTGAACGTGGCCCGGGCCCTCGGGGACCAGGGCCGGACCGAGGACGAGCTGTCGTTGCTCCGCCAGGCCGTTGCCCGTTTCCCCTACGATCCCCGGGCCCACTTCGCGCTGGGGAACACGCTGCTCAGGAACCGGGACGTGCTCCAAGCCGGCGAAGCGTTCAGACGGGCCCTGGAGCTCGATCCGGGAATGGCCAACGCTCGCCTGGGCCTGGCCCAGGTCCTGGCGGCCAGGGGCCAGGAGGACGAGGCGAGGCGTCAGGTGTTGCTCGCGTTGGCCTTCGAACCGTCGAACCCGCAAGCCCGCGTCCTCGCCGAGCGGTTGGAGGGCCGGTAGAGCGCTTACCCCGGAGCCGTCTTCGCCCCGTACCGAGAGCCGGCCAGGTCAGGAGGCGGGTACGTACTCCGGGCGGATCGACGGGATGGCAGGGACCCCTGGGGCAATGGACGATGACCGACCCGAACGGCTATACTCCAGCCCCCATGAGATACGCGCTCCGACACCTCCGTACCGGGCTCCTCGCCCTGCTCCTGACCTGCCCGTGGACGACGCCCGTGGCAGCCCAGGACCTCAATCGGGACGGGTTCAGCATCGGTCTCGGCTTCGCCGGGACGGGCCTGCTGTCCCTCCTGATGGAATACCGGTGGGGCAATGCCGCGATGGAGGTGTCCCTATCGACGATCTCGTTCACGGACGTAGGACTGTACGCAGGTGGGCGAGCGTACCTGGGCGGCGCCACACCCCAGCCCGTCCTCGGGCTCGGACTCTGGGGCCTGCTCGCGGGTAGTGAGGATCGGACGGGCGGCGCGTTGATCCTCCGGGCGCCCATCGGCATCGACTGGAACGTCAGCGGAGCGAGCCACCTGGGCTTCAACATCGCGCTGAACAAGGCGCTGGTGGTCCGGCGCCCGGATCCGGCCGACACAGAGCCACCCAACCCCCGCCTCGTCCCCCTGCCCGGCATCGAGTACCGCTACCGGACGAACTAGGCCGGCGGCTGGCTGACGGGTCTGCCATGCCCGTCATGACGGGCCCATGAGCGCCGGATCCGGACCTGGACGGAAGCGCTCGACCCGCACCTCGACGGAACGAGGCTCGCCCCCACCTCAGTCCAGCGGGCTCATCCCCACGTACTTGAGCCCGCTGCCGGTGTTGAAGAGCACCACCTCGTCTTCGGACGAGATCAGGCCCATCTCCTTGAGTCGGGGGACCGCCGCTGCCACCGCGCCCCCTTCGGGTGCCGCGAAGACACCCGTGTCCCGCCCCACTGCACCGACCCACTCGTGCATTTCGTGGTCCGGCACGGCCACGGCGCCCCCACCCGATGCCCGGACGGCATCGAGAATCAGGAAGTCACCGATGGCGCCCGGAACCCGCAGACCGGAAGCGAACGTGGCCGCCCCCTCCCAGGTCTCGGCGTGCCGCGTGCCCTCGTTCCAGGCTCGAACGATCGGGGCGCACCCGGCGGCCTGGACCGAGAACATCTTGGGGCGCTCGGACCCGATCCAGCCCATGCGTTCCATCTCGTCGAAAGCCTTCCACATCCCGATCAGCCCCGTGCCGCCGCCCGTCGGATACACGATGGCGTCGGGGAGCCGCATCCCGAGCTGCTCGAAGATCTCGTAGCCCATGGTCTTCTTGCCCTCGATGCGGTACGGCTCCTTCAACGTGGAGAGGTCGAACCAGCCATGCTCCTCCACGCCTCGACGCACCACCTGTCCGCAGTCAGAGATCAAGCCGTCCAGGAGCTGGAGGTCCGCACCCAGGGCCCTGATCTCTTCCAGGATCGGCGCCGGGGTATCGCTGGGCACCACCACGTGGACGTCCAGACCAGCCGCCGCCCCATAGGCCGCAGCGGCACCACCCGCGTTTCCGGCGGACGGCAGAGCCACCGCCGGGGCGCCCAACTCCTTGGCGCGAGACACGGCCATGCCAAGTCCCCGGGCCTTGAAGCTGGCCGTGGGGTTCTGTCCCTCGTCCTTGACCCAGGCCCGGTCCACGCCCATCCGCGACGCCAGCCGCGGTGCGTCGAGCAGGGGCGTCCAGCCCTCGCCCAGGGCCACCCGGGCGCTCCGGTCCCGGACCGGGAGGACCTCTTCGTAGCGCCAGAGGTCCGCACGCCGACCGGGCAGATCCGTGGGCTGGAATGCCGGACCGATGAGCTCCAGATCGTACCGAGCCAGGAGCGGCTTGCCAGCCGGAGACAGTCCGACGAGCTGCTCCGAGTCCACGCGTTCGCCGGTGGCGGAGCATTCGAGATAGGCGACGCCGAGAGGGGCGGATGAGGTCATGAGATCGGGAGTGGAAGGTCTGGGTACCGAAAATCGCCACATTCGGATTGGGCCGGAATCTAGCCCCGGACCCGGGAGGAGCAATGCCCCACGCCGGGGCCTGCCACCGCTGGAGGCCCGCACCTAGAGCGGTTGGGGCGCCACCTCTTCAAGGGCGTCCGACGCAGCGACCACGGAGAGGGCTTCGCGGCGCCGGTCTCGGGCGTCCAGGGCCGAGCCCACCCGACCCAGGATCAGGATTCCCGCCACCATGAGGGCCACCGCGATGGGCAACAGCCAGAGGGGTGGCCGGGTGTCCGGGCCCGCGAACCGCTCCCGGAGAAACGGCGACGCCGCCAGGAGGACGATGCTGCCGTTGTTGATCAGGTGCATGAGCACGCTGGTGTAGATCGACCGGGTCCGCCAGACGGCGTAGGCGAGCAGAATGCCGAGCCACGCCGTGGGCACGAAGCGGAACGCCGTCGCGTACGAGAGGTGGAAGGCGCCGAAGATCGCGCCGTTGAGAAGGATCATGCGCATCGGGGACATGCGCCCCACCGTGCCACCCAGGAGCACGCCCCGGAATACCGCTTCCTCGCAGATCGCCGGCGTGACCGCGACGAGGAAGAACAGCCACGCCACTCGACCCGGGTCGTCGGCGATGATGAACTCGCTCATGCCCTCCACCAGGTCCCACGGGATCGGCAGAATGAAACCCTGGAGCCAGGCCAGGAACCAGGCCATGGGCGTTCCTCCCAGGATCAGGAGGGTCCCACCCAGGAGTCCCAGGGCCGGCGGTCGGCGCAATGAGAACGTCTCTCTGAAGTCGTAGCCCCCTACCTTGGCGAAGGCGACGGCGCTGCCCAGCAGGATGATCCACTCCGACGCCAGCAGCCCCCGTTCGCCCAGGCGGGTCTGCAAGGCCAACCCGAAGTAGAAGAACAGCAGCGCCACGCCAGCCACGAAGACCATCGTCTGCATGGGCGTGGGTACGTCCAGGTCGGCGCCCGAGGGCCTCAGGAGTCGCCGGACCCATCCCAGCTCACCGCCAGGCGTCTTGTCGTCCCCGCCGAACAGGACGTCTTCTCGACCGAAGGCGTCTGCCGCGAAGAGCAGGGCCAGCATGGCGTAGACGAGCGAAGACAGCAGGGTCAGGGTGGCCAGAGTGAGCGGCAGGTTGCCCCCCATGAGCTCCCGGAACAGGAGGGCCACCCCCGCCACCGGGACGACCGACATGGCTGCCGTGTATTCGATGCCGGGGAACAGCGGCAGGAGTGACGGGATCATGACCGCCATGTAGAACGGCGTCAGCGCGTTCTGGGCCTCCTTGAACGACCGGGACCGCACCGCGATGCCCAGGAACATGGCCCCGAAGAGGATGGCCAGAGGCACGAGGGTCGCGAAGATGATCAGGATGGAGCGGACGGGGATGGAGAACACCACGTCCACCGCTCCCTGGATCTGGAACAGCCCGGACTGAAAGGTGAGCAGCATGCTGCTCAGGTTCAGTCCGGCGGCCACCACCCCGATGATGGTCACGGTAATGAACTTGCCCGCTACGATTTGCCGGGCGTGGGTGGGCGCGGTCAGAAGGGTCTCGAGCGTTCCCCGTTCCTTTTCACCGGCCGCCAGGTCGATGGCCGGATAGAAGACGCCCAGGAGCGTGATCAGGATCAGGATCATGGGCAGGAAACGGCCGAGGGCGTATCCGCCCAGCTCCTCGGGCAGGGCGACCGACGTGCTCTCGAGCTCCAGGGGCCGGGCGAACGTCTCGGGTAGGCCCTCGGCGATCAGTCGCTCGGACAGGAGCTCGTCGCCCCAGTCCACCAGGACGCTCACCAGGACCCCCCGGGCCCGCTGCGACCGATCGTTGGCGCCGTCGTAGAGCACCTCGATCCGCTGAGTGCCGTCTGTACCGGGGCTTTCGTCCACGACCGCGACGGCGTCCGCGTCGCCCGCGCGAATGGCCGTTTCCGGGTCGTCCACCTCGACCAGCGACAGGTCTTCCTGCCCGGCCAGATACGCGCTGAGAGCGTCCACCGGGGCATCGGCCACCACCGCGACCCGGGCGGGAGCCCGTTCAAGCTGACGCCGCCCGAACAGCGAGAGCTGCTGGGACAGGATCATGATCGCGGGATACAGGAGCACGGGCACGACGATCATGATCAGCAGCGTGCGTCGATCCCGGACCGTCTCGCGCATCTCCTTCTGGACCACCGTCATGACGGCCCGCCAGTTCCGTCGCGGCGGCCCGGGTGCCCCGTACCCCCGCCGGTTCACGCGGCCTCCGTGATCAGATGCAGGAAGGCGCGGGCCAGGTTCGACTCCCCCGTGCCGTCGATGAGCTCGTCCGGCGTCCCTTCCGCCACCAACCGCCCGTCGGACAGCACCCCGACCCGATCCGCCAGCAGCTCCACCTCCTCCATCTGGTGCGTGGAGAACACGATCGCCTTGCCCCGCTCCCGCTCGCGCTCGATGAACTCGTAGATCGTGCGACCGCTCAGGACGTCGAGGCCCAGGGTGGGCTCGTCCAGGATCAATGCCGGCGGATCGTGAACGATGGACCGGGCCACGGAGACCCGCTGGCGCTGCCCGGTTGAGAGGCGCCCACAATACCGGTTTTCGAACTCGGTGAGTCCGAACATGGCCACGACTTCGTCCAGTCGGTGCTGCAGGCGGTCTCCCTCGAGACCCTGGAGCCGTGCGAAGTAGGCCACCATCTCGCGAGCGGTCAGGCGCTCATACAGACCCATGGACGCGGCCAGGAACCCGATGCGACGCCGCACCTCGAGTGGATCTTCCCTGACGTCGACCCCGTTCACGTAGGCCGTGCCCGAGGTGGGGGTCAGCAAGGTCGCCAGACACCGCAGGGCCGTGGTCTTCCCCGCCCCGTTGGGCCCCAGGAGCGCATACACCTCGCCGGGCTCCACGTGAGCCGTCAACCCCCGGAGGGCGTCCACAGTGGCGTATCGTTTTACCAGCTTGTCGAATCGGATCATCGAGGGTGGTGTATACCGGCTCGGCCGGCCATGAACGGATCGCTGGGACGCGGGCACCTACCAGGGGATCGGCATCGAACCCCGTAGAGTCGAGGCCAAGCGTGCCTCGAGGCAAGCCGGCGACGGTGACTTCGAGCGGGGAGCGGGAGCCCGCGGGCACCCTCCTACCCCGGACAACCCTCCGGGTGCGGTGTGCATCCCAAGCAGTGGAGAGAGGGCAGTTCCGGATCCGGATTCCGGGACGGGGATGGGCGGCCGATCACCGAAAGCGCCAGAGTTTTCGGGAGATCGGCCGAGACATAGGCGGCTGAGGCGCGGCACACCGGACCGCCGCGCGTCCGGACTCGGCTCCAGATCTGTTGAAAGCGACGATGACCGAAGCCCTATTGATTCGCAAGGCATGTGATGGTGACGGCGGTGCCGTCCGATTGCTCTACGATCGGTACGCGCCCCGGGTGTTCGCGGTGGTCCGCAGGATCGCGGGCGACGACGAGCTTGCCCAGGACTACGCCCAGGAAGCCTGGATCCGAGCGATCCGAGCGCTGCCCACGTTTCGTGGCGACGCCCGGTTCTCGACCTGGCTTCACAGGATCGCCGTCAATTCGGCACTACAGGCGCTGAGGAAGTCGGAAACCAGACGCAAGCGGGAAGCGCCCATGCCCGACGCGGTGGCGGTGTCGCCCCGACTCGGGGACGCCCTGCTGGGGCAGCGGCTCGAGGCCGCCCTGGACCGTCTTCCCGAAGGAATGCGCAGCGTGTTGATCCTCCACGACGTGGAGGGCTACACCCACGAGGAAATCGGTGATCTGCTTGGCGTGACCTCTGGCACGTCCAAGTCGCAGCTGTTCAAGGCCAGAGCGAAGATGCGTGACATGCTGCGGAGCATCAGAGCTCCGGAGCAAGACGATGGAGCAGAAGTATGGGGCACCTGACACTCGACGTGTTGGCGCGGCTCATCGATGAGGAGCCGACGCACGGGGAACGGGAGCACCTGGAATCGTGCCTGCACTGCACGGCAGAGCTCGGGGCGCTTCGGGAACAGACCGAAGCCCTGGCCGATCTGCCGGACGTGCGGCCACCGCAGGGTGACTGGGACGTTCTCGAGGCACGCCTCGTGAGCGAGGGAATCATCGAACAGGGCCGCCGATTCCCCTTCCGGGGTCTGGCGGTGACGCCTGGATGGATGCAGGCGGCGGCTGGGCTCGTGCTCTTCCTCGGCGGGGTCGGCATCGGATCCGCCCGGGCTTCGGACGGGGAGCCGGAAGAAGCCGCCATGACGAGTCTGTCGGAGCTGGTACCTGTCGGTTCAGCCGTCCAGCCCGCCAACCTCGGTCAGGCCGAGGACGCCGTCCGCATGGCCGAACGGGAGTACATGGAGGCGCTGGTCCAATACCGCCAGATGCGGAACGCCGGAGACACGGGACTCCCGGCGTCGGACCCGGCCAGTCGCTTCGCGGCCATCGAAGCGCTCGTGGCCACGACGCAGGCCGCCGTGCGGGAAGCCCCGGCGGATCCGTTCCTGAACGGCGTGCTGGTAAGCGCCATGGCGGAACGAGAAGCGGCGCTACGCCGCGTGTCGGGCAACCCGGAGTGGTACTGAGGCTTCGGATGAAAGCGTCGTACCGTACGGTCCCCGCCGCCCTCGCGCTGACCGCCACCGGCGTCCTCGCCGGCGCCGTCCAGGCCGAGAGCCTCGCCTCCAGCGCATCGTTCTGGCAGGAGCCCATCGAGGAGCGAGCACCGGGTTGGGTGGGTTTCCGCGTCAACTTCATCGCGGGGAGCGCAGCCCAGGCCCAGAGCGGGCGCTATACGGTCGTGGTCGGCGACGTGGATCCGGGCAGCCCCGCCTGGAACGCGGGCATGGAATCCGGAGACACCCTTGTCCTCATCAACGGAACCGAGGCCTCTCCGTCGTCCTTCCAGGCGTTGCGCGAGGAGCTGCACGCCGGCGATGAGCTCCACCTGGCCGTGCGTGGCGCGTCCGGTGAGCGCGTCCTGGCGGTGATCGCCGGCGCTCGCCCGTTCCTGGTCGTCGGCCAGGCGCCGGGCCAGATGGTGGTGCGGATCGACTCGCTCCGTACGGCCATCCTGCGAAACGCGGATTCTCTGCGCGGCGAGGTCGGCGGTCGACCCCTCGTCCTGGAGGCCCGGGAATTCAACGTCCGAGCCGACTCGTTCATCACCGTTCTCGAGGTCGGCGAAGGCGAGTCGGTGGCCATCGCGCAGGGCAACGTGTCCGTGCGATCGGCTGACGGCTCGATCCAGTCCCGGTCGTGGACATTCCGATACGAGAGCCCGGGCACCCCCCAGGCGTTCGAGACCCGGATCGTATACGGCCCGCGGACCGACTCGGTACGGGCTTCCATCCAGGTGCTGAAGGCCCGGCTGGAGCTGGTGAGCCTGGCGGAGGCCCGCAATCGGCAGGAGCTCGTCCGGATCCGGGAGGCCACGTCCGATGCGGCGAGGACGGCCGGCGACGAGCCCCAGCTCCAGAGGCTAGAGGCCGTGCGTCAGGCGCTGCAGGCCGAGCTGGAGGTCCAGCAGGCCGCGCTTCGGGATCTGAGCCGGCAGGAGCTGGGATCCGCACCCACGCCGCCGGTGACCGTCGAAGTGATCGCACCCAGTGTAGAGGTTGCCCCCGTCGTTCCGGAGCCACCGGAACCGAGCACGGCGATCAGTCCGTACGTGGTCGGGCGCAACTACCTGGCCGGCGCAGAAGTGACCACGCTCAAGGAACGCTTGGCCGTGTATTTTGCGGTCGAGGACGGCGTGCTCGTGACGGAGGTCGCGCGCCGGACACCCGCCGACCAGGCCGGATTGACACCGGGCGACGTGATCGTGGCGGTGAACGGCCTGCCCGTGCGTACCGTCCAGCAACTCCGCACCCGTCTCTCCAGACAGTGGGAAGGCGCCGTGCTGTCCGTCGTGCGCAAGGGCGAAGAACGGGAGCTGGTGCTCAACCGCTGACGGCACGAGCTCCGTTCCCCGCCCTTACAACGCCCGGACGCACGAGAGCCCCGAGCGCATCGACCGCTCGGGGCTCTCGCCGTTTGGGGAGGTCGCGCCGGGACCCGACGCCCCGAGGTTCTACTCGTACCGAAGCGCGTCGATAGGATCCAGGCGGGCGGCTCGGCGAGCCGGCCAGATGCCGAAGAACAGGCCGATGCCGGCGCTGAACGCCAGGGCCACTCCGACGGCCTGGGGCGAAATGACCGTACGCCACTCGGCAAAATAGGTCAGCGCCGCCGCTCCGCCGACGCCCACG
>CAJIAX010000061.1_pt1 | contig 79068 bp, 70 predicted proteins | sample 9199251 | NCBI WGS metagenome assembly CAJIAX01 (sample SAMEA7708287, study PRJEB35096) | sediment metagenome | biome: marine neritic benthic zone biome [ENVO:01000025]; feature: sediment [ENVO:00002007]; material: shallow marine sediment [ENVO:03000034] sea grass bed [ENVO_01000059] ... | reverse complement strand
GACCTTCCGCGTCGGCGACGCGGAACGCCTCCTCGACCCGGAGCTGGTGGGCCTTGCGGGGGAAGTATTCGGCCATGGGCCGACCGTTGATGGACCAATCGCCCCGGCCGGGCCGGAGGATGACGCGGGCCGTGCTCGTCTTCCGACGGCCTACCGCGTGGATCTGGTTCGTATCCGTCATGAATCCCTGCTCAGATCTCGAGCGTCTGGGGCGCCTGGCCCACGTGCGGGTGCTCGCTGCCGGCATACACGCGGAGCTTCTTCCGCATGTGACGGCCCAGCGTGTTCTTCGGCAGCATGCCCTTCACCGCGAGCTCGATGACCCGCTCCGGATGATTCGCGATCATCCGGCGGAAGGGAATGTGCTGCTCGCCGCCCATGTAGCCGGAGTGGCGGAAGTAGGTCTTCTGCTCGGCCTTCTTCCCCGTCAGCAACACCTTCTCGGCGTTGAGGACCACGACGTGGTCCCCCACGTCCAGATGGGGGGTGTACGACGGCTTGTGCTTGCCGCGCAGGACCCTGGCGATTTCGCTAGCGAGGCGACCGAGGGGCTTTCCGTCGGCGTCGACGACCCACCAGGCGCGCTCGATCTCGTTGGCTTTGGGCGTGTATGTCTTCATGTTCTGCGTAGAAACCGAATAAACAACAGAGCTTTGAATGATAGTCCAGGGCCATGGGAGTGTCAACGGCCCGCGGGACGCGTTCGGGCGGGCCGCCAGGGTGCGTTTCACGGGGGCCGGCGGCGGGTCGTGGACTGGGGGAGAGCCCGGCCGGACCCGGGGCTCGAAACGACCTCGGATGCACGAGTGCGGACGTCGGAAGAAAGCGCGCGGGGGCGGGGGCCGGGTCCCTGTTCCGGGACGCGTCTAGAAGTAGGTCTCCAGGAACCGCGCCCGGGAGGCGTGGCGAAGACGGAGGAGGGCCTTTTCCTTGATCTGGCGCACCCGCTCACGGGTGATGCCCAGGAGGGAGCCGATCTCCTCCAACGTCATGGGCTCCTGCTCGTCCAGACCGAAGTATAGGCGGAGGATCTTCGCCTCCCGCTCCTTCAGGGTCGACAGTGCCTCTTCGATGGTCTCCTTGAGCGCATGCTCGTACGCCTCGTCCTCGGGCCCGGGCGAATACTGGTCCGGGAGGTAGTCCAGGAGGCGATTGTCCTCGCCCGGCGTCATGGGCGCGTCCAGGGACAGGTGGGACTGGGAAATGGCAAGGGTCTTCTCCACCTCCTCCTGGGAGATGTCCAGATCCTCGGCCAGCTCCTCCACCGTGGGCTCGCGCCCCAGCTCCTGGAGCAGCATGGAGCTCCTGCGTCCGATACGATGCAGCGCACCCGCCCGGTTCAGCGGCACCCGGACGATTCGGCTCTGTTCCGCCAGGGCCTGGAGGATGGCCTGTCGGATCCACCAGACGGCGTACGAGATGAACTTGATGCCCTTGGTCTCGTCGAACTTATGGGCAGCACGGATGAGTCCGAGGTTGCCCTCGTTGATCAGGTCGGACAGGGGCACGCCCTGGTTCTGATACTTTTTCGCCACCGAGACCACGAAGCGGAGGTTCGACCGGACGAGCTTGTCCAGGGCTTCGCCTTCGCCCGCTCGGATCGCCCTCGCGAGGCGGGCCTCTTCGGCCCGGTCGATCAAGGGATAGGCGGAGATCTCCTTGAGATACTGATCGAGGGATCCCTCCCCGAACGCGCTGCGCGCCTTGAAGCTCATGGATGCGACGAACCCGAAAGGTGTGGGAAGGCCCACAGTGGGTCAGGGAGGCGGGGGAAGACCCTGCGGTTCACTCTCAGTACAGAACCCGTTCCGGGGTGTTGAGATCCTGCAGCTCCGTTGCCATCCGTAGCGAACCATGGGAGGCCCGGAATCAGTAGGGCGACGGGCCGATTTTCGCAAGGAGAGAGGCGAAAACGGGCCACGGCCCCGGACCTACTCGATGCGGCCGCCGATGCGACCCCACCGCACGTCCCGAATCCAGCTCAGTTGATCGTTGTCGGCCGGTCGAAACGAGTAGTAGATGAACCAGGGCTGGCCACGAATGGCCTCCCGGTTCACGAACCCCCAGTACCGGGAGTCCTCGCTGTTGTCCCGGTTGTCCCCCAGAACGAAGAACTGACCGGCGGGCACGACGAGGGGCCCCCAGTTGTCACGGGATGGGCTGTATTCCCGGGCGGACAGGCTCTTGGGAAGAAACGAGTGCTGCCATCCCATGGAGGGATGCACGGCGTCGCCCCCGTGATCCAGGTACCGGGCGTACGGCTCCTCCTGGAGCTGGCCGTTCACGAAGACGTTCTTGCCCTGCATCTCCAGGGTGTCGCCGGGCACGCCGATCAGGCGCTTGACGTAGTTCTTCGTAGGGTCGTGGGGCGGGTTGAACACGATGACGTCGCCCCGCTCCGGCTCGGCGAAGCCGGGAATGTGCACGCCGGTGCCCGGCAGCTCGGCCCCGTAGACGGCCTTGTTGACGATCAGGAAGTCGCCGACGAGGAGCGTGTTCTCCATCGAGGACGTGGGGATCTTGAAGGCCTCGACGACGAACGACCGGATCACGAGGAACAGCACGAACGCGACCGCGATGGACTTGGTCCAGTCCCACACGGTGCGGAGGAAAGACATCTCCACCTCCGCGCGCACGGGCCTTTGCGGCTGCGGTGCTTCAGCCTCGGTCGGATCCACGTCCGGCGTGTCGTCAATCATCCGCTACGCTCGTTTGCTTCAAAAAGTCACGACGGGGTGGAGACGCGACCGCCCTTCCCCCCTCCCCTCGTCCCAGACTGGAATACACAGTGCTCCATGTCCCGTTCCGAACCTGCAGGAAACGGGCCGAGCCGGGCAAGCCCCAACCTGAAACGTGGGGTCGGGCGCCTCCATGGAGCGGCGGGCCCGGCAACGGAGACCCTCGCCGAGCTAACCTCGAGGCTCGATACGGCCGACAACCGGAGAGATCGGTGTTGCTAGCTCTGAAGGCAAAGGAAGTCCTGTGCGTCGCACGTCCAGTCGGGGATCGCTGCCCATCGGCCCACTCGTGGGTCTGTTGGCGCTCGCGGTTGCATTCGCGGTTCTGCGCCCCAACTCCCGCCTGTCCACGCCCTTGTTCGGCATGAACGACGAAGAGGAAGAGTGGTCCTGCTTGACCGAGGACTGCTTCCTTCCGGCCGAGGGCACGGGTTTCCGACCGGCCGCCACCGCCATCACGCTCTCGGCCGACGCCTGCGTGGACGCGGGGTACCTGTGCGCGCAACGTGAAGATCAGGTCCTCCCGCGCATCCTTCGCTGGCCCGACTCGCTCGAAAGCCTGACCATCAGCGTGCCACCGCCGGACTTCGAACCGCCGGGCAGGGCCCGGGCGCTGCAGCGAGCGGCCGTCCGGGGCCTTCAGGCCTGGCAGGGCCGGCCGTTCGCGCTACGGATCCAGGAACGGTCCAACGGCGGGCCGGCGGACATCGTCGTGCGATGGAGTCAGCAGCTCAGCGGATCGAGCCTGGGCCATACCCGCTCCGAGTGGCGCGAAGACAACGGCGAGAAGAGTCTGCGCATCGTGGACTTCGCCCTGGCGACCCGGAGTCCCTATAACGCACGATACGAGCTTTCGCCCCACGAGGTCGAGCTCGTGGCCGCCCACGAGATGGGACATGCCCTGGGACTGCCGCACAGCGACTCGTCTCGGGACGTCATGTACCCCACCAACACGGCCCGGAGTCTCTCGGCCCGGGATTACCGGACCCTGGAGGCCCTGTACCGGCTGCCAAACGGGGCACAGATCCAGGACTGACCCGGGGCGGTCGAGACCTTTCGTGGTCAGTAGATCCACCCAGGCGGCCTGCACCACCCGATCAGGTGTCGCGCACGAGCCCGTACTTCTCGATCTTCTTGTAGAGGTTGGACCTGGGCATCTCTACCTGGCGTGCTGTCTCAGACACGTTCCAGTCGTGCTCCCGTAGCTTCTGAAGAATGAACGCCCGTTCAGCGCCTTCCTTGAACTCGTTGAACGTGGCCACACCCAGCAGCTCTCCCGACAGTTGGCCGTCGGCGCCCCGGGCGCCGACCAGGAGGTCCACGTCGTCGGCCTCCACCCGTTCGCCCATCGACAGGATCAGGAGCCGTTCCACGGTGTTGCGCAGCTCTCGGACGTTCCCTGGCCACGCCAACGCCTGCAGACGCTCGATGGCCGCATCGCTGAACACCTTGGGCGGCACCCGGTCCCGGCTGGACATCAGATCCACGAAGTAGCGGACGAGCATGGGCACATCGTCGCGGCGCTCCCGCAATGCGGGCACCCGGATCGGGACCACGTTGAGCCGATAGAACAGGTCTTCCCGGAAGGTCCCCGCTTCGATCTCGGCCGCCAGATCCTTGTTGGTCGCGGCGACCACCCGGACGTCGACTTCGATGGGCTTCTGCCCGCCGACCCGATTCACGACCCCGTGCTCCAGAGCCCGGAGGACCTTGGCCTGGGCGGCCAGCGACATGTCCCCGATCTCGTCCAGGAACAAGGTGCCGCCGTCCGCCTGTTCGAACCGGCCGGCCCGATCGGCCACGGCACCGGTGAAGGACCCCTTGATGTGTCCGAACAGCTCGGATTCGATCAGCTCGGACGGAATCGCCGCACAATTCACTTCCACGAAGCGAGCCTCGGACCGGTCCGAAAGGCGGTGGATGGCCCGGGCCACCAGCTCCTTGCCCGTGCCGTTGTCGCCGGTGATCAGCACCCGAGCGTCCGTGGGTGCGACGCGCTCGATACGCTCCAGGACCTGTTTGACCTGATACGAGGCACCGACGATCTCATGGCGGCTTTCGACCTCGCTCCGGAGCCGGATGACGTCGGCCGTGAGGCCTTTCACCGCCAGGGCGTTTCGCAGGGACACCAGGAGCCGGTCGGTGTCGAGGGGCTTTTCGAGGAAGTCGTAGGCCCCCTTCCGTGTGGCCTCGACGGCGGTGCTGATCGTGCCGTGCCCGCTGATCATGATGACCAGGGCGCCAGGGTCCTGCTCCCGAAGGCGACCCAGGACCTCGAGCCCGTCCATGCCCGGCATCTTGACGTCCAGGAACGTGACGTGGGGCCGGAAGGACTGGGCCAGGTCGAGTGCATCCGGACCGTCTTCCGCTACGGCGACGGTGTGACCCTCGTACTCGAACACCTGACTCAGGGCACCGCGGATCGACGCCTCGTCGTCAACGATCAGGAGCTTGGCCACGTGCGCACGTTGTCTGGGGGAAGCGTGTCGCCGGACCGTGGGGTCGGGCGAATCGACCGGCTCGGCCCGGGCGGAGCGGAACCGCTACGGGTGTAGGACACGCTGTCCTGCCCCGGGTTCCGCTTCCTGGGGACGCTCGGACGACGGTGGGCGGGACCCTATCGGTCGGCCACCGCCACGAGTCGATCCCCCGTCACGTAGGCCGAAGAGACACCGTCCGGGAGCTCCACGGCCATCGCCTCGGCGGGCAATCCGGGTCGGTGGACCCGACCGAGACCGGACAGCATCTCGGGGATCAGACCCCTGGGCAGCGGCACACCCTCGATCTCCAGGCCCTGGACGAACAGAACGGCCTCCCCGTCGCCAAACCCGATCACCGAGCCCTTGACCTGTACCGTGACCGTGTCGGGCAGCATGCCCGCGATGGGCCCCAGGTCCGGGAGTCCCGGGAAGTCGGCGACGGCAACGTCGGCGGACACCTCCGCCCTACCTTCCATCAGGCTCACTGTGGGATTCGAGATGCCGTCGGGAACCCTGCCCTGCTCCCTGTGGCGCAGCAGGCTCGTGAGCTCGACCCCGGTCAGCTCCAGCTGGCTGCCGTCACCGGAGAGGAAGCGGGCAACCCGTTCGTCCGCGGCCTCGGCGAGTGCTTCGTTGGGTTCGACGCCGTCCACCGACAGCACCGGACCGGTGCCGATGCCGAGCCGGGCTTCCAGGGGCGGGAAGACGTAGTCGCCGAATCGCCAGCCGCCGTACGCCGCCGCGACCAGGAGGAGCAAGCCAAAGATCCGTCTCACCAGCCCACCGACCGCATTCTTCATCCAGCGCCTCCGGAAACGGGATTCAGCCTGGCAGACGTCACGGCCTCGTAGCGTGCGCCGGACCGACTCAGACGGCTTAGCATCAGTTCCACCTCTTCCACCCGTACGCGAGCACGATAGCTCTCGGTTTCGCAGGCCCTGGCCAGGGCCCGGGCGTACGGGCGCTCAAGGATTCCACGTACCCGACCCAAGGTGATGTGAGCCTTGAAGGGCTTGGGGTCTCTCGAGAACCCCTCGCCCACCAGCGTCTTCTCGACGTCCTCGTGGAGGCGCGCCAGCGCCGGGGCGTCCCCGACCCCCATCCAGAACACCCGGGGGCGGCCTCTGGACGGGAACCGCCCGAGCCCACCCAGATCGAGGTCCAGGACGGGATGTCGGCCCGCCACCTCCAGCACGGCCTCGGACGCCAGTGGAGCTCGCGACTCCGGCACCTCGCCGAGGAACTTCAAGGTCAGATGCATGGACTCCGGGCGCACCCATCGCACGGCGCCACCGGCCCCCAGGCGGGCCTGCACGTCCGCCAGATCCCGGCGCACCGCCCCAGGGAGCCCCAAAGCCACGAACAGGCGCATTCCCGGCGTCTTCAGGTCCCGGCCAGGGCGGGTCGGCGGACGATGGCATCCACAGCTTGCAGGGCCTGCTCCACGTCCTCCTCGGTGCTGGCCCAACCGACCGAGAACCGCACCGCCCCGGTGTCCAGGGTGCCGATGAGTCGATGGGCCTCGGGCGAGCAGTGGAGGCCGGCGCGGGTCAACACGCCGAACTCGGTGTCAAGGCGGCGGGAGAGCTCTCCGGGGTCGACCCGGTCGCTCGTGACCGTCACGATACCCACGCCGCCATCGTCCCGAGGCGAGCGGACCGTCACGCCCGGGATCGCCGCCAGGCCTTCGCGGAGACGGTTCTTCAGCCCGACCTCCCGGGCGTGGATCTGGTCGATGCCCCGTTCCAGCACGAATCGGGCGCCGGCCTCCAGCCCGGCCAGACCCGGCGCGTTTTGTGTGCCGGCTTCCAGGCGATCCGGCATGGCGGCGGGCATGTCCCGCACGGTCGAGTCGCCACCCGTGCCGCCCGCCAGAAATGGTTCGATCTCCACGCCCGGCCGCAGCCAGAGGGCACCGGTGCCCTGGGGTCCCAGCAGGCCCTTGTGCCCGGTAACGGCGACCATGTCGACGCCCTCACGGTCGTACCGGGTCGTGAGGTGCCCGGCCGACTGGGCCGCGTCCACCAGCACCAGCGCCCCGGCCGCCCCCGCTCGGCCCGCCAGGTCCGCGACGGGCGCGCTCGTGCCCAGCACGTTGGACGCGGCGTTGATCACGAGAAGCCTGGCCCCGTCCAGGAGCCGGTCGACCTCGTCCAGGTCGAACGTGCCCTCCGGGGTGCCGCTCAGCTGGCGCACGACCACGCCCCGTTCGTGGGCCAGGGTGTGGACGGGCCGGAGCACGGCGTTGTGAGCGTACGGCGACACCACCACCACGTCCCCGGAACGAAGGAGTCCCCGGAGCGCCGTGTTCAGCGCCTGGGTGGCGTTCTGTGTGAACGCCAGCCGACCCGGGTCTCCCTGGAGGCCGAGCACTTCGCAGAGGGTTCGCCGGCAGCGCAGGGTCATTCGCCCGGCCTCCAGGGACAACCGATGACCGCCCCGCCCCGGCGTGGCGCCGCAGGTCGTGAGGAATTCGGTCACGGCGTCGACGACCACCTGGGGCCGAACCGCGGACGTGGCCGCGTAGTCGAGGTAGTGCATGGAATCGGAGGGCATGAGCGGCGGACTATGTCGCACGTCTCTTGAAGCTACACCATCGGGTCTCCGCCTCAAACGCTGCGACGCGCCTCCCTTCCGGCCCCGTCAGCTTCGAGACGCGCCCCCGGGGGCCGGCGCGACCCGGCCGCCCCCCCGACCGACCCGCGTGACGGCGACGGGCGCCTGCGTGTCGTGACCACGATCACGGAGCCGAGCACGACGCCGGAGCCGAGGAGGATTCTCGGGGTCATGGGCTCACCGGCGAGCGCCCAACCCAGGAAGAGTGCCACGGCTGGGTTCACATACGCGTAGGTGGAAACCCGGGCCGGTGTGGAAACACGGAGCAGCCAGACGTAGGCGCTGAACCCGATGATCGAGCCGAAGAAGACCAGGTACGCGAGCGCCGCCCATGATCGGAACGAAAACTCCGACGCCGCCACCTGTCCGCCTTCGCCGGACATGAGTCCCACCAGTCCGAGGAGCGCTCCACCCGCCAACATCTGCATGGCGGTACCCAGCCGAGGCGCCGACGGTGCGGGAGCACGGCGGGCGTAGATCGACCCCGTTGCCCAGGAGAGGGCGGCGAAGAGCGTTACGGCCACCGGCACCAGTCCCACGCCGGACGATGCGGCGTCGGCCTCTCCCGCCAGGAGCACGACGCCTCCGAACCCGAGAACCAGACCTGCGAGGGTCTGGGCGCCGGGCGCATCGCCGCCGTTCCAGAGCCACTCCAGGACCACCATGAACAGCGGCACAGTAGCAACCAGCAGGGCCACCATGCCCGACGGAACGAACTGCTCCGCCCAGACGACGGCTCCATTCCCCCCGAGCAACAGCAAGCCGCCGACCACCGTCGCGACCCGCCACTCGGACCGGGTCGGTGCCGGAGCTCTTCCCCGGCTCCGACTCCAGGCATACAGCAATCCGCCGGCGACCAGGAAGCGGGACGACGCCATGAGAAACGGCGGCATGGTCTCCAGGGCGATCCGGATGGCCAGGTATGTGGAGCCCCAGATCAGGTAGACGGCGCCGAACGCCGCGAGGACCGCAGACCGCGAAGGGCCGGTGTGCATCTTCTAGAGACCTGTCTTGCACGGAGGGGGGCCATCCGGACGCCGGCGAACCGCCGTGGTACCGACGGTTCGTTGCCTCGTTCCCGGGCTTCAAAAGGTGAAACGGGAGGTGTGGGAGTGCCGTGAAAACGGCCGGCATGGGCGGCGGGCCCGGGGTGTAACCCGCAGCTCCCGTTCCGGGGAGTGGCCGGCCGGAGAGCGATGCGGAGTGGCCGATCGCCCTCCCACGCCCTAACCATTGCTACTCGGGATTCCCTCCAGCGTGGAGCCGTCGAATGTGGATTTCCGTTTGGATCGCGCGAAGCAGGCCCGTGGTGCTCGCGGCCCTCGTCTCTCTTGCGGCCGCCTCGGTGGCCGCCCAGGTCCCTCATCCCAGGGACGTCTTCGGGTTCACCCCTGGAGACGACTATCAGCTGGCCGACTACAGCCAGATGCTGGACTACTACGCCCAGCTCGACGCGGCCAGCGACAGGGTGCAGATGATCGAGTTCGGCCGCAGCGCCCTGGGCCAGCCGATGCTGCTCCTGTTCATCTCCAGCGAGGAGAACCTGGCCCAGCTGGACCGGTGGAAGGAGACGTCGGCCAGTCTGGCACGTGCCCGTATCGGTGAGGACGAAGCGCGGGAGCTGGCGACCAACGGCAAGGCCGTGGTGTGGCTCGACGGCGGCATGCACGCCACGGAGCGCGCCCACGCCCAGATGACGTCCCTGCTGGCGTACCGGGTCGCAACCGAGGAAACCGCCGAGATGCAGCGGATCCGGGACGACGTGATCCTGCTCCTGAACCCGGTCATCAACCCCGATGGCCTGGACATCTCGACGAACTGGTACCGAGAGCAGCGGGGCACGCCGTACGAGACCACGGGGCCGCCGATCCTGTACCACCACTACGTCGGGCACGACAACAACCGGGACTGGTTCATGATCCTGCAGCCCGAGACGCAGGCCGTGTCCCGGCAGCTGTACCACGAGTGGTACCCGCAGATCGTGTACAACCACCACCAGACCGGACCCCCCTGGGCCCGGATGTTCATTCCGCCGTTCGCGGACCCGGTGAATCCCCACATCCCACCCGGCGTGATCACGGGGGTGAACCTGGTAGGCGCGGCCATGCACCAGCGGTTTTCGGAAGAGAACAAACCGGGGGTGATCTCCCGGGTGCTGTTCTCCATGTGGTGGAACGGTGGAGGGCGGACGGCGCCCTACTACCACAACATGATCGGGATCCTGTCGGAGACGAGTCATGCCACGCCCACGCCCCGCTACTACGACCCGGCCGAGCTGCCCGACCCCCTGAATCCCTACGGTGGGCGTCGGGAAGCCTCGGTACCCACGTCCCGGCCGACGATCTGGTATCCGAACCCGTGGCAGGGCGGATGGTCCCATTTCAGCGACGCCGTGGACTACATGATCACCGGCTCGCTGGCCGTGCTGGACATCGCCTCGAAGCGCCGGGAGGACTGGCTGTACAACATCTACGCCATGGGTCGGAACGCGATTGAAGCCGGCGAGGCCGGAGGACCCTTCGCCTACGTGGTGCCACCCGACCAGTGGGATCCCGCCGAATCCGTCAACATGATCAACGCCCTGCGCCGAGGAGGCGTGGAGGTCCACCGAGCCACGGCGAACTTCCAGGCCGGGGGCACCAGCTATCCTGCGGGCAGCCACGTGATGTTCGCGGCACAGCCCTTCCGGCCGTACCTGCTGGACCTCATGGAGCCCCAGGCCTACCCGGACCGTCGGCGGTACGCGGGCGGTCCGCCGGATCCGCCCTACGACCTGGCCGGCTGGACGCTCCCCATCCAGATGGGGGTGCAAGTGGACCGGATCGAAGACGCATTCGACGTCTCGGCGGAAACGGTTGACGAGGTGACGCTGGCGGCCGGCACCGTGTCCGGGAGCGGCGGCTTCGGCTACGCGCTCTCCCATCGGCCCAACGCCGCAGCGACCGCGGCGAATCGGCTGCTCGCCGAGGGTGCGACGGTCCACTGGGCCGCCGAGGGATTCGGCGCTGGCGGACAGGCGTGGGACGCGGGCACGATCGTCATCGAGTCGGGATCGGGTGTGGCGTCGACGGTCAACGCCCTGTCGGCGGAGCTCGGTCTGGATTTCGTGGCACTCGACAGCCGCCCCGACGCGCCCCTCGAGGCCCTTCACCTGCCCCGAATCGCAATGTACAAGTCGTGGATGGCGAACATGGACGAGGGCTGGACCCGGTGGGTGCTCGAGCAGTACGACTTCCCCGTCGATACCCTGCACGACAGCGACATCCGGACCGCCGACCTGTCCGGCTACGACGCCATCATCCTGCCCGACCAGAGCGCCGGGGGGCTCCTGAATGGCCACCCCGCGGGCACCATGCCGGATGCATTCACCGGGGGCCTGGGCCTGGAGGGCGCGGCCCGGCTCCGGAGCTTCGTGGAAGACGGCGGCACGCTGGTGGCGTTGGACCAGGCCAGCGACTTCGCCATCGAGCAGTTCGGGCTGCCGCTGCGAAACGTGGTCGCTGACGCGTCGCCGGACGAGTTCTTCATTCCCGGCTCGTTGATCGGGATCGACGTGGATCCGGACGACCCGCTGGCGTTCGGCATGCAGGAGGAAGCGGCGGCCTTCTTCGTACGCAGCTCCGCCTTCGAGACAGTGGGGCTTTCCGGATTCGGCGAAGGAGGGTTGGAAGACGTGGAGCGGGCGCCTGCCCCCGACGTCGATGTCGTGGCCACCTACGCCGACGAAGACCTGCTTCTCAGCGGCTGGGCCATGGGCGAAGACCGCTTCCTGGCCGGCAAGGCCGCTGCCGCCCGGGTCGGCCTGGGCGACGGTGAGGTGATCCTGCTGGGATTCCGGGCCCAGTTCCGGGGTCAGCCCCGGGGCACCTTCAAGCTCCTGTTCAACGCCCTCCAGGGAGCGGCCCGGGAGCGAGGGGAGCGGCCGATCACCGACGGGCAGTAGAGGAAGCGTCCTCGCGGGTGAAGCGCGGGCTCAGGCCGACAGCCCTCGCTTCGCCCCCGCCTCACCCACGCCGGTCCAGCGTCCGGTACTGGATCGCTTCCGCGGCATGGGTCCAGCCGATGGCCTCGGACCCGTCCAGGTCTGCGATGGTCCGGGCCACCTTGAGCACCCGGTGGTACGCCCGGGCGCTGAGGCCCAGACCGTCCAGGGCCCGTTGGAGCAGCCGTGCTCCAGCCGTATCGAGGCGACAGAACGCGCGCAGCTCCCCCGGCCCCATGTGCCCGTTCGCGTGCACGCTGGGCGCATTCCGGAAGCGAGCTCGCTGGACCGCCCGACACGCCTCGACCCTGGCACGCACCGACCCGCTCTGTTCCGCCGCCCGACCCTCCCCCAGGTCCCGATACGGCACCGCCGGCACCTCCACGTGCAGGTCCATCCTGTCGAGGAGGGGCCCCGACACCCGCGACCGGTATCGTCGCACGACCCCGTCGTCGCAGGTGCACCGGTCGCTACCGTCGCCCCGGTACCCGCAGGGACACGGGTTCATCGCGGCTACGAGCACGAAGCGCGCGGGAAACCGGACCGAGAAGCGGGCCCTCGACAGGACGACCTCCCGATCCTCCAGTGGGAGCCGCAGGGCCTCCAGCGCCGAGCGCCGGAATTCGGGCAACTCATCCAGGAACAGGACGCCGTGACTGGCCAGGCTCGCCTCGCCCGGTCGAGGCACATTGCCACCGCCGATCAACCCGGCCTGGCTCACGGAGTGATGAGGCGCGCGGAACGGACGGTCCCGGACCAGGCCCCGGCCCGGGGGCAACAGTCCGGCGACGGAGTGGACCCGGGTGGCCTCCAGCGCCTCTTCGGTGTCCAGGGCCGGCAAGATCCCGGGTAGGCGCCTGGCGAGCATGGTCTTCCCCGATCCCGGAGGTCCGAGGAAGAGCAGGTTGTGGGCGCCCGCGGCCGCGATCTCCAGAGCCCGCCTCGCCTGGGCTTGCCCACGCACGTCGGACAGGTCCAGCCCGGGGCGGTCGCTTCGGTTCAGCAGGTCCCGTGGGTCGATTCGAGTCGGAAGGATCGGACCCGATCCGTCCAGATGGCGCATGACGTCGGTCAGGGTCGCCGCGCCCAGCACCTCGACGCCTTCCACCACACCCGCCTCGAGGCTGTTGGCCCTGGGCACGACCAGGCGCTCCATGCCCGCGGCCCTGGCCCCGATCGCCATCGAAACGGCGCCCCGGAGCGGCCGCAGGGCGCCGTCCAGCCCCAACTCCCCGACGAACGCCGTGCCTCGGGTGGCCCGTTCGGGTAGCCGGCCGGTGCTGACCAGGAGGCCGACGGCGATGGGCAGGTCGAAGGCGCTCCCCTCCTTGCGCACGTCGGCCGGCGCCAGGTTGACCGTGATCCTCCTGGGAGGAACCGGGTGGTCCGAGTTGCGCAGGGCCGCCGTGACCCGTTCGCGCCCCTCGCGAACGGCCCCCTCCGGCAGGCCGACCACCGTGAAGCACGGCAACCCGGACGACACGTTGACCTCGACCTGAACCGGGTAGCTGTCTACACCCCGGACACCGGCAGACGCGATCTGGGCAAGCATGCTGGAAAGAGCCAGCCGGCCCTGGGCGAGAGAATGTCGGGGTGAGCCCCCCTACCCGTCAGACCGCGAACCCCGGAGGAATCCGCTCTTGCCACCCCGTGGCGTCCTGGTAGGCCCGGGCCAGCAGCATTGTTTCGGCATCGTGCCACAGGTTGCCGACAAACGAGATCGACACCGGAGTCCCTTCGGACGTGAAGCCGCTGGGAACGACCGTCGTGGGGTGCCCGGTGAGGTTCGTCATGAGCAGCACGCCCGGAGCGAAGGAGGGGGTGACGAAGACGTCGATGCCCGCCATCGCCGCTTCAAGGGCATGCATGATCATGGTCCGGACCCGATTGGCCTGGATGTACTCCACGGCAGGGATCATCCGGGCCTGACGGAATCGGTTGGGCCAGGCGTTGGCGGTCTGGCGGACCAACAGCTCGTCCTGGCCGTTCCGGGTCAGGTCATCGAAGGCCGCCGCCGATTCCGCGTTCAGGACGAACCGGATGGCGTTCAACGGAAAATCCCCGGGCAACTCGATGGGCACGGGCTCGACCCCCAGGTCCCGAACGGCCTGCAGGGCGGCCCGGTCGAATTCGATGGTCCTGGACTCGTCGTCTTCGAACGCGCTCTTCAAATAGCCGACCCTGAGCGAGGACAGGGGACGGTCTGCGTCCCAATCGAAGGCCACGTCACGGGCCGCCGGGTCTTGCTCGTCGGCCCCCTGGATGGCATGCAGCACCAGGGCACAGTCCTCGGCGCTCCGGCACAGGGGCCCGAGCTTGTCCATGCTCCAGCTCAGGGTCATGGCGCCGTAGCGGCTCACCCGGCCGAACGTGGGTCGCAGTCCGGAGGCGCCGCACCGGGTCGACGGCGACACGATCGAGCCCAGGGTCTCGCTCCCGATGGCGAAGCCCAAGAGACCGGCCACGGTTGCGGCCGCCGACCCGGCCGACGACCCACTGGACCCCTGCTCCAGGTTCCACGGGTTCCGGGTCCGCCCCCCGAACCATACGTCGCCCGAGGCCAGGGCCCCCAGCGTCAGCTTTGCCACAAGCACCGCCCCGGCGTCGTCCAGCTTCTTGACCACGGTCGCGTCCTCGTCAATGACCTGGTCCTGATAGGGCGCCGCGCCCCATGTGGTCCGGTATCCCCGAACCGACAGCAGGTCCTTGGCCCCCCAGGGGATGCCGTGGAGCCGAGACCGGTACCGTCCGTTGGACAGCTCCCGGTCGGCACGGGCGGCCTGCTCCAGGGCCAACTCCTCGGTCAGGCTCACCACGCATTCCAGCGTCCCGCCGTGGCGCTTCAGACGATCCAGGTACAGGGTCGTGAGTTCCGTCGACGACACCTGGCGGGTCCGGATCAGCTCGCTGAGCCGGGTCACGGGCCAGAACGCCACCTCTTCCAGGTCGGCCGGGCGGGTCACGTCGGCGGGGCGGCTGGGCCGGAAGCCGGACGGCCCTCGGGGCGAGGGCACGCCGGGCACCTGAGGGTCGAAGACCAGGGCCGGCGGCACGCTGTTCGGGATGGCCACCTCCCGGATGGCCTCGAAATGCTCCAGCCGGTCGTTCAAACCCTCGAGCATCATCTCTCGCTCTTCGTCCGTGAACGACAGCCCCGCCACCTTCTCGGCGTCCGCCAGGACCGCTGCCGTGATCGGGCCCTCCTGGGCTCGGGCCCAGAGCACACCCGGGAGCAGGGTTCCCGAAAGGCCCACGGTGGAGAAGAACGCCACGAACGACCGGCGGTCCAACGCGTCGGCCGGACTCGAGTCTGCGGGAACGACGGGGGCGGACGGTCGGTTCATCGGTGCCTCTGCGTGGTGGAGCGGCTGCAGCCGCCATCGGGTCGGTCGGTGCGCGCCCGGCGGGCGAGGGACCCCCCATCCTGGAGCCCGATTCCGACCGGACGCAAGCACGGGGGTCCAGCCGGGCCCGCCCGTTGCGGCCACCGGGACCGGGCTGTATCTCCTACTGTCGATTTCGCTTCGATCATCCGGAATCCACCCCTACGGGAGCGGTCCATGAAGGTGACGGTCCTTGGAGAGACGCGTCCGCACGAGCGACGGGTCGCGCTGGTTCCCGCCGGCGTCAAATCACTCCTCAAAGCCGGCCTGGACGTGTCGATCCAGTCGGGCGCGGGCGACGCAGCCGGGTTCCTGGACCAGGCCTACGTCGAGGCCGGCGCGACGATCGCCGACGACGCCTCCGCGGCGCTGGCCTCGGCCGACGTGGTGCTCAAGGTGGCGGCGCCCACGACCGGCGCCCCCACTGACGAGGTCGCGACCCTTCGCTCGGGCCAGGCCGTCATCAGCCTGATGAGCCCGACGACCGAACCCGAGCTGGTCAACCGGTTGGCCCAGGCGGGGGTCACCTCCTTTGCCATGGACCAGATTCCCCGGATCACGCGTGCCCAGCGCATGGACGTGCTGTCGTCCCAGGCCAACGTGGCCGGGTACAAAGCCGTCCTGCTCGGGGCGGACAACCTGAGCAAGTTCCTGCCAATGTTCATGACGGCGGCCGGCACGATTCGACCCGGGAAGACCCTGGTGCTCGGCGCCGGCGTCGCGGGACTCCAGGCCATCGCCACGGCCCGGCGACTCGGCTCGATCGTCGAGGCCTTCGACGTGCGAGCGGCCGTGAAGGAACAGGTCGAGAGCCTGGGGGCCAAGTTCCTGGAAGCGGACATGGGGGGCGATGCCGAGGACGAGGGCGGCTACGCCAAGGCCCTTTCGGCGGACCAGCATCAGCAGGAGCTGGACCTGATCGCCAGCAGCATCGATACGGCGGACCTGGTGATCACCACCGCTCAGATTCCGGGCCGGAAGGCTCCCGTGCTCATCACCACGGCAATGGTCGAATCGATGGCGCCGGGCTCGGTCATCGTCGATCTGGCGGGCGCCACCGGCGGCAACTGCGAGCTCACCCGTCTGGGCGAGACCGTGGTGCACCACGGCGTCCGCGTCATGGGACCGGCCAATCTCCCGTCCGATCTGGCCTACCACGCCAGCGAGATGTACTCGAAGAACATCACGACCTTCCTACTGGACATGGTCGAAGAGGGTGAGCTGGTCCTGGACTTCGACGACGAGATCGTCGCAGGCACCTGCATCACCAAGGACGGCAAGGTGATCCACGCCCGGACGCTGGAGAGCCAGCAGGGAGCCTCCGCATGATGATCGAATTCCCGACCCCCAAAGCCACGGAGCGCGTGCTTCATGGGTGAGCTGTTGATCGGACTGTACGTATTCGTCCTCGCCACCATCGCCGGTCGCGAGCTCATCACCAAGGTGCCGCCCACGCTGCACACACCCCTCATGTCGGGGGCCAACGCCATCAGCGGCATCGCCATCGTGGGCGCCCTGATCGTCACGGCCGAAGCCAGCTCCACGGGTTCGACGATCCTGGGAATCCTGGCCATCGTCATGGCCATGATCAACGTGGTCGGCGGCTTCATGGTCACCGACCGGATGCTGCAGATGTTCAAGCGGGGGCCGGGATCATGATCGACCTCCTCTACCTCGTGTCGGCCGTGCTCTTCGTGGTCGGCATCAAGCAGCTCCAGTCCCCGGCCACGGCCCGGAACGGGAACACGCTGGCGGCGGTGGCCATGCTCGTCGCCATCGTCACCACCCTCCTGGACAACCAGGTCCTGGACTGGACGGGCATCGCCATCGGCGTGGCCCTGGGCTCGCTGATCGGCGGCGTGCTGGCCCGAACGGTCAAGATGACCGACATGCCCCAGCTCGTGGGGATCTTCAACGGGTTCGGCGGTGGTGCCAGTGCCCTCGTGGCCGCGGCCGAGTTCCTCAAGTACGCCCAGGCGGGCTCCATGCCCATGTCCCAGGGCATCACGATCGTACTCGGCGTGCTCATCGGTGCCGTGACGTTCTCGGGCAGCTTCGTCGCGTTCGCGAAGCTCCAGGGGTTGATGACCGGGAACCCCATCACGTTCCCCGGCGGCAACTTCGTCAACCTGTTGATCTTCCTGGGCCTGATCGCGGGCGCGGTCTACCTGGTCCTCGTGGGCCCCGACCTGAACGTGTTCATCGGCGTGTGCGCGATCGCCCTGCTGCTGGGCGTGCTGCTGGTGATCCCCATCGGCGGGGCGGACATGCCGGTGGTGATCTCGCTCCTGAACTCGTACTCCGGCCTCGCGGCGTCCGCCGCCGGCTTCGTCCTCGGCAACATGGTGCTGATCATCTCCGGTGCCCTGGTGGGCGCAGCGGGCCTGATCCTGACTCAGCTCATGTGCAAGGCGATGAACCGGTCGCTGGCCAACGTGGCGTTCGGAGCGTTCGGTGGTACGGCAACCTCCAAGAAGATCACCGCCGGGGGCGACAAGACCGTCCGGGACACGGACCCCGAGGGAGCGGCCATGATGATGGCCTATGCCCAATCGGTCATCGTCGTGCCCGGCTACGGCCTGGCAGTCGCACAGGCCCAGCACGAGCTGCGGAAGGTGAGCGACCTGCTCGGCGAGCGGGGCGTGGACGTGAAGTTCGCCATCCACCCGGTGGCCGGGCGGATGCCAGGACACATGAACGTGCTTCTGGCCGAGGCCGACGTGCCGTACACCCAGCTCTACGACCTGGACGAGATCAACGACGAGTTCGCCCGGACCGACGTGGTGCTCATCGTAGGCGCCAACGACGTCGTCAATCCAGCCGCCCACGATCCCGACAGCGCGATCGCCGGGATGCCGATCCTGGACGTGGAGAGGGCCCGCACGGTCATCATTATGAAGCGCAGCCTGAGCCCGGGCTTCGCGGGCATCGACAACCCGCTGTTCTACATGGACAAGACCTACATGTTCTTCGGAGATGCCAAGGCGTCCATGACCGAGCTGGTCAAGGAGGTCCGGGAGGCGTAGGAGGCCGGGATCATGCTGGAAGAGGACGCAAAACGCGCGCTTCTGTCGGTCCGCGTGCTCGGTGTGGCGTTGATGGGCGGGATCGTCGTCTTCGCCGTGGTCGTGGCGTTTCTGCTGACCCGACCGGACTACACGCCCGCCGCCGCCCGGGCGGCGGGCCAGCTCCTCCCGTTGGCCGGGTTCCTCACGGTTGCGTCGCTGTTCTCCGCGCCGTTCATGGAGAACACGATCCGGCGCATTCCCGACGGGTCCTCCCGGGAACAGGCCCTCAGTCGTTTCCAGACGGCGGCGATCGTGGGGTTCGGCGTCCGGGAGGGCGCGGCCCTGTTCGCCCTGATGGTGAGCCTGCTGACGGGGCAGCTGAATTGGGGCCTCGGTCTGGCCGGGTTGGCGCTGCTGGGAATGATCCTGGCGATTCCCGGCGAAACGGCCGTGCGGGAGTACCTGAAGAACGCCGGACGGCGGCGCTGACGACTTCTCCCAGGCCGTGATCGGAGCCCGGGGTCCGGACCCGGCTCGTGTGCGGACCCCGGGGGCATCACTCGGCGCGCAAGGCCTCGATCGGGTCCAACGCGGCGGCTCGCTGAGCGGGCACCACCCCGAAGAGCACGGTCACCGTAAGGGCCGCACCCGCCGCCACCGCCAGGGACTCCAGGGACACGGCGGTGGGCCATTGCGTCCCCCTCCCCAGCGCCACGGCGACCACCACGCCGCATATCGCTCCGACGGCCCCTCCGGCACCGCCGAGCATCAACGCTTCCAGCAGGAACTGACGCCGCACGTCTCGGGATCGGGCGCCGACCGCCACCCGCAGACCCACCTCGCCCCTCCGCTCCCGGACCGACAGCAGCATGATCGAGAGGATGCCGACCCCTCCGACCAGGAGCGCGACCGCCGCGATGCCGGTGATCAGCCGACGAAACTGGGCGTTGGCCTCCAACTCCGCGGCGATGACCCGATCCTGGTTCGCGATGTTGAAGTCATTCTCCCTGCCCAGCTCGTCCAGCCGGTGGCGCTGCCGGAGCAGCGCCGCGATGTCCGCCTCGGCCCGGGCGGTTTGATCGGGGCCGGCCGCCTCGACGAACAGGCCGCTCAGATGGTCCAGGTTGGTCACGCGGCGCAGCGCGGTGTTCAACGGCACCAGCACCCAGTCGTCTTCGTCGGACCCTCCGTCCAGGCCCGCCCCCTTCGGGGCCAACACGCCGATGATCTCCATCGGAATGGTGCCCATGCGCAGGATCTGGCCCAGGGGATCCTGGTCTTCGAACAGGCGCTCACGGATTCGGTCTCCGATCACCACCACCCGCGCCGCGTCCCGGTTCTCCTCGGCCGTGAAGTACCGGCCGGAAACGGTGGGGAAGTTGCGGATCTGGCCGTAGTCGGGAGTCGTGCCCCGGAGGTCGGTCGTCATCGACAGGCGTCCGAACTTCAGACGCACGGCCCCGTCCCGGGTCGGGGCCACCCTGGCGACCGATCCCAGGCCCTCGATCGCCCGGGCGTCAGCCAGCTGGAGCGTGGGCACCTGGATCCGTCCGCCGGGCCGGCCAGGGGGCGGCAGCTCCTCGGCGGGCCGCACGACGAGTTGGTTCCGGCCCAAGGACTCGATCCTGGCCTGGATCTCGGCCCGGGCGCCCTCTCCGATCGCGACCATGACCAGCACCGCCCCCACGCCCACGGCGATGCCCGACACGCCCAGGGCGGTCCGGACCGGGTGCCGTAGGAGGGCCTTACCCGACAGGGAGACGCTTCGCCGGATCTTCATGCCTCAGGCGTCGGATCCGGTCAGCGCAACGTCTCGACCGGGTCCAGCCCCGCCGCCCGGCGAGCCGGGAACACCCCGGCAAGGAGTCCCACGAGCATGGCGGTCACCAGCCCGAGGATCGCCACGCCGGGACTCATGCCGCCGGCCATCTCCATCCTGCCCGCCAGGACCTGGATGACGACGAGTCCCACCACCAGGGCCAGCACGCCGGCCAGGCCGGTCACGATCACCGCTTCGATGAGGAACTGGCCCCAGATGTCCCGTGTGCGAGCCCCGACGGCCTTGCGCAAACCGATCTCGGCCCGGCGCTCGTTGACGCCCATGAGCATCAGGTTGGCCACCACGATGCCCCCGACGACGATCGACAGGCCCGCCACGAGGGGAAGGAATACCGTGAACACACGGTTGCTGGACTCCACCACCTCCTGGATCCGGACGGGTGTGACCATGTGGAAGTCCGCGGGTTCGTCCAGCGTCAGATTGTGACGCTCCCTCAGCAGGTCCTCGACGGCGAAGACGGTTCCGTCCAGGTCCGTGTCCTCGGACACCAGCATCTTGATGGACCCGACGAAGTCCACGTTGGCCAACCGGCGCATGGCGGTGGAGATGGGGACATGGACCTCGTCGTCCCGGTCCAACCCATGGGGATCGGTGCCCACGCCTTCCAGCACGCCGATGACCTCGAACGGCACCGTGCCGATGCGGAACGATTCCCCCACCGGGTCGTCCGTACCGAACAGGTCCCTGGCCGTCGCCTCACCGACCAGGGCAACCCGGGCCGACTGGGCCACGTCCGCCTCGGTGAAGAACCGTCCCCGGGTCACCCCCCTGCTCCAGACGACGTCCGCGACCTCGGAGTGGCCGAACACCATGAGCTCCCGGCTCTCCCCGTCGTAGACGACGTCCTGCCCCCCGACCAGGAGACTCGGATCCGCCATCGTCACGCCGGGAATGGTCTCCAGGATGGCGTCCATGTCCTCGATCGTGAGAGGCTGGACCGGTCCCCCGTCCCTGGGTCCACCCATGCCGCCTCCAGCGGAGTACAGGAAGATCGATCGACCGCTGAACATGACGTTCATGCGGTCCATCATCTCCTGCTTGGCCCCCTGCCCCATGGCCACCACGACCGTAAGGGCGGCGACGCCGATCAGGGTCCCCAGCATCATGAAGAACGTCCGGCTCTTGTGACGCCCCATGGAGCGGAGACCGTGGCCAAACAGGCGGCGGGTCTTCATGACGACGCTCCCTCCAGCACGAGACCGGCCAGAGCGTGGGACGCGTCCACCGGCGTCTCGGTCCGTTCGTCCGAAGCGATGCGGCCGTCCACGATCCGAACCACCCGGTCCGCCATGGCCGCCACCTCGCTGTCGTGGGTCACGAGCACGACGGTCGTTCCAGCCCGGTTCAGCTCCTGGAACAGGGCCAGGACCTCCAGCCCGGATCTGCTGTCCAGGTTGCCGGTGGGCTCGTCCGCCAGGATCAGCTCGGGCTCATTGACCAGCGCCCGGGCAATGGCCACCCGCTGCTGTTGTCCACCGCTGAGCTCGCCCGGGTGGTGGTGGGCCCGGTCGCCCAGCCCGACCCGCTCCAGGGCCCTCGAGCCCAGGCCGGACAGGTCCTTCCGGTCGGAGTAGATCAGGGGGAGCTCCACGTTCTCGACCGCGGTCGTCCGAGGGAGCAAGTGGAACTGCTGGAAGACGAATCCCAACAGCTGGTTCCGGAGTGCGGCCAGCTCGTCGGACGAGTATTGGGTCACGTCCGCTCCGTCCAGGAGGAAGGTGCCGGAGTCCGGTCGATCCAGGAGGCCCAGGAGGTTCATCAGGGTGGACTTGCCCGAACCGGACGGTCCGACGATCGCGAGGAACTCGCCCCGGGCGATGTCCAGGGACACGTCCTGGAGCGCCCGCACCTGGTCCGGGCCCTTCTTGTAGGTCCGGGACACGCCCTGGAGGCGGGCCATCGGCGCTTGCTCGATCATCTGTGTGGCTCCTCGTTTTGTCCCGGATCGGGGGGATCCGGTGCGGTCGGTTACGACGTGGGAAGCGATCCGACCACGACCTGGTCGTTCTCGGCCAACCCGCGAATGACCTCGGTTCGGTCGCGGCCCCGGTATCCCGTCTCGATGGGCCGCCGCTCCGGGACACCGTCCGCGAGCACCAGGGCGTGGGTGCCCTCGGCGTCCCGCCGCACCGCTCCGTTGGGGATCGTCAGGACCCCTTCCCGGCTCTCGAGCACGATGTTCACCGTGGTGGTCATCTCGGGCCGGAGCGTCATCTCCAGCTGGTCCTCGATCTCGATGACGGTGATGTAGTTGACCACGTTGGCCTGGATCTCGGCGGACGGCCGAATGGCCGTGACCACGCCGGGAAACTCCACACCCGGATAGGTGTCCACGGTGAACGTCGCCCGCTGGCCCACGGCCACCCGGCCGATGTCGGTCTCGTCGACGTAGGCCCAGACCTCGAGGCGGTCCAGGTCGATGATCGTGACGAACGTTGGCGCCGCGAAGGACGCGGCCACCGTCTCGCCCACCTGGGTGGACACCCCTGCAACCACGCCGGAGATCGGGGCCGTTATCCGGGTGTACTCGAGCTGGATGCGGCTGGCTTCCAGGGCCGCCCGGGCCTGCCGGAGCTGGGCCTCCGTGACCTCCAGCGCCCGTTCCGCCCGCTCGAATTCGGCCCGGGGGATGAAGTCGCCTTCGACCAGTGTGGCGGCCCGGTCGTGGTCCGTCCGGGCGTAGTCCCGTTCGGCCAGAGCGTTCTCCACGCCCGCGTCGGCCTGCTCCACCCGAGCTTCGAATTCCGTGGGATCCAGCGCCGCCAGCAGCTGGCCCGCCCGCACCCGGTCTCCGACGGTCACGTAGAGGTCGCTCAGGATGCCACTCACCCTCGAGCCCACCTCCACCTCGGCCCCGACCTGAGGCCGGATGACGCCGGTGGCGAGGACGGTGGCGCCCAGGTCGCCCATCTCCGCCACCCCGGTCCGGAATTCGGGCACCGCCGCTGCCTCCGCTGGGGGCAGCAGCCCCGTTTCCCGGGCATACCATCCGCCCGCCGCTCCGATCACGATCGCCGCGATCACCACGATTCCCTTACCCATCGTCCTAGTGCGGTTGGTGGTTGGGACGACCGCGCTCACCCGGCGGATGCCGGTTGTCGATCCAGGCGTGGTACCGCTCGACCTGGGAGGGATCCAGCACCGTCTCGATCTGGTTCGTGACGCTGTCCAGCGCCGCCAGCAGGGTCCTGTGGGTGTCTTCCCACGCGTTGTTCACCACGACCTGGTGGCGCTCGAGGATGCCCAGGACCTGTTCGGCCTGTTCCGGATCCAGCCCCAGGTCCCGGGTGAGGGACACCACGACGACGCCGTGGTCCGGGGGCGTGTTCGCCGCCTCGCCATGCCGGGGTGCGAGGACCGTCCGGTCGAGGCCGACGCCCAGCACCGCGCCGATCAGCAACAGCGCCCCAGCTCCCAGGATCCCCTGTAAACGAGCGTTCTTGTTCATGGCTCCGGTACTCCTTCCGGAAGCAGCATCGTCTCCAGTCGAGGCGGAGACGCCGCGCTGAGGCCCAGGTGGGCCGGGTTGTGGGGTTCGAGGGTCTGGACCAGCAGTCCGGCTCCTTCGGGCGGGGCCGGGGCTTCAAAGGAAGGGAACAGCGCCAGTCCGGCGATCACGGCAGCTGACGCCAGGACCGCCAGGGGCCGGGCGTAGCGAGCGGTGATCTCGAGCCACGGACCGGTTCCAGGCCGCATCGCCTCCAGGGTTTCCGCCGCGTCCTCCGAGATCCGACCCGCCAGGGCCTCCCAGTAGGCTTCGTCGGCGGGCATCCTGGATCCCAGCTCGGACCAGGGTTCGTGCTGATTCATGCCGTCCATCCTTCCCGATTCTCGTGTTTCATCAATCCAGCCAGCGCCCGCCGGGCGCGAAAGACGTGGGTGCGCACGGTCTCTTCCTTGACCCCGAGGACCTCGCCGGCCTCGGCGCTGGTGAAGCCCTCGAGGGCGCACAATCGAAAGCTCCGACGCTGCATCTCGGACAGGGTGTCGAGGGCCTGGTTCAGGCGATCCCGGAGCTGAGCCGCGGCCGCGTCCTCGACCGGCGTGTTCGACCGGGATTCCAGGTCGTCGGGCACCGCCACCAGCTTCAGGCGGGAGCTCTGCTCCCCGTGGTTGAGCGCCGCGTTCCGAACGATGGTGAAGAACCAGGGTCGGAACGGGCGGTCGACGTCGTACCGGTCCAGGCTCTTGAGCACCCGCCGGAACGCCTCCTGGATCACGTCCTCCGCGTCTTGCCGGTTGCCCGTGTATTCCCAGGCCACCGCCATGCCCCGCTTCAGGTATCTCCGAACGAGGCGGTCGAAGGCCCGGGCGTCGCCGGAACGCACCCGGCGGACGAGATCACCGTCCGTGGGCTCGCCAGCCGGGTCCGCCGGTCGACGGACGGCTGGACGCCGTCCTTCGGGCCAGGCCTCCGATGGGGGCATGGAGTCAGCTTCCGATCCGCCGCGCTGTCCACGCGGCGGGCGCGCCGTCCCACCCGCTCACGCGCCCACTGATCTCGTCGTCCTCGATGCGCCCTTCGAACAGCATGTCGATGGAGTGGGTCACCCCGTCGCCCGCTACGATGACGAAGGACACGTCCTCCCCGTCCACCCGGCCTCGGTCGATCATGACGCGCCGGGGTCCCCAGAGGGCGAAGCCCCGGAGCCGCTTGTCGGTCTGGGTCAGGTCCAGTCGCATTTCCACCTCGCCCCACGGCGCGCGGAAGTCCAGGTCCCAGTTTCCGTCCACCGCGGCCGCGGTTTCCTCGTGGGCCTCGTGCTCGCCGTGCCCCTGTTGGGCGGCCGCTCCGCCTGCAGTCAGGAGTGCCCCCATCATCGCCACAGCCAGACTCTGCATCCTCATCGCCCGCTCCCTCAACTTGTGTGCGTTCCGTGGGCGCGCAAACGCGGCACCCGAGCGTCCTACACACGGCGGTACCGGGGATAGGGCCATTCCGTTTACACGACGCGTCGGAGACAGGGCCGTGTACCCGGATCCGAGGGACTCGGTCGTGGGATCCTAGAGTGCCGCGGCGGCGTCCTGGAGAAGCGTCCAGGCACGGTCCACGCGCTCGGGTGTCGTGCGCAGGTTGCCCACGGACAGGCGGATCGTGAAGCGGCCGTCCAGCTCGGTGTGGGACAGGAACACGTCGCCCGTCCGGTTCACCTCGTCCATGATGCCGCGGTTGAGGGCGTCGACCGTGTCCGGATCCCGGCCGGCCGGCTCGAAACGGAAGCAAACCGTGCTGAACGGGACGGGAGCCGACACGGTCCAGCCGGGCGTCGCGGCGACTCGCTCCGCAAAGGCCCGGGCCAGCTCGCAGTGGGCCCGGAGTCGGTCTCGAATCCCCTCGCTGCCGAAATACCGGAGCACGAACCACAGCTTCAACGCACGGAACCGTCGCCCCAGCGCCAGCCCATAGTCCATCAGGTTGGTGGCCTGGCCCTGTTCACTCGTCTCCAGGTAGGCAGGCGTGAGGCTGAATGCGTCTCGAAGCCGCTCCGGACGACGGCAGAACAGGATCGAGCAGTCCACGGGCGTGAACATCCACTTGTGGGGATTCACCACGATGGACTCGGCTCGCTCCCAGCCTTCGAACAGGTTCCGGGCCTCGGGAAGCGCTGCCGCCGGACCCGCATAGGCGGCATCGACGTGGAACCACACGCCGAATCGCTCCGCCACGTCGGCCAGGGCGCCCAGGGGATCCATGCTCGAGGTCGAGGTGGTGCCGGCGGCACCGACGATGGCCACCGGACGGATCCCTCGCTCCAGATCCGATTCCAGCGCATCCACCAGGTCGTCCGGAACCATGCGAAACTCCGCATCGGCCCGGATGTGGGCCACCGCGTCCCGGCCCAGGCCCAGGGTCATGACCGACTTGTCGATGGAGGAGTGGGCGTGCTCCGAGGCGTAGACCCGCCCTCGGGGAAGTCCGAAGAGTCCCTGGTCCCGCACCTCGGGGTAGGCCTGCGCACGGGCTGCGGCCAGGGCGTAGAGCGAGCTGTGGGAGGCCGTGTCGTTGATCACCCCCGCGAAGGCCGGCGGCAGGCCCAGGAGCTCCCGGGTCCAGTCGGTCACAACCTCTTCGAGCTCCGTGGCGGCCGGCGAGCTTCGCCACACCATGGCGTTGAGGTTGAGTGCCGAGGACAACATCTCGCCCAGGATCCCGGGGCCGGAGCCGGTGATGGCGAAGTAGGCGAGGAAACCTGGATGATTCCAGTGGGTCACGCCGGGGAGCACGCTGTCGACGAAGTCCGCCATCATCGCCTCGAACGGTTCGCCCTTTTCCGGAGCTCTGTCTGGAAGCGCTGCCGCGACGTCGCCCGGCTCGGTCCGCGCCAGAACGGGCAACTCCCGCACGCCTGCGAGATAGTCGGCCATCCAGTCCACCACGTGATGGGCGTGGCGGCGGAACTCCTCGGGGGGCATGTCCCCCAACGGCAGGTTGGGTAGGGTCACGATCGAGCCCGGTTAGTGCCCGGCCGCCCCCGCCGCGACCTCGGCGTGCTCCGCCGCCAGCGTCTCGAGCTGTGCCTCGATCTCCTGCAGCATTCCGGGCGTCGGCGCGTCCGGCACGCCCGACCCCTCGATCAGGGCGAAGAACAGGGCGTCGGTGTGACCGACGCTGGCCTGGGTGACACCCTGGTCGACGATCCGATTGAGGCGGAGTGCCTCCCGGAGGCCCACGGAAGACTGTCCCCCGTCCGGTGCCTGCTGGTAGAGATGTCGAATGAGGGATTCACGAAGGCCCTGGAACTCCTCGATCACGTCCCCGGCCGCCAGTCCCCGGAGCGACGCGACGGACCCGTAGAGCTCGCTCGTCTGGAGCCACAGCGGTTCCACCTGCCCTCGGTAGGGCCCCAGACACCCGGGAATCTGTGCGATCAGGACCTCGACGAAGCGGGTCATCAGGGGGTCGAGGTCGGCGCTCCAGGGACCGGAGCGGGAGATGATGGCGGTGCGCCATTGATCGACCAGCGTCGTGGCATTGCTCTCGACCCACTGTGCCAGGTCCAAAGGGCGGATCTTCCTCCGGCGGTCCACGGAACCGACCGTGGCCGGGCGCGGCCGACTCGGATCAGGAATGGGATTTCGTTTCAAGGCGGTCAGGGCGAGGCGGACCTCTCGCGTCCGCGTTTTGGGACACTTCAAGTATAGCGGCCCTCAGCCTTCCCAGGGAACCAGGTGCATGCGCACCGTCGTGCCGTGGCCCGGACGGCTCTCCATGTCCACGGTACCCATCCACGACTCCACCAGACGCCGCACGATGGCCAGCCCGAGGCCCGTGCCCGTGGAGCGGGTCGAGAAGTGGGGCTCGAAGAGCCGGGGCAGCAGGTCGGGGTCGATCCCGGACCCGTTGTCGACAACGCGGAGCTCCACACCGGTTTCCTCCGTCGTGGCCTCGACCCGCACCAACCCTTCGTCGCCGATGGCGGCCCGGGCGTTCTCGAGCAGGTTGATCAACACCTCCTTCAACTCCGACTCACGAGCCGTCACGAGGGGCAGGTCCAGCCCCACGTCCGCCTCGAAGGTGATCACGCCCTCGCCCGCCTCGTAGAGAGCGAGTGTCTGGACCACCACATCTTCCACGGAGACGCCTTCCAGGGGGGCCTCTCCTGCCGCCCGGGGCGCACCGAAGCGGGAGAAGCTGCTGGCTATGGACGCCAATCGGTCGATCTCGGCCAGAATCGCCTCGACGTTTCGGGCGAGGATGTCGTCGTAGTCGCTCCGTCGGTCGGTCCAGGCCCGGAGGATGTGCTGGACGCTCAGCTTGATCGGGGTGAGTGGGTTCTTGACCTCGTGGGCCACCTGCTGGGCCATCTCGCCCCAGGCCAGGATGCGCTCCGTGCGGAGCTCGTCGGTCACGTCCTCGAGGCTGAGCACCGCGCCCCCCAGGGGGCCCCGGCGCGAGATCCGTCGGGCCTGGACGCGAATGCGCCGGTCGTCCAGCTGCAGGTCGGTGGCGCTCTCCCGCACGCCGTCCCGGAAGTACCGATCCACCCATGCGACCAGCGCGTCGGCGGACCCTCCGGTCTCGAGAAGGTGCTCTCCGACCGTGATCGTTCGGCCCAGCAGCGCCTCGGCACGGGGGTTCACCAACGTGATTCGGCCGGCCGCATCCAGGGCCACCACGCCCGTGGCGGCTTCGTCCACGATCGCCTGGGTTCGGCTGGTGGTGCGCACCAGCTCCCGCCGGGCCTTTCGGAGTCGTTCGACCATGCGGTTGAACGCCACGAACACCGACCCGAACTCGTCCGCCCGGTCCTCGGGGAGCCGGAGCCGAAGGTTGCCGCCGCCCACCCGTTCCGACGCGACCTGCAGCGTGAGGATCGGGCGGGCGAGGGTGCGGCCGACCAGCAGCGCCAGGCCCAGGGACACGGCGGCGCCCACCAGGGCTGCGAAGCCCAGAAGGTCCAGCACCTCACGGCGCCGAACCGCGACCTCGCCGGCCTGGAGCGAGACGGGCGCCGCCAGGATGTCGCCGTCGGGAAGGCGCCTGAACGACGTGATGTACGCCCATTCCCCCAGGGCGCCGCTGCCCAGTGTCTGGAGGGCCTCGCGTCGGCTCAGCAGTTGGTGGACCTCCAGGGGGACCCAGCCGTCGTACAGGCCGAGGCTGACCAGCTCTTCCACCGAGCCCTCCCGGAGGGCGCCGTCCCGGTACTCCAGTAGCTCGGAACGGACCCGGCGTGCCAGGAGCTCCATGCCGCCGCCGGACTCGTTGTACGACGTGGCCCCGTCGTCCGTCGCCCGCTCGGCCAGCACCTCGGCGGCCCGTTCCGTGGCCGTGGTCAAGCCTCGGAACGCCAGGGTCCCGAAGATGGCGATGGAGATCAGGAAGAAGGCGAAGAGTGCCACGGTCAGTCGGGCCCGGAACGAGGTCACCAGCACCCGCCACCCGCGGAATGGCCTTCGCAGGCCTCCGGCCATGATCCGTCCCGCCCCCCAGACCACGAGGAACACCACGAGGTTCAGGAAGACCACCAGCGTGGCCCGGGCCGACAGGATCAGGGGGCTGGCGATGCTGACGGTGAAGTGGGCGTGGTACCGCTGGCCGGGGGTGGAGAGAAGCATCTCGGCGTCCCATCCCTCGGCCGAGGGCCCCCATAGGGGCACGGAGCCCACCGTGGGCGTGTCACCCGGCAACACGGGTACGAGGGTCAATGCGTCGTCTTCGGGACCTTCCACCGGAGAGAACAACGTGCTCAACGGCGATGAGACGGCGACGTCCCGGCGGGGCGGCACCACCACCGTAACCACTGCCCCGCCCTCCAGCGGTACGGTCACGACGTAGTCGGCGGTGGGCTGAGCCAGGGGGTAGAGCACGGTGGCATTGCCGCCCCGGGCCGCGGCGAGGAAGTCGTCGGTCACCAGGGGACGGGGGCCGGACACGCCGATATTGAACTCCTCGTTCGGCATGTCCTGGGCGGACCACAGGGTGAGCCAGAGCGGGTACCCCTCCTGGGCCAGGCCACTCGCCACCCATCCCCGGTACAGGATCTCCACGGCTCCCGCTCCGTCCCGGTCCAACTCCTGCGCTTGTTCGCCGAATCGGTAGAGAAGGAACTCGAGGTAGGGCTCCGCGGGCTGGGACAACCGCACGAGGCGGGACTCGCCTTGGTCGATCCGGGCCTCGGTTCGGGCCGACCAGGAGAACAAGAGGCCGGCGGTGGCACCCAGGAGGACGGCCATGGACCATCGGGGCAACCGACGCCATTCCGGGCCCGAACCATCGAGACCCACGGCGATCAGCCAGGCGGGCACGGCCCAGGCACCCGCCGTCCAGGCCGGCAGGGCGCCTAGAGACTTGACCTGGAAGACGCCCAGGGCCACCAGCACCGGCGGCATCAAGAGGCCGGCGAACAGGGCGGCTCCAGCCCACGTGGGTCCGGCTTGGGGGCGGGCCGATCGTAGCGCGGCCAGGGCCACCAGGGTCAGGAGAAGAGCGGTCGTGGTCTCGAAGACCAGGAAGGGCCGCTCATGTCCCGCCAGGAGGCTGGTAGACGCACCGTCGGCCATAGCCCAGGCGACGAGAGGAAAGCCCAGAGCCACCGGTAGGGCCACCGCCCAGAGAGGAGAGCGACCTCGGGCGACCCGGGCCGAGGCCATCATGCCGAAGAGAAAGGCGCCGACGAGCGCCATGGCCAGGAGGCGTAGCAGGGTGACCGGGAACGGGCCCGGTAGCAGGAACTCCGCCGCCCCGGGGGCCGCGCCGCCCGCGACCAGCGCGTCGAAAGGAAGCACGGCCGCCAGTCCCACGAGGGTGACACCGGCGAACGGGAGTTGCAGGGGGCGCCCGTGCCCACCGGCTGCGAGCAGCAGCCAGGCGACCGCCACCACCCCGGCCAGCCGCCGGGACCACCGACGCAGGGCCTGGGTCCTGCGCTCGGCCTGTGAGGGACGCACCAGGGCCAGGCTGAAGAGGCTCTGCTCGTCCCAGCGGACGTCCTGCGGCGGCTCGTCGGAGGGTCGATGGGGCTGGAAGACCCGGATCCCCTCTCCGGTGGCTCGGCGGAACCGGGACACGAAGTCGTCCTCTTCGCCTTCCAGGCCGGGCGGCAACTCCGCTCGCAGCAGCGCGGCGGCCACAGCGGTCCCTCCCGTGCCCGGGACCGGGGCCGTACTGTAGAGGTAGCTGAACAGCGTGGTCTCGCCGTAGTCGAAGCGGCTGATGCCCCGGGACACCTCTTCGGGCACCTTGCCTCGATGGGTCCCGTCCCAGGTCACGAGCCTGCCCTCCGCGTCGTAGATCGCGAGCGCAGCCATGCCCGTCCGTTCTCGAATGGAGCGGACCCGACGGTCCCGGGTGGGGCCATCGAGGGTGTCGGCGGCCGCCGTGACGAGGGCCGCGGTCTCTGCGGCCGCCCACAGCAGGTCGAGCTCCGTCTCCAACCTGACGTCGACTTCGGCTCGGCGTTGGTCCCAATACGCGTCCCATCCCGCCCCATAGCGGAGGAGATCGCCCTGAGCCCCGAAACCCAGGATCACGCCCAGAACCATGACCGCGACGCCCGTCGCCTGCAGCTTGGAGCGAGCACGCGTCGACAAGGTCCAGGTCAGGGCCGCGGCCGCCGCCAGCATCAGGAGCCAGGCCAGGGGCCAGCGCACCCAGGCCGCGAGGAGAATCACCCCGAACCAGGGACTGACGGATGACACCAGATGGCGCTTCCACGCGTCCGACGAGGGGTTCGGAGTCGGGGACGGAGGTTCGGTCATACGCGCTGAACGAGCTCACGTGGCGGGAGGTCAGCCGGATCCTGGCCCGGGACCCCCGCTTGGTGGTGCCGGTCGGCGCCCTCGAACAGCATGGCCCTCACCTTCCCCTGGGGACGAACACGTTCATCGCCGAGCAGGTCGCGAGGGAGCTCAGCCAGGAGCACGGGGTGCTGAGGGCCCCCGCCTTCCCGTACGGGGTCGGACTCCCGGGCAACCGGCCGTTCGCGGGCACGACCACGCTCCGTCGCAAGACGTTCCACCGGGCTATCAACGAGCTCCTGGCTGGCTGGGAAGACGACGGCTTTCGAGAGTTCATCCTGATCACGGCCCACCGCTTCGAGCCCCATCTGGACGCCCTGCTCATGGCCCTGACCACCGACTCCCTGACCACGGTGGTCGACCTCTACGCAATCGACATCAGCGACATCGTCGACGCCTCGCCCGAAGCCGAGTACGCCGGCGAGGTGGAAACATCGCTCATGCTCCATCTGGCCCCTGAGCAGGTACGGCTGGATCAGATCTCGGACTACGTGGTCGACCCGGGGTCGCTGCGAAGATACGTCCAGGGCCGGGTCCCCACACCCCCACCCGACTCCGAGGGTGCCACGGGTCGACCTTCCACGGCCACCGCCGAAAAAGGCCGACGAATCCACCAGCGCTTCCTCGAGGGGGCTCGACGGGCCGCAGCGGCGGCCAATCAGGATTGACGGAACCCACGAACCTCCGGCGCCGGCCCGTGTATCAGCCCGCGAATCCCAGAAGGTGGGCCTTCTGAGCCTCTTCCGGACGTGGACAATGGTTCCCCGATCCATATGTGCCCTACTGTTGGTGGGGCCTATTGTGTTCCCCGGCGCCCGAATCGAGGCGCAGAACGTGACCCTGGACGAGGGCACGTTCATCGTGTCGATGGCCGACGGCGCCACCGGGACCGAGACGTTCACGATCCGCCAGGCCGGGGGCGGCCCCGACGCCCGGGTCATCGCCCAGGCGCGCATCCAATGGTCGCTTCCATCCGGCGAGCGCTCGGTCGTGCCACTGCTCGAAGCCCGGGGCGGCGGGTTGTTCGCCTACCAGGTCGAAGTCTCGGGGGACACGCGGCAGGAGATCTACCTCCGAGCCGAAGGTCGGCGGTTCGTGGCCAACGTCCGCTCCGACGCCGGCGAACAACAACGGGAGTATCGGGCTCGCCCCGGCTCGGTGCTGCTCGAACAGGGCGTGGCTCACCAGTATTTCGTGCCCGCCCGGGGTATCCTCGCCGTACTGGCGGCGGACCTGGAGCTGGGGCCGATCCCCGTGCTGACGCCCCTGGCCGGCAGTCTCGACCGCTTCGACCTGGTCCTGGGAGACGTCCGGACCGTGGAGATCGGCGGCCAGGCCTTCGAGGCCCACCACCTGGTCCTGGTCAACGGTGAAGACCGGCGGGAGGTATGGTTCGACGATGAGGGCAGGGTGTTGCGGGTGGAAGTGCCGAGCCTGGGGTACGTGGCCGAGCGACGGGCGCCCCCCAGGGGCTGAAGCGGGAACGCGTCGCCCCGGGACGGCGTGGTGGTCCGCGATCCGGCTCACGGACGGCGAGACGGGTGAAGACCCCGGCCGGGCCGCGCGTAGGAGTCGTATCGGGCTCACAGGCCCAGGACCCGGGCGCGAGCCGATGGCGGCGGAACGGAAGGCCCCGGCACCGGCGGGAACCCGTCACCCACCTCCAGCGCCGTGGCGCACCCTGGTGCGGCGGCGCTTGATGTGGACTCGAGTGAAGGAAACATTTGTGTACACGATGAAACCGGTCCCCCGGGTTTCCCCGTACGGTGATGCGGGGCGGAGAGGGTGTGACGTGTCCGGATACGAACGCGATTTCAGGAGCAAGACGGTGGCAACGGTTGGGCCCCTTCGCATGATACTCCCGAGCCTGTTGGCAATGGCCCTGGCGATCCCCGTCCTGGCCCAGGAGCCCATGGTCGCCACCTCGGCGGACTCGGCCGGGCCTGCCCCGACCGCGCCCGAGCTGCGATTGGCCGACGCCATCGAGCTGGCTCGACGTAACAACCCCGCCTACCAGGTCGCCCGGAATCAGCGAGTCAACGCGGACTGGGGCGTCAAATCGGCCTGGGGCAACCTGATCCCCCAGCTGAGCGCGAACGCCGGCGCGTCGTGGCAGAGCGCCGGGTCTCAGCAGTTCGGCAGCATCACGTCGGACCAGCTCGGGTTCGGCGGCCAACCTTCGTATTACTTCTCCAGCTATGGGCTGGCGCTGAACCTCGACGTCAACGGTAGCACGTTGATGCGGCCCTCCCAGGCCAAGGCTCAACGCGAGGCCACCGACGCGGACATCCGTACGTCGGAAGCCGAGCTCGTCCTGGGGGTCACCCAGAGCTACCTCAACGTGTTGCTCGAGAGCGAGCGACTGCGGGTCGCCCGGGAAGAGCTGGAGCGCTCGGAGTACAACCTGCGGCTGGCTCAGGGGCGACGGGAGGTGGGCTCGGCAACGATCATCGACGTGCAGCAGGCCGAAGTGGCGGTGGGCCGAGCCGAAGTCCTGATCCTCGCCACCGGGAGCGCCCGCACCACCCAGCGCTTCGAATTGCTGCGGCGGCTGGGGGTGGATCTCAACCAGGACTTCTCGCTGTCCAGCGACGACTTCCAGCTGTTCGAGCCGGCCTTCGACGGCGCGTACCTGTACAACATGGCCCTGGATCACAATCCGGGCCTCTCCGCGCTCCGGGCCAATCGCGACGCCGCGAACCAGGACGTCCAGATGGCCAAGTCGACCTACCTGCCCAGCCTGAGCTTCTTCGCCAACATGTCCGGCTTCACCCAGGAAGCCAGCAGCTCGGGCTTCCTGGTCGCCCAGGCCGAGGCCCAGGCCCAGAACCAGATGCAGCAGTGCGCGGCGCTGAACGAGCTGTTCACCCGCCTCGCCGATCCGCTGCCCACCCAGAACTGCGACGTCTTCGCGTTCTCGGAGGGCCAGAGGCAGGCCATCGAGAACCAGAACAGCGGCTGGCCGTTCAGCTTCCAGACCCAGCCGACCCGGGTCGGCTTCACGATCAGCCTGCCCGTGTTCACGGGGCTGAATCGGCAGCGGGACGTGGAAGCGGCCCGGGTGGCCCGCAGTGACCTGGACTACCGCATTCGGGAGCAGCAGCTGTTCGTCCAGGCCGAGATCGGAGCCGGCCTGACCAACCTGGTGGCCAGTTACCAGGCCGCCCTGATCGAGCAGCGGAACCAGACCCTCGCCGACGAACAGCTCCGGCTGGCACGGGAGCAGTACCAGCTCGGATTCACCAGCTTCGTCGAGCTCATCGAAGCAGAGACCGTCAAAGCGCAGGCCGACCGGGAGCTGATCGCGGCGGTCTTCAGCTATCACGACAACCTGGCGCGGCTGGAGGCCGTGGTGGGCACGTCGCTTCGGCCCTAGCGCCGCGACGCCGTCCGCCCGCCAGGGCGTTTTCGAGGATTCCGGCCGAACGCCGGGGACAACGGACCAGAACGAGGCACGCATGAGCACTGGGGGAAAAGTCGCAGTCGGCGCCGTGATCGTCGTCATCCTGGGGGCGGCGGCGGTCCTGAGCACCCAGCGGCGGGACCGGGGTGTGGAGGTTCGGATGGAACAGGTCGCCACCCGGGACCTGGTGTCCACCGTCACGGCCAGCGGCAACGTCCGCGCCCGTCGCTCCGTCGACATCAGCTCCGACGTCCAGGGACGGGTCGTGGAGCTCAACATCGATGAGGGAGACGACGTCCAGCAGGGCGCGGTCCTGCTTCGCATCGATCCCACCCAGTACAACGCCCAGGTCGCCCGGAACGAAGGGGCCCTTCGCGGGGCCCAGGCCCGGGTCATGGAGCAGGAGGCCAACGTCATCCGGGCCAAGCGGGACTACGATCGCATCGTCGCGCTGAGCCAACGGGACTCGCTGCTCGTCAGCGCCCAACAGGTCCAGGACGCGGAGACCGCCGTCCAGGTGTCCGAGGCCCAGCTCCAGTCCCTGCAGTTCGGTGTCGCTCAGTCCGAAGCCGCCCTGGAGGAGGCCCAGGAGTTCCTGGACAAGACCGTGATCCGGGCACCGATCTCGGGCCGGGTCACCCGACTGAGCATCGAGCTGGGCGAGACCGTCATCGTCGGCACCATGAACAACCCCGGGAGCCTTCTGCTCACCGTGTCCGATCTGTCGGTCGTAGAAGCCGTGATGGAGGTGGACGAGACGGACGTCCCGCTGATCGCTCTGGGAGACAGTGCCCTGGTTGAGTTGGACGCCTTCTCGGATCAGCAGTTCAACGGCGTCGTCACCGAGATCGGCAACAGTGCGATCATCCCGCCGGCCAGCGGCCAGGCCCAGGCGGTGGACTTCGAAGTCGTGATCACCCTGACAGACCCACCCATGAATGTGCGGCCCGACCTGTCCGCGACCGCCGACGTGATCATCGACACGCGGACGGGCGCGCTGGCGGTCCCGATCATCTCGGTCACCGTGCGGGACGACCAGGAGGACGAAGCAGAGGCGGACGACGAGGACGACGAGACCGAGCAGCGGCCGGAGGGCCCGGTGGCCCGGAGTCGTCAGGCCCGGATCGTGGAAGGTGTCTTCCTGGTCAGCGAAGGGACCGTGACCTTCCAGGAGGTGGAGATCGGGATCACTGGACAGGAGTACTTCGAGGTGCTGTCCGGGCTGTCCGAGGGTGACACCGTGGTCTCGGGCCCCTACCAGCGGATCCGTGAGCTGACCGACGGCGACGAGGTCCGATCCGCGGACTCGGGCGACACGTCCGACGACGCCAACACCAGCCAGTAGGGGGCCATCAGCCGATGGGAGCGTGGGAGGGGATCCGACTGGCCATGACCCAGATCCGCAGTGAGAAGCTGAAGAGCTTCTTCAGCGTCCTGGGCGTGGTGATCGGGGTCATGTTCCTGATCGTGGTGGTCAGCGTAGTGGAGGGCCTCGACCAGTACATCAAGGAAGACTTCTCCCAACAGGTCTTCGGCTTGAACACGGTCGTGCTCCGGCGTACGCCCAACGTCCAGATCAACACGAGCGACGAACAGCGCAGAGCCTGGGCCCGACGGCCCAACGTCGAATACAGCGACGCCGAGTACCTGCGAGAACACCTGCAGACGCCGGCCCGGGTTGGTGCCCTGAACGACCGGGGAGGCGAGATCCAGGGCCCGGGCGGGCGGGCCGTCGAAAACGTCATCCTCATCGCCGGCTCTCCGGAGGTCTTCGACATCCGTGATTGGCAGGTGGAGCAGGGCCGCCCCTTCACGGCGGAGGAGGCGGACGCCCGGGTGCCCGTCGTGGTGTTGGGCGTCGAAACGGTGGAGATCCTCTTCCCGGGCCTGGACCCGGTGGGACGCCGGGTTCGCATCCGGGACTTCCCGTACCGGGTGATCGGCGTGCTCGAGGAGCAGGGGTCGATCCTGGGCCAGTCCCTGGACAACATCGCCATCATGCCCATCCACTCGCCGATCCGCCGTTTCATGACCCGGGGCGACATCGTGGAGGACGTCCTGATCCAGGTGGACGACCCCGCCCTGATCGACGTGGCGTCCATGGAGGCCGAGGGTCTCATGCGGGTGGCCCGGCGCCTCCGGCCGGCTGAGGAGAACAACTTCTCGCTGGAGACCGCGGACGAATCCCTGTCGTTCTGGGACCGGATCTCCCGGATCCTGTTCGCCGCCCTGCCGGGTCTGGTGTCGATCTCCCTGGTCGTAGGCGGCATCGTGATCATGAACATCATGCTGGTCTCGGTCATGGAGCGGACCCGGGAGATCGGAGTGCGCAAGGCCATCGGGGCCCGGCGGAAGGACATCCTCATTCAGGTCATGATCGAGTCCGCGACCCTGTCGGGCTTCGGGGCGGCCCTGGGGGTGGCGGTGGGCGTGGGGCTCACGTTCCTCGTCGGCGCGGTGTCCCCCTTGCCGGCCGCGGTGGCGCCCCGGTGGATCACGGTGGGGGTGTCTCTGGGGATCATCGTGGGCGTGGTCGCCGGCGTCTACCCGGCGGCCCAGGCGTCGAAGCTCGATCCTGTGGACGCTCTGCGATATGAGTAGGACAGCGAGGGGGGACGAGGGGGTGACGGCATGGCGATGAGGGGTCTCCAACACCTGGACGAGGGCGTCAGGATCGCACTCGACGCTCTCCGGGCCCACAAGCTTCGGTCCTCGCTGACCATCCTGGGGGTGGCCATCGGGGTGAGCGTCGTTGTGACCATGGCGGCCCTGATCACGGGCATTCGCAGTGAGATCCTCGGAGCCTTCGAGGCGGCCGGGCCGGACAATTTCGGCGTGATGCCCTTCGACTTCACCCAGGCCCGGCTCACGTCCAATCGCCCGCCCTGGTGGGGGCGCCCCGAGATCACGGACGAGGAGATCCGCCGAATCACGAATCTCCCTGGGATCGCCGAGGCGGTGGTGGACTTCGATTTCCAGACCGACATCGACTACAAGGGCGACCGGGTGACCGGGGTGCAGTCCAGCGGAAACACGTCGGGTTGGCCGGCCTACCAGGCGGGCGACTTCACCGCGGGCAGGGACTTTCTGCCCTCCGAGGTCGCACAGGCCCGGCCGGTCATGGTCGTGTCGCAGGACCTGGCCGAGTCCCTCTTCGGAGGCCTCGACCCGATCGGCAAGCGGGTACGGGTGCGGGCCAGGAACACCATCGGAGGGGCGAGCGAGCAGTTCGAGATCGTCGGGGTCTACCAGATCGAGGGCAACATCTTCGCCCAGGCCGTGTCCCACTTCGCGATCTTCCCCTGGAGGAGCGCCGACAAGCGCCTCAAAGCCAGGAACCGCTTCACGTTCATCAACCTCTGGATCGTGCCGGACACCGCAGCTTCGCCCGCGGAGATCCAGGACCAGGTCATCGGTACCCTACGGGGCATGCGGGGCCTCCGCCCCTGGGAAGAGAACGACTTCGCAATCGTGAAGTCGGACCAGGTCGTCGACCTCTTCAACCGCCTGACCGGGGTCTTCTTCGTGGTCATGCTGGGGCTGTCGTCCGTCGGGCTCCTGGTGGGCGGCATCGGGGTCATCGGCATCATGATGATCTCGGTGACGGAGCGGACACGGGAGATCGGCGTGCGCAAAGCGGTGGGCGCCACCCGCCGAGAGATCTTGTGGCAATTCCTCGTCGAGGCCGCCGTGCTGACCATGTTGGGAGGTGGAGCCGGCATGGCGTTGGGCGCCGGCGTTGCCGATGCCATCGCCCGGGTGACGCCCATCCCGGCCGAAATCCCGCTGTGGTCCGTGGCGGCGGCGATCGCCATGGCCATCGTCACCGGCATGCTGTTCGGCCTCGTCCCCGCCATGCGGGCCGCCCGGATGGAACCCGTTGTCGCGCTGCGGTACGAATGACCCCTCGTCCATGACCCTCGATCCGCGAGAGACAGGCCCGTGAGCGACCCCCTCGACGTCCTGGCCATCATGGCCCATCCCGACGATGCCGAGCTGGTCTGCGGCGGCGCCCTGGCCAAGAGCGCGGAGGCGGGCCAGCGCACGGGCATCGTGGACCTCACCCGCGGTGAAGCGGGCACAAGGGGCACGCCGGAGCTCCGGGCTCAGGAGGCGGCGAACGCGGCCGCGGTCCTGGGTCTCGCGGAACGGCGCAACGCAGGTCTTCCCGACACCCGACTCGAGAGCACCCACGAAGCCCGGCGCGTGGTGGTGGAGCTGATCCGGGAGCTGCGGCCCCGCATCGTGATCACCCACTTCGTGAACGGGCGGCACCCGGACCATCGGCGGGCGGCCGAGCTGGTCTACGACGCGTGCTTCCTGGCGGGGCTCAAGGGGTTCGACGCATCGGGCGAGGCCCACAGACCCGACAAGCTGGTCCACGCCCTGGCGTTCCGGGAAGACCCCGAGAAACCCACGTTCGTCGTGGACGTCAGCGACCAGATCGGCAGGAAGCTCGAGGCGATCGCCTGCTACGGCTCCCAGTTCGCGGGGGCACTTCAGGCGGGAGAGGTCTACCCCGGGGGTCGGCCGCTGGACGAGCAGATACGGGCACATGCCGCGTCCACGGGATCCCTGATCCGTGCCCGATACGGGGAGCCCTTCTGGACCCGGGAAACCCTGTCCGTCGACACGCTGGGCGATCTGGGGGTCTCGACGTACTGAGGCCGGTCCAGGGCCCGACCACGGCCCCTACCCCTGGCAGGTCACCTCGACCAGGATGCGTCGCCAACTGGGTACGTCTTCGTCTCCCACCTTCAGCATCGTCGCGCTGGCCCCGCCCCCGCCCCGCATCCAGGGCGCGAGCCACTGGCCGATCTCGGGGGGCAGGTGTCCGATGGGATCCCCGGTGAGGAGGTGGACCCAGACGTCAGGTTCGTCCTGTCCGGGCGGATCCGGGATCAGGACGAGGGTATCGCCCGCAGCCAGAGCTGCGAGATGCCGGTCCCGTCCGGCGAACACGGTGCCGTGCACCGTGGCCCGGAATTGCCGCGGCCGGCCCTCCGGGAACGGAGGGGGTCGGGTGGTCATGGGGCAGAGCCCGCCGAGTACCAGCATCGTGCCATCGTCGGTAACTTAGGGAGCCCCGGGCCGGAGGCAACGCCTTACGGGTTCGGGCCGCATGAGGACCCCCTGAGCGAACACCATGGATTCCATCTATCTCGACCACTGCGCGACCACCCCGGTGCGGGCAGAAGTGCGTGCGGCCATGGAGCCGTACCTGAGCGAGGCCTTCGGCAACCCGTCGAGCGCACATGCCTGGGGACGCCGGGCCGCCGCCGCCCTGGCGGACGCCCGGGCCCGTCTCGCAGAGGCCCTGGGCGCACGCCCGAGCGAGATCGTCTTCGTTCGCGGCGGAACCGAGGGTGACAACCTGGCGATCCTGGGTCGCGCCCGGGTGGCCCGTGCCCGGGGCGAGCAGCCGGCCGTGGCCGTGAGCGGCATCGAGCACTCGGCCGTTCTGGAAGCGGCGGAGGTCGTCGCGGAGGGCGGCGGCGTCCGTCACGTGATCCCGGTGGACGCAAGGGGCCGACTGGACGAAGACGTCCTGGACCGGGTGCTTTCTCAGACGCCCCACGTGCTGTCGGTCATGTGGGTGAACAACGAGACCGGCACAGTGCTCCCGGTGCCCCGGGTCGCGGCCGCGGCCCGGGAAGCGGGCGTCGTGTTCCACACGGACGCGGTGCAGGCCATGGGCAAGCTGCCAGTGCGGGTGGATGAAACCCCGGTGGATCTGTTGACCGTCACCGGACACAAGATCTACGGGCCCAAGGGCTCCGGCGCCCTTTTCGTGCGTCACGGCGTGGAGATCCTCCCCGGCGTCCACGGTGGCGGGCAGGAGCGCGGGCTCAGGCCCGGAACCGAGGACGTGGCGGGCGCGGTTGGATTGGCCGAGGCCGTCTGGCTGGCCGCGGCCGAGACCGACACGGAGTCTCGTCGCATCGGCCGCTTGCGGGACCGCCTCGAGGGTGTCCTGGTGGCCCGCTTCCCGGACCTGGTGGTCCACGGCGGAGACGGCGAGCGCGCACCTCACGTGACCAACCTCGGTGTTCCGGGCGTCGACGGAACCGCCATCGTACAGGCCATGGACCTGGAAGGGCTGGCCGTGTCGTCCGGATCCGCATGTCACAGCGGGGCCGCTCGGGCCAGCCACGTGCTTGCGGCCATGTACGGCGCCGACGCCAGCACGGCGTCCGTGCGGTTCAGCCTCGGCAAGCTCTCGTCCGAAGAGCAGGTCGAGCGGGCCGCGTCCGCCGCCGGAGACGTCATCGAGCGGCTTCGTCGGATCTCGGCAGAGGTCGGCGTATGAGCGCCTCGCGCCGAAGGGTTCTCGTGGCCATGTCGGGGGGCGTCGACTCCTCGGTGGCCGCCGCCCTCCTGGTCGAGCAGGGGTTCGACGTCGTGGGCGCCACCATGAAGACGTTCTGCTACTCGGAGACGGAGGGGCCGAGCAAGACCTGCTGCGGCCTGGACGGCATCGCCGACGCCCGGCGGGTGGCGGATCATCTCGGGATCCCCCACTACGTCTACGACGTCGAGGACGAGTTCACACGAGACGTCATCGACGACTTCGTGGCGGAATACGCCCGGGGTCGCACGCCGAACCCCTGCGTGCGCTGCAACTCGAACACCAAGTTCCGCGACCTCCTCGCCCGGGGCCAGCTGCTCGGATGCGACGCGGTGGCGTCCGGCCATTACGTGCGGATCCGTCACGATCCGGCTGGCTCGGTGTTGATGCGGGGCCTCGATGCGGCCAAGGACCAGTCGTACTTCCTTTGGGGACTGCCTGCCGAGATGCTGCCCCGCCTCGAGTTTCCCCTGGGCGACCTGACCAAGCCCGAAGTCCGGGACCGGGCCCGGGAGCTGGGCCTCGTCACTGCCGAGAAGCCCGAGTCCCAGGAGATCTGCTTCGTCCCGACCGGCCATTATCGTGACTTCCTGGAACGCCGTCTGCCTGTGGCCCACGCCTCGCTCCAGCCGGGCGACATCGTGGATCGCCAGGGACGGGTACTGGGTCAGCACGGAGGGTACGCGGGGTTCACGGTCGGGCAGCGGAAAGGGCTCGGCGGCGGCTTCGACCAGGCGATGTACGTGCTGGAGATCGTGCCGGACCGCCGGCAGATTGTGGTGGGTCACCTGGACGAGCTCTACGCCCAGGGCGTGGAAGTGGGGGAGTTGAACTGGCTCCGGCCCGCACCCGAGCAGGGGCGCGCCTTGCAGGTACAGATCCGGTACCGGGCCCCGGCGGTCGATGCTCGGGTCGTCGGCACGGGAACGGACCTGCGTCTGGAGTTCGACGTGCCTCAGAAGGCCGTGACCCCGGGCCAGTCGGCCGTGGTCCTCGAGGGCGACGAGATCCTGGGTGGAGGCCGAATCGTGACGGCTCTCCATCCCTCGACGGTCTGAGGCGCGCGCGCCGCCGCTCGAGGGGGCGGACGCACGGCCCCGCCAATGGTGGCTCGACGTCCGGGTCTCGATGAACCCGATCAGTGCCGGAGGCCGGCCGCCTCGGCAAACTCCTCCATGGCCTTCTGCTCTTCTTCCGTCATCGTCTCCGGCACCTCGACCCTGACCTCGACGTACTGATCCCCGCTCCGGCCGTTCTTCTGGATGCCCTGACCCCGGATGCGGAACTTGGTACCGGACTGGGTGCCCTGTGGGATCTTCAGCACCACCTTCTTCCCTCGCACCGTCCGCACACGGATCTTCGAGCCGAGGGTGGCCTGGACGATGTTGATGGGCACGGTGACGTGGATGTCCAGCCCCTCTCGACGGAAGAATCGGTCCGTCTTGACCTTGAAGTTGATCACCAGGTCACCCGGCGCGCCGCCGTCCTTGCCTCGCTCGCCCTGGCCAGACAGGCGCACCTTGGATCCGGAATCGACACCGGCCGGCACCGAAACCTGGATCTTCCGGGTCTGGCGAACCTCGCCCTTGCCCTGGCAGGACGGACATGGTGTTTCGGGGATCTTGCCCCGGCCCATGCACGCGGGACAAGGCCGCGTCACCGCGAAGCCGCCCTGGCCGAACGTCACCGAGCCGGATCCTCCGCATTCGGCGCACTTGTGGGACTTGGTGCCGGGAGCGGCGCCCGAACCCGAACAGGTGGTGCACTCTTCGGTGATCGGCACGCTGATCGAGATCTTCCCACCCCGCACGGCGGTCTCGAAGGAGATCTCCACGACGTATTCGACGTCTTCGCCTCGGGTGGGCCCCTGACGCGTGCTCCGGGTGCTCCGGCTTCCGCCCCGGTCGAAGATCGAGCTGAAGATGTCGCCGAAGCCTCCGAAGCCGCTCAGGTCGTCGAAGCTGAAGCCGCCGCTGGTCTGACCGGCCGTGGGACCACCGGGCCGAGTAGTCGTGGGACCCCGGCCACCGCCGAAGCCGAAGGCGCCCATCTTCCGCATCTGGTCGTACTGTTTCCGCTTCTTCTCGTCGGAGAGCACCGAATAGGCCTCGCCGATCTCCTTGAACCGCTCCGCCGCTTTCGGGTTGTCCTGGTTCGCGTCGGGATGGTACTTCTTCGCCAGCTTGCGGTAGGCCTTCTTGATCTCGTCGGCGGACGCTTTCTCCCCTACGCCCAGGACTTTGTACAGGTTCTTGGTCGGAGCGGCCATAGACAGCTACGCCTCTGGAAGGCTGTTGGAGTGCGAGCGCATCGCCCGGGGCACTGCTAGTCGACCTTGCGGACGCTGACCCGTGCCGGCCGGACCAGATGACCCTTCAGCGTATACCCCTTCTGAAAGACCTGGGCCACGGTGTCGTCCTGCTCAGGCGAATCGGCAGGGACGCGCATCATGGCTTCCATGGTGTTGGGGTCGAAAGCCGCCCCTTCGGGGTCGATCTCCTCGCCCCCCACCTCTTCGAGGACCCGCATCACCTTCCGTTCGACGAGGTCGATGCCTTCCATGATGGCTTCGACCGTGGCGTTCGACAGGTCCAGGGCCGAGACCCGCTGCAGGTCGTCCACCGGGTCCAGGAGGCGACGAACCAGATCGGCCTGGGCCCGGGTCCAGGACTCTCCCATCTCCGTCTGAGCCCGCTTGCGGAAGTTGTTGAACTCGGCGGCAAGCCTGAGATGTCGGTCGTTCAGTGCCCTGAGCTCCGCCTGGACCTCGGCCCCCTCGTCGGCGATCTGCTCCTCGGCGGCCTGTTCGACCACCTGCTCAGGTGATGTCGGCGCCTCGGTTGGATCGGCTGCCTGTTCCGCTTCGGAGGTCGGGACCTCGGTCCCCGGTTCGGACGGTTCGGCTTCTGCCTGCGGGTGGCGATCGTCGTACTGAGTCATCGGTCTCTTGGGAAAGCTGAAACGCGCCGGCCCCCTATGTTGGAAGGCCCGAGCGTAAGAAAGGACAAAAATCCGTCGGTGGCTGCAATACCCGAAGGGGTCCACCGAGTTCGGCGTACCCTATCCGCTCCCGTCCGCACCCGGGACCATGCGCGCGGACAGCCACGCACAGATCGCGTCGATCACCCGCTGGCGGTTCCGTTCGTTCAGGGACTCGTGCAGGAACCCCGGGAGCTCGAGCGTGGCCGTGTGCTCCGGGGGAAGCCGATGCGCCAGTTCCCGTGTTGCCCTGGCGTCGGCCAACGGATCCGCTCCAGGTACGACAAACAGGGTCTCCGTCTTCACCTGGTCGGCGGCGCTCCTCACCTGGGACTGCCAGCGCTGAACCTCGGCGAACGCCCGGGCGCTCATGCGGGTGTGGCTCAGAGGGTCCGCCTCCAGGGCAGCGATCATCTCGGGATCCGACGTCACGTGGTGCGGCCGATTGCCGGTGTCCATGGCCAGCCTTGGCACAAGACGATCCGCCAACGCGCCCGCCCAGCGCTTCCATCCTGGGACCTGAACCGCCGTCGCCAGCCAGGGAGCGGAAACGACGGCGCCGGCGATCTCGGGCTGACGGGTCTGGATCCAGGCGAGCCCAATCAGCCCTCCCATAGAATGGGCGAGCAGGAACCTCGGGCCGGGCGCGAGCTGCCGATCCGCGTCTTCGAACGCCCGGTCGAGGTCCGTGAGCATGTCCTCGAAGCGGTCGAAGTGACCCCGAGCGCCCTTCGAATCGCCGTGGCCACGATGGTCGTACCCGTAGACGTCGAGGCCCACGGCGTTGAGCGCCAGGGCGACATGGTGGTAGCGCCCCACGTGCTCACCCAGGCCGTGGACGATGACCACGCCGCCCCGGGCCTCCGGCGTCGGCCAGAACAGGGTCCGCAGGCCCACACCCCCCGCGCCTTGGATCCGACCCGTCCGGGGGGGGCGATCCGAATCAGTCATCCGCGGCATCCGAGTCGCCGCCCGGACCATCCAGGGTCCGGAGCAGGAGCGCCAGGGCGGCCTGAGCAGCCCGGGCGCGGACGGCCTCCCGGTCTCCCGTGAACCGCTGGTGCCGGACTGCGACCCGGTCGTCGACCGCTGCGGCATACCACACCGTGCCGACGGGCTTGTCTTCCGTGCCACCGGCCGGTCCGGCCACGCCAGTCACGCCGATGCCGCACCGGGCCCCGAATCGCCGGGCAGCCCCCAGGGCCAGGGCCGCGGCCACGGAACGTGAGACCGCCCCGCGTGTCTCGATGACGCCCGGTTCCACGCCGAGCACGTCCGACTTCGCGTGGTTGGCGTAGGCCACGACGCCTCCGAGAAACCAGGCCGAGGAGCCGGGCCGGTCGGTGAGCCGCTTGGCGATCAGGCCCCCCGTGCAACTCTCTCCCGTCGCCACGGTGAGCCCCCGCTCGAGCAGCGCGTCCGCTACCGCGTCGACCAGATCGCCGCTCCCGGCATCGAATCGAAACGGGCCCAGAACCGTGGCCAGGGCCGCTTCGACCCGATCCAGCTCTTCGGCGGCCCCGTCATCCGTCGCGACTCCCCGTACGCTCAGTCGGAGCGTCACCCCTGCGATCTCCGGCAGGAACGCGACGTCGACTGCCGAGTCCAATTGGTCGAGGACGGGCGCCAACCGGTGGGCGAGCTCGGACTCGGGCATGCCCGTCGTGTGGATCTCCCGATGGACGATCGGAGACAGACGCCCGCCCAGGAACTCCCGGAGGTACGGTTCCGCCAGATCGTCGAAGACCCGCCTCAGCTCCCGCGGCACGCCAGGAAACAGCAGGATGGCCTTGCCGTCGGTCTCCAGGGCCAGACAGGGCGCCGTGCCCACCGGATTCCCGAGCACGAGAGCGCCTTCCGGCACGCTGGCTTGGGCCAGGTTGGTGGGCGGCATGCGGTCGTACCCGCGAGCCCGGAATCGCTCCTCCAACCGGGCCAACAGCGTGGGATCGACTGCCAGGGGCCGCTGGAGCAGGTCCGCCACGGCGTCGCGGGTCCGATCGTCGGGTGTGGGCCCCAGGCCCCCTGATACCAGAATCACGTCCGCCCGCTCGAGGGCCCGGGCCACGGCCTCGCGGATCTCGGCGTCCTGATCTGAGACGGTGAAGCGTGCCGCCACCGGAAGACCGATTCGGGCTAGCCGCCTGGAGAGAAAAGCGCTGTTCGTGTCGACGGTCTGGCCCAGCAACAGCTCGTCGCCGACCGCGACGATCGCGGCGGACGCCCGGCCGGAGACGGTCTCCGTCAGCGTTCCGCCCCCGCCAGGGAGCGGTAGCTCCAGAGGTAGTCGAACATGGAATAGACGGTCAGGACCAGGGCCAGGGTCAGGGAGACCGCCACCCAGGCCCCGTGGAACACGGTCCATCCACTCCAGGCCGCCGTCCCGATCCAGCCGGACGCGTCGGCGTACCGGAGCAAGGGATACCAGAGGAGCAACGACCCGACGAAGAGGTTCTGGATGAACGCCTTGTACTTTCCGGACTGACCGGCGGCAATGACGACTCCATGCTTCGCGGCCCAGCTGCGAAAGACGGTGATGCCGATCTCCCGGCCCAGGATCACCACCACAACCCACAACGGCAACACGCCCCACCACGGCACCCGATCCATCGGATCGCCGGAGTGCGAGATCATGTACAGGGGGATGAGGGTGCAGAAGATGAGCAGCTTGTCGGCGATGGGATCCAGGAGCTTGCCCAGGTCCGTGATCCAACCGTGCTTACGGGCCAGATAGCCGTCCCACAGGTCGCTGACCGCGGCGATCACGAAGAGGACGAATGCCCAGAAGCGTGCCGACGTCGATTCCGACAACGCCAGCATGAAGATCACCGGGCACACAAGGATTCGCGCCACGGTGATGATGTTCGGAAGGTTCAGTCCTCGCCGGGCCATGAGCTCCGGTTACGGGTGCAGGCCATGAAGCAATCGCTTGAAGGTAGCGCCTTCAGGGCCGCGAGAGAACGGGATCCCCCCTCGACCGGTCCGTCGAGATCCGCACAGGGTCAGCTCAGGGACTTGACCACCATCTTGCTGACGGCCTTGAGCGTGTCGAACACGCCTCGCCCCTCCAGGGCTATGGCCTCGAAATCGGGCACACCCGCGGGATTCAACTGCCGTTGAAGGGCCTCGACGGGCATGATGTTGGATAGATCCCGCTTGTTGTACTGGATGGCGAAGGGGATTTCCTCCAGGTCGTACCCGTACGACTCCAGATTCTCGTAGAGGTTGTGCATGGCTTCGACATTGGCCTCCTGGCGTTCCGCCTGGGAATCGGCCACGAAGATGATGCCGTCCACGCCCTTGAGAATCAGCTTCCGGCTGGCGTTGTAGTAGACCTGCCCGGGCACCGTGTACAGGTGAAACCGCGTCTTGAACCCACGGATCTCGCCCAGGTCGATGGGCAGGAAGTCGAAGAAGAGGGTCCGTTCCGTCTCGGTGGCCAACGAGATCATCTTGCCTTTCGTGTCCGGGTTCACCCGGGAATACACGTACTCGAGGTTGGTGGTCTTGCCACCCAGGCCCGAGCCGTAGTACACGATCTTGCAGTTGATCTCCCTGCTGGCGTAGTTGATCATCGACATGATCGGTTACGCCCCTTCCTCGAAGATTCGATCGATCTCTGTACGTGCCGCATCCACCCAATCCGCGTCCAATGGACCCCCGATGGTGGCATCCGACTCCAGCAGCCGGCGCACGGGGCCCTCAAGATTCGAGACGATTCTCCTACCCTCCTGGCTGACCTGACCCACCGGTCTCCGGCCGTCGAACAGGATCGACAAGATCACCTGCCCGGCGACGTCCGAAACGAATATCGACGTATGCTCACCCTGGTGACACAGTCCCTTGAAGTCATCTTCGCCGACCAACGACGCCAGGGCCTTGGTCGCCCCGAGGTGGCTCGCGGTGAGGCACGCGAAGGCGTTCCGGTCCACTTCCGCGGACCCTCCCGTCTCGAGGATCACGGCTCCACTGCCGTCCATCAGCATGCCCATTCGCCCACCGGTTTCCCGCAGGAAACCGTCCAGGCTGGCCCGGACCGCCCCCAGGGGATCCGATGCCAGAGTTCCGTACGCTGGCCCGTATGTCACCAGGTTCCCTCTTCCGTCCTGCTCGCCAGGGAGCGAAGCTCGCCCGCCATGCGGTCGTGGATGGCTCGCGCCCGTTCCCGCAGGAGCCGTCGTGGCTCCCACGCCATGAAGTCGCGGAGGAGGGTGATGTTGTCGACGCTCGGCTCGGCCCGGGACATGTGCCCCAGCGCCGCCAGGCGCTGAAACGCATGCGGGCTGAACAGGTCCCGCTGGTGCCGGGAGATCTGATCCCGCACCACCAGGAGCGCGATGGCTCCGGTGGCGGCCGCGGCGAGCGCGGCGAGCGCGACGGTACGGAAGGTCTTGTTCATGGTTCAGGTCGTCCGACTCGTTCGGTTCTCGTGCCGTTTCGGTCACATCTCACGTCGGCCCGCCAGCGCCTCGGCGATCGTCGTTCCATCCACGTACTCCAGATCGGACCCCACCGGGATTCCGCGGGCGAGCCGCGTGACCCGGACCCCACGGGCCCGGAGGGCGGTTTCCAGATAGACCGCAGTGGCCTCGCCCTCCACACTGGCATTCGTCGCTACGATGACTTCCGTGACCCGACCTTCTGCCCCTTCCACGCGCTGCAGGAGCGTCCCGATGTTCAATTCGTCGGGACCGATCCCGTCGAGAGGTGAGAGATGGCCGCCCAGAACGTGATACAGCCCCCGGAACTGTCCGGTCCGTTCGATGGCACCCACCTCGTACGCCTCCTCCACAACACATAGTATCGACGGATCACGCCGAGGATTAGAGCAGATTTCGCAGGTGGCGTCCTCACTGAAGTTCCCGCACTGCTGGCAGGGGCGAACGCGCTCCGCCAACTCCGTGAGGGCGCGGCTCAGCCGGTGCACGTCCTGCTTGGGTCCCTTCAGCAGGTGGTGGACCAGTCTCAGGGCCGTTTTCGGGCCGATCCCCGGAAGGCGTGCCAATTCCGCCGTCAGGGCTTCTATGGCCGCCACGGGGCCTCCCTCATCGGGCCTTCAGGCCTGGACCGCCGCCGTCCGACGCAGGAATCAGAACAGACCGGGGATCTGGATCGGGAGACCACCCGCCACCTTCCGCATCTCTTCTTCGTAGAGCGTACGCGCCTTCTTCTGGGCCTCCGCCACCGCAGCGAGGACCAGGTCCTCCAGCATTTCCACGTCCCTCGGATCGACGACGGTCGGTTCGATGGAGACCTTCTTCACCGTTCCTTTCCCGTCCGCCGTTACGGTAACCATGCCGCCGCCCGACGAGGCGGTGACTTCGCGCGTGTCCAGAGACTCCTGGATCTGGGCCATGCGGGCCTGGAGCTGCTGGCCCATCTGCATGAGCTGCTGGAGATTCTCGTTCATTGTACCCGGTCCTGGAAGTCGTTGACCTGCAATAACCTCGAACCGCTCAATCGAGCAGCTCGAGGTCCAGCTCTTCTACCGCCTTGCCCAGCAGTGGTTCCTGGTCGATGAGCTCCCTAAGCCGACTCTGGCGCACGGAGGCGGTGGTGATCCTGCCCTGGGGCCCCTCGACGGCTCCGGTTTCCACGAAGACCAACGGCGGGGCGCCCGCAATGTGCCGATGCAGGACCCCTTCGATGGCTCTGCGAACCGCCGGTTGGCTCAGTCGCTCCAGCCCCGGTCCGGGCGGAAGGCTCACTTCCACGGCGCCCTGGGGATCCGTCCGCACCACGCCCGCCTGCAAGAAGGGCCCGAGGCCGTTGGGCAGATCGGCCCGATCGGCGAGCAGTCGCCGCCACGCCTGGACCGGATCGTCGGTCAAGTCGGTGACAGGTACCGCCGGTGGCTCTGGCGCCTGGGCCAGTGCAGCGACGGGCGCTGCCAGCTCCGCCTCCGCCGTCACCGATGTGGGCCCCGAGGCCGAGGTCTGTGGGATCGCGACTGGAGCCGGAGGGTCCGCCGGGGCCGCCTCGACGCCGGCATGCGAGGCCACCGGTGCGCTCAAGTTCGGGGGCTCGGACGCCGGGCCTCCCTGGTTCGGGGGCTCGGACGCCGGGCCTCCCTGGTTCGGGGGCTCGGACGCCGGGCCTCCCTGGCTCGGCGGCGGACCCCCGGCCGTGGCCATGCCACCGACGGTCGACGGGGCGCCGGCCAGAAGCGCGTCGCCGCTCAGGGGCGCACCTCCGAGACCCCGGATCAGCTCCTCCAGCCCGACCGTCTTGTCGAGATAGGCCAGCCGAAGGAGCAGCATCTCCACCAGCATGCGCGGGTTCACGGTTCGGCGCAGGCTGCCCGACGTTTCCAGCTCGGCCGAAAGGGCGAGCATGCGCACGAGATCCACCGGGTCGAACCGGGCGGCGCGCTGAAGGAAACCGTCGCGGAGGTCCTCCCGAACGTCGGCCAGGTCCGCGTCCGGCTCCAGCCGAACCCGGAGCAGCAGGCGGATGGCACCGACCAGGCCGTGGTAGAACTCGGTCAGGTCGTAGCCATCGCTGACCAGCTCGTCGACGAAAGCGAAGATACGACCGGCCTTCCGCTCCAGGAGGATGTCCATGAGCTCGACATACCGCTCCTCCTCGACCAGGCCCAGGATCTGCCGTACGGCCTCCTGGCTGACCGGCCCTCCGGTCAGGGCGATGACCTGGTCCAGAAGGGACAGGCCGTCGCGCATGCCTCCATCCGCCTTCCGTGCGATGGTCCGTAACGCGTCCTCGGGCCCCTCAAGTCCTTCCCGGGTCAGAACCTCCTGGAGTCGCGTGACCAGGTCGTGGATCCCGATCCGGCGGAAGTCGAAGCGTTGGCATCGGGACAGGATGGGCGCGGCCGACTGCTGGATCTTCTGGGGTTCCGTGGTCGCGAAGACGAAGATGACCCGTGGAGGCGGCTCCTCCAGGATCTTCAGAAGCGCGTTCCAGGCCTCCCGGGTGAGCATGTGGGCCTCGTCCAGGATGTACACTTTGAACCGTCCGTCCTCGGAGGGCGCGTACTGGGCCCGGGCCCGAAGGTCTCTAGCGTCCTCCACGCCCCGATTCGAAGCGGCGTCGATCTCGACGACGTCCAAGGCGGTGTGCCCACCCCAGATCCGGAGACAGCTCTCGCATTCCCCGCACGGTTCGCCGTCTTCGCTGCGCTGGGGACAATTGAGGGCCATGGCCAGCACCCGGGCCAGGGTCGTCTTCCCGACCCCACGAGGACCACAGAAAAGGTAGGCGTGGCCGACCCTGCCCCCTTCGACCGCCCGCCTCAGCGTTTCGGAGACGTGACTCTGGGTCGCGACTTCCCCGAAGCGCTTCGGTCTGTGTTTTCGCGCTAGCGCCGTGTGGGACACGAGGTCGCCCGGAGGGTCGAAGAGGATTCCCGAGCTCGCACCCTCGACCCGCCTTTACACGGTTGCGAGGAGGTCGAGAGCGTCGCCGCCCGGGAAAAAAAATGCCCCAGGCAACCCGCAGCTACGATTACCACACTTAGCGCTGCTACCTGCGGGGTCCTGACGCGGTTCGTGGGCGCTCGCCCTACGGACCTGGGGCACGGCGAAAGCTACCGACGGCCCCGCCGAGCGTCAACCGATCGGGGGGACGGCCGGGGCGTGCTCCGACGCTCTGCGTGCCCTCCTCGGACCGACTGGATCACCCGAGTCGCCACGCGTCTTCCAGGTGTTCGATCCGTGGCGCCCCAACGCCACCGAAGTGCACGGCGACCGCGTCGAAGCGGAGGACCGGGTGCCCGCGGGGGTGGTGCCGTCTCCAGGACCGAGCCACCTCGGCGATTTCCCGTCGCTTCTTCCACGTGATGGACTCGAGGGGGTCTCCGAACCCGTGGGTGCTCCGGCTCTTCACTTCCACGAAGGCGACCACGTCGCCCTTCCGAGCCACCAGGTCCACCTCCTTGCGTCCGGCGCGGTAATTCCGCTCCAGCACGGTCCACCCCCGAGCCTCGAGGTGACGGGCGGCCAGCTCTTCGCCCCGCCGGCCGAGGCGGGTCGCATGGGTGGGATCGAAGCCGTGTGCCGAGGCGTCGCGGTCGCGCATGCTCGACGATCGTGCCGGAGCCCGGGCGACCCAATGGCCGACGGGGACGGTTCCGGTCTAGGGCGCCGCCGTCGCGGTGGCCAGCGTCGGGACCAGGTCCCGGTCCAGGGCCCGAGCGATCACGCGGATCTGATCCACCAGATGGCCGAACTGGTCCGGGTAGAGAGACTGGACGCCGTCGGACAGGGCCCGCGTCGGGTCCGGGTGCACCTCGACCATCAGCCCGTCCGCTCCAGCCGCCACCGCCGCCCGAGCCATGGGCGTGACCTTCGCGCGGATTCCGGTGCCGTGGCTGGGATCCGCGATCACGGGAAGGTGCGAGAGCGACTGGATCACGGGGATCGCCGTCAGGTCGAGCAGGTTGCGAGTGTGGGTGTCGAAGCTCCGGACCCCCCGCTCACACAGGATCACCTGGTCGTTGCCCTCCGAAAGCACGTACTCCGCGGCCAGCAACAGCTCGGTGATCGTCGCCGACATTCCCCGCTTCAGGAGAATCGGCCGCGCCAACCGGCCCGCCTTCCTCAGCAAGGGATAGTTCTGCATGTTCCGAGCGCCGATCTGGACGATGTCTGCATAGTCCGCGACGAGCTCGGCGGTCTCGAGGTCGATGGCCTCGGTCACGATCGCCATCCCGGTGGCTTCCCGGGCTCTAGCCAGGAGCTCCAGGCCCTCGACACCCAACCCCTGGAATGAATACGGCGAGGTCCGGGGTTTGAACGCGCCGCCTCGAAGAACGGTGGCCCCCATGTCCCGAAGGACGTGGGCCACGTCCAGGATCTGGGACTCGCTCTCCACGGCACAGGGCCCGGCCATCAGGACCACGTCCTCGCCCCCGATCCGGGTCCCGTTGGACAGGGTGATGACGGTGTCGTCCTGGCGCCACTCCCGGGAGACCTGCTTGTAGGGCTTGGTTACCGGGATGACCTCGCGGACGCCGTGCAAACCCTCGATCCGGGCTGCGTCCACGCGTCCATCGTTCCCGATCAGGCCCACGGCCGTGCGCTGACGTCCTGGGATCGGACGGGCGTCGTATCCCATGTCGCGAATCACGGAGACCACGGTCCCCACATCTTCTTCTGAGGCGTCGTGCCTCATGACGATCAGCATTCGTTCGCCCTGTTCGAGTACCCATCCCGGCTTCGACGACTCCGGGCCATACGTCTACGCCGGACGACGAAAACGGGTCCACCGGTCGGCCGGTGGGGCACGGCGGCTAGGTGGGGTCCGGTCGCGCCCCCACCTCGATCTCCAAGCCGTCGGTGCCGGCCGCCACAGCGCCGTGATACCCCGCATCCCGAACCCGTTCCGGCACTTCGGCGGGGGTCAGCGGGGCGTACACGTGGGTCGCCACCAGCAGGCCCGGCTCGGCTACCCGCCCCAGCTCGGCGAGGCCGGACGGCGTCAGGTGCGTGTCCATGACCGGAGGATCGGGGTTCGAGCACTCGGCCACCACCAGGTCCGCACCGGCCATGAAGCGGTACAGCTCCGGGTCGGGCCCCGTGTCTCCGGTATAGCCGACCGAGCCGGCTTTGCCGTGGATCCGGTAGGCCAACGAGCGTTCGGTGTGGATCGTGGGGTGGGTCTCCAGACGGAACCGGCCCCGGGGATCGTTCCACGAGTCCCTCCGGGCCAGCTCCACGATACGGACGTCGAACCCGGGCTCCAGGACGAACGCGCCGAAGACACCTGCCAGGCCCTCCATGAACGCCTGGATGCCCGGGGGGCCGAGGACGTACAGAGGGGTGTCACGACCTTCGTTCCGACCGTGGGTCATGGCCCACATGAGGGCCGGCACGTCGCCCACGTGGTCGGTGTGGAAGTGTGTGATCGCCAGGTGGGTCAACCTCGCCCAGGCGACGCCGTGACGCTGAAAGCCGTGTACGGTGCCCGAACCGCAGTCCAGCAGGACCGCATACCCCTGCCCAGACACCAGGTGGGCTGCCGACCGTCGTCCGTCGTCGGGGATCAGCGTACCCGATCCCAGGACCGTGAACCTCATGGCCAGTACACCATGCGTCGCACGCTCTCGGTCCCCCCGGCCCGCAGGCGCAACAGGTAGACCCCGGGTTCCACCTCCTGGCCTCCGTCGTTGGTCCCGTCCCAGCGCAGCTTGATGCAGACATCCGGCGCCGCCACGTCCCTGCCGTACAATCCCGGCGGTAGCACCACGTCGGAGCATCCCGGCGCCGGAATGAGATTGCGGACGAGCCGCCCCCTCAGGTCGTACACCGTCAGTCTCACCTCCGAATCCCGCTCCAGGTCGAACCAGATCTTGGTCTCTCGCTGGCCCCCGAGGGGAAACGGATTCGGGAAGTTCTGGAACAGGATCGTCGCCGGGGGACTCGACGAGCTCGTGACCACGAACGGGCCGGCGCTCGTGGCGGAATCCGCCTGCCCTCCGGGGACCCGGGCGACCACGCGCCACCGGAGAGGCTCGTTGAGGGGCAGGGGCTCGATCGGCCGAACCGCCGTCGTGTCCAGCGCCTCGAACGTGGCCACGGGCGTCTCGTCCCGGTCGCTGAACACCGTCACGTCGTATCGGAAGGGACCGGCGGGGGGCGCGAGGTCCTCGAACGGCTCCCATTCCAGCAGGGGCCTGCGTTCCTGAATGGCGGATCCAGCCGGGTCGTTCAACACCGACAGCGTGACCCAGGCCGGCACGGTCATGGTACCGGCGAGGCGAGTCGTGCGGGTAACGGCCTGGAACGTCTCGGCATCGACCCGCCAGTAGAGGCGCTGGCTGGCCGGTAGCGGGCTATTCAATCGACGTGCGAACGTCCCCACCACCCGCTCGGCGAGGAGCACGTCGGTGAAGGCCGTGTCCGCGGCCACGACGACTGTGAAGGACACGGGCAGGGCCTGGGGGAAGATCGTCGGCGCGTCCCACCGGAAGAGAGGCGTCAACGTGGTCACCTGACCCTGGGCGTCCACCTCCTCCAAGGGCAGCGCGAAGAAGTCGTCCGGAAACGAAACGGCCGAGCCGATGTCGAAGAGGCCCGCGTTACCGTTCGACGATAGTCGGCCCCGAGCCGAGGCCTGCAGGGCCTCGATCACCTGGCGAGGGGACCGGATGGGGTATGCTTCGAAGAACAGGGTCGCGGCCCCGGCCAGGAGCGCCGCGGCGGCGCCCGTGCCGTCCACCTCGAGAATCTCGGAGTCGGACGCAGCTCCCGCCGCGGGAATCGCGACACCAGGCGACAGCAGGTCGGGTTTCTCGCGGCCGTCCGCCGTGGGTCCCATCGACGAGAACACCGCCACTGTGCCCTCGGGATCCACGGCGCCGGTCGCCCCCACGCCGTCCGCGTCCGACGGCACGATCAGGGACCCGGCGTCCGGGCCCAGATCCCCCACTGGCACGACGACCAGGACACCCCGGTCGCTGGCCTGGGCCGCCGCCATGCTCGGGGCCGTGGAGATTCCGTCCAGATCTTCCGGAGGGTAGGAGAAGCCATCGTCGAACGTGCGGAACCCGCCTCCCGTCACCACGACACGTACACCCTGGCTCTCGAGCCACTCGAGGCCGTCGGTCCAGCGTGTTTCGTCCTCTCGGGGCGCACCCGTGCCCTCGAAGGTGCGGGCCAGCGCGTAGGAGGCCCCGAACGCCGGTCCCATCAGAACGCCGGGCGCGCGGCCGCCGGCCAACGACCAGACGGCCGTGCCCCGGCCGGCCGGTCCCGGATCCGCGCCCGGGTCCACATCCCCGTCGCCGTCCACGAAGTCCCGGGTGGCCACGAGATGGACATCGGCGAAGGCCTGGTGGCTGGTCAGGATGGGTCCGTCGAGGACCCCGACGCGGACCCCCTGCCCCGTCAGACCCAGTTGATGGGCGGCAGGCACGCCGATGCGTTCGAGGGTGGACGCAAGGGCTCCGTACATCGAATCGGCCGGGGCCTCCGACACAGGGACGACCCGGCCCGGCCCCCCGGCGGCAGCGGCCGCGGCCAGCGCGGGGACCACCACGAGCAGAGCGAGGGCGCTAGGCCGCCGAACCACTCGCCTGAAGCGCATCCTCGAGCCGCACGCCCACGATCGTGCTCACCCCCGGTTCCTCCATCGTCACGCCATAGATCCAGTCGGCCGCCTCGATGGTCCGTGGATTGTGCGTGATGACCACGAACTGGCTTCCGCTCTTGAACTCTTGCAGCAGTCGGATGAAGCGTCCGATGTTGGCCTCGTCCAGAGGCGCGTCGACCTCGTCGAGCACGCAGAACGGGCTCGGCTTCACCAGATAGATCCCGAAGAGGAGGCTCAGGGCCGTCAGGGCCCGCTCCCCGCCGGAGAGCAGATCGATGCGTTGGGTCCGCTTGCCCCGGGGCGAGGCGTGGATCTCGATGGTGGATTCCAACGGATCGTCTTCGTCGGAGAGCCACAGATCGGCCTCGCCCCCCTCGAACAGACGGCGGAACGTGCTGACGAAGTTCGCTCTGATCTTCGTGAACGTCTCGTTGAAAAGGCCGATCGCGGTTTCGTTGATCTGGCGAATCGCCGCCCGGAGGTCGTCCCGAGCGCCGATCAGGTCGTCGCGTTGTTCCGTGAGGAACTTGAGCCGGGTGCTCTCCTCTTCATGCTCTTCGACGGCCAGCATGTTGACCGGGCCGATGCGCTCCAGCGCCCGAATGATCTCCGTCAGCTCCTCGGCCAGATCCTCCGGATCCCCCTCGATGGGCTCGGCCTCGTCCAACAGCGTCTGCAGGGGACGGCCCCACTCGGCCTCGAGCCGTTCCTGAATCCGACCGATCTTGCCGATGAGCTCCTGACGCTCGAGCTCGAGGCGGTGGCGCCGGTCGGTAGCTTCCCGTTCCGCAGACCGCGTCGTCCGAACCGTCCGCTCTTCGTCAGCCAACGCCTCGGCTACCTCCGCCACGGCCTGGTCTCGCTCCCGGAGCTCTGCCTCGGCCTCGCTCCGGGCGTTGAACAGTGCCTCGGTGCGAACTTCGCCTTCGGTCCGGAGCGCGCTGACTTCGCTCAACTCCGTGCGGAGGGACTGCTCCTCCAGGTCCAGGGCATCCACTCGGCCCAGGGCCGCCTGCCGGGCCCGTGTCGCGTCTTCCGTCCGCTCTCGTACGCGACTCAGCTCGCCCTGGAGGCGGGTGAGCTCGACGTTGAGTCGTGACTCCTCGGCCCGGGCGGATTCCCACTCCTCCTCGACGGCCGAGAGGGCTTCCCGGGCCACCTCCCGGCGTCCCTTGAGGGACTCCTCCTCCGTGAGGAGCACCGCACGGTCCTCCCGGGCCGTCTCGGCGCGCTCGAGCGCCCGGGCCCGGGCGGCTCGTGTGCCCTCCAGCTGGCGGGCGAGCTCGTCCCGGTGCCGATCCATCCGGTCCTTCCGGTCGAACTGCGCAGCCACCTCGGCGTTCGCCTTGTGTTGGGCGTCTTCAGCCTCGTGGAGCGTCGACCGAGCCGACTCGAGACCCGCTTCGGCCTCTCGGACCCGCTGCTCCGCAGACGCCCGGGCGTCCCGGGCGGCCTCCGCTTCGGTCCGGGCCGCCTCGGCGTGGGGCCTCAGCTCCTGGAGGCGAGCCTGGCGCTCCAGCACGCCGGTCGCTCCCAGGGGATTCCCGACCCGGACGACACCCAGCCGGTCTACCGAGGCCCCAGACGGGGCGATCCGGTGTCCCGCACCGCCCTCCAGAACCCCGTCGTCATCGACCAATTCAACGCCGCCGAGCAGGGCCTCGACCCATGCCGCGCCCTTGCCCGTGGCCGAGACGCCTGACGGTAGCGGCCCCGCCGAGGCAGGCAGCGAATCCAGGGGCAGGAGAATCAGCCCTCCCCCGCCCTTCCATTCCGCCTGGAACCATCGACCCACGTCCCGAGCCGTCTTCCGATCCTCGACCACGATCCCCCGGAGCAGGGGCCCGAGGAACGCCTCCAACGCGGACGAATACGCCGCGTCCACGTCGAGGAACGACGTCAGGGCCCCGAGCACGCCGGTTCGAGATGACTCCAGCGTCGCCTTGACCACCGGCTCGACGCCTTCACGGTCCCGTTCCATGCGCTCGAGGGCGGACAGCTCGGTGGCCAGGGACGCGGCCTTGTCCGTGGTTTCCCGCTCCGCCGTTCGACTCGCCTCGAACGCCTTGCGGGAGGTCTCTACCGTGGTCTCCGCTCCCGAAACCCCGCTCTTCGCGGCCTCGACCGCACGGCCCAGGCCCTCCAGACGGTCCGTGAACAGGTCGCCCTGCGATTCGAGGTCGGACAGGGCGTCGGCGGCGACCTCAAGCTCGGCGTGGAGACGTTCCAGGCGCCGACCCAGCTCCTCGGCCTGTGCCTCGGTGGCGTCCGCGTCTCCTTCCAGCTGTGCCCCCTTCCGCGCCACGTCCCGCTCCCGGGACTCCACGGACTGAACGCCTTGCCGGGCGTTGAGAAGGCGGTCCCGGACCTCCTGACCCGTGGAGCGACTGCGTTCCAGCGCCTTCCGGGACTCGTCCGAGTCGGCGGCGAGGTCAGCCTCTCGTGCGGCCAACTCCCGCGTTTCCGTCTCGAGGGTGCGAGCCTGGTCCTGGGCGTGCTGACGCTCACCGAGAATCTGCGCAACGCGGCGCTCGGCATAGGCGGCCCGCTCGTCGGCGACGGCCAGGTCCCGCTCCCAGCGGACCAGCTGGTTTCGGACCGTGTCCAGGGAGGCCGCGGCCGTAGAACGAGCCTGCTCCACCTCCACCTTCCGGATCCTCAGGCTTTCGACCCTGGCCTCGGCCGCACGCAGCTCGGCCAGCATCCCTTCGCCGGTGCCCTGCTCGCCGCCCAGGGCGGTCTCGATCTCGGCGAATCGTCGTTGGAAGCCCTCCAGCTGGTTGCCGACCACCGCCACCTCGACCGCCAGCCTTCGCGCTCGAAGCGTCTGGTGGCGCTGGGCCTTGCCCTTCTGCCGGGCCAGCGATCGCACCTTGGTCTCGACCTCGGCGATCACGTCCTCCAGCCGCTGCAGATCCAGGTCGGCACGCTCGAGGCGACGCAGTGCGGACTTGCGCCGGTCCTTGTACTTGCCGATCCCGGCAGCCTCTTCGAACAGCGATTGACGTTCCTCGGCCCGGTCGGAGAGAATCGCGTCGATCATGCGATTCTCGATCACCGAGTAGGCGTTGGCGCCCAGGCCCGTGTCCCGGCAGAGCTCTACCACGTCCTTGAGCCGGCAGTGGGACCGGTTGATGGAGTATTCGCTGCCTCCGTCCCGGAAGACGGTTCGACCCACTTCGACCTCTTCGAAGGGCACCGGCAGGAGCCCGTCCTCGTTCGAGACGGTCATGACCACCGAGCCCCGGTTCACGGGCCTGCGGTTGACCGATCCCTGGAAGATGGCCTCTTCCATCTTGGCGCCCCGGATCGCCGTGGGACGCTGTTCACCCAGGACCCACCGGATGGCGTCGCTGATGTTCGACTTGCCACAGCCGTTGGGGCCCACGATGGCGGTGATGCCCTCGTGAAACTCGATGTCCGTCTTGTCCGCGAAGGACTTGAAGCCGGTAACCCGGAGCGCTCGAAGCTTCATCGAAGGGGGCGGCCTGTCCGTTCCGAAAGCGGGGAGCTCTCCAGACCCGCGTCGGCGAGCATGATCTTCATGTAGGTGGCTTCCGTCTCGTTGCCGTAGGCGCCCGCGTAGACGCGGTACCGAGACCCGACGCTTTCGTCCACGACCGTCACGTACGCCGGGATCCCGGCCGTTGCGGCTCGGCTCTGCTGTGCCTCCGCGTCGTCCAGGTCCTCGAACTCACCCAGCAGGTACGCCAGGCGCAACGACCGGACGATGGCCCCCTGGGCCACAGAGGCCCCCAGGTACCCCGACAAGGCGTTCCGTACGCCCTCGGCCGCGGCCGCGGTGCTCGCCGGTCCAGCGATCACGCGGAAGTACCCGATCCCGTTCACGGCCACCGGAGCGAGAACGAAGGTCAGGTCCGGGAACCGGTCCGCGAGCTCGTTCGCCTGCTGCTGCGCCGCTTCGACGCGCTCGTGGCTGTTGATGGTCAGACCGAAGCGCAGGCCGCCCTCGGGGAACGGCGCGAGGGTCTCGTCGCCCTCGGGAGGGGTCGGTGCGGCGTCGGTTTCCAAGCCCTCCGCGGGCTGGCCTTCGGCGGGCACCGCGGCCGCGGCCGATGGTGCGACCTCCGGGCCCGGTTCCTCCACGGACTCGGCGACGTCCTCGTCCTCGGGCGGTGGCTCGGCCGGCCGGGATGCGGAAACCTGGACCGGAGCAGGGTCCGACCCTACCGAAGCATCGGCGGTCGGGTCCGCCCCCCACCCCATCAACCCCCAGACGATCAGGGCAGCGGCGACGAACACGAGGATGGCCAGCAGGGCGAGGCGAGACCCCGAACGGGGGGACGTGCCGTCCATGGCTGGCTCGGCGGGGGCGGCCGTGACCGCCTCGGCCTCGACCTCGGCCTCCGGAGCCCTCGATGCGGAGGGTTCGAACAGAGGGTCCGGAGCGGACTCGGCCGACAGGGCGGCGCCGGCTTCGTCCCAGAACGGGTCGAGCTCTTCCTGTGCCATCTCATCTCCCGGATCATCCGGTGGCGTCTGGGCAGTCAGTTCCTCGGCCAGGGTCAGCTCGAGACTCGCGACGTCACCCGGGTCGGCGGTGAGCGGAGCCGGGGCATCGTCCTGGATCGCGGGGTCCGGTTCGAGTCCTGCGGAATGCTCGTAACCCAGGCCGGCCAAGGCCTCCGTGTCGGCCGGCTCGGTCGATTCCACGGGCTCGACGTCATCGGCCGGAACGGCCGGCAGGTCGAGGGGGTCCGCCGCCAGCGGGTCGGACCAGCTCCCCATCTCCTCCGCGAGGTCGGCGTCGTCCGTCCCGAACGGCTCGGCTCCCTCGCCGGACAAAGACCCGGGTTGGGGCGGAGCTGAACCCGTCTCGCCCGGCTCATCGATCCCTTCGGCGCCCGCCCGGTCGAAGCCCAGGCCGGCCAGGCCGGTCCGCTCGTCGAAGTCCCGGGTCCCGTCCGGGGTCGTCTCCGCGTCGACCGGCCCGAGCCACGCGACCGGCACCCCCTCGGGGAGCAACGTCGCCTCGGGAGGCGTCTCGGAACCGCCGAGCACGACGAGACCGTCCGCCCGCTCGATGAGTGGAAGCCCGCCCGCCTCCAGCTCACCGAGATACAGGACCACGGTTCTACCGGGTCCGGTATGGGAGGCGAGGAGTGCGCTCCAGCCCGGGTGATCCAGTACCCGGCTCCGATCACCGACGATCGTGCCCGTGGGAGCAAAGAGAAACGCCCCGTCCTCGACGGCCCTCGCTACTCTGGGGAGGGAGGCGCCGAAGAGCAGCACGTCGCTGAGACCTTCGCCAGCGGATTCGCCCAGCTGCCGCCCGAGGGCGGACCGGGCCACGTCCAGGTCGATCAGGAGAACCCGCTCACCGCCCTCCGCGGCCAGCCCCGCAACGCGCAGGACGCCACGAACTGCATAGGCGGAGTCGGTACCCGGTGCGCCGACCACGACCAGGGTCCCACCCTCGGCATCCAGTACCTGGCGTAGAGAGTCGGGCGCGCCGTCGGCGGCGAGATCGAAGGGCTGCCAGGCTGGAATGGCCGGTGTCATGCGCGCGTGGTCGAGAGTCGGGGGTAAAGGCTCGGGGGATCATCGACCTGCCCAGGCGTTGCCTGGGCCAGCCACGACGCCCGCAAGGTAATGGTCGGTCGAGTCCTCTCGCCAGCGGCTCCGGCCGTTGGGTCAGTCCTGGAACTCGACCCGGGGGGCATCACCCCACAGGTGCTCCAGCTGATAGAATTCCCGAGCCGCCGAATGGAAGACGTGCACCACGAAGTCGATGTAGTCCAGAAGCACCCAGGTGCCGCCGCTCATGCCCTCGACGTGGTCGGGCCGGTGCCCGTCCTTCTTCAGCTCTTCGCGCACGTGATCGGCGATGGCCTTCACCTGGATGTCCGACGTGCCCGACCCGATGACGAAGTAGTCGGTCGCCGACGACACGCCCCGGAGGTCGAGGGCCACGACGTCGGACGACTTCCGTTCGAGGCACAATTGCGCGGCACGACCGACGAAGTCCGGCAATTCAGGCTGTGTCTGCTCGACCGAGCGTTCCATTGGGTCCAGCCCCTCGTCAGGCCTCGGCCCGTTCGACCTGGACCTCGATCTCGGCGTCCACGTCCTGATGGAGCTTGATCGTCACGGCGAACGCACCCAGCTGCTTGATGGGCTCGTCAAGCTGGATCCGACGTCGGTCGAGGTCGAAGTCCAGGTTCTCGTCGGCCCGTTCGGCGATGTCCGCGGACGTGACCGACCCGAACAGCTTGCCCTCTTCCCCGGCCTTGGCCTTGAAGGTCAGGACCATGCCGTCGATCTGGGACGCCCGACGCCGTGCCTCGAGGTAGTCCCGCTTGGACCGCTCTTCGGCGGCATCCTTCTCTTCCTCGATGCGCTTGAGGTTGGCGGCGCTGGCCGTGTACGCGAGGCCCTGGGGAATCAGGTAGTTGCGCGCGAACCCCGGCTTCACGTCGACGATGTCGCCGGACGCTCCGAGGTGCTCGACGGTTTCCGTGAGGATGAGCTTCATCGATCTCTCCTTTTTGCCTTACTGGCTCTCCCGCGCCTCCAACGCCCGGGCGCGAAGGTCGAGCCACGTATCTCCAATGCCAATGAACAGAGCAGCGCCGATCAAGACCGGAGCCGCGAGCAACAAGCCGATCACCAGGAGGGCCACACCCGCGACGCTGAGCCCGCCATAGAGCCACAGCACCACTGCAACCCCCCGGAGGGCATACAGAGCCCCCATGAACACGAGGGCGTTGGTCCCCGCCAGGGACCAGGCCTCGCTCCACCCCACGACCACCAGCACGAGGCCGGCGATCAACACCCAGACCAGCTGGTCGTTGAACCTGAACTGGGCCAGCGGTTCAACGCCGTCGTCCCGGCCCTGGGACATGCGTACGAACAACCACCACGTGGCCCCCAGGGCCGACATGGAGACGAGCCCCACCAGGGCCGGGAAGATCGTCCCGTGGACCTCGGCCGTTCGGTACACCGCATCGGTCAACCCTTCGGGCATTCCCTCTGGGCCCACCATGGACCGTAACGCTTCGAGCCACGTCGAAGACGCCATACGCAGCCGCGACCCGACCTGCCAGGTCAGCACCGTCCAATCTCCCGGCCGCACGGCCAGGATGGTCCCCGCGACCGCCGTAGCGCCCGCCACCGCACCCAGGGCCCGCCCGGAGAAGGTCGCCGTGGGCCACCGGAGTGTCAGCGCCGCGAACCATCCCCCAAGCATCAACGCCCAACCCCGCTCCACGTACCAGAGTCCGTCCTGCGTCCCCCCTGCGAACACCAGGAACCCGGCCAGGCCGGCGACGGCAACGGCGGGAATCCTGTGGGGCGGCAGTACGAGCGCCATCATGGCGAACGGGACCGCCAGCAGCACCGCCGGCTGCACCACGGAGAACCCCATGGTGACGGCCAGCAGCGCGACCGCCCGGGGCCAGCCCCTCTTCGGGCGGCCGCCGTTCATGACGAATCAGGCCTCGTGGTCGCGCACGTACGGAACGAGCGCCAGGAAGCGGGCCCGTTTGATGGCCCGGCCGAGCTGCCGCTGGAACCGCGCAGACACCTTGGTGGTCCGCTTCGGAAGGATCTTGCCCTGCTCGGTCATGAAGCGCGACAGCGTATTCACGTCCTTGTAGTTGAGCAGCTCGATGGCGGGACCCTCGATCCTGCGCCGGCGTCCACGACCACCGCCGAACTCGGGCGGGGCTCCACTGCGGAAAACCTGCACCTCCTCGTCCGACTCGGGCCTGCCCTCACGATCGTCGCGACCGCCCTGGTCCTCCTCCTTCTCCTCGTCCTCGGTCTGAGGCCGTCCGGGCTTGTACAGGGACATCGCGGAGGTGGGCTCGCCTTCGTTGACCACGACCAGGTACCGCATCACGTCGTCGTCCAGCCCGAGCCGCCGCTCGAATTCCGGCAGGGCTTCGGGGTCGGTCCGGACCTGGGCCACGACATAGTAGCCGGTCTTTTGCTTGTCGACGGGGTAGGCCAACTGGCGGGTGCCCCAATTGGCGACGGCGGTGACCTCGGCGCCGTCGGCGCCGGTCAACAGCTCGTGGTACCCTTCGATCCGCTCGGTGACGGCCGTTTCTTCGAGCGACGCATCGAAGATGTAGACGATTTCGTAGAGACGCATAAACGACTCTCCCTCGGTCCGTTGTGAAAAGCCACGGGCCCCGCCACTTCCGGGCGGAGCGGGATAAGCCCGTTAAGATACCAGCCCTGGCACCCCACTGGAAGGTCCGGACGCTCTTCCCCGCTCCGGCTGCCCGAAGGGCGTCCCCAGGGGTTGCGCGGGCCCAGGCACCTCGGGACTATGCGCAGGCGCGCCCGACGCGCCCGAGGGGACGCCTGCCGGTGAAGAACGCGCGGCGATCCTTCGTACTCCAGGCAACGATCCCCCCATCGAAGGGAGGTCCACATGACCACGGCCTACATGATCGCCCTGATCTTGGGCGGCGGTTTCATGGCGATCTCCCTGTTCAGCGACGTGCTCGAAGGGGCGGACCTGGACGTGGACGTGGATCTCGACGGCGAGGTCGACGCCAGCCTGGGCGGATCCGGCGGCGCCGGGGCGCTGAAGATCCTGAGTCTACGGACGATCGTCTACGCCCTATTCGGCTTCGGCGCCGTGGGTTCGATGCTGACGCGACTCTGGGGACCCGAGCAGGCTGGAACGACCGTACTCTGGGCGACCGCAGGAGGACTGGCCACGGGCGTCGTGGCCTCGGCTCTCTTCGGAATGCTCAAGCGCTCGGACACGGGAGATCGACTCGGCGAGGCCACCTTCATCGGGCTGACCGGGCAGATCACGCTGCCGATGAGTGACGAGAGCCCCGGGCGGGTAACCGTGTTCCGGGGAGACCGGACCATCGCGCTGCGGGCGTTGCCCCATTCGACGGCGGAGGGCGAGCCCGATGAATGGAAGAACATCGTGGTCGTGGAGATGGAGGACGGGGTCGCACGGGTGATCCCCGTGGACGAGACACTGCACCTTCCGCCCGAAGAGTGACTGGCCCGCAGATCGGAACGACCGGGCGCCCAGGCGCCCCTCACATAGACCTTACGATCCGGAGGATATGATGGAGGAGTTCATCGCAGGAGGCGCAGCCATCGGCTTCGCAGTGCTCGCCGCTGTCCTTGTGGCGATACTGACCATCAAGTCTCTCATCATCATCGTCCCGCCCAACGAAGCGGCGGTGATCACGGGTCGCAGCCGCAAGCTGCCGGACGGTCAGCGGGTGGGATACCGGTCGGTGATCGGAGGACGGACCCTACGGATTCCGATCATCGAAGCCGTTGATTTCGTGACGCTGGAGACGATTCCCATCGAGGTGGGGGTCAGCAACGCGTTCTCCAAGGGCAACATCCCGCTGACCGTCGAGGCCATCGCCAACGTGAAGATCGCGTCGGAACCGGAGACGGTGTTCAACAACGCCGTCGAAAGGCTCCTCGGGAAGTCGGAGCAGGAGGTCAAGCTGCTGGCGAAGGACACCCTGATGGGTAACCTCAGGGGCGTGCTCGCCACGCTGACCCCGGAGGAGGTCAACGAGGACCGCCTCGGGTTCGCCAAGGCGCTGGCCGAGGACGCGGGAGAGGATCTGGCCGCCCTGGGCTTCCACCTTGACGTGCTCAAGATCCAGAACGTGAGTGACGAGCGCGGCTACCTCGAAGCGATCGGACGTCGGCGGGCCGCACACGCGGTGCGGGACGCCGAGATCGCCGAGGCCGACGCGGAAGCCGAGACCCGGGAACGCCAAGCCGTGGCTCGGCAGCGAGCCGAGGTCAAGGAGGCGGAGGCGAACATCCAGATCGCGGAAGCCAACAACCAGCTTCGCGTCCGTGAGGCGGAGCTGGACCAGGAGGCCCAGATCGCGGAACGAACCGCGCTGGTGAAGGCCGAGCAGGCCGAGGTCGAAGCCCAGAGACTGCTCGAGCAGCGCAGGGTAGAGAAAGAACAGGAGCGCCTTCGGGCAGACGTGATCGAGCCGGCGAACGCCAGCCGAGATGCGGCCTTCGCCGCAGCGGAGGCCCAGGCGGCCCCCATTCTCGAGCGGGGGAAAGCCCAGGTCGAGGTCCTGCGCCGCCTCTACGACGAGGTGCACAAGGGCGGTGAACAGGGGTTCGCGGTGTTCATGGCCGAGAAGTTGCCGGAGCTGCTCCGGATCTCGGTCGGCGCCGTGAAGGACGTCGACATCGACCGGTTGGTCGTGCTGGACGGTGGAGGCGGGACCGGAACGACCAACGCGGTGAACCAGAAGGTTCTTGGCGCATACGGCACCATGGAAGGCCTGGCTTCGGCCCTGGGGATCGACATCCAGGCGGTGCTGACCGGGGCTGCGGCCCGGGCCGCCCAGCTGCCTCCGGGCAACACCGGCGGAGGTGGCGGCACGAGCGGAGGGGGCCAGGGAAGCGGCGGCGGAGCAGAGTCCGCCTGACCGGCCCTGGCCGGAAACCGCAGAGCCCCCCGCGGAAGCGATCCGCGGGGGGCTCTCTGCGTCCGGGGCCCGTCGTCGCGGGCTGGCGGGGCCGAGCCTTAGAGGGCCCCTTGCACCGCCAGGATCAGATCCGGATACCGAGACAGGGCCCAGCGGGCCTCGTCCACGTCGAGCCGTTCCCGGTTGGTGTGGGCGAAGCGCTCTTCACCCGGGGCGAACCCGATCGTCGGAACCCCGTGCACGCCGCAGCTCCAGCCACCATCCGTCGCGAACGTCCAGGGGCGCGTCGTCGCGTCCCCTTCCCCGCTCCGCCGACCGACCGCTCGGGCCGCCTGCCGCACAACGGGGTGGTCCTGGTCCATCAGGAACCCCGGCGTAAACATCGGCTTCAGCCGCTCGACTCCGGTATGTGTACGCTGACGCTCCTGGGCCATGCGGACCTCGATTCCGTAGCCTTCCGGCATGACGGGAATCCGGTTCGCGATGGCGGACTCCACCGCCGAGATCAACCCTTCGTTGGTCGTGCCGGGCAGGACGCGCCAGTCGATGACCACGGTCACCTGGTCGGGGATCACGTTCCTGCTCGTGGGTTGGGCCAGCACGTCGGTCGCCACCAGGCTCGCCTGCCCGAGCTCCGGGTCGGAAGGCTGGCTCTGGGCCAGATCGTCCACAGCGGACAGGACCCCTCCGAGCAGGTCCAGGGCGTTCTTGGCCCGCCCCGGGGCGCTGGCATGTCCCGCCTGGCCCCGGAGAATCACGAGGACCTCGCCCCTGCCCCGGTGACCCGTGCAGATATCGCCGTGGGTCGACTCGCCGATGATGACGGCGTCGGGCTTGACGTCGCCCTTTTCCATCAGGTGCTCCATGCCCCATCCGCCCCGCTCCTCGAGCACCGTGTGGGCAACGATCACGTCCCCCTCGGTCCGGTCCTTGAGCATCGCCGCGGCATAGGTCTGGAGGGCCAGCGGACCCTTGATGTCCATCGCGCCGCGGCCGTGCAGGCAACCGTCGGTCACGAGAGCCGCGTACGGGGGGTGCTCCCACTCGGTTACGTCCCCCACCGCCACCACGTCCGTGTGGCTGTTGAGCATGACCGACGGGGCCGACCCGCTGCCGGGGATCACCCCGTACACGTTGCCCACCTCGTCCACGGTCACGCCGCTGAAACCGAGGGCCCCCATCTCCTCCGCCACCCGACGCACGACCGCCTCCTCCTCGCCCGAAGGCGAGGGGAGGCGGATCAGGTCCTGGGCGAAGGCCAGCGCACTCTCGAACGTCGCGTCCTTCGTCACAATCGGATTCCTTTCCGTCGGACCGGTGCGCCCGCTATCCGAAGATCCGGGTAGCCAGGTCGACGATCCAGGAGGTCGCCGTGGTGTCGATGCCGTGGATGCGAACGAAGAACGGCGCCAGCACCAGCGAAACCACGCTCATCAGCTTGATGAGGATGTTGAGCGACGGGCCCGAGGTGTCCTTGAACGGGTCCCCGACCGTGTCGCCGACGACCGCGGCCTTGTGGGGCTCCGAGCCCTTTCCGCCGTGGGCGCCGCCTTCGATGTACTTCTTGGCATTGTCCCAGGCGCCGCCGGCGTTGGCCATGAACAGGGCCATCAAGACACCGGTGACGGTGGCGCCCGCCAGCAGGCCGCCCAGGGCCTCCACGCCCAGGAACGACCCGACCAGTACGGGAGACAGCACGGCAACTACCCCGGGCAGGATCATCTCACGCAGCGCGGCCCGGGTGGAGATGTCGACGCAGCGGGCCGAATCCGGTTTGGCCGTGCCCTCCATGATGCCCGGGATCTCCCGGAACTGACGCCGCACTTCTTCCACCATGCCCGCGGCGGCCCGGCCGACGGCGGTCATTGTGAGCGCTGCCACGAAGAACGGCAGTGTACCGCCGAGGAACAGCCCGATGACCACCATGGGATCCACGATGCTGATGCCGTTGGCGTCGAGACCCACGTTTGAGGCGTAGGCGCTGAACAGCGCCAATGCGGTAAGAGCCGCGGAGCCGATGGCGAAGCCCTTCCCGATGGCCGCCGTGGTGTTGCCGATGGCGTCCAGACTATCGGTGATGGCCCGGGTCTCGGGCCCCAGGCCCGCCATTTCGCTGATGCCGCCGGCGTTGTCCGCGACCGGACCGTAGGCGTCGACCGACATGGTCACGCCGACGGTGGCCAGCATACCGACCGCTGCGATTCCGATGCCGTAGAGGCCGGCGAACGAGAAGGCCACGAAGATCGCGAGGCAGATCAGGATCACGGGCACCACCACCGACTCCATGCCGACGGCCAGGCCGGTGATGATGTTCGTGGCTGAACCCGTCTGGCTCGCCTCGGCGATCCGTTTCACCGGACCCGCCGCCGTGTAGTACTCGGTGGCGAGGCCGATGAGGATCCCGGCCAGGGTACCCGACAGCAGCGCCCAGAAGGGGCCGGTGGACGCATAGGTGCCGCCGGACGCGTCCATCATCCGGAAGCCCATGGAGTCGATGACGAAGTACATGGCGACCAGGAAGACGGCCGCGGCGATGAACGTCACGTTCCGCAGCGCGCCTGCCGGGTCGGTCCGCTCGAGCACCTTCATCATGCCGATGCCCAGGAGGGAGGCCAGGAGGCCGATCATCACGGTGATCATCGGCAGGGCCACCGCTTCCAGACGGTTGGAGGCCAGGCCGGCGGCCGTGGCGCCGATGGCGATGGTCGCGACGATCGAGCCCACGTACGACTCGAAGATGTCGGCGCCCATGCCCGCGACGTCACCGACATTGTCGCCGACGTTGTCCGCGATGGTGGCCGGGTTCCGGGGGTCGTCTTCCGGAATGCCCGCTTCGACCTTGCCCACCAGGTCCGCGCCGACATCGGCGGCCTTGGTGAAGATCCCGCCACCCACGCGGGCGAACAGGGCGATCGTGCTGGCACCCATCGCGAAGCCCGAGACGATCTCGGCGAACAGCGGCAGATCGTTGGTGCCTGGGATGGCGTCCGCGGCGTAGACCCAGTAGAGGGCCCCCAGGCCGATCAGCCCCAGAGAGGCCACGGCCAATCCCATGACGCCGCCGCCGAAGAAGGCGATGCGCAGGGCCTTGCCCTGCCCTTCCTGGTTCGCGGCAGCGGATGTCCGGACATTGGCCCGGGTGGCCGCCTTCATGCCCAGGAAGCCGGCGGCGACCGAGCTCAGCGCACCAATGACGTATGCCACCGAAGTCCTGGGACCGATCGCCAGGGCCAGCAGGACGGCCACGATCACCACGAACACCGCCAGAACCGTGTATTCGCGGCGGAGGAAGGCCATCGCTCCGTCGTGGATCTGGTCGGCCAGATCGGCCATCGTGTCTGTGCCCACGGGCTGACGCTTCACGTAGCTGTACAAGTAGCCGGCCACGCCCAGGCCCAGCAGGCCCAGCACCCAGGCCCATTCGGTCAGCGCAACATAGTCGGTCATCAACGACCCTTTGCTTGAGGTGTTTCTCTGCCGCGACGAGTCAGCGGTTGAACCCGTTCATCGCCGCTTCGATACCATCTGTAGCCCAGACCTCCACGGCCCGGCTCAGCTCCGGGAGGAGCGACACCACCACGTCCTCGTCCCGCGGTCCCATCGGTGCCAGCACCCAGGTCACCAGGTCCAGCCCTTCCGGAACCTCGCCCACGCCCACCCGCAGTCGGGCGTAGTCGTCCGAATCCAGCGCGTCCGAAACGGACCCGAGTCCGTTGTGTCCACCGGGGCTGCCCCGGCGTCGGAAGCGCACCCGCCCGACCCCCCGTGTGGCGTCGTCCACCACCACCAACAGGTCGCGAGCGGCCTCAAAGTCATCGGGAAGGACCGGATGCGCCAGAGCCTGTCCGCTTCGGTTCATGAAGGTGGTGGGGCGGACGAGCCGCACCGCCTGTTCACCGACCCGTCCATCCGCGAAGAGGCACGAGCGCCCCCTGCGGAACGCGCCGTACCTCCACTCGTACGCGATCTGGTCCAGCACCCACCACCCGACGTTGTGCCGGGTGGCGTCGTATTCGAGCCCGGGATTACCCAGGCCGACCACCACCTTCATGCGAGCACGAGACGGTGGGCGTCCGGAAGAGACCTAGGCCTCTTCCGACTCCCCGGACTCGTCGGACGCTTCGGGCGCAGCCTCGCCCTCGGCCTCGACGCCTTCCTCGAGCTCGACTTCCTCTTCCTCCACAACCTCCTCGGCTCGCGGAGCGGAGACGTTGGCCAGCGTGCGGTCGGGGTCGAGCAGGATCTCGACGTCCTCGTCCACGGGGAGGTCGTACACGTGCAGCGAGTCCCCGATGTTCATGCCGGTCACGTCCACCGTGATCGCTTCGGGGATCTTGGAGGGCATGCACTTGACCGGAATGTCGTGCGCCACCTGTTCCAGGGTCCCGCCTTCGGCCCGAACGCCTTCCGGGGTGCCTTCGAGGTTGAGCGGCACGTCGACCTCCACTGCCACGCCCTTCTGGATGCGAAGGAAGTCGATGTGGACCAACTCGGGCTTGAAGGGGTGGACCTGCACCTCGCGGACGAGGGTCTGGGTCGCGCCCTTCTGGCCGTCGATGTCCAGGTCGACGATCGTGCTGGCTACGGAGATCGACTGGAACAGCAGCTCCGCATCGTGGGCTTCCACGGTCAGATGCACCGCATCCATGTCCTTGCCGTAGAGGACTGCCGGTACCTTCCCGGAGGCCCGCAGCTTGCGCGCGACACCCTTCCCGGTGCCTTCGCGGGGGCTGGCGTTCAGCGTGGTGTTCGAGGTCATAACGCTATCCTGCTTCTGGTGAGTTCGTCTCGAGGGTTCAGGAGCCCTGTCCGGCCTTCCGCGGCCGGATCTCGAAGAGCTCACTCACCGACTCGTTCGAGTGAGTATTCACGATGGCATCCGCCAGAAGGCCGGCCACCGAGAGGATGCGGAGCTTGTCGAAGCGCCGCTCCTCGGGAACGTGGAACGTGTTGGTGACGACCAGCTCCTCCAGGGGTGCCGCCGAGAACTTTTCGGCGGCCGATCCGGAGAGGATCGCGTGGGTGCCGCAGGCGTAGACCTTGGTCGCGCCCCGCTCCTTCAGGGCGTGCACCGCATTGGCCATGGTGCCGCCGGTGTCGACCATGTCGTCGGTGATCAGGCAAGGCTTCCCATCCACCTCGCCGACGACGTTCAACACCTCGGCCACGTTGGCCTTCGGGCGCCGCTTGTCGATCACACCCAGCGTGGCGCCGAGCCGCTTCGCGTAGCCCCGAGCCATCTTGGCCGACCCTACGTCGGGGGCGACCACGACCAGGTCCTTCAGCTCGAGGCTCTTGAAGTAGTCGATCAGCACCGGTCGGCCGTACAGGTGGTCCACCGGAATGTCGAAGAAGCTGGCGATCTGGTGCTGGTGGAAGTCGATCCCCAGCACCCGGTCCGCGCCGGCCGCCTCGATGAGGTTCGCCACGAGCTTCGCGCCCACCGAGACACGGGGCTGGTCCTTGCGGTCCTGACGCCCGTACCCGAAGTACGGGATGACCGCCGTGACCCGGGCCGCCGACGCCCGCTTGGCGGCGTCGATCAGGAGCAGCAGCTCCATGATGTTCTCGGCGGGCGCGGGCGTGGGCTGGACGATGAACACGTCTCGGCCCCGGGCGTTCTTGTCGATCCGGACGAAGATCTCGCCGTCCGAGAAGTCTTCCACGGTGAGGCCGAACGGGTCCTTCCCGATCAACGCACCGATCTCCTCTGCGAGCGCGCGGTTGGCGCGGCCGGAGAGGAGCATCATGGGGCCCCGTTGGTAGGTGTAGTCCATGTCGCTGAAGGGTTGCTCGGAAAAGGCCTGTGACAGCCCGCTAAGTTAGAGAGGGCCTCACACTTCGTCAACGCGTGGCGCCTGCGTCACCCGGGGTTTCAGCACGGTTCAGAGCGTCAAGGCTCGTCGACCACCCGGACTTCCGTTCGTGTGACCATGGTGGACCGACCGGGAAGGGTCGCCTCGAGCGTGATTCGGTAGCGGCCCTCGTCCAGCTCCGGAAGACCCAGGTCGCTCGAACGGAAATGGGCTCGGCGAGAGCCCCAGGTCTCTTCCGACCAGGACAGTGTCAGCTCCGGCCCTCCGCCGAGAAGCCCGAACAGTGACCCGGCCCGACTGACGAAGCTCCGATCCCGCCGCTCCAGGATGATCCGATACTCCACGGTCTGGACTTCGTCACCGATGCCCGAAACCTCCCAAGCCAACCCAAGTGGCTGCCCGGGCCGAACCGTGTGGCCCGGCCACGCCCGGTCCACGGCCTCGTCGAGCGTGGTGGGTACCGCCCCCGTTGCGTCTAGCAGGAGAGCGTCGGAAAGGACCGGGACGTCCGGGGGGAACGTATCCGCCCGGAGGCCGTGTCGCCTCCGGCTGGCCAGCTCGAGCTCCCGGCTCCACGCCTCCACGGAGACCGTGTACGATCCGGCGGGAGCAGCCAGAGCCAGGGCTCCTCTGGGGCTGGCGCGGACGACCCGGGAATGAAGGGCGTCGCCATCGTCGGGTACCAGGAACAGCCCCGCTTCCACGGGCGTGTCCGAAGGAAGGGGCTCGGTCCAGGCCCCGGGACGGTCTTCTTGGTGTCGGTCTTCCGGAGGAGGCACCATGCGGTACGCCGCCACGACCACGACCGAATCCCCACGCCAGAACCGGGCGACCTGAACGTCGGCCACGGACATCTCCGGAGCGTACAGGGGCGCGTAGCTGCTACGCGGTCGATCCGTGTCCAGATCCCAGCCGGATACGTCCGGGTCGGACGGCAAGGCCACCGCGTCGGGCAGCGGAACGTAGGTCAAGGCATCCGGATGGTGATGACCCACGATTCCAGTGCTGCGGGACTCGCCAGGCCCGGGCCGGGTCCGTTCCCACCCGACTTCCCAGCCGTACCGGACCAGGAGCTCCTCCAGGTCCTGCCCCCACGGCATGCCGTACGTGGTCCGCGTGTCGGCCCGGAGCCGGGCTACCGTGTACCGGCTGTAGTGCTCGGTGAGCCGGTCGTTGCCGTCCTGGAGAAGCAGGGGGTCGGAAAGGAGCCAGGCCCGAGCCACCAGGGCGTCCGCTTGCTCGGGCACCTCGGGGTTGCGCAGCACGTCGCCATGATCCTGGAGCAGCACCGACGGATCTCTCCAACGGCCGGCCTCGCCGGGGTCCATGGCCTCCAGCGCCCGTTCGAAGGCCACTTCGGCCTCGACGTACCGGCGGGCTCCGTGCAGCGAAAGTCCGAGCAGGGCATCACACCACCCGGGGTCCGAGAGACTACACCCCCGAGCGAGCCGCTCGGCCTCTTCCCACCGCTCGGCCTCGGACAGATACCGGACGCGCTGTCCGAGAATCCAGGGGTCTCCGGGGATCATCATGGCGGCCAGGAACAGCTCTCCCAGGAGGTCCTCCCGGGCCTGGGTGATGGCGGCCGGCTCCGGCTCCATCTGCCAGTCGCCTTCGTCGTACCGCATGCACATGCGCCCGACCCGCTCGTCGCAGTACGAGCCCCAGCTGCCCCACGTGGATGGAAGGGTGCGGCGCCGAAAGCGTTCGAACCGCGACTGGGCCTCGCGGGCGCGAGAAACCACGTCGGACGAGTCCGGGACCTCCCGGACCGCGACCGAGGGAACGCCGGCCTGACCGGCGAGTCCCGGAGTCGAAAACACCAGGAGGCTGATTGCGACGAGGGTGGGGGTTGGAATTCCCAGGTGCGCGCCCTCCTTTCTACCGTATTGCCCCCCCAGGGCTCGAACCTGGACTAGCGATTCCAAAGACCGCTGTGCTGCCATTACACCAGGGGGCAGTCCTACCGGGTTTCAAAGGTAGCGCCCCGGATCGATCCGCTCCACCGGTACCGTGGGACGGGCGACGGGCCCCCCCAACGTTCCACTTCAGCGTGCGGGCCAGGTCGCACCCTCTGCCACGCCGGGCATCTCGGTGAGCGTCCGGGTCCGGATCCAATTCACCTCCGTGAATCGCGCAGCCAGATCGTCGCCCGCCCTGTCCCGTGCGTCGGGGTCGTCGTAGAGGGCGAAGAGAGAGGAGCCGCTCCCACTGAGCAGCACGACGGAGGCACCGGTTCCGGCCATCGCCGCGTGGAGCTCGCCGAGCTGGGGTTTCAGGCTGAAGACCGGGCCGTGGAAGTCGTTCCATGCCAGATCGGAGATTTGGCCCCAGGTTGCGGCCAGCTCCGGATCGAGAGCACCGACCGGGCGGGCCGGCTCGGTGTCGGCCCTGCGACGGGCGAGCTCCCGAAACGCCTCGGGCGTGGACACGCTGAACGCCGGAATCGCGAGCAGCACCGGGGCCGACGGAAGGGGCGGCAGGGGAAGCAGTCGGTCCCCCCTGCCCCACCCCAGGGCCAGGGGCGACGGCGATAGGAAGAATGGCACGTCCGCCCCGAGGTCGGCCGCAAGGCCGTTCAGCGCCTCGGTGGACAGCTCGCCTTCGAACAGGGCGTCGAGGGCACGGAGCACCGCAGCTCCGTCCGACGACCCTCCCCCCAGGCCTCCGCCGCTGGGCATGCGCTTGGCCAGACGGATCTCCACGCCCTGGCGAATGCCGGACCGGGCCAGGTAGGTGGCCGCGGCGCGGTACGCCAGGTTTTGCTCCGGTGGACAGGGCTCGGGCCCGTCCAGCTCGAGCCGGACGCCGCCCGCCGTCGGACGAACCCAGACGTCGTCCCACAGATCCAGGGCCTGGAAGACGGTTTCGAGCTGATGGTACCCGTCCTCCTCCCTGGCCATGACCCGCAGGGACAGATTGACCTTCGCGGGAGCCCGCGTCCGAATCGCTCTCATGTGCTCGAGCCGCTCCGGGAACCCTCGTGCATCTCTCGAGCCCGGGGGTGGGCTTCCTCGACGGCCTCCTCGACCGACTCCTCCGAACCGCCCACGTCCTTCATGGAGAAGCCCAGGCGCCCTGCGTAGTACAACCCCATGAACGTGATGGGGAAGAAACCGCCGAGGTGGAATCCCACCGCGTAGGACAGGGCCTGGGCCACGGGCACGCCGTAGACGTCGGACAGCCCGACGCGGGCGGCCAGGTGCCAGGTGCCGAAGAACCCGGGTGCACTGGGAATGGCAACGAACAGGCCCACGATGCCCATGACGAACATGCCCGCCACGAAGCTCTGCTGGATGCCGAAAGCCAGGAACGCCACCCAGAACCCGAAGGAGTTGACCATCCAAAGGAACACAGTCCAGAGGAGAGCCTGCGTGAGCAACCGGGGGCTCTGCAGCACGCCGAGCCCGCCAAGGAAGGCCTCGAGGGCGTCGACGATCAAGCGTCCGAGATTCCCGGGGAGCCGAGCCGCCACCACCTCCACGGCCCGTACCACAGGCCGGGGCCAGATCAGCAGCACGATCAGACCCGCGATCAGCACGCCGACCCCGATGGCGCCTGCCTTCAACGCCAGACCCAGGCTTCCACCGGCGCTGGCCACGTCCAGGGGGAAGCTCGGGGACAACACGATCAGGAAGACCATCGACAGGACGACGATGGCGTCCAGGAACCGTTCCACCACCAACGTTCCGAATGCGCCGGACGCGGTGGCCTTGGTGACCCGGCTCAGGGCATAGGCCCGGGCGAACTCACCCACGCGGGCAGGCAACAGGTTGTTGGCCATGAACCCGATGCAGACCGAGGCGAACCGGGGTCGAAACGGGATGCCGGGTTGGACGGGCTCGAGCAGCACCTTCCATCGCAGGGCACGGATCGGATACGTGAGGGTCACGATCACCACCGCTGCCCCCAGGAGCCACGGATCCGCGCCGCCGATGTCCCGTGCGATCGCCCCCAGGTCTTCGCCCCGGAACACCCACCAGAGGAGGAACCCGCTCACCCCGAGGCCAAGCACGGCCTTCCAGTCGAGCTTCACCGGCGCTCCCCGCGGCTGAATGGTCTGGAGTCGGTCACGGGCTAGTAGCCGATGGGCGGCTGCCACCGCCCCGGATCTCGAACCATGAGGGGTGCCCGCCGAACCAGGTCGGCCATCTCACGAACGGCTCGTTCCATCCCGACCAGAACCGCCCTGGAGACGATGCTGTGGCCAATGTTGAGCTCCTCCACCACGTCCAGGGCAGCGACTGGGGTCACGTTCTCGTAGGTGAGGCCGTGCCCCGCGTGAACCGCCAGACCCCGCTCCCGGGCGTCCAGCGCCGCCTCGGCGAGGCGTGCCAACTGTCGTCCCCGCTCGTCGCCGGTACCGTTGGCGTACTCCCCCGTGTGGAGCTCCACGGCATGAGCACCCAGATCGGCGGACGCGTGGATCGCCCCGGGATCCGGATCGATGAAGAGCGACGTCCGCACGCCGGCCTCGGTCAGGCGCGCGACCGCGGTGCCGAGGGACGACCGCTGCCCGGCGTCGGACAGGTCCAGACCGCCCTCCGTCGTCACTTCCTCCCTCTGTTCCGGCACCAGGGTGGCCTGGGGTGGAGCCATGGCACACGCCATGTCCACCATCTCGGGCGTCGCCGCGAGCTCCAGGTTGATGCCGGTCCGGACCACGTCCATCAGGACGCGCACGTCCCGATCCTGGATGTGCCGCCGGTCGCCACGGAGATGCACGGTGATGCCGTGGGCGCCGCCCAACTCCGCGAGCACGGCGGCCCGGACCGGATCCGGCTCGTCGGTCCGGCGGGCCTGCCGAATGGTGGCCACGTGGTCCACGTTGATGTACAGCCTCATCGCTCTCCCTCGAACAGTTCTGCCAGCTCCCGGACCGTCCCGGCATCGAGTCCGACGGCGTCGGACTCCAGGGCCGCGGCCCCGAGGGCTGCATAAAGGGCCCGCTCCCGGGGCGCCAGGCTCCGCATGTGGAGCCGAATCGTCTCCACGTCGCCCCGGGCGATGGGCCCCGTCGCGGGTCGCCCCTCGGGACCGGTCAGGCCCTCGAGCGCCCCGAGCACGAGCTGGCGGAGTGCGGGGCCCGCCTCGTCCCAGGGCACGCCCGCCTGGACCAGCAGATCTCGCACCGCGTCGATCAGGAGCGCCACGTAGCTCGATCCGAGCACCGCCGCCGCGTCGTACAGCGGCCGTTGGGTCGCCGGCACTGCCAGTCCATGGGACCCCAGAGCACTGAGGATCCGCTGTGCCGTGGCCCGGGCCCGGGGCTCGCCCGATATGGAGAAGAACGCCCCTGGGAGCAAGTCCGCCCCGGTGACCGGATTGGACACGATCTGAAGGGGATTCATGTACCCCACCGAGTACCCACGCTCGTGGAGGGGCGCCAGCGCGTCGGTGCTCATGGAGCCCGAGACGTGGAACGCGGCACAGCCGGGCGGGGCTTCGCTTCGGGCGGCGAGCTCCTGGGCCACGTCGTGCACGGTGTCGTCCGGCACCGAGAGGAAGACGGCTTCCGTGCCCGGAGGCGGCGCCCCGATCCCGTACGTGTAGGACGCAGTCCCCTGGGTGAACAGGGGGTGGGCGGGGGGGGCGGGCCGACGACCCGCGTACGTCAGCGCGGCGATCGCGTCGGCCTGGGTCAACGCGTATCCGAGGGAAAGCCCTATCCGACCCGGACCCACGAATAGCAGCCGCAGGCCGTCAGGCGACATCGTGGACCCGAATCCCGTTGCGTTGTCGGAGGCGACCCAGGAGAGGGTCCGGGACACGCACCGTCAGGCGCACCGTGCCACCGTCGTCTTTTCGCTCCAGGACCTCGCCCTCCCGGTACAGGGCCGCGACGGCCTCGCCGTCGGAGACGGGGATGTCGATCGACACGTGATTGAGCCTGGCCCGCATCCGGGCCAGGAGGGTCGCTCGCAGCTCCTCGGTCGTCTCGGGATGGAGAGCGGAGACGAAGACGGCCGGATGCGGATGAAACGCCTGCAAGCGCTGCCGGATCGCGTTCTCCTCCGCGTGGGTCAGCCGGTCCACCTTGTTGAAGACGACGATACGTGGGTGATCGGCCAGTTCCAGACCTTCCAGCACGTCCTCGACGACCTCGCGCTGCTCCTCCCGGTCCGGGTGGGACGCGTCCACGACGTGGAGGAGGATGTCCGCCTCTCGGGCCTCTTCCAGGGTCGACCGGAACGAGGCGATGAGGTGGTGGGGCAGCTTCCGGATGAACCCGACCGTGTCGGTGACCAGGGCTTCGAAACCCGATCCCAGGTCCACGGTGCGGGTGGCCGAGTCCAGCGTCGCGAAAAGGCGGTCTTCGACGAACAGGTCGGCCCCGGACAGGGCCCGGAGCAGGGATGACTTGCCCGCGTTGGTGTACCCCACCAGGGCGGCCCGGTACCGGCCTTCCCTGCTCTTGCGTTGAATCGCCCTGGACTGCTCCATGACCCGGAGCTTTCGCTTCAGGTCGGCGATACGCAGACCGATGAGGCGCCGGTCCGTTTCGAGCTGGGTTTCGCCCGGACCCCGCAGGCCGATTCCGCCCCGGATGCGGGACAGGTGACTCCACATGCGCTTCAGTCTGGGCAGCAGGTATTCGAGCTGGGCGAGCTCCACCTGCATCTTGGCTTCCCGGCTCCGGGCCCGGGTGGCGAAGATGTCGAGGATGAGCTCGGCCCGGTCCATCACGCGCACGCCGACGCCCTTCTCGAGGTTCATGCCCTGAACGGGAGAAAGCTCTTCGTCGAAGATGACGAGATCGG
>CAJIAX010000067.1_pt1 | contig 83951 bp, 72 predicted proteins | sample 9199251 | NCBI WGS metagenome assembly CAJIAX01 (sample SAMEA7708287, study PRJEB35096) | sediment metagenome | biome: marine neritic benthic zone biome [ENVO:01000025]; feature: sediment [ENVO:00002007]; material: shallow marine sediment [ENVO:03000034] sea grass bed [ENVO_01000059] ... | reverse complement strand
CTTCTGTCGTACAGCACGTCGCCCCGGTCCAGGGACACCGCCAGCACGCTCCACTCGGCCCGGTTCCAGCGCGCTCCGTCGAGCACGCCGTCGACGGCCCGGCGCAGCGCGTCCACTTCAGGACCGGCGGCGAGGGGGCGGGACGTGGCCACCGGCGCGACCGGATCGGCCACGCGGGACCCTTCGGGGGCGGGCGCCGCGGTTCCGGCGGCGGCCAGAGGTGCCGACGCCGACAGCGGGTTCGCGACGTCGTCGCTGCCTCCGGCCGTGGAGGCCAGGGCAAGCAGCACAAGGCCGCCGGCCAGGAGTCCCCAGCGCCGGGTACGGCGCCGAGCCCGGGGCATCTCCGCTCGGGTCATGGGGCCTCACCGTTGGTGGGCCAGCCCGCGCCGAGGCCCTCCAGCGGATCCTGTCCCGGGCGAGGCAGGATCACCCCCGGGTTGAGGACTCCGTCCGGGTCCAGGCGGTGCTTCACCGTTCGAAAGGCATCCACGGCCTCTGCGCTCCAGATGCGGTCGAGATATGGGGCCCTCAAGCGTCCGTCTCCATGCTCCCCGGCCAGCGTCCCCCCCAGGGAGGCCACCATGTCCACCGTGCCCTCCAGCACGTGTCGCACGCGGGCGCGCCAGTCCGGCTCGGTATGGGGCACCAGGGGATTGACGTGGGCGTTGCCGTCTCCGGCATGACCGAAGACCACTCCGTCGAACCCCACTTCCTGTAGTAGAGTTTCGACCCCTCGGACGTAATCGGGTAGTCGGTTCGGAGGGACCACCGAGTCTTCGATGAACTGGGTGGAGCGCAGATTCGTTCCGGCCACCCGGGCGATTGCCGGGCTCGCTCCCTTGCGGAGCGACCACAGTCGTTCCCGCTCCACGGCTTCGGTGGCAGACGTGAACTGCCCGCCGAGCGCCACCCCGAGCTCGGCCAACGCCTCGAGGCCGTGCCGGACGTGGTCCGGGTCCCCGTCGAGCTCGACGAGCACCACGGCGGCCGCGTCCGTCGGCACCACCCCCCGTACGTCGGATCCCAACAGTTCCACGTACCGCCGTCCGAAGAACTCACAGGCAGCCGCGTTCAGCTGGTGCGCCGTGTCGGCGACCAGGACCACGTCGTCCAGTCTGGGCACGGCCAGGACCACGAGCGCCCGGGACGCCGGCAGGGGTGCCAGCCGAAGACGCGCTCCGGTGATGATGCCTAGCGTGCCTTCGCTTCCAGGCACGAGAGAAAGCGCGTCGCCGGTCTCCAGGAAACGGTCGACCCCGTACCCGGAGGAGTTCTTCCGGACCTCGGGCCAAGCCTCGAGCAGGCCCTCCGCCCCGCCGAGCAGCGCGTCGTACAGCTCACCGAACACCGAAGCTCCGCGGTCTCCGGATCCGAGTTGGAGCGTGATCGGCGTTCCGTCCGCGAGCACCAGGGACACGCTCTCGAGCCAGTCCCGAACGGCGCCGTAGGCGAACGACCGGGCCCCCGCGGCGTTGTTGGCCACGGCGCCCCCGACCGTGCACCACTCGGCACTGGACGGCAGCGGGGGAAAGAAGAGCCCTTGGGCGGCAGCCGCAGCCTCGATCCGGCCCAGCGACACCCCGGCCTCGGCAACCACCGTCCTGGCCTCCGGGTCGACGGGCTCGAGGGTGGTGTGGAATCGCGCCATATCCACGCAGACGCCGCGACCGACGTTGCCTCCCGGCATTCCCGTGCCGGCGCCGCGTCCGATCAGTGGGATGCCCTCGTATCGCGCCCACCCTACGAGCTCGGAGACGTCGTCGACGTGAAGGGGAGCGGCGACCGCCCGGGGGCGAAGAGAGACCGGGCCGGAAGCCGAGGAGAACGCCTGCAACCGTCCACCGTCCGTCTCGAACGACCCCTGGAATCCTGCCGGTCGCTCACGGGACGGGGCGGAGAGCATCACCACGATTCTCGGGAAGCCGCCGGGGACCGAGCCTCCACCGGGCTCAAGCCTGGGCGATGTCCGTGGGAGGTGCGGCGGTGCCGCAGTCCGAACAGTACCCCAGCAATTCGAGGCGAAAGCCGGTGACGCTGAATCCACCGACGCTTTCGCGCAACTCGTCCAGGTCCCGATCCGGGAGCGACCCGGGCACGTCGAACACCTGGTCACAGCTCAGGCACCGAGCGTGGTTGTGGGGGTCCGTTCGGCCGTCGTACCGTGCCGAACCGTCACCATAGGTCAGCTTCACCGCGAGCCCGCAGCCTACCAGGGTTTCGAGGCTCTTGTAGACCGTGGCGAGGGAGATCCCCGGTACCGCGCCCCGGACCGCGAGAAACACTTCGTCGGCCGTGGGGTGACTCACCGTGGCTGCCAGGAACCGGTAGACGGCCGCGCGCTGCTCGGTGAACCGCTGTCCACTGGCTTCGAGGGCGCGTCGCAGGATCCGATCGCTGGAGTCGTGCTGCTCGGGCATGATTTCTCTGGTTTGCGGGATCGCCAACTGCACAGAAATGGCGAAATGACACAGAAAAAACGTAATCAGGGCCTCGCTGGAGTGTCAACAATGATTCTTGATAGGGACCGAGGCCCGGTGGCCGTCTCGCGGGGGGGCGAGAAGGTCACGGACCCGGGAGGCCCCATGGACCCTGGAAAAGCTGGCGACAGCGCGTTTCCGAGGCGGGCCCCGGATGGATGACTCCTCGAGCTCGGGCGGGTCGGCCTCTGGGGCGATCCTCACCCTGGAACCCCTGCTCGAAGCCGTGCGAACCACCATCGAGGATAGGGGCTGGGTCCTCTCCGGTCTGCAGAAGACGACCAGCTACGAGTACGGCGGACGGTGGGACGGAGACTCCACGCGGAGCGCGTACGCGTTCTACCACCGAGTCGGCAACGAAGACCGCGCGGAATCGGTCCCCGACCTGGACGACCGGGACCCGGGCACCCCGGACCCGGCGCTGGACGTGTTCCTCGACGAGACCAGCCGGGGACTGACGGGTACGCTGGCCCTTGTCCTGTCCGGACCCGAGCTCGGACGACTCGGGGAGGTCGAAGCGGCGTTGAGCCGCCTGTCCTCGATCGCCGCGGCGTGCATTCCTCCGGACCTGGTGATGCCCGTTTCACTTCGGGCCCGACTGCCAGACGCCCGGCGCTCCGCCGGGTCCGCCGACGTGGAGATCCGCTTCAAGGTCCGAATCGGCGGGGCCGCGATCCAGGCGGGATCTCGTGTCGTCGAGGCCGTAGTCCGGTCCGGGCTCACCGCCTTCGATCGGATCGCCGGACACCCGGACCTGGCCCCTCTCTTGAGCCCGCTGTAAACGCTTCGGTCGTTCTTGCCGCCAGCGGACACGGTCCCTTACTGTCCCGGTCGCAACCCATGTTCCGCTTCAACCCGCAGGGGAAGCATGAGCCGCGACGACGGTGCTCTCGACATTTTGCTCCACGAAGAAAGACGCTTTCCTCCGTCACGGGATTTCAGCGAAGACGCCGTCGTCAGGGACGCGGCCGTCTACGACGAGGGTGAGGCCGATCCGGAGGCGTACTGGGCTGACTGGGCCGAGGAGCTGGACTGGTTCGAGCCCTGGCACACCGTCCTGGAGTGGAATCCGCCGCATGCGAAGTGGTTCCTCGGCGGCAAGCTCAACGTCGCCCACAACTGCCTCGACCGTCATCTGAGCGGTGCCCGGCGAAACAAGGCCGCTCTGATCTGGGAGGGGGAGCCCGGGGACGTCCGAACCTACACCTACTGGGACCTCCACCGGGAGGTGAGCAAGTTCGCGAATGTGCTCAAGTCCCTGGGGGTGAAGCGTGGGGATCGGGTGGCGATCTACCTGCCGATGATCCCCGAGGCCGCGATCGCCATGCTGGCCTGCGCCCGGATCGGCGCGCCCCACTCCGTCGTATTCGGAGGCTTCAGCCCGGAGTCGCTGGCCGATCGAATCCGGGATGCCTCGGCAACCTGTCTGATCACGGCGGATGGTGGCTACCGGCGGGGGTCGATGCTTCCGCTGAAGGCGAATGCCGACGCCGCGCTGGAGCAGTGCGACAGCATCGAGAACGTTGTGGTCGTGGCCCGGGGCGGCACCAACCTGGTGGACCTCCCCCATCCTCCCATGGCGGAGGGCCGGGATCACTGGTACCACGAGCTCATGGAGACCGCGGGGGCCGACTGCCCGGCCGAGCACATGGATTCCGAAGACCTGCTCTACATCCTGTACACCTCCGGTACCACCGGGAAGCCCAAGGGCGTCGTTCACACCACGGGGGGCTATCTGACCCAGGTGCACGCCACCACCCGCGCCGTCTTCGATCTGCAGGAAGACGACGTCTACTGGTGCACGGCCGACGTGGGATGGGTGACCGGCCACAGCTACATCGTGTACGGACCCCTGGCGGCCGGAGCTACGGTCCTGATGTACGAGGGTGCGCCGGACTGGCCCCACCGTGGGCGTTTCTGGGAGATCTGCGAGAAGTACGGCGTGACCATCTTCTACACGGCGCCGACCGCGATCCGGGCCTTCATGCGTTGGGGAGACGATTGGCCCGGCAAGTTCGACCTCTCCCAGCTCCGCCTCCTGGGATCGGTTGGAGAGCCCATCAATCCCGAGGCCTGGATGTGGTATCACGAGATCATCGGTGGCGGTCGCTGTCCGATCGTGGACACGTGGTGGCAGACCGAGACCGGCGCCATCATGATCACGCCTCTGCCCGGGCTGACCGTGACCAAGCCCGGCACGGCCACGAGGGCATTCCCGGGCATCCAGGCCACGATCAAAGACGAGGCCGGCGACGAGGTCCAGGCCGGGTATCTGGCCATCACGCGTCCTTGGCCGTCCATGCTGCGGACGATCTACGGCGACGACCAGCGGTACCAGGACACCTACTGGTCCAAGTGGCCGGACATCTACTTCCCGGGGGATGGCGCCCACACGGACGACGACGGGTACTTCTGGATCATGGGCCGTGTAGACGACGTCCTGAACGTGGCCGGCCACCGCATCGGGACGATGGAGGTGGAAAGCGCCCTGGTGGATCACCCGGCGGTGGCCGAATCGGCCGTCGTCGGGCGCGCGGACGAGATCAAGGGACAGGCGATCGCGGCCTTCGTGACGGTGAAGGAGGGTGTCGCCACGTCACCCGAGCTCCTGACCGAGCTCAAGGCCCACGTGGCCCAGAAGATCGGTGCGATCGCCCGACCCGCCGACCTGATCTTCTCCGCCGAGCTGCCCAAGACCCGTTCGGGCAAGATCATGCGGCGGCTGCTCCGGGACATCGCCGAGGGACGAGCCGTGGGCGATACGACCACGCTGGCCGACCCGGCGGTGGTCGCTGCCTTGCAGGCCCAATACGAAGAGACGGAGGGGTAGGGCACCGGGGGCGCTACGGTGCGGACGTCGGTCCGGGACGAATCCCTTCGGGTCACCCCTACGTAGGGAATGACCGGCGCGGGACCCGCCCGGACCTCGTCCGGCAAAGGCCCCGCGGTTACGTTTCGGATTATCGCACGGCCTGTCCGTACCCGCCGGCCCGCCGGCACCCGCGACCTGGAGTCGAGGCGCGGAAACAGGCCAACCCGTACGCGAGTCGACCATGCACGACGTTCTTCGCACACGCCTGCTCCGGAAGATCGAATCCCTCCCGGAGGACCAGGTCTATCAGGTCCTGGACTATATCGAGTTCCTCGAGGGCAAATACACGGCCGAGGAGATCCAGGCCGAAGCTTCGGGCCTGCAGAAATTCGCCGAGAAGCTGGAGGATCGACTTCGTCGGCGCACCGTGAGCCCCGCCAACATCCGTGAGGCGTTTCAGCTCATCGCTGCGGCGGATCGGGCCCTCTCGTCGGTCTCCAAGGCCGGCAAGCAGATCATGAGCGATCTCGGCGTCATCGAGGGCGAAGAGGGCCAGCAGTCGGACCGGCGGCTCCCTTCCGAAGAGGCCGAAGAAGGCGGTTCCGGCGCCGGTTGACCGGACCCTGCCATTCCGGTAAAATGGCCCATGGAACGACGGAATACGCCCGCCACCCACGCACCAGCCGCGTCGGGTGGCGGGCGTCTTTCATAGACTGCACGAGGGGTTCATGAGCGATACTTCCGGCCGGCGGAGCCACATCATCGGCGAAGCCCTGACCTTCGACGATGTCCTGTTGGTGCCGGGCCACTCTACGGTCCACCCGAAGGACACCAGCGTGCAATCGTGGCTGACGCCCACGATCTCGCTCCAGATTCCCCTGCTGACCGCGGCCATGGACACCGTCACCGAATCCCGCATGGCGATCGCAATGGCCCGGGAAGGTGGCATGGGCATCATCCACAAGAACATGCCGCCCGAGGCCCAGGCCGAAGAGGTGGACCGGGTCAAGCGGTCCGAGAGCGGCATGATCATGGATCCCATCACCCTCGGGCCGGGCCGCACCCTCCGTGACGCCCACGTGCTCATGGCCCGGTTCTCCATCAGCGGCGTGCCGATCGTGGAGGAAGACGGACGGCTGGTCGGCGTCGTGACCAACCGGGACCTGCAATTCGAGACCGAGCTGGATCAGTCCATCCAATCGGTGATGACGTCCAAGAGCCTGGTCACGGCGCCCGAGGGAACGACCCTGGATCAGGCCGAGCGCATCCTCCACGAGCACCGCATCGAGAAGCTGCCTGTGGTAGACGAATACGGTGCGTTGAAGGGCCTGATCACCGTCAAGGACATCTTCAAGCGTCGGCAGCACCCGAACGCCTGCAAGGACGAGCACGGGCGACTGCGGGTCGGTGCCGCCATCGGCGCGGGACCCCAGGACCTGGACCGGGCCCGGATTCTCCTCGACGCCGGGGCCGACGCCCTGATCGTGGACACGTCCCACGGTCACTCCCAGGGCGTGCTGGACGCAGTCGCCCGGACACGGGAGACGTTTCCCGACGTGCAGCTGATCGCCGGGAACGTCGGGACCACGGAGGGCGCGGGGGCCCTGGCCGAGCGGGGGGTGAACGCGGTCAAGGTCGGCGTGGGACCCGGCTCGATCTGTACGACCCGGGTCGTGACCGGCGTGGGCCTACCCCAGTTGACCGCCATCATGGACGCCGTGGATGGGATTACCCAGGACGTCTGTGTCATCGCCGACGGGGGCATCCGCTACTCGGGCGACATCGTGAAGGCCCTGGCGGCCGGTGCCCACTCCGTCATGATGGGCTCCATGTTCGCCGGGACCGAAGAATCTCCAGGCGAGTCCTTCCTGCTCGAAGGGCGGCGGTTCAAGACCGTGCGGGGCATGGGTTCCCTCTCGGCCATGGCCGACGGTTCCGCCGATCGATACTTCCAGGACCCGACGGAAGAGAAGCAGAAGCTCGTGCCCGAGGGTGTCGAGGCACGGGTCCCCTACAAGGGGCCCATGGCCGATCAGGTCTTCCAACTCGTCGGCGGCCTCCGGAGCGGCATGGGCCTGGTGGGCGCCGGGACGCTCGAAGAGCTCCAGGACCGGTGTCGGTTCATACGGGTCACGCCCGGCGGCCTTCGGGAGTCCCATCCCCATGACGTCACCATCACCCGCGAGGCGCCGAATTATCACCTGTGACGGATCAGGACTCCTGGCACGAAGCGTCGGAGTCCGAAGCGGGGATCGGCTCCACCCCGTACGGGGCCCGGAGCGGCCCGGTCGACCGGGGAAGGCGTGCGCCGAGGCTCACGTTCGACCCGTGACCTGCCGACCCCTTGAAGGTATGCCCTATCCAGCCGTCACGGCTGGCTCTCCTTCGAGAGCCGTCGATCGCCCAGGGTCGGCCTCGACCCTCCGCTTCCGGCACGCCCCCTCCGGTCGGACGTCCCGTAGCTACAGGTACGCCCGGAGCTTCATGCTGGGGGTGGGTCTTCCGATCCTCGCCGCAGCCTGTTCGAGCGTCGGAGGATCCCCTCCGGCTTCTCCGGCTCCTCCGGTCGAGGCGGATTCGGCCGAACCCCGGTCCACGCAAACACCGCCCGCCTCGTCGCTGCAGGCCGAAGCTTCGCCGGCGCCCGCTCGATCCGAAGCCTCAAGCCCGGCCGAGGCCTTCGAGCGGAGGCGTAACACCGAATCCCCGACCGTGAGGACCCGGGACCCGGTGGTGGGTGGCTCCTGGTCGGAGAGGGCCGAATTCCTGGACCGCCAGGCCTGGTACGAGGACCTGTGGCGTGGCCGGGGGGCAGGGTCGTTCGAGGCCTACCTCACGCGGATGGGCGCCTACGAGGACATGGTCGTACAGAAGCTGGATGAGCGGGGCTTGCCCCACACGCTCCGGTTCCTCCCGATCATCGAAAGCGGGTACAACCCGAGGGCGGTGAGCCGGGCGGGGGCGGTCGGGCTGTGGCAGCTCATGTCGGCGACGGCCCGGGGGGCTGGCCTGACCGTCAACGCAGTCGTAGACGAACGCAGGGATCCGTGGCGATCCACGGAGATCGCCCTCGACTTCCTGGCCGAGCTTTACGATCGGTATCAGAGCTGGCCGCTGGCCCTGTCGGCGTACAACGGAGGTCCGAGCCGGGTGGCGCGGCTGGCCCGGCGGTACGCTCCGGACCAGGAGTACAGCGACAGCGTCTACTACGTGATCCGACCCCACCTGCCCAGAGAGACCCGGGACTTCATCCCCAAGCTGATGGCGGCCACGGCCCTTGCCTCGGACCCCGGGGCGAACGGCTTCGGTGACGTCACGCCCGCGCCTCCGCTTTCCTTCGAGCTGGTGACGGTGCCCGACGCGACGTCGATGGACGTCCTGGCCGGGGCGGCCGGAGTCGAACAGGAGGACCTGGAGCGCCTCAATCCCCAGCTCAGGCGCGGGTTCACTCCGGCGGGTCGCGAGACGCTGGTCCGGGTCCCCCCGGGCGCGGCCGGAGAGTTCGCCGTCAACTACGCCGAGATTCCGCCGGACGAGCGGGTCACGTTCCTGGAACACCGGGTCGCCTCCGGCGACACCTACTGGGACATCGCCCGGGCGTACGGGGTGGAGGTGGATCTGCTACAGGCGGCCAACCCCGGAGTCCGGCCGTCTCGTCTGCAAATCGGTCAGTGGCTCATCGTGCCACGGGGACCGATGCAGGGAGGCATGCCCACGACCCGAGTCTCGACCACGGCGCCCCCTGCGGACGGCGTCTACGTGGTGCAGCGGGGAGATACGCTCTGGGACATCGCTCGCAAGTACGGGGTGCCCCTGGACGACCTGCGCAGGATCAACGCCCTCTCCGACAACGCCACCATTCGTCCCGGCGATCGCCTGAAGCTGGGGCAGTAGCAACCCGACCCGGCGATCAGCCGCCGTGGGGCGCGGCTCGGGTCCAGTCTCCGCTCTTGCCGCCGGACTTCGACACCAGCCGAACGTCCCGGACGATCATGCCCTTGTCCACGGCCTTGACCATGTCGTAGACCGTCAGCAGGGCGACGGAGGCGGAGACCAGCGCCTCCATCTCGACCCCCGTCTTGCCGGTGTAGGAGGCCGTGGCTCGGACCCGCACCCCGGGAAGGCCCGGATCCAGCTCCAGGTCGACGGACATCGAGGCTCCCGGGAGGGCGTGGCACAGGGGAATCAGGTCCGGGGTGCGTTTGCCGCCCATGATCCCCGCCAGCCGGGCGACCGTGAGGGCATCGCCCTTGGGTCCGGTCCCGTCGCGGATCGCGGCGAATGCCTGGGCCGACATGACCAGAGCGCCCTCCGCCGTGGCGGTCCGGGCAGTCGGCTGCTTGGCGCCCACGTCTACCATCCTCGGGGTGCCGTCGGGGTCCAGGTGGGTCAGTCCGGAAGAATCGCTCACAGTCAGGCGCTCCGCGTTGGACAGGGGGCTGGGCCAGGGGCGTTCAATGTGCGCCGGGAATCGGGGACAGAACGCCCTGGAGGTCCCGGAGCAGACCGGCCATGATGAGCTGAGGGTTGACGTTGCCCGCGGCCAGGATGCGGGCATGGTCCAGGGCTTCCATCGCCTGGGCGGCCTGGGCGGGCTGGATGCCGCTCCGCTCGACCGACCGTAGCAGGTGATCCCGGGCGTCCACGTTGACGATGGCCTCCGGCGCCTCGGACGCGGCGGCGCCCAGATCCCGGATCCACCCCTCCAGGGCCGTGAAGACCCGGCCCAGCCCTCGAGCACCCGACACGGGGAATCCCAGGGCGGGTTTGAAGGCGGCGCCCGGGGACGGATTCAGCGCTGCCTGAAGGAGTCGATAGGCGTCCCGCCGGACGCCCTCGAGGGGCCCCGGCGACCCGCCGTCCGGCAGGTACCCGAGGGCGACGCCGATGGCGCCGTGGGACAGGCGCGCGGCCCGCTCCACCGATTCGGGCGAGGCATCCGAGTGCCGCGCCAGGAAGTCCTGCACCTCCGCGGCGGACAAGCCGGGCACATGGAACGGCAGGGTTCGGGACCGGATGGTGGGCAGCAGGCGCCCAGGCTCTCCCGACGTCAGAACGAAGAACGTGTCCGCAGGGGGCTCTTCGAGCAGCTTGAGCAGGGCGTTCGCCGCTTCGGGGCTGGATTCCTGGGGCACCAGCTCCTCGGCTCGTCCGATCACGAAGACCTGCCGTGGCCCCATGGACGGCCGCTGGAGGGCTTTCCGCCTCAGGTTCCTCACCGCTGCCAGGTAGATGCCCTGGGGTTCGGAGCCCGCGATCGGGTTCAGGGGCTGGCCCCGGAGCTCCTCCAACGCCCGCGCCCGAGCCGTCTCGAGGGCGTCTCCGAGCTTGTCGCCGGAGGCGCCTTTCGGCCGGGTCAGGGGAAAGTGCCAGTGGAGATCCGGATGCTCGAGGCGAAGCGCCATGCGACAGGAACGACAGGCGTCGCACGGACCGTCGGGCCCGGGAGACTCGCACAGAATGAGCTGACCGACCCACAGGGCCAGCCGTTGCTTGCCGACTCCCGGTCGCCCGTGGAGCAGCAGGGCGCTCGGGAGCCCGTTCCTGGACGCAGCCGCACCCAGGGCGTTTCGAATGCCTTCGTGTCCCTGAACGGGGTGGAGGCTCACGGCCCGGACTCGCGGGGGCGCAGCCAGATCAGGGGGTCCTGGGCCTGGGGCGCCTTCCCGTCCACGGGAGCCCGGATCTGGAACTCGATGTGAGCCCCTTCAGGCGTCTGGCGGCCCCCCACGGTGCCGACCACCTGACCGGCGGCCACGTCCCGCCCGGCGACGACGCCCACGTCCTCCAGGTACAGGTAGAGGGTGTAGTAGCCTTCTCCATGACTCACCACCACGGTGGGGCCGTACCCCTCGAAGGGGCCGGCCAGGACCACACGGCCGGCCTTCACCGCCTGCACCGGCGTGCCCGGTGGGGCGCCGATGCCGACTCCGTTCCACCGCAGCACGATGCCGTTGGGTCGTTCCTCGCGTCCGAAGCGATACACGACCGGCCCCTCCACCGGCCAATCCAGGGATCCTGCATCGCTGCCCGAGAAGGTGCCGTCTCCGCCGATGAGGACCGGACTGGCCTCGTCGCTGGCCCGGCTGCGCTCCAGGTCGTCCAGGAGTCCCGAAAGGTGTGACTGGTCCGCTTCCAGTTGGGAAAGGCGGTCCGCCGCCTGTTCTTCCTGGGCCCTGTAGTCGGTCAACGTGCGCTGGTGGTTGGCCTCGATGTTCCGGAGCTCGGTCAGCTCGTTGCTCTTCATGCGGCGAAGGCGCTCCAGCTCGGTCAGGCTCGCCTGGAGCTCCCGATTCTGCACCACCAGGGCGGATTCGAGCTGGGTCACCCGGTCGACGAGGGTGCGGTCGTACGCCGTGATGAGCCGAAGGTATCGATACCGGTTCAAGAGGTCCGCGAAGGACTGGGCACCGAGAAGGACCCGGGCACTGTGGAGGGGGCCATCCTTGTAGATCAGCCGCAACCGGTGATCGAGCCGGTCCTTGCCGTCTCCCAGCAGCCCTCGTGTGTCCACGAGCTCCTGGTTGGTCTGCTCGATGCGCACAGCCGCGGCCTCGGCCTGGAAGTCCACCTCGGCGATGACCGAGCGGGAGGCCGAAAGCTGCCGCTCCACGTTCCGGAGCTCTGCCGACACGTTCCGCACCCGGCCGGTCAGCCCGTCCATGTCCTGTTGCAGGCGTTGGCGCTCGGTGCGGATCTCCTCGAGACGTCGCTGGCTCTCGAGGATCGCCCGGGTGACATCGGCTTCCTCCTGCCCGGCAACGGCACCCGGGAGCGCGACCGTCAGGAACAAGAGCGCAACGACGGGAAACCGGGCCAAAACGCTCATGTCAGACGCTGCGCACGTGTCGTCGGACGGCCAAGCCACTGGCCACGATGCCGAACAAGCCCCCCGCGAGCAGTCCCATCCCGACCCACGACGCGGGCACCCATTCGATCTCGAAGAGGAAGCGACCCACGGCCTGGAAGGTGACCCAGGTCAGCGCGATGGCCGCTGCGCCGCCCAGGAGGCCGGTGACTCCGCCCTCGACCAGGAAGGGGCGCCGAATGAACCCGTCTCGGGCCCCCACCAGCTTCATGATGTAGATCTCGTCGCGCCGAGCGAAGATGGCGAGCCGCACCGCCGTTCCGATGATCAGGGCGGCGGCGACGGCGAACGCGACACCGAGTACCGCTGTCGTGAGGGCACCCATGCGGCGAATCAGGAACAGCTTGTCCAGCCACTCCCGGCCGAAACGCACGTCCTCCACGTCGGGATACCTGGCTGCCCGCTCGGCGACACGCGCCACCGCGTTGGGCGTCCGGCTGCCCGTATGCAGCGCGATCTCCAGGGACGCCGGCAGGGGATTCACGTCCAGGTCCGTGAAGATCTCGCCGAACTCGGGAAGCTCGGTGCGGGCCTTTTCCAGGGCATCGTCCTTCGAGACGTAGCGGACCCTGGCCACCTCGGGCAGGCTCTCGAGCTCCTCCTGGGCCAGCTGGAGGTCCACCGGGTCGACCGTGTCCTGAAGATACACCACCACCTCGACCCGCTCCTCCACGGCTTCGATGGCCACCCGGATGTTGTGCGCCACCAGACCGAACAAACCGACGACATACAGCGCCAGCCCCACCATGGCGGCAGAGAGCCCGGCCAGGACAGGGGCCCTGCGGAAGGCCGCAAAGGCTTCGCGAATGGCGTAGCTCATCGGCCGCTCCCCTCGGCCGAGACCGAATCGAAGACCAGGCTCGCCTGGTCCAACTCCAGCATGCGGGAGTCCCGGTAGCTCCGGACCAGGTCCAGGTCATGGGTGGCCATCAGCACCGACATGCCCAGGGCGTTCAGCTCCCAGAACAGCTCCATGATGCCTCGGGTGGCCCGCTCGTCGAGATTGCCCGTGGGCTCGTCCGCCAGCAGGACCACCGGATCGTTCGCCAGGGCCCGGGCGATGGCGATTCGCTGGCGTTCACCTCCGGACATCTCGTCGACCCGAGAGCCGGATCGGGGGGCCAGTCCGACCTTGGCGAGCAACCGTTGTGCCCGGGGGACGATGTCGGCCCGGGACGCACCGGTCACCTCGAGGGCGAAAGCGACGTTCTCGAGAGCCGTGCGACCAGGGAGCAGTCGAAAGTCCTGGAACACGTGGCCGACCCGTCGCCGGACCTTCCAGACCTCCCGGGCCGGCGTCCGCAGCGAGCTGAATCCGCTGACCCGGACCTCGCCATCCGTGGGGCGCTCCGCCATGTGGATCAAGCGGAGGGTGGTGGACTTGCCCGATCCGGAATGGCCGGTCAGAAAGGCGAATTCACCCTTCCGGATGTGGAAGGAGACGTCGGCCAGGGCCGGTACGCCTTCTTTGTATTCCTTCGTGACGTGGTTGAGCTTGATCACGGCGCGAGCGCAGATCCCGGGGAGCGAGGAATTCTATGAACGAGCTTCGGCCGATGCCAGGCGATAGGCAAGCGCCAATGCCGCCACCGTGGACGAGGGGTCGGCGATTCCCCGTCCGGCGATATCGAAAGCGGTTCCGTGATCCGGGGACGTGCGCACGAGCGGCAGCCCCAGCGTCACGTTCACGCCGTGCCCGAAGGCCACGGTCTTGAACGGGGCCATGCCCACGTCGTGATACGGGGCCACCACAGCGTCGAACGCGCCGTCCAGCGCGCGTACGAATACCGTGTCGGCGGGCAGGGGGTCCGAAATGTCGACGCCATCGGCCCGGAGGCGGGTCAGGGCCGGCGCCATCACCCGGTCTTCCTCGTCGCCGAACAGGCCTCCGTCCGATGCGTGGGGGTTCAGCCCGCACATGCCGATCCGGGGGGCGTCCAGGCCCCATCCTCGACGGAGCGCGTCGTCCAGCAGACGAACCTGGGCCTGGAGCAGCGGGCCCGTCAGCCGGCCGGGCACGGCTCGCAGGGCCACGTGCGTGGTGGCCAGAAGCACCCGGAGCGGCGAACCGAGGCGCGTGCGCTCCGCTGCCATCAGCATCCCCACCACCGGGGCGCCCGTCAGGGAGCCGAGGAGCTCGGTTTGCCCCGGCACCTCGTGCCCGGCTGCGTGGAGGGCGGGTTTGCTGACGGGGCCCGTCACCAGCGCGTCCACATCGCCGTCGGTGGCGAGTCGGACGCCTTCCCGGATGGCGTCCACGGAGACCCGTCCGGCCGACGCCTCCGTACCATCGAAGGGGCCGACGCCGTGCAGGGTGAGGCCGTCCAGGCGGGTTCCGTCCGCGCCAATGGCGATGACGTCGACGCCGGGATGACTTGCCTGGAAGGTCCGAACCGCCACGGGGGCGAGCTCGGGGCCGATCCCCCGGGGGTCGCCCAGGGTCAGGGCGAGGTTCAGTCCCACCCGCCGCGCAGTCGCGCCGTCACTGGCCCTGTCCGGACCGGATCTCGACGTGCGTTCGGGATCGGAGCTCATCCAGGATCTCCTCCTGGATCTTCTGCTGGGACAGGACCTGCTGGATCTCGCCCTGCACGTCCTCGTAGGTGGCACGGCCCGCCTCCCGCACCTCGATGACGAGGGCCAGGCCGAAGTCCGTGCGAGGACCGCTGCTGAACTCGATGGGCCCGACGACCGAGCCGCTCTGTACGTTCTGAAGGGCGGCCGCGTACCCTGGTGGCAGCTGGGCGAGCTGGTTCGCCGCGATGGTCGTGGTATCCGGGATCGGGCCGGTGCCGTGCTCGTCCTGTAGCGCGCCGAAGTCCCCACCGGCGTCCAATTGCTGGCGTACGTCGGCGGCGAGATCGCGAGCCCGGTCCACGTCCGCAGGTATGATCTCCGGCTGGATCAGGATGTGGCGAGCCTTGCGCTCCGGTCCTCGCACCCGCTCCACCAGGATCAGGTGGTACCCGAACTGAGTCTCGATCGGGACGCTGACCTGACCGGGCAGGAGCTGGAACGCTGCGTCCTCGAACTCCTTGACGAAGCCGCTCCCCCTGCGGAACCAGCCCAGATCCCCACCGGTCTGCCGGGATCCCGGGTCGTCCGAGTATTGTTCGGCGAGCGCTTCGAAGTCCTCGCCGGCCAGGACCTGGTCCAGAAGCGTGTCGGCAAGGGCGAGAGCGACCTGCTTGGCGGAATCGCTCGCCTCGACTTCCACGACGATGTTGGCGAATTCGATCGTGGCGGGCCGCTCGGGCAGGGCCTCCTGCTGCTCGTCGAAGAAGGCGCGCATCTCGACCTCCTCCACGATCGGGGGACGGCGCGTCGCGCCCTGTCGGGCCAGGTACTGCTGCTGGAGGTTTTGCCTCCTGGCTTCGCCCTTCAGGAATTCCCGGTACGAGGGCAGGGTCCAGCCCTGCTGGCTCAGCGCCCGCTGGAGAGCGGTCTGACCGCCCATGCCCTGGATTCGCGACTCCAGCTCCTGGTCGACGATCTCGTCGATCCGGACGTCGTCCACGGCGATGAGCGTGTCCTTGATCGCCGCCTGGAGCAGCAGCTGTTCGTTGATGAGCGCGTCCAGGACCTCCTCGCGCAGCTCCTCGATGGCGGCCGAGTCCGTGGGCAGGTTCTCGGGGCCGAGCTGGAACATGCGCTCAGTCACCTGGGAGACCGTGACGATGGAATCGCCCACGACCGCGATGACCCGGTCGACGAACTCGGGGTCGGCATTGGCGAAGGGATTCTGTCCGGCGGCCGTCGTCGGCAAGGAGGCGGCGAGGACGGCCAGGAGCAGCGGGGCCAGTCCTACGCGGCAGCGCCGGTGGGTGTCGTCGTGTAGGGGTGTGTTCACTTCACCATTCGGTGTTTCGGTCCGACCGACAGGCCTCGACGCGACCGTCGAAGCCGACCGGTGAAACGGGGTCCTGGGCTCGACAACAGTGTAACCGCACCGGCCGGAGGGGTTCCCCCCGACCGGCGTGATTCCATCTCGTTCGAGGCCCTCTTGTCGGGGTCGTCTCGACACGGTGTGACGGCGGGGCTCACGCTCCCGTCGTATCGGCGGCCGGCGGCGGGGGCGCGTTGGGAGCCCGGCTCGGGGGCGGAGCGGCGGGGCGCTGTCCCACGGCCCCGATTCGAGCGACCGTCTCGTCGATGGCCGGCACGGACACCTCCGCCCGGTATCGCTGGCGCAGGGTGTAGGCGATCACGCCCAACGGGATCACGTCCCGCCGACCCTGCAGGATCTCCTGGAGATTACCCATCACCCGCTCCTCCACCGCCTCGGCGGGGGTCTGGCCCTCGCCCGGCGTGATGCCCAGCAGTCCGAGCTGTCCAGCCGCCATGCGCATCTGGCTGCGGGCGTTGGCGTCCAGGGAGTCGAGGATGGCCTGTTCTGGCGTCAGTCCCGCGTCGGCGGCGGTCATCACCAGGAGCTCCCCGCTGACCAGTCTACGCAACAGGCCGTCCAGCGCGGCGGAATCGGCCTGGCCCACGCCCTGGCGAAAGCCGGGCGCCTGACCCTGGACGAACTCCTGGAACTCGCCCGCCGTGTATTCCCCACGCTCGTATTCGGCCAGCGCCCGTCGGGCGGCACGGGGCGACAGGCGCTGTCCGGGCCGGGCCGCGATCTCCTTCACGGCCGCCGTGGCCCCGGCCTGGACCCGGACGTTGGCCGGCTCCTCGATTCCCGCGATGTAGAGAGATTCGGCTGCGGCGGTGCGAGCGCCCAGAACCTGGCCGAGGAAGCCGGCCCGGGTCTCGGCGTCCTCCAGGGTCATGAGGTCGGCCGAGTCGAGCAGAATCACGTGCACGCCGTAGATGGTCTCGACCGGATCGCTGATCTCGCCTGGCTGTAGGGCGAAGGCCGCGTTTTCGAAGGGGGCGAGCATCTGGCCCCGGCCGAATGTACCCAGGTCACCACCCAGCTCCGCCGTGCCCCGGTCGGCGCTGTATCGTCGGGCCAGGTCTCCGAAGTCCTCACCCGCTTCGGCACGAGCCTTCAGGGATGTGGCAAGGGCCTGTACGCTGTCCCGCTGGGCGTCGGTCGCGTCTTCCGGATAGGACAACAGGATGTGCCGGGCGCTCACGGTTCCGTCGGGGCCGGAGGCCACCCAGAGGCTCTCCAATTCCTCGTCGCTCACCACCGTGTCGATCTGGATGGCCTCGTTCCGCAGCCGGAACACCATGTCCTGCTCCACCTGCCGCCGAACGAGCGGGGTGATGTCGATGGACTCCAGGAGCGAATCGCCCAGGGCCGCCTGGGCCAGGAGCGTGTAATCGATCCACAGGTCCGCCACCGCTTCCACGACGTTCGGATTGTTGGGCAGCTGGTTCTGGGACGAGATCAACTCGACCGCCTCGTCGATCGTGAGCTCGTGATCCTGAGCCACGGCGAGCACCTCGGGGTCGACGCCGCCGTCGCATGCGGCCAGGACGAGGCCTGCGCAAAGCGTCAGGGCCCAGCGGGGGTGGTACATCATCTATTCCTGCTCCTTCGGGGTTGTTTCGTCTGGCCGGACTCGCCGTCTGCGCGTCCGGCGCGGTGCTCTATGCGGCGCGTTCCCGGGCTTCCCGGAGAACGCGCAACGCTTTCAACAGCGTCTCGGTTACCGACTGGGAGCCATACTGTTTCAGGACGAGGGAGAGGGGCGTCATCCGCCGAACCTCGACTTCGACCTCCCGGTCCCTCAGGGGTCGATCCAGAAGGGACAGCCGGGGAACCACGCCCGTCCGGAAGTTGACCCGGGCCTCGGTCCGTCCCACGACGACCCGTTCGACGCCCAGCTCGCGGCCCAGAAGGCGCAGCAGCGCCCCGTCCAGCAAGCGCTGGACCTCCGGAGGTGGAGACCCGAACCGGTCGGTCATCTCGTGCCGCAGGGCTTCCACTTCCGCTTCGCTGTCGGTTTTGGAGAGACGCCGATAAAGATGCAGCTTCTGCCCCGAATCCGAAACGTAGGGATCGGGGAGGAACGCCGCGCCACTCATGGAGACCTCGGGTTCGGCGCCCGCCCCGGCCTGGTCTCCTTCCTTCAGCCTGCGGACCGTCTGTTCGACCAGGCGCATGTACGTCTCGAGGCCAACGGCGTGGGCGAATCCGGACTGTTGCGCACCGAGGAGATTGCCCGCCCCCCGCAGCTCCAGGTCTCGCATCGCCACGTGGTAGCCGCTGCCCAGCTCGGTGTAGTGCTCCAGGACCTTGAGCCGGCGCTCCGCGTCTTCGGAGAGGCGTTCGGGCACGGTCAAGTAACAGTAGGCCCGCCGGTCGGACCGACCCACGCGGCCCCGGATCTGGTAGAGCTGGGACAGGCCGAAGCGGTCGGCTCGGTTCACGATCAGGGTGTTGGCGTTGGGGACGTCCAGGCCGTTCTCGATGATGGACGAGCAGACCAGGACGTCGATGTTGCCGTCCACGAACGCCGTCATGACCCGGTCCAGGGTCCGAGCGGGCATCTGACCGTGGGCCACGTCCACGCGGGCGTGGGGTACGAGTCGTCGGACCTTTTCCGCGGCTCCCTCGATGGTCTCGACCCGGTTGTGGAGGAAGAAGCCCTGCCCCCCCCGGTCCAGTTCCCGCAGGATGGCGTCCGTGAGGATCTCGTCGCTCCACGGCAGCACGTGGGTGATGATCGGCAGGCGATCCCGGGGGGGCGTCCGGATCAGGGTCAGGTCCCGGAGACCCGACAACGACAGGTACAGCGTCCGGGGGATCGGCGTCGCCGAGAGGGTCAGGGCGTCCACGGAGGCCCGCATCTGCTTGAGCCGCTCCTTGTGCTTCACCCCGAAGCGTTGTTCCTCGTCGATGATCATCAGGCCCAGGTTCTTGAAGACCACGTCGTCCGACAGCAGTCGGTGCGTGCCTACGACGATGTCGATGGATCCCTCGGCCACCTGCGCCAGCAGCTCCTTCTGCTGCTTGGGGGTGCGGAATCGGCTCAACGCACCGATGCGCACCGGGAAGTCAGCGAGCCGCTCCTCGAGGGTGTGCCGGTGCTGCTCCACCAGGATCGTCGTGGGCGCCAGGAAGGCCACCTGGCGACCGTCCTGGATCGCCTTGAACGCGGCCCGGACCGCCACCTCGGTCTTTCCGTAGCCCACGTCGCCGCAGATCAGCCGGTCCATGGGCCGGGGCACCTCCATGTCCCGTTTCACGTCGGCGGTGGCGGTCTTCTGGTCTGGCGTGTCTTCGTAGAGGAACGCCGCCTCCATTTCCCGCTGCCAGTGGGAGTCTTCCGCATACGCGAATCCGCCGACCGCCTCTCGCTGGGCGTAGAGCTGCACCAGCTCGGCGGTCATCTCTTCGATGGCCTGCTCGGTCTTTCGCCTGAGCGTCTTCCAACGGCGGCCGCCGATTCGGTGGAGGCGGGGCGGGGCGGCGTCGTCGGTCTCGGCCACCCAGCGCTCGACCTGATCCAACTTGTAGACGGGCACCCGCAGTAGCTCGTCGCCGGCGTACTCGATGATCAGGGACTCGATCTCCTCGCCACCCACGGTGACCCGATCCAATCCCCGGAACCGGCCGATGCCATGGTCCATGTGGACCACGTAGTCTCCCGGCGTGAGCTGGGAGAGGCTTTCCAGGGACACGGCGCCCCGGAACCGGCGTCCCCGGCGGATTCGCCTCGACCGGCGGAAGATTTCGTGGTCCGTGAACACGCGCAGGGGCGGTGAGGCACTGGGCAGTACGAATCCGGAGTCCACGGATCCCACGGCGACCCGGCATCCCGGGAGCAGACGACCGGTGCCCCCGAGGATCTCTTCGAGCCGCTGGGCCTGACCGTCGTTGTCGCACAGCAGGAGGGTCTCGTGCCGCATTCCCGCCCCCTCCCGGAGCAGCCGCTTCAGCTCCTTCATGTTCCGCTCGACAGGCGGGGCCGGCACCGCGCCGAAGTCCACGCCGCCGCCGGACTCGCCCAGCAAGGTCAGCGTGGGGAATCCACCAGCCAGGGAACGGGTGGCATCCGGGTCGAGGAAGAGGCTGGACGGATCCGGCGGGGTCTCGCCGGACTGCCTGCGTTCTCGGTAGATCCGTCGCACCTGGTCCCAGGACCGGGTCATCATCCCGGCCCAGTCCTGTGCGCCCAGGCGAACGAGGGTGGCGCTGTCCGGCAACAGCTCCAGGAGCGACCGCCGCGTCTCGCCGGAGGGGGCGTCGGCGTCGCCGAAGTGGACCGGCAGCACGTGGACCCGATCCGCCACCCGGATCGAACGCTGATCCAGGATGTCGAAGAACCGCATGGACTCGATCTGGTCGCCCCAGAACTCGATGCGCACGGGATCGGGCGAGCCGAACGAGAAGAGGTCGACAATGCCCCCTCGGACGGCGAACTGACCCACCTCTTCCACCAACGCCACCCGCTCGAAGCCCCGGGCTTCGAGATCGGCGATCAGCCCTTGGGGCCCGGGTTCATCGCCCACCGAGAGCGACAGCCGCAGGCCGGTGAGCCGATCCGGGATCGGTGCCCTCTCCTGGAGCGCCCGGACGGTGGTCACCAGCAGCCGGGTCCGCCCCGCGAACAGCGCCTCGATGGCTTCGACCCGGAGTCCGCCGATCTCGAGGTGAGGCTCGACCGTCTCGTACGGCAGTGCCTCGCGCTGCGGGAACAGGAAGGAGATCTCGTGACCGAGCAGGGTTTCCAGGTCGGCTTCGGCCGCCGCCGCCGCGTTGGGGTCCGAGCACACGAGGACGAAGACGCGATCTGGCACGGCTTCGTGGAGCGCGGCCGTGACCGAGGTGGCAGCCGAGCCGGGCAGTCCGCTCGCCGTGCGGGACGAACCCGGCGCGGGCACGGACCGGAGAAGCTCGGCGAACTGGGGGGTCGTGCGCACGGCGGTCAGGACCGCGTGGGCCGGGGCGGTCACACCGTCTCTCCCAGGGGTCGCGTGGCGGGGGCATCGGAGCGTCCAGGCCCGGCCGCCGCGAACCAGCTCTCGGCCAGCAGCAGACCAACGACGACCACCAACAGCCACCGCCAGACCTCCAGTCCCTGACGGCGGGTGAACACCGCTCGGGTCCAGGCCGCGCTGTCTCGCGCCATGGTCAGGTCCGTTCCGTACCGGGCCCGGAGCTCGTCGGTGTCCATGCGGCTCAGGTCCGACTCCCGGACGGGGACGTTCACGGCGATCCGACCGATCACGGTTTCTCGGTCGACGATCTCGTAGATGCCCGCCTGCCGGGTGTCGCGGAAGAGGCGGGTGGCATCGACCGGCACCAGGCTCCCGTCCGGGACACGCACGCCCGTGGCCGATGGCGGGGTCTGGAAGGGCATGCCCGCACCACGCCGACTGCGCCGCCGCCCCGAGCCGCGGAGCGGGTCACGATCCACTCGACCAGGGGGAGCATGGCGGCGGAAAGGGGCAGCGTGGTGGACGCTTCGTCCAGGGGAGATGCGAGCAGCACGTAGGGCCCTCCCGGTGCCTGTCCCAGGACCAGCCAGGGCTCGCCCGCGGGCAGCCGAGCCAGGATCTCGACCTGCTCGTCGGGTGCGCCGACGGGGGTGAGCTCGAAGTGGCCCGAGATCCGCACCCCGGTGAGGTCCACGTCCAGGCCCTCGTTGACCAGGGGCGCTTCGCCGCCGGTGCTCGAAGAGCCGTAGCGCCAGGGGATGCCCCCGGCGGCGAGTCGCCGGTTCAGGGCTGGAAGCAGCGCCGGGTCCTCCGAGGGCAAAACCATGATGGGCACGCCGTCACCCCGTCGATCCAGTCCGGCCCCGGCCACCGCGACGAGCATATCTGCAGTGGCCAGAGGGACTCGGCGAATCCGGCCGCCGGTCTCCAGGGTCTGCAGGGCCTGGGTCAGGAAGAAGGAGTCGTCGCCCTCGAGAGCCAGGCCGGGCGCTCGCCGTACCATGACGGCGAAGTACCTCCGGTCGTCGGCGGCCAGGCTGTCCGGGTCGGTTTCCACGTACCCGCTCAGGTCACCCTGGGCGAAGGGCCCGCCGGGGAGCAGCACCGTGGCCCCGGTGGGCGTCGTGCCGGCGGCCCGCACCCTCTGGTCCACGACCAGCCGAACCCAAACCGTGTCGCCGTCTCCCGAGCCCACACTCGCGGCCACCTCGGTGCGCTGGCCGGCGATGGGCGGGAGCCCGCCACCCACCAACACGTCCGTGAGGTGGCGATTGGCCGGTGGATCCCCGTCCGGCCGGTACACGACGACAGGCACGCCCTCCGGGCGTTCGTCCGCGATTCGATCCCGGAACGCACTGGCCTGCAGGTCGGACAGCACGTGGACCTCACGGGCCTCGAGCTCGGCGTCCGCGGCGATGGCGATCGCCCGTTCCACGGCGGCATCGAGATTGCCCGCGGCGTGGCTCACGGTGGTCGCGGAGACCAGGCGCCGGGCCGCGGACGGCGTGCCCGGGGCGACCAGGCCATCCGGATCTCCGACGCGGATCACCCAGACCCGGTCTTCCGCCGTCGCGTTGTCGAGGGTCGAAAGGGCCAGGCCCTTCAACTCGTCCAGCACGCGTCGACCGCCGTCCACCAGCCCGGAGCTCATGGAGTTGTCCAGGACGATGACCACCGCCGTGGGATCATGTACCGAACCCCGGCCCCGGAGAAAAAGCCGGGAGCCGGCGGCAACGATCAGGAGAATGGCCGCCACCCGCAGCAGGAGTAGAAGCAGCTGCCGGAGGCGGATCTGTCGGGCGTGCTGGCGCTCGGTGCGCTGGAGGTATCGCAGGGCCGGGAAGGCGAGACGCCGGGATTCGTGGCGATGCACCAGGTGGAGGAGGAGGGGCACCGCCACCGCCAGGCCCGCCAACAGGAACAGCGGGTTCAGAAAGCCCATGTCAGCCCAATCGCTCCCGCTTGCGCAGGTAGGCCCTCAGTGCGTGGGCCATTGGCTGGTCCGTGTCCAGCACGCCGTAGTCGATGCCGGACGACCGGAGGGCCTTTTCCCATTCGGCCAACGCCTCCTGCACCGCTTCTCGGTAGTCGACCCGGATATCCGCCACGCTCACCTGTAGCTCGTCTCCGGTCTCCGGGTCGTAGAAACGGGCGTCGCTGGCCGCGGGTAGCTCCCGCTCGCCCGGGTCCAGGAGGTGTAGAACCAGGACCTCATGACCTCGATGCCGCAGGAATCGCAAAGACTTGAGCGTCGTTTCAGCGTCGACCAACAGGTCCGAGATCAGGATGACCAGTCCGCGGCGGCGCAATCGGATGGCGGCCTGCTTCAGTGCCGACTGTGCGTGGGTGCGCCCGCTGGCCTGCAGCGGATCGAGGCGCCGCAGAATCTCGTACCACTGCCGTCGGCCCCCGGACGGGTCCAGGGAGTTGGTGATCTCGTCGTGGAAGGTGGCGAGGCCTACCGTGTCGCCCTGTCGAACCAGAATCAGGGACAGTGCGGCCGCCAGGTGCTTGGCGTACCAGAGCTTGGTGGGAAGGATCTCCGGGTTCGAGCTCCAGCCCATGGAGGCGCTGACGTCGAGCAGGATGTAGGCCCGAAGGTTGGTCTCCTCCTCGAATTGCTTGACGTAGTACCGGTCCGAGCGTGCGTACATGCGCCAGTCCAGGTACCGCAGATCGTCACCGGGCTGGTAGGCACGATGCTCGGCGAATTCGGCGCTGAAGCCTCGGTGTGGAGACCGGTGCAACCCCATGATGAAGCCCTCGACCACGCCGTTGGCCGTGACCTCGAGTCCACCCAGCTGAGCCAGCTCGGCGGGGTTCATGAGGTCCGGGCGCCGGCCCGGGGCTCTCCGTTCAATGTCTGTGGCCATCCAACCTACGATCTCGAGGCCCGCCCCAGTCGGGACGGTACCGGCACAACGCCGAAGGCCGGCTCCCGGGGCCGGTCGCGCTTGGATCCCCCGGAGACGGCGCGCTAGATTGTTCCTGTCCACACCAGGGAGTGGACGCCTACGGTGTCCACCCCGGTTGCCTCGACCGTCCCCCCTGGGGGACGCACGGAACGCCCGCCCTCCCCGTTTCCGGGGATGTTTCCTCGGCGGGCTCCTGGCACGACCTCTGCAACTGGTGTGGGTACTAAAGTGCGTCCCGGAGGAGGGAAATGGTAGTTCGCGGGGGAATCTTCGTGGCAGGCGTGTGGGCCGTCCTGGCCGGCGCAAGCCCGAGCTCCGCCCAACAGGCCGGCGGCGCGGCCTGGGAAGACTACGAGATCGAGGCCCGGATCTGGCTCGATCGCGGCCGGGAGCCCGTGCTCCAGAACGGAGAACGGGTTCGCGTCTACTACCGTGTCTCGGAAGACGCGAACGTCGCGATCTTCCACATCGACACCGACGGCACGATCCGCCTCGTGTTTCCCCGCTCGCCCCGTGAGAACCACGTCGTTCTCGGTGGCCGGGACTACCGGATCCTGTTTCCCGCGACCTCGTACTGGTTCGTCGACGAGGATCCCGGGATGGGGTACTTCTTCATCGTCGCCGCCCCGGATCCCCTGGACCTCTCCGCGTTCGAGTACTCCTATCATGACGGCGGCTGGGATCTGAGTCGGGTCGGCCGCCAGGTGTACAGCGATCCCTACGAGGCCATCGACGACTACGTCGCCGCCCTGGTCCCGGACTGGGAGACCGCGGCCTACGCCCTCGACTTCAGCAGCTACCACGTGGGCGACAGCCACGAGTACCCCCGGTTCCTCTGCTATGACTGCCACACCTTCACGCCCTACTATGCGTGGAACCCGTACTACTACGCCTGCACGAGCTTTCGGGTAGTCGTCTACGACGATCCGTTCTACTACCCGTCGCATCGGTACGGGGGCGGTGCCGTGGTCCTGCCGGCGGCCGGAGCCACGTTGCCGCGGTACGTCTTCAAGGAACGGGCCGACGGCGAGCCCGGGTATCCGCTGCTGACCACCCGCGAACGGGCTGCGGGCCTGGACGGGATCACCCGGAGGGAACCGGGAGCGGCGATGACGGAGGTGGGTGGAGGGGAGCCCGGGACGCGGATCGAGAGCGGTCTCGACGGCGTCCCGGATCGGGGCGCCAGGGCGCTTCCGGTGGTGGTGCCGTGGCCAGGGGGATCTCCCGGAGCGGCGCGAACCCGGGCTCAGCCTCTGGACAGGGGGCCGGTGACCGGGCGTGAGGTGCCTGCCCGGGGGAGCACTCCGACCACCGGTCGCGAGGTGCCGACCACGCAGACGGACTCGCCTTCGGGAAGCCTGCGCGGTCGACCGGTCCTGGAGCCACGTGTCCCGGATCGTCGGCCCAGCACCACGTCCAACCGGTCGTTCTGGGAACGGCTGCTCCCGTCCAGCCTCTTCCGGCCGTCCCGCGACGGCGAGGCTCGACCCGGGACCGCTCGCCCCGGGTCGGCCACGCCGACCCGCGGAAGGGGCGACGCCCGGCCCAGCGGCAACCGTGTCCCGACGCGGGGTTCGGTGCGCCCACCGTCGGGGAATCGCCCTTCGGGCGGCTCCGTGCGGCCTCCGGCGCGTAGGCCATCGGGGGGAAGCTCCGCCCGACCGGCGCCTAGCCGGCCGCCCCGGGGTGGCTCGGCTCGCCCCGCGAAGGGATCCTCGTCGGGAGGGAATTCGGCGCGACCGGCTCCGCGCAAGCCGTCGGGCGGCGGCTCCGCCCGTCCCGCGACTCCCTCCCGGCGTCGTTCCGGCGGAGGCGGCTGACCCGCCTCGAACCCCTCCGGGCCACCCACCGTCCATCGGGCCCACCTTCAATTGAAACGGGTTTGGGCGCCGGTTATCTTCAAGCGCCGTGACCTCTTCGCCATCCGGCGTTTCTTCCAGGCCGTCGCCGCACACCCGGAGTACCGTGCAAACCGATCACATCCGCAACTTCTGTATCATCGCCCATATCGACCACGGAAAGTCGACCTTGGCCGACCGGTTGCTGGAAGCGACGTCCACGCTGGACCAGCGACAGATGCGGGAGCAGGTCCTCGACTCCAACGAGCTCGAGCGAGAGCGGGGCATCACCATCAAGCTCCACGCCGTGCGCATGTCCTACGATGCGGACGACGGGCAGGAGTACGAGCTGAACCTCATAGACACCCCCGGACACGTGGACTTCACGTACGAGGTGTCCCGGTCGCTGGCGGCGTGCGAAGGCGCGATCCTGGTGGTGGACGCGACTCAGGGCGTGCAGGCACAGACCCTCTCCAACCTGTTTCTGGCCCTGGAGGCGGACCTCGAGATCATCCCCGTGATCAACAAGATCGATCTGCCGGGGGCCGAGCCGGAGCGTCGGAGGGACGAGATCGCGGACCTCCTGGGCGTGGACCCGGACGAGGTTCTGATGGCCAGCGCGAAGGAGGGCCTCGGCGTGCCCCAGATTCTCGAGGCCGTGGTGGCCCGTGTGCCGGCTCCCACCGGGGATCCGCGCTCACCGCTGCGGGCTCTGATCTTCGACTCCTACTACGACCAGTACCTGGGGGCAGTGCCCAGCGTCCGGGTCATGGACGGGACCCTTCGTGCGGGGATGACCGTGGCGTTCGGCGCCGTGGACGCCACGTACGAGGTGACGGAGGTGGGCTACATGCAGCTGGGGCGCGTACCCCAGGCTTCGTTGGGGCCCGGCGAGGTCGGGTACCTGGTCGCGGCCATCAAGGAGGTCCGGGATACCCGGGTCGGGGATACGGTTCTGGACGCCGGCAACCGGGCGGTCGAGCTACTCGGTGGGTACCGGGAGGCGCGCTCCATGGTGTTCGCCGGGCTCTACCCCACCGACGCCGACGACTACGAGGACCTGCGGGACGCCCTCGAACGGCTCCGGCTCAACGACGCCAGCCTGAACTTCGAGCCGGAGGTGTCGGGAGCCCTGGGCTTCGGGTTCCGCTGCGGCTTCCTGGGCCTCCTCCACATGGAGATCGTCCAGGAGCGACTGGAGCGGGAGTTCGGCGTGCAGCTGATCACCACCGTGCCCAGCGTGGAGTACCACGTGCAGCTGACAGACGGCAGCGAGATCCACGTGGAGAATCCCGCCCACCTGCCCGAGCGAGGGCGGATCGAGCACATCTCCGAGCCCATCGTGAAGGCCCGAATCCTCGTTCCCGCCGAATACATCGGGAACGTGCAGAAGCTGTGTCACGATCGCCGGGGGGTCTTCAAGGGCATGCAGTACCTGGACACCCAGCGGGTCGAGCTGGAGTACGAGCTTCCCCTGGGCGAGATCGTGCTCGACTTCTACGATCGCCTCAAGGGCGGCACCCGGGGGTACGCGGGCCTGGACTACGAGTTCATGGAGCACCGATCCGACGACCTGGTCAAGCTCGACGTGCTCGTGAACGGAGACCCGGTGGACGCCTTCAGCGTGATCATCCACCGGGACGAGGCTCAACTCTACGGACGGGACCTGGTGCGGAAGCTGAAGGACCTGATCCCGAGACAGCAATACCAGGTGGCCCTCCAGGCCGCCATCGGGGGACAGGTCATCGCCAGGACCAACGTGAAGGCGGTGCGGAAGGACGTCACCGCGAAGTGCTACGGCGGGGACATCACCCGGAAACGCAAGCTCCTCGAGAAGCAGCGGGAAGGGAAGCGCCGGATGAAACAGGTGGGGTCGGTGGAGATCCCCCAGGAGGCGTTCCTGGCGGTGCTCAGCCTGGGCGATTGATGCCCGGCGGCACCGTGCCCGTTCGGCCCGCTTGATGTCGAGCCCTCTGGAGAAGGGCACCCGGACCCGACGCCCCGAAGCGATCCTCGTGGTGGCCCCGGCCTGGGTCGGCGACCTGGTCATGTGTCAGACCCTGCTGGCCGTGTTGGCCGATCACAGGCCCGGTGCGATCATCGACGTACTGGTGCCTGATTGGGGCGTGCCTCTGGTCCAGCGGATGCCCCAGGTGCGCCGGGCCATCGCCCTCGACGTGGACCGGGGGACGCTCGCCCTTGGCCGCCGCCTCCGCCTGGCCCGCCGGCTCGGCGAACGGAAGTACGACCAGGCCATCGTGGTCAAGCGAACCTTCAAGTCCGCTCTGGTTCCCTGGTTTTCGCGCATTCCGCGGCGGACGGGCGTGCGCGGCGAGGCCCGGTTCGGGTTGATCAACGATGTTCGGGGCGTGAGCGAAGACACCCATGTCCTCAATCACGCCCGGTACGCGGCCCTGGGCCTGGAGCCCGGCGAGACCATCCGGGACGACGCGCTTCCCCGGCCCTCTCTCCGGATCGACCTCGACAACCGGGCCCGACTCCTGGCCCGGCTCGATCTGGATCCGGACGCATCGCCGGTGGGGTTCGCTCCCGGCGCCGCGTACGGCCCGGCGAAGCGATGGCCCGTCGAGCACTGGTCCACCCTGGCGCGGGACCTGATCCGGGAAGGACGCCAGGTCTGGGTGTTCGGATCCGGGTCCGAAGCGGAGACGGGCGAGGAGATCCGCCGTGCGGCGGGACCCGGCGTGCGGAATCTGGCGGGACGCACTGACCTGGTGGACGTGGTGGACCTGGCGTCCGCCAGCAGGATGTTCGTTTCCAACGACTCGGGCCTCATGCACCTGGCCGCGGCGACGAGCGCCCGGGTGGTGGCCCTCTTCGGTTCCACGTCGCCTTTGAACACGCCTCCGCTCGGAGCGCACACCACCGTGGTCTGGCGGGGCCTGGATTGCAGTCCGTGTTTCGCCCGTGAGTGCCCCCTCGGGCACCTGGACTGTCTGACGGGTATCTCGCCTCGGGAGGTGCTGGCACTGTGCACGCCGGACCCGGGAGCGCCCCGGGCCGAGTCGGGCTCAGCCGATCTGCCCTCGTCCCGCATTCCCGACCCGAAAGGAAGGTCATGACCGAGCCTGGACGTTGGATCGTCGGCGTCGACATCGGCGGCACGAACATCAAGGTGGGCGTGATGCCCTTCGAAGGCGGCGAGGTGCTCGCGCTGCGCACCTTCCCGACGGAAGCCGCCCGGGGCGCCCAGTTCGTGGTCGAACGGGTGGTTCGCATGATCCACGAGGCCATCGGCGAGGTGCTGAGCACACACGGCGGCGACCGGGCCAGCGTCGTCGGCATCGGTATGGGGTCGCCGGGGCCCCTGGACCGGGAAACGGGTGTCGTGCTGACCACGCCGAACCTGGGCTGGCGGAACTTCCCACTCCGGGACCTGATCGCCAACGAGGTGGGCCTTCCCACCTGGCTGGACAACGACGCCAATTGCGCCACCTATGGCGAGTGGTGGATGGGGGCAGGGCAGGGTACCCGGAGCCTGGTCGGGGTCACCCTGGGCACCGGGATCGGGGGTGGCATCGTGCTCGACGGCGAGTTGCTCCACGGGGTCAGCGACGCCGCCGGCGAGATCGGCCACATGACCATCGACTTCACCGGTCGCAAGTGCAAATGCGGCAACTACGGGTGTCTCGAGGCCTACGCGTCCGGTCCGAACATCGCCGCTCGGGCGGTGGAAGGCATCGAGGCCGGGGCCGAGACGTCGCTCCTGGACATGGTGGACGGGCGGCTGGAGAAGATCACCGCCTACACGGTGTACGAGGCGGTCGTGGCCGAGGACGCGTATGCCAACGAGGTCATGGTGGAGACGGCCAAGATCCTCGGCGCCGGCGTGGCCAACCTGATCAACATCTTCAACCCCGAGGCCGTGGTGATCGCGGGGGGCGTGACCCGGGCCGGCGATCACCTGTTCGTACCGCTCCGGGCCGAGATCCGGCGCAGGGCGTTCACGTCGGCGGCCGAAGCGTGCAAGGTGATGCCGGCCGCGCTGCCGGACACGGCCGGCGTGATCGGTGCCGCCGGGCTGTTCAAGAAAGTCAATTACGGCGCCGTGTGACGTGAGCGAAGCGAGCACGTCTCTTCGACGACCCCAGAAGCTGGGCGTCGTGGGCACGATGGTCTGGGACCGGATCCACGATCGTCACCACGGCGTGGCGCCCGTCGAGGAGTGGGGTGGCATCGCGTACGGCCTACAGGCCCTCGTGGCTGCCCTGGGCGACGATTGGGAAGTGGTGCCGTTCATCAAGGTCGGACGGGACCTGGCCGAGGAGGCCCTCCATTTCCTTCGGTCCATTCCCCGCCTTCGTGTCGACGAGGGTGTGTGGATCGTGCCCGAGCCGAACAATCGGGTCGAGCTGCGCTACGTGGACGACGCCCGCAGGACCGAACGTCTGACCGGGGGCGTCCCTCCGTGGAATTGGACCGAGCTGGCCGACCGGGTCCGGGGGTGCGACGCCCTCTACGTGAACTTCATCTCGGGATTCGAGATGGCCCTCGATACGGCTCTGGCCTTGCGGGCCGGATACGAGGGGCCCATCTACGCGGACCTCCATTCGCTGTTCCTCGGCATCGGTGCCCAGGGCGACCGGTACCCCCGGGAGCTGCCCGGATGGCGCGCGTGGCTGCGGTGCTTCGACGCTGTGCAGATGAACGAGGACGAATTCGAGCTGCTGGGGCGGGCATGGGGCGATCCCTGGCATCTGGCGGCCGGGATCGTCAGCCCCACGCTGAAGTTGATCACGGTCACCCTGGGTGAACGGGGAGCGGCGTACGTCGCCGGGCCCGACTTCACGAGCGATCCCATGGACTGGGCCGCGACTCGCCAGCGGATGGCGACGCCCGGCCCCAGCCACAGTCGCCGGGTGAGCCAACCCGGCGTGGCGAGGGACGGAGACCCCACCGGATGCGGAGACGTGTGGGGATCGGCCCTGTTCGCCGGTCTTCTCAGCGGCAAGAACCTGGACGAAGCGATGGAAGAGGCCAATCGGATGGCGATGCGCAACTTCATCCACAAAGGGGCCGAAGGCCTCCACCACCACCTGACGGGACGCCTGGCCGGAGGCACGCCCCGGTGAACGTGATCTCGGTACCGGGGCGCCTCGATTCGAAGACCTTCGACTCGTTGGTGACCGCCCTCGACCACGCCCACGAGGGCAAGATCCTCTTCGACGCGCGGCACCTGCGCTTCATCGACCCCTACGGCATGGTGGGGCTCCTGGCCGCCGGGGTCGTGGCACGGGACCGGACCGGTGGACCGGTTCGGCTCCAGTTCACCGAGGGTGCCGACGCCGTGGGGTATCTCGCCCGTATGGGGTTCTTCCAGCAGGCCGACGGCATCTTCCAGATCGACGTCCGGGTGCCGCGGCGGGGAGGGCGAGATTCAGACGTGCTGCTCGAAATCACGCCCATCACAACGAACAGCGATGTGCACGCCGTCGTGGATCGGGTCCAGTCCCGGGCCGGCGCGATCCTGTCCCAGACCCTGGAGTATCCGCCATCGGCGGTGGTCCAGTTCAGCGTCATTCTGTCCGAGGTCTGCCAGAACATCATCGAGCACGCCGAAGCTCCGGGCTGGGTCGCGGCCCAGTCCTACAACTGGACCCGGCGATTGGGCCGGCACGTGCTCGTCATCGCGGTCGGCGACCTCGGGCGGGGATTCCGCGGATCGCTGGCCGACGAGCACGCCGCTCGTTTCGGCGACCGGTGGGCCGACGCGACGGCCCTGGAGGCGGCCTTCATCCACGGCCTGACCCGGTTCCCCGATTCGGGCCGGGGCCAGGGCATCCAGCAGATCCGCAAGCAGGTCAGGCGTTGGAACGGGAGCATCTCGATCCGCAGCGGCACCGCTCGCATCGCCGACGTCCCGGAGTGGGACGAGGCGCCACCGATGGCGACCGACCTCGCCGAATTCCCCGGCGCCCAGATCAACATCGTGCTTCCGGCCCGGGTCCCGGATCATGTCTGATTTCTCGATCGACCCGATCGCCATCGACGTGGGCGTGCTGGTGCAGCGCAGCGTCGCCTCGCTCTACTCGAGTCTGATCACCAGGCCCACCGGCCGAGCGGTCCGGTACGCCATCGAGAGTCAGCTCGCCGACGCGGGCGAGCCCGCCCTGTCGCTCATCGACCTTTCGGAGGTCTCCCTGCTGGACTTCTCCTGTGCCGACGAGGTGGTGGCGAAGCTCCTGCTCCGCTACCTGGCCGACGACCGTCCCGGCGAGGCGTTCTTCGTGTTCGGCGGCGTGGGCGAGGCGCACCGGCACGCTATCGACGCGGCGCTGGAACGCCAGTCCCTGGCGGCGGTGGCTCGGGTCCAGGGCGGGCCCTTCGAGTTGATCGGGACGTGGTCCGGAGCCGAGGGACGGGTCTGGAGGTTGCTCGAAGACCGGAAGACCGTGACTGACGACGAGATCCGGGAGGTGCTGCCCGAGGTCGAGGAACAGGACGCCCTGCGCCGTCTGGAGGATCGCAGGCTGGTGTTTCGGGCGAACGTGGGTGGACGGGTACACGCCCTCAGTGGGTTGATCCGGGACCTGCTCTAGCCCGGCTCGAGCCCGACGCGAAACCGCCCCGGGAGAAGGCCGCTGTGCCAACCCTCCGGGGCGGCCCCAAGCGAGCGAAGCGGCGAAGCGAAGGCGGGCTCAGCGCTCCTTCGCAAAGCCGGGCTCAGCCCTCCATCGCGCTGGAAACCGCTTTCGCCGCTCCCTTCAGGGCGATCATGGTCCAGCCGACGAAGAGCAGCTTGATGCCGACGACGGTGCCGATGAACCAGGCAGCCGACGTGGGGAAGCGGCGCCAGATCATGATCCCGAGAATGATCGAGACGATTCCGCCGAACAGGGTCCAGCCCCAGCCCGGCTCGGGCTTGATGGAAAAGGCCATCCAGCTGTCGAAGATCCCGGATACGATCAGGTAGAAGGCGAGGAACAGCGTGATGCCGGCCAGGGCGGCGGCTGGTTGGCTGAGGACGTAGGCGCCTGCGAGCAGGGTCAATCCACCCCACAGGAACTTGGCCACGCCGGCTCCGAAGGTGGAGGAGCCGAAGGACCAGATCAGCTGGGCGATCCCTGCCGCGAGCAGGATGAACCCCAGCATGAGCGTCAGCGACACACCGGTGACGAAGGGCGCGGCGATCGCGATCACGCCGAGGATGATGAGCAGAATGCCCATGAACGTCATGGTATCTCCTTTCCAAGCCGACCATCGGTCGGCACGTTCGAATCAGAGGGACGGGGGACGGTCCGCTGGGTGTGGAGCGGGTCGAAGCTAGGCCGATCGGTCGACCAAGGTCAAACGCGAGCAGTCGGCATCGAGTCCGGCGTGGGCCGTTCGCAGGGGGGGCGCCGAGTGGCAAGGGAACCTCCGTCCGGGTCGTGGAGTGGGCCGTTGCTGTCCTCCGCCGATCCGGACTACCTTCGGGCTTCGGGGGATCGTCCCCCCTCCGTCCCAGAAACGACCCGGAAGGTCACCGCATGGCATCGCAGAACGGCTCTTCCCCACCCGGACGATCGACACTGGGCGTCCACGCGGGCGCGCCGAATCCGGTACCCGGTGCCCCGATCGTGGGACCCGTGGTCCAGAGCGCCACGTTTTTCGGAGGCGGTCCCGCCGATCCCGACGAGCTTCGGTACACGCGGTACGGCAACAACCCCAATCAGGTCGCGGTCGGACAGAAGATCGCGGCCCTGGAGGACATGGAGGCGGGTCTGCCGCTGGCGAGCGGAATGGCCGCCACCGCCATGACCTTCCTGGCGGCCGCCCGGGCGGGCGACCACATCGTGGCGTCGCGACATCTGTATGGCACCACGCGGCACCTGCTGGAGCACGAACTCCCCATTCGGGGCGTGACGACCACCTTCGTCGACCCCGGGACCAGCCGACACTGGCGGGCCGCCATGACGAGCCGGACCCGTTTGCTGTTCCTTGAGATTCCCACCAACCCGGGGTTGCGGGTGTTCGATCCGAGGCCGGTGGCCCGCCTCGCCCACGAGGCGGGCGTGCTCCTGGCGGTGGATTCCACCTTCGCGTCGCCCATCAACTTCCGGGCGGGGCAACACGGTGTCGACATCGCCATCCACAGCGGCAGCAAGTACCTGGGCGGCCACTCCGACCTGATCGCGGGCCTCGTCGTCGGCAGTCGGACGATGATCGGCGAGATCCGCTCCATGGCCCGGGTCTACGGACCCGCCCTGGATCCCCATGCGGCCTGGCTGCTCGAGCGAGGGATGAAGACGCTCTCCGTGCGGATGGCCCAGCACAACGCGAACGCGATGGACCTGGCCCGCTGGCTCGAAGAACAGCCTGAAGTCGGAACTGTCGTGTATCCGGGGCTGGCGAGCCACCCCGATCATGAGCTGGCCCGGGAGCTTCTGGAGGGATTCGGCGGCATGATCGGGATCGTCGTGGAGAACGGGGCCGCGGCCGACACGCTGTGCACGTCCCTCGACCTGGCGGTCTTCGCGCCGTCTCTGGGTGGCGTCGAGACGCTGGTGTCCCAGCCCCGGTATACGTCCCACGCTCACCAGGGTCCGTCCGAGCGGGCCGCTCAGGGGATTCCCGACGGGTTCATTCGAATCTCGGTGGGCGTCGAAGACGTGGACGACCTGAAGGCCGACTTTCGTCAGGCCCTGGACCGGATCAAGGCGGGCGCCGTCGCGTGAAGAGGTGGATTGCCGCGGCCGGGGTGGTCCTGCTGGTCGTGGCCGCGGGTCTCGCCTGGCACGTGCACCGTCTGAAACGGGGGCCGGAGCCACGGTCCGGCGAAGTGGCCGTCTTGGGTCTGACGGCCCCCGTGGAGGTCCTGGTCGACTCGTTGGGGGTCCCCCACGTCTGGGCCCGTTCCGCCGAGGACCTGTTCTTCGCCCAGGGCTTTCTTCACGCCTCGGATCGCCTTTGGCAGATGGAGCTCTTCCGTCGGCTGCCCTGGGGACGGCTCAGCGAAGTCATGGGTCCGGCGGCCCTGGGTGCGGACCGGTTCATGAGGACCCTCGGCATGGGCCGCGCCGCGGATCGGTCCCTGGCGGCGGCGGCTTCGGTGCGTCGGGAGTTGGACGCCTACGCGGCCGGGGTCAACGCCGCGGTCCGCCACTGGCGAGGACCCTTGCCACCCGAATTCGCCGTGCTTCGGTTCCAACCGGGAGAATGGACCCCCGCGAACACCATCGCCATGGAGAAGATCATGGCGTGGGACCTGGCCCAATATCACACCGGCCTCAACCTGGCGGTGGCCCGCGAGGTGGTGTCCGACGAGACGTGGGACCTGATCCGGCCCGGGTATCCGCCTTGGGGCGCAACGATCCTGGAGGGTTTGGGGGCGGGCGCGGCGAGGGTCGAGATGGACGCGGAGCTCCCGGGCCTGGGCGACGGTCTCCAGGGCGTGGCCGATCTTCCAGCGAAACTTCTCGAAACGGCCAGGCTCGACGCCCGGACCCTGGACCTTCTGGACATGGCGTCCACGGTCCATGCGTCGAACTCCTGGGTGGTGGGCGGCGACCGTAGCGCGTCGGGAAAACCCCTGCTCGCCAACGACATGCACCTGGGGCTCGACCAGCCCAACATCTGGTACCTGATGGGCCTGCACGCACCCGACATGGACATCGTGGGGATGACCCTACCCGGTGCGCCCGGCGTGGTCGCGGGGCACAGCGCGGCGGTCGCGTGGGGGTTCACGAACGCCATGCTTGACGACGCCGACCTGTTCATCGAGCGGGTGGATCCCGCCGATTCGACCCGGTACCTGACGCCCGACGGTTCTCGGCCCTTCACGACCCGAACGGAGCTGATTCCCATCCGGGGCGGGGGCGAAGACACGCTGATCGTGCGTGAGACCCGCCACGGGCCGGTGATGACGCCCGTGGAACCACGGTCCGGCGAGCATGTCCTGGCCCTGGGATGGGTGGCCCTGAACGCGGAGTCGACGGCCCCCGCGCTGCTGGCCATGAACCGGGCCCGATCGGTGCGAGGGTTCCTGGATGGCCTCGCCGGATTCACGAATGCCCACCAGAACGTCGTGTTCGCGGATACGGCCGGGTCCTGGGGCTACTGGATGGCGGGCCGCTTGCCGATTCGAGCCCAGGGAGGCGCCGCGACGCTCCCGGTTCCGGGGTGGAACGGCGAGTTCGACTGGACCGGCTGGGTACCCTTCGCGGAGCATCCTCACGTGCTCGAGCCGGACCGGGGTTTCGTGGCCACCGCCAACAACCGGCAGGGGTGGGATCCCGTTTCCTCTTCGGTGAGCGAAACCTGGGCACCACCCTACCGGGCCCAGCGCATCAGCCAGGTCCTGGCCGCCTCCGATCGTCACGACGCGGCGTCGATGGCGCGGCTCCAGTTGGACGTGGTCAGCGACTTCGCCGTACGGTATCGAGGCGCGGCGGCCGAAGCGTTCCGAGGCGCTGGGCTCGTCGACGCCGCGGACCGTCTGGCGATGTGGTCCGGGGACGCTGGCGTCGGGTCCCTCGAGGCGACCCTGTTCTACCGCTGGATCGAAGAGATGCGTCGGTCGCTGCGGATCGCCGCCTACGGAGAGGACCGGGGGTACATGCCGAACCGGGCGATTGCCCGGGTCCTGGAAAACCCGCTGCGGACGCAGGCGGCTGCGGCGGCAGCGACCCGAGCCTGGGAGGGCGGAAACGACATGCCGTGGGGAGACGCCCATCAGCTGTCCCTCGGTCATCCGTTGTCGGGGATTCCGGTCCTGGGCCCCGCCCTGGGCTTCGGCAAAGGCCCGCTGCCGAGGGAAGGGGGTCCCCACACGGTCAACGTGGCCGGGTATTCCGGGGGCGAGCCCCCGTTCAGTGTGACGTCGGGGCCGAGCCAGCGACACGTGGTCGACCTGGCAGACCCGGACGGATCCGGCGGGTTCATCCTGCCGGGCGGCCAGTCCGGGCTACCCGACAGCCCTCACAGCTGGGATCAATTGGAGCGCTGGCGCCGGGGCCACCTGTGGCTGTTGCCCCTGGACCGATCCCGCGTGGAGGCCAGGACCACGAGCCGATTCACCCTGACGCCGGCCCGGTAGGGGGCGTGCCTCCGATGGCAGGCCACACCCGCTCCACCGCTGCCGACACCTGCGCTACCGACGCGTCCGGGCGCGGATGCCGGCGGCCGCCCCCCGCGTCCAGGGTCTCGGCCGAGGACTGGAGGACCGCCCGGTACGGGCCCAGGTCCTGGTAGGGGAACCAGGCCTCCGGGTGGTTCTCGCCACCGAACAGGCCCACGGTCGGCACCCCCAGGGCCACGGCGGTGTGCAAGATGCCACCGTCGTTCCCCACGTAGGCCGTGGCCGTTGCCACCACCCCCATCAGCTCGCGGAGCGACAACGCCGGCAGAACGACCAGCCTGCCGGACGCCGGCAGATCCGGCAGCACGGGACCGGATTGGCCTGGGGGTCTGACCACGAAGATCCGCAGGTCCGGCCGGCGGGCCAGCAGAGCGTGGACCAGCGCCGACCAGCGATCCAGCGGCCACAGACGCCACGGCCAGGTCGCGCCGGGGTGGATCACGACCGTGGGTGAGCCGTCCTCCATCGAGAACCGTTTGAGGGCCGCCTGCCGCTCCGCGTCCGTGACGTAGACCCGGGGCAGGCGGGGGGCGACGGCGCCCAGCATCGGTACGAGCTTGTCCAGGTGCCCCATGACCTGGGACTCCCTTGCCAGGGGCCGGGGTCGCCCGTGGGCGTACACGACCGAGCGGAACCCGGTCTTCTGACCTACGGACGCACGGGGTCGGGCCAAGGCGACCTGCAGTGCGGAACGAGGGTTGGAGAGCAGGTCGAAGAACCAATCGGCTCGTGGGCTCCGCAGCCGTCGCGCCAGCCGCAGCGTCTCCAGTGGGTTGGCGTTCGATCGGATGGTCAGGATCCGGTCCACGCCTGGGTGGTGCTCGAGAACCGGCGCGTAGGCGGGGTAGGTAACGTAGTCGACCCACGCTTCGGGCCGTGCCTGGCGGAGAGCCTCCAGCGAGGGTGTGGAAAGGACCACGTCGCCCAGGAAGCGAAGGCGGGACACGATGATCCGTTCCTGTCCGGGAGCCGGACCCGCCGCCGCGGCGACCCTACCGGGGCGCTCTTCCGTGGTCACCGGGCACCTCCGGCATGGCAAAGCGCCCCGGCCGAGGGGGCCGGGGCGCTTGCGTGGAGGATCCCGTTCATCCGGGTCGGTTCGCTCGACGGAGCGACTAGTCGGCCACCATGAAAGGGTACCGGTAGTCCCGGGCCGGCACGAAGGTCTCCTTGACCGTCCGTGGCGACACCCACCGCAACAGGTTGAACACCGATCCCGCCTTGTCGTTGGTGCCGCTGGCCCGGCCCCCGCCGAACGGCTGCTGTCCGACGACGGCTCCTGTGGGTTTGTCGTTGACGTAGAAGTTCCCGGCCGCGTTTCGCAGCACCCGGTGAGCCTCCATGACCGGACGACGGTCGGTGGAGAAGACTGCGCCGGTCAGGGCGTAGGGCGACGTGCGGTCGACCAGCTCGAGGGTCTCGCTCCACTCGGCGTCCTTGTAGACGTAGATGGATACCACCGGGCCGAAGATCTCGTCACACATGGTGATGTAGTCGGGACGGTTGGCCTGGATCAGCGTGGGTCGGATGAAAAAGCCGGTGCTGTCGTCGCACTGGCCGCCCGCCAGGATCGTCGCGTCCGCCGAGGCCCGGGCGTCTTCGATGTATCCGCTGATCTTGTTGTAGGCCTCCTGGTGGATCACCGCGCCCATGAAGTTGGTGAAGTCCGTCGGGTCGCCCATGGCGATGCCTTCGATCTGCTCGACCAGGTGGTCCTTGATGTCTTCCCACATGGACTCGGGGATGTAGGCCCGGGACAGGGCGCTGCACTTCTGCCCCTGGTATTCGAAGCCACCTCGAACGATGGCCGTGGTGACCGCCGCCGGGTCCGCCGTGGGGTGGGCGACCAGGAAGTCCTTGCCGCCGGTTTCGCCGACCAGGCGTGGGTAGTTCTTGTAGGAACCCACATTCTGACCCACATGGGACCAGATGCCCTGGAAGACGCCGGTGGAGCCGGTGAAGTGGACACCGGCGAAGCCCGGATGGGAGAACGCCAGCTCGGAGATCTGGGCCGCCGGGCCGGGGAGGAAGTTGATCACCCCCGGCGGCATGCCCGCTTCTTCGAAGATCCGCGCGATGAAGTAGTTGCTGTAGACCGCGCTGTGGGACGGCTTCCAGATCACTCCGCATCCCATCAGCGCCGGTGCGCCGGAGAGGTTGCCACCGATAGACGTGAAGTTGAACGGGGACACGGCGTAGACGAACCCTTCGAGGCCCCGATAGTCCAGCCAGTTCCACATGCCCGGTGACGCCTGGGGCTGGTTCTGGTAGATCTGCTGCGCGAAGAACGCGTTGAAGCGGAAGAAGTCGGCCAGCTCCGCGGACGCGTCGATCTCGGCTTGATGCGCCGTCTTGCTCTGTCCGAGCATCGTGGAGGCGTTCAGCACGGGCCGGTACCGCTCGGTGACCAGCTCAGCGGCTCTGAGGAAGACCGAAACCCGCTCCTGCCATGGCCACCGGCTCCACTCCTTCTGCGCCCCCACCGCCGCGTCCATGGCCGCACGGGCCTCGGCCTCGCCCGCCAGCTGCCAGCGGGCCACCACGTGCTGGTGATCGTGGGGTACGATCCCCTCGATGGTGTTGCCCGTCTCCACGTCCTTGCCGTCGATGATGAGCGGAATCTCGACGACCGTGGACGAGAGCTCGTCCAGCTTGGCTTTCAGCGCGGTCCGCTCCGGGTCCCCAGGAGCGTACGGGGTGACGGGTTCGTTGAGCGGAGTCGGGACGTTTGGAAGCGCGTGCATAGGGCGGATTTCGCTTTCGGATGGCGGGATGCAGGCTGGTGCGCGCCTCCGGGTTCGCGGCTGCGGGCCCTGTCGGTCGGGGTCCGTTCCGTGGGTCAAGCGCCCCCGGGGCGCCCGGAATCTGACCGGCTTCTGTCGTGGTCGCAAGTGGGGTGTTTCCGGGGCTCCGGTGGGGGTGTGCACGGGGGTCCGGTCGGACGTTGACCCTGCTTATCAAGAATGACTATCTTTTTCATCAGACCCCCGCATCCGTTGCGAAACCGGAGCTGCCGGCATGACCGACAACAAAAAGATCGAAGAGGTCATCGACAGCTTGCGGCCGTACATCCAGGCCGACGGTGGGGACGTGGAGTTTCTCGGTTTCAGCGAGCCAACCGGGGTGGTCGAAGTTCGGCTGAGCGGCGCCTGCGAGTCGTGCCCCATCTCCATGATGACCCTCAAGGAAGGTCTGGAGAAGCGGATCAAGAAGAACGTGCCGAGCGTCGTGGAGGTCATCGCCGTATAGGTCTCCACGATCTGCTCCAGCCCAAGTGGTCGGCGCTCTTCCCCCCGAGGGGAGGCGCCGTTTTCTTCTCTCAGCGTTTACCTCGCCAAACCGAAAGACTCCCTAGATGAGCACTGATCGTCTTCACCAGGCGGTGGAAGCCGCCCTCGCGGGCATCCAGCACACGGCCTCGGGCGAGAACGTCCTGAGCGCCGGCATGGTCAAGGACCTGGAGGTGAGTCCCGACGGCGACGTGCGGTTCTCGTTCGTGCTTCGTCCGGAGGATCCCAGCAGCCTGGTCAAGCAGGCCCGGGCGGCGGTGCAGGGTGTCGAGGGGGTGGGCAAGGTTCGCCTCAACGTGAAGCTGCCCCAGGCCGGGTCCGCGCCCGCCCCGTCGGCAGGTCCAGCCGACCCGCCAGCTCCGCCGGAGCGAGGGCTCGCTCCCGGGTCGGTTCCGGCGCCGACGCCCACTCCGGGCCTGTTGCCGGAGGTCGGCCATGTCGTGGCGATCAGCTCGGGCAAGGGCGGCGTCGGGAAATCCATGACCACGACCAATCTGGCGGCCGCGCTGGCCAAGAAAGGGCTCCGGGTCGGGTTGCTCGACGCAGACATCTACGGACCGGACATCCCGTTGATGTTCGGCGAAAGCCGGCGTCCGAGCGTGACCGGTCCGAAGGGGCAGGAGCTGATCGAGCCTCTCGACGCCCACGGCGTCCGGCTCATGAGCCTGGGATTCCTGCTCGAGAAGGAGCAGCCGGCGATCATGCATGGCCCTCTCATCTCCGGCATTCTCCGGCAGTTCATCGAACAGGTGGCCTGGGGGCCCCTGGATATCCTGCTGGTGGACATGCCGCCGGGCACCGGCGACGCCCAGCTCTCCCTCGTCCAGACCATCGATCTGGATGGGGCGGTCATGATCACCACCCCCCAGGAGGTGAGCACGGGCGACGTGCGGCGGGCGATCAAGATGTTCGAGCGGGTAAACACCCGGGTCTTGGGCATCGTGGAGAACATGGCGGGATACCGGTGCCCCCACTGCGGCGAATCCCACGACATCTTCGGGCACGGAGGTGGCGAGCGACTGGCTCGAGAGATGTCGGTTCCGTTCCTGGGCCGAGTTCCCCTGGACACGGCGGTCCGGGAGGCCGGGGACGAGGGTACGCCGACTGTGGTGTCGGCGCCCGACTCACCCGCCGGTCAGGCGCTGGAAGGGGTCGCGGATACGCTGATGGAGTCTCTGGCCGGAGCCCACGCCGGCTGACCGGACCCGGAAGCCCCTCGTCCTAGTCGCCGCTTTCCAACCAGGCCCGATCGGCCGCGGAAAGCCGTCGCTGGCTCTTGTTGTCGATGAGCTTCAGCACGCCCCAGCCGATGAGCATGATGACCCCGGCCTTGAGCAGGAGAGGGATCAGCGCGAAGGCGAGCGAGAAGACGGTGCCCACCACGGCGAGCACGACGCCGAGCACCACCAGGGTGACCAGTCCGATCGCGAAGAAGGTGAGTAGTGCGCCGATCATGGTTTCCTCCTATCGGTTCGGGTCCGGCTCCGACCCACGGTGCCGCCCCGGTTCTTCGAATGCTCTCGCCGGGATGTCCTCAGCGCCCTGAGACCATCACCACGGCGATCTTCCCGAACGCCGCGTCCACGTCCAGCGTGACCCTGCGCTCAGCGTCGTCGTAACCCGGCGTGACGTAGGTATCGCCCCGCTTGATCATGCCGTCCGCGTCCACCGAGGTGAGGAAGCTGTCCTTCTCCAGGCGGACGCCCAATCCCTCCGGGACCCGGAACTCGACGGACCCGACACCCATGTTCACGGCGATGTGGCTGTCCTGCTGCCAGCGTCCGGTCAGATCCAGGACGATGGCTCCGACGCCGGCGTCCACCTCGATGCGCTCCGCGTTGAGGTTGCCCAGGCGTTCCGCACGGAACTGGGCAGCGCCGACCTTCAGCTCGGCGATGCCCAGGGATACCGGATTCGGCTGGGAAACGTCGAGACGGGTGTCCGACGCTCCCGTGGCCATTTCCAGGTGCGTCAGGGCCAGGCCGCCCAGATCCAGGTCTGCCTTCACGGCCCCGAAATCCATCTGAAGATCCATGGGCAGCGCGGTGGCGAGCTCCAGCTCCAGGTGTCCCGCGTTGTCCTTGTCCACGTCGATCTTCTTGGACGTGCCTTCGATGCCCAGCCGCAGGCGACCGTTCCGGTAGCTGTTGGCGGGTTCGAAGATGTCCTCGTCGTACCGGAGGTCCATCCGGTACAGCATGCCCTCGGGGGCCGGCCGGACGCTGAAGTGGCCCGCACCGTAGCGGATGCGCACGTCCAGCTCCCGCTCGCCGGACAGCTGCCGGGACTGGGTCACGGTCGCCCAGTTCTGGGCGGATGCCGTGAGCGGCGCCAGGAGGAGCGCTGCGACGAGCGCGCCCAGGATCCGGCTCTTACCCATCTTTCGGTTCCTCGTCGTCGCCGTTCTCGGTCGCGTCGTCGCCCTCTGGCTCTTCGGCGCCCGCTTCGGACGTCGTGTCGGTCTTCTCTGCGGTCGGAGCGGCCTCTTCTTCGGTGACCACCTCTTCGACCTCGACGTCCACGGTGGCCGTGGCGCTGCGGAACTCCTCGTCCCAGGTCGAGGCGTCCAGGTCCAGGTCATCGCTGCCCGTCTCCCACTCCCGGCGACGTCCGCCCCGGGTCAGCAAGACCGCACCGAACCCGACGGACATGGCGACCAGGACGCCCACCGAACCGACGAACGCCAGAAGACCCCGCACGAACCCGAACCAGGGCCCCGCCATCTGGATGAAGTTGGCGGCGAAGAAGGGTAGGATCAGTGCCGCGACACCCGCCAGGATCACCGAGAGGGGATTGGAGGGCCGGACCCAGTCGAAACCCTGGATGTTCTGTTTCGCCGCCCACTCGCCGACGTTGCCCGCCACCGCCAGGAAACCCAGGCCTCCGGCCAGGAGCGCCGCGACGGGGAAGAGGGGAATCCACGCCAGGAGCACGGGAATCCCGATCAGCGAGATGCAGAGTCCCACGATCCCGAGGATCCACACGGGGAAGAGCAGGAACGCCCCCGCTACGCCCACCACGCCGGCCCGGGTCGGATTCGCCCGGGCTGCTTCCGAAACCACTTCCAGGTTTCCGGGGAAGAACCGGACCACTGCGAAGGCCATGAGAGCGATGAAGGCGAATGTGAAGAGGTTCTCCATCATGCCGCCGATGCCTCGGCTGACGTGCCGTAAGGCACCGAACACACCGTCGGAGCGGCTCCGGTCCCGGCCGCGATCGGTTGAGCCCCGGAACTCGCTGCGGAGCTCGTCGCGGATCTCGTTCCGGATCTCGTCGCGGAGCTCGTCGAACCGCTGACCATCCACCACTTCCCGCTCGAGGCGGAGGCGGTTGATGCCACCCTCGACGACACCGCCTTCGCTGACGACTCGAGTCTCGGACAGGTGGATCTCGCCGTCCACGTGGGCGTCTTCGCCGACTTCCAGCGACCCGCCCAGGAGAATGGCGTTTCCGGCCAGGTGCCCCTGGACGTCCAGGTCGCTGTCGATGAGGATCAGGCTGGCCTCGAGCATCTCGCCGGCTTCGATGACCACGTCTTCACCGAGGTGGACATGCACCTGTTCGCTGTTCAAGTCGTCGAACTCGAGGTCGAGGTCTTCGAGGGCCTCGGCCAGGGCGATGAAGCGCTCCGTGCGTCCCAGCAGAGAGCCGAGCAGATCCAGGTCCAGGTCCGCGGAGACCGTAACGTCCACGTCCGGTGCAGTCGCCACGTCCTGAGTCGGCACGGACAGGGCGCGTTCGATCGCCACGTCGACGTCTCGACCCAGTCCCTGGTCGTTCCCGGGCGGGGACCAGTCCATCAACGCCTCCGCCAGGGGACCGTCGGAAAGGGCGACGGCTTGCCCCAGCAGGCTGCGCCAGGAGCGGTCCAGATCGTCGCCCGGCTCGTACGATCCCACGTCTTCGCCGTCGATGAACACGGTGCCGTCGCGAAATGCGATCTCCAGGGATCCGTCGTCGGCGAAGAAGAGGGCCAGGGCGGCGTCGTTGCCGGACACGGCGATCTCGTTCGAGACGACGGCGCGGTCCTGGGCCGAGGCCGAGGTCCCACCGAGGGCGAGGAGTGCTGCCAGGAGCAGCCCGGTACCCAGCGAACGCGCGAGCGCCGCCTTCAGGGCATGACTACGAAGTGATTTGCGCATAACGAGCATTCACCGAAGGGGCGAACAGGTTGCGATAGACGACCAGAAGAGACAGACCCATGAGGGCCGTGAAGACGATCCCGGCGAGCATCAGCCCGCCGGCCGACCCGGCCACCGCATCCACCAGGACGTTGGACCGCAGGACCTCGGACGCCTGAACGGCGAACGCGCCTGCTTGGGTCAGCAGACCGCTCATGGCGCCGGAGACCCTCCACCAGACGTAGGAGGCCAGATAACCCGGCGTCAGGAGCGGGTTGGAAAACAGGTATACGGCCGCGCCGGCCACCAGGAGCGTGGGCGCGGCGGCGACCGAGGCGACGAAGGCCCAGGTTCGGCGGCGCTGGGGCATGAGCCTCCGGGCCCAGACCGAGGCCGAGGCGAGCAGCTCCGACGGCACGGCGGCCGTGGCGATCGCCCGAATCCGGGCCGCCAGTGGCACGTGTACGGTCGGGGCGGGTGTTCTGACCCGGACCCGGGCCATGACCCGCTCGCTGAAGCCCTCGGACGGAGCCAGCTCGGCCAGCGTCTCCAGCTCGGAGAAGACGCTCTGCCAACTCTCGAGTGTCTTCTGACACGACCCGCAGGCCGCCAGGTGACCCTCGGCCCGCCGCTGCCCCCGACCCCCGAGACCTCCATCGAGGAGGTCCTGGATGCCCTCGGGGCTGAGGTGTTCTCGAGATCGGGTGCTTCGGTCACGGAACCGGGCCAGGAGCCCGACGGGGGCCCGTTGGCCGACTTCGTCCATCACCCCCTCGGCGAATCCGTACGAAGGAGCCAGCTCGTCCAGGTCTTCGAGTCGGGCGAACACGGCCTGCCACCGCACCAGCTCGGTCTGGCAGGTCGGGCATCCGGCGAGGTGGGCGTGGGCCTCCAGGGCTGCCGCCTGACCGAGACTCCCGTCCAGGAGGTCCTGAATCCGATCTCCACCCAGGTGCTCTGCGGCGGGTCGGACGGCGTCCAGCGCCTCAGCCAGCCCGGCCGCGGCCCGATGGGGCAGGGCCCGCATGACCCGCTCCGAGAGTACGGGTGACGGGTCGAGGACCGGAAGATCTTCGAGCTCGTCGAACAGCAGCCTCCACGCTTCGATCTCGGACTGACACCGGACGCAGGACGCCGAGTGCCCCTGGACCCGGGCCATCTCCGCCTGGGAGAGCTCCCCGTCCAGGAACGCCTGGATGCCTTCCGCGCTCAGATGTGGGTCTCGAGGTGTCACGATGACACGACTCCTGTTCTGTCCAGCCCGCCGCACAGCGGGCTTCCTACGACTCGCTGGACACTACGGGGCCCGAGTCTTCGAAGTTTCAAGAAAACCTCCACACGACGACGGCCGGTTGTGTGCGATCGTAAGTCATTGTCATGACGTGAGATGGGCGAGCAGTGACTTGAGCTCGCCACGGGCGCGATGCAGGTACGTTTTGACGGTGCCCAGCGGCAGGTCCAGGATTTCGGCGATTTCGTCGTAGCTGTACCCCTCCACGTGACGGAGCAGAACCACGTTGCGGTACTCGGGTCGCAGCTCCCCGATGGCCTGCTCGATGAGGCTGCCCAGCTCCCGGTGTTCGACGTACGCTTCGGGGGTCTCGTCGGTGGCTTCCACCACGATGCGGGTCTGGGCCACGTCCTCACTGGTCGAGGCGTGGGGAGAGCCGTCGATGGAGACGGTGTCGAGGCGTTTCTTCCGGAGATGATCGATCGTGTGGTTGTTCGCGATCTTGAAGATCCAGCTGCTGAACTTGTAGCGGGGGTTGTAGCTGTGGATCGCGTTGAAGGCCCGGATGAACGACTCCTGGGCCAGGTCTTCGGCCAGCGTCCGGTCCCGCACCATGCGGTACACCAGAGCGAAGATGGGCCGCTCGTAGCGACGGAGCAGCTCCCGATAGGCGGCCTGTCGCCCCTGGGCCGCCTGTTCGGCCAGTTGGCGATCTTCGAGGGTCGCGTAGTCCATCGCTACCGACCCGGTCGCCGGGAAAGACGGCGGGTGGTCACGCCCGGGAGGGGCCCGGAGCGATCCAGCCCGACGGCCCCACGGGGCCGACGCCGGAACCCGAGCCCGCTGGCGGGTATGCCGTTGCCATCGCGAATCACATGTTGGTTCGAAGACACCCCCTAAGCTCTCTTCCTTCGGCCATGGCGACAATCCCCGAGGCCCGCCCCTCGTCCGGTGCGGACCGGGAACGGCAGGTTCAGACCATCTTCAGCGAGATCGCGCCCCGGTACGATCTGCTGAACCATGTGCTCAGCCTGAACATCGATCGGCGCTGGCGGCGCAGGGCGGTGGACGCCCTGGGTTGGCGGCCGGACGGCCGGTACCTGGACGCGTGCGCCGGGACCTACGACCTGAGCCTGGAGCTGGCCGACCGCCCGGGTTTCGCGGGCAGCGTGGTGGCTTCGGACTTCGCACGGCCCATGCTGGTGGAGGGTCTGCCGAAGCTGGAAGGGCGGTCCATCCGGGCCGTGTGCGGCGACACCCTCGAGCTTCCGTTCCCGGACCAGACGTTCGACGGGGCGATGGTGGCGTTCGGCGTCCGGAATCTATCGAGTCTGGAAGCGGGGTTCGCGGAGTTTCACCGGGTGTTGAGGCCGGGGGCGCGACTGGTGATCCTGGAGTTCACCTTGCCCCCGAATCCCCTGGTTCGGTGGGGATACACGCTCTACTTCAACCACGTGCTGCCTCGGGTTGGGCGCATCGTCTCCGGTCACCCCTGGGCCTACTCCTACCTACCGGCGTCGGTCGGAGAATTCCCCGGGCCCGACGCCTTGGCCGGTCTTCTGGAGGACGCCGGATTCGAGCAGGCCTCCTACACGCTGCAGAGCTTCGGAATCGCGGCGATCCACGTCGGAACCCGATCCGGGTAGCACCGCTTCGACGTTCCACAGCCGCACTTCTCCGAACCGTGCCAGCGCAGGGGCCAGCTCCGGATCTCCCAGGACCAGGATCGTCATGTCCTCGGGCCGGAGATGCCGGGCGAAGACGTCCCGCACGTCGGTCGCAGACACCCGCTGGATGCCCTCGAGGTACAGATCCAGCCAGTCGGGGGGGAGGTCCTGTGCCTGATACAGCATCTGCCGGGCCACGATCTGGCCGGCGGTCTGGAAGTTGAACACGAACCCGTTCACGGCCCGGTCCACCGCCAACGTCAGCTCGTCGTCCGTGGGTTCGGAGCGGCGAACCTGGTCCATCACGTCCAGCATGGCGTCGACGGCGTCGACGGTGGTCTCGGTGCCGGTCTGGGTGATCGCGCCCAGGAGCCCGTCGGCGGTCCGGGGGGCCGTCCAGAGGGATGAGGCTCCGTAGGCCAGACCTTCCTCGGTTCGGACCCGGGCCATCAGTCGGCTCGAAAAGCCGCCAGCGCCCAGGATCGTGTTGCCGATCCGGGACGAGAAGTACTCGGGTTCGGCGGCCAGGTGCACACTCGTGGCCTGGGCCATGACGATCGTCGACTGATCCAGGGCCCGGGGGATCAAGAAGACGGCGGGTTCGGTCCGGACCCGGGGCAGGGGCGGCTCGGGCAGGGCTCCCGGACACGCGGGCCAGTCTGCGAGCAATGCCTCGAGCCGGGCTCGGGCTTCGTCCCACGTGATATCCCCGGCCACTCCCAGGACCAGGTTCTCCGGGCAGACGATCTCCGCGTGGACTCGCCGGAATCGGTCGGGCCGCATGCGGTCCGGATCCAGGTCGGCGGGTGTCATCTCCCATCCCACCGGATGATCGCCGTACATGATTCGATTGAACTCCGAGAACGCCAGCCGCCGGGGGTCGTCCAGTCGGCGCCGCACGCTTTCGAGCTCCCGGCCCCGCCAGACCTCGATCTGTGCAGGATCGAAGCGGGGGAACTTCAACATCTGACCCCACAGCTCCAGTCCTTCGTCGAGCGTGGACGTCAGGGCGTTGAAGCTGCTGGACACCGAGCGACCTCCGGAACCGAAGCTGACCTGGACCGCCAGGGACTCCAGCATCTTGTCGATGGAATCCGGGCTCGCGTCCCGGGTGCCTCCGTAGCGGAGCAGCCCCGGCATCGCCGTGGCCGTGGCATATCGCTCCCTCGGGAACAGCGCGTACCCCCCTTTGAACCGGGCATAGACCGAGACGAGGGGAAGGCTGTGGTCTTCGAGGAACAGGACCGTGACCCCGGGGCTCACGCGCTCGGTCCGCACCTCGGGTGCCTCGAAACGGAGCGGCGCGAACTCGAGGGCGAGGGCCGCGTTCCGGCCGACCGGACGTGCCTGGGCGGCCAACTCCGGCAGCGGCAACAGGCCGGCGAGGGTTACGAGCCCCATGACGTGCGCCCGGTTCATCTTCGGTCCTCCCGAGCCTGTCCGGGCCGGACCAGCGTCGCCACGGTACGGTTTTCCGGCGTGAAGTAGGCTCCCACCACCCGCTGTACGTCTGCGGGCGTGACCCGGGCGATCCGGGCCGACAGTTGGAAGGTCCGCCGCCAATCGTCGAAGCGGGCGGTGGACTCTGCCAGCTGGAACGCGAGGCCGAGGTTGGACGCCAGCCGACGCACGTCGCTCGCTTCCAGTCGCCGTCGGACCCGTTCGAGCTCGACCTCGGTCGGGGGCGTCCGGGCCAGGCGGTCGAGCTCCTCGTAGACCGCCTCTTCCACCTCGTCCGAGGTGTGCGGTGCCCGCGGGACCGCCTGGATCGAGTACAGGCGGGGGTATGCGAAGCCGGGCCCGGCCGAGGCGGCCACCGACGTGGCGACCCGTTCCGTGGTCACCAGGCGCCGGTAGAGACGCCCGGTTCGGCTCCCGGTGAGCAGATAGGTCAGCATGGTGAGGGCAGGGGCGTCGTCGTCGAAGGCCGAACCCACGTGCCACCCCATCCGAACCTGGGGTTCGGCGTCGTAGGCCACCTGGACGCGGCGCTCAGTGGTTTGCCGGGGTTCCATGGCTGCCACCGGATCGGGCTTCGTCCCCGGCGCCAGGTGGCCGAAATAGGCGTCGGCCCAGGCCACCATGCTGTCCGGGTCCACGGCTCCCACGATGCTCACCACGGCGTTGTCCGGACCATAGTAGCGCCGATAGTAGTCTTCGACCTCGGCCCGGGTCAGGGCCTCCAGGTCGGCCATGTAGCCCACCACCGGAACGCCGTACGGGTGCACCTGGAAGGCCGCGCCCAGATGGGCCTCGTAGAGTCGACCGCCGGGGTTGGTATCGACCCGGGACCTCCGCTCCTCCATCACGACGTCCCGCTCCGTGTAGAACTCACGGAAGACGGGATCGGTCATCCGGTCCGACTCCAACACGAACCACAGCTGGGCCCGGTTCGCCGGAAGCTCGACGAAGTAGGTCGTGGCCTCGTTGTCGGTCGTGGCGTTGAGCCCGCGAGCGCCGTTTCGGGTCAGGATCCGATCGAACTCGTTGGCCACGACGAACGTCCGGGCGGAGTCCTCCAGGGTCTCGATACGCCGGACGAGCCCGTCCCGCTCGGCCGTCGTCGGTGGCGTGTCCGCATCGGCCAGGGCGAGCACGGAATCCTGGACCGCATCCATGCGGACGAGGAGGTCGGCCTCGGCATCGGCGTTCGTGGTCCCCACGGTGGTCGAGCCCTTGAACAGCATGTGCTCGAGCAGGTGCGCCACTCCGGTTTGGCCGGGCGTCTCGTTGACGCCCCCGACGCCGTACCGAACCACGAACGACACGGTGGGCGCCGTCGGCCGCGGCAGGATCACGAAGCGCATGCCGTTGGCCAGCGTGTGGGTCACGACGGGCAAGCGCTCGCCCGGCGCGGCCTGAGCGGTCAACGCGGACGGCCCGGTTACCGGCCCGAGGGTCGAGTGAAGGAAGAAGAGCGAGAAGAGCAGAGGACGAAGCATGGGCCCGGCGTTGTGGGGTCGCAGGGGACTACGCCCCGGAGCCCCGGGGTGTTTCCTCCAGGGGCGGTTGGCATTGGGGGCAAAGGAAGGCCGAGCGATTCCCGAACACGGTTCGCTGGATGGGAGCGCCACACCGGGCGCAGGGCTGGCCCTCCCGGCCGTAGGCCTGGAGACGAGGCCCGAAACCACCGCCCTCCCCATCCGGGTCCCGGTAGTCCCGGATGGTCGTGCCCCTAGCCCGTACCGCCTCTTCGAGCACCTGGACGATGGCGGCGTGGAGCGCCGACGCTTCCGTGTTGGTAAGGGACCGGGCGGGCCGGCGGGGGTCCACCCGGGCACGGTAGCACGCCTCCACGGCGTAGATGTTCCCGACTCCGGCCACCCTGCGCTGGTCCAGGAGGAAGCTCCGCACGGGCGTGCGGCTCGACGCAAGCGCGGCAGCCAGCACTTCTGGGCTGAAGTCCGCCGAAAGGGGCTCGGGACCCAGCGTGCCGGACCATGCGGTCCATCGGTCCCGGTCCATGTACCGGAGGAGCCCGAAGCGTCTCGCGTCGTTGTAGACCAGTTGGCCCCGGCCCGCCAGGTGAAAGCGGACGCCAGGATGGGTCACCGCCGGGTTGCGTTCGCCGGGACGCAGGGGGAACAGGCCGCCCGTCATGCCGAGGTTGACCACGAGGAACGAGGGACCGTCGAGCTCGACCACCACGTTCTTTCCCCGCCTGGACACGTCCCGGATCACGCGCCCTTTCATGGCGCGGGTGAACCGGCCCGGCGGGTCGTCCAGGAGGTCGGGCTTGAGCACCTGGGTCCGCTTGACCCTGGCGCCGATCACCACGTCGCGTAGGCTCCGAACGATCGTTTCCGCTTCAGGGAGCTCAGGCACGATCGGACCGGGTCGTGGCGACCGGGCTGCCCTCGGACGTCAGGACAGGCGGACCGCCGTTCCCGACGCGCTGACCATGAGCATGCCGTTCGCCGAACCCAGCACCTCGTAGTCCAGGTCCACGCCGATCACGGCGTCGGCGCCTCGCTCCCGGGCCTCCTGGGACATCTCCCGAAGGGCTTCCTCCCGGGCGGCCCGGAGGGCGTCCTCGTAGGCCGCGGCCCGGCCACCCACGATGTCCCGGATCCCGGCCAGGAAGTCCTTGATGATGTTGGCCCCGATGATGGCTTCGCCGGTCACGATGCCCTGATATTCGCGGATCGTCCGCCCCTGGAGGGACGGGGTGGTGGTGATGATCATCGTTGGTTCTCCTCGAGCCGGCCGGCTCGCGTTTCCGTTTTTCTGACCCGGCCCACCGTCAGCGGTGGACCTCTCGTTGGGCGATGTCTCGGCGGTAGTAGCACCCGTCGAATCGTATCTGCTCCGCCGCGTCCCGACTGACGGCTCCCGCGGCCTCGACGTCGTGCGCCAATCCGGTGACGCTGAGCACGCGCCCGCCCGACGTCGTGAGCCGGTCACCGTCCAGCGTCGTCCCGGCGTGGAAGACCAGCACGTCCTCTCGAGCCGCGAGATGGGCGGGGATCTCGATCGTCTTCCCCGTATCGTACGCCCCGGGGTATCCGCCCGAGGCCAGCACCGTGTTGACCGCTGCCCCCGCCTTCCAGACCAGTTGTTCGTTGGCCACTCCGCCCCCCGTCGCCACCGTGTAGAGCGGCTCAAGCAGCGACCCTTCGAGCAGGGGCAGGAGCGCCTGGGTTTCCGGATCCCCGAATCGACAGTTGAACTCCACCACCTTGGGGCCCTCGGGGGTCAGCATGAGTCCCGCGTACAGAAGCCCCTTGAACGGGGCTCCCGCTTCCCGGAGGGCCTCGAGGGTGGGAAGGAAGACCGTCCGATGAATCCTGTCTTCGAGGGACTCGGACGAGATCCCCACGGGTGCGTACGCTCCCATTCCGCCGGTGTTCGGGCCGGTGTCCCCCTCTCCGAGGCGTTTGTGGTCCTGGGCCGGCAGGAACGTGACCACCTGTTCACCGTCCGAGATGCCGAATACCGAGAGCTCCTCGCCGGTCATGCACTCCTCGATGACGATCTCCCGTCCGGCCTCGCCGAACGCCATGTCGCCGAGCATGGATCGCACGGCCGAAAGGGCGTCTTCCTCGGTGTCGCACACCACGGCGCCCTTCCCGGCCGCCAGTCCCGAGGCCTTCACCACGATCGGCGCACCCACCTCGGCGAGGTAGGCCTCCGCCTCGGCCAGATCGGTGAAGACGCGATAGGCGGCCGTGGGCACGCCGGCTTCCTGCATCAGATTCTTGGCGAATGCCTTGCTGGACTCGATGCGCGCCGCCGCCTTGGAAGGCCCGAACACCGGAAGGCCGGCCTTGCGGAAGCGGTCGACGATGCCCATGGCCAACGGTGCCTCGGGCCCAACGATCGTCAAGTCGATTCGTTGAGCCGCGGCCCATCCTGCCAGGGCCTCCACGTCGGTGGGGGCGATCTCCACGGCCGTCGCCAGCCTGGCCATCCCGCCGTTGGGTCGGGTCGCGAAGAATTGGGCGCCGGGCGCGTCCTGCTGGAGCTTCCAGAGCAACGCGTGCTCTCGCCCCCCGGTTCCTACGATGAGAATGCGCATGCGATCGGGGTTCCGGTGGAAAGTGGACCGAGAGAATACCGGGCGCCCCAGGGGGTGTCAAAGCGGGTCTTCCGCCCGATCGATCCCGGGTCTCAGACCCACCGAACGGAACGAGGCCCGGACGCCGTTTGGCGTTCCGGGCCTCGTCGTGTCCGGGGCTCGGTGGGGGCGGGGGAGACTAGCGTCGCAGGCCTTCCATGAAGGCCTCTGACATGCGCTTCGCGGCACCCGTCACCGAGTCCACGAAGTCCTTCGTGCCCTCTGCGTAGGAGCTCGCCGCCGCACGGACGTCGTCCTTGTAGGCGAAGTCGTCGTCGTCCCGGCGGACGTACTCGCCCCGGAGAATGCGATCGTAGTCTCCGGACTCGATCCAGGCCCTGATCTCGGCCACGCGGAGCACATAGAACGGGTGGGTCGTGCCCAGGAGGTTGAGGATCTTGAAGACGTGGTCGGCCACGTCGCCACCCGTCTTGTATTCCTCTGCTTGAACGATGAACGCGTCCAGGTCCATCTCCCCGGTCACCGGCCGGGTGGAGCCCGGAATGCCTCCCGCCATCTTCATCATGCTGCGCATGACCAGCTGGGGGTCCTGGACCGCAAGGAGCCCGGCCCTGTCGCAGGAGAGCTCGCTCTTCCGGTACCACTCCAGCAGCGCCATCAACACGGCCCTGGCCGCCAGGCCCACGATGGGGAAGCCGATGTTCGCGAGCTGGATCAGGAGCTGCATCATCGTGCGGTAGAGCACGTGGCCGCTCATGATGTGGCCCACCTCGTGTCCGAGGACGTAGGCCAGTTCGTCGTCTTCGAGCAGAATGATCGTCCCGGAATTCAGGATGATGAACGGCTCGTCCATCCCGTACGCACCGGCGTTCACCATCGGCGTCTGGGAGATGAAGAGGTCGTACTCCTCGGGCACGTCGAGGGTCTTGCAGACTTCCTTGTAGATGGCGTTGACCCGGGGGAACTGACGGTCGGAGACGAGCACGGCGTTGGCCTGGAACGCCAGGCGGGTCGGTTTTTCACCGAAGAAGCCGAAGAGACGCTTCAGGACCTCGTCGAAGACGGGGAGCTTCCGGAGAGCGGCCAGTGCGGCCCGATCGGCCGGGTGCTCCCACGACCGGGGGGAGATGTCCGTAAAGACCCGAAGCGCCCGGGCCTCGCCATCCCCATCCCCGCCGTCGGTCCCGCCGTTCGTGACTTCCTGTTCGTCGCCTGCCATTCCGCTCTCTCCTCGGTTCGCCACTCTGCGTCGCCCGGTGTCCCGGTGTTCGGTCCGGTTGCCCGGACCCCTGTGCAACGTCCTGTTTCGTTCCCGTCACGCCGGACCGTACGGGCCCCGAACACGGGATGTTTCATCCGTACCCGCGCGTCCGGGTAGGGGGTCCGAGGCGGCCGGCGTGCCCGACTCAGCCCATGCTCGTCAGGCCGTGATCCAGGTCTTCGAGCAGGTCGTCCTCGTCCTCGATCCCCACCGACAGACGTACCAGGTCGTCGGTGATGCCCATGGAAAGCCGCCGGTCTTCGGGCACCGACGCGTGGGTCATGAGCGAGGGGATGCTGATGAGGGACTCCACGCCGCCCAGGCTCTCGGCCAGGGCGAACACGTTCGTGGCTTCGACCAGCTTCCGGGCCCGATCGGGGTCACCCACGGTGAACGACACCATGCCGGTGTATCCCGTCATCTGGCGAGCGGCCAGGTCGTGCTGGGAGTGTGACGACAGTCCCGGGTAGAATACCCGCTCGACGGCCGGGTGGGCCTCGAGGAACCGGGCCACGGCCAGCCCGTTGTCGTTGTGACGCTCCATGCGCACGTGGAGGGTCTTGGTGCCCCGCATGACCAGCCAGGCGTCCAGAGGTCCGGGAACGGCCCCCGTGGCCATGCGCATCCACCGGACCTCCTCGCCCAGGTCGTGGTCCGCAGCGACCACGGCGCCCCCGATCACGTCTGCGTGACCGTTCAGGTACTTGGTCGTGGAGTGGACCACGAAGTCGGCGCCCAGGGTCAACGGACGCTGGTTGTAGGGAGACGCGAACGTGTTGTCCACGCAGAGCAAGGCGTCGTTTTCGTGGGCCAGACTCGCGGTTGGCTCGATGTCGCAGAGCCGCATGAGGGGGTTGGTCGGCGTTTCGACCAGGACCAGGCGCGTGTTTGGCCGCATGGCGCTCCGCACGGCGTCCAGGTCCCGGGTGTCGACGAACGAGAACTCGAATCCGAATCGGGCGAGCACCTGGTTGAACATGCGTCCTGTGCCGCCGTAGGTGTTCTCTTCGGCGATCACGTGGTCGCCCGCGCTCAGCCGTTTGAGCACGGCCTCGATGGCGCCGAGCCCGGACGCGAATGCGATGGCGTTCGTCCCGGCCTCCAAGGCCGCGAGATTGCCTTCCAGGGCTTCCCGGGTCGGATTCTCGCCCCGGGCGTACTCGTAGCCCAGGGGATTCCCCACTTCGGGCTGGACGTACGTCGACGTCATGAAAACCGGAGTGGTGATCGCGCCGGAGGTGACCTCGGGCTGTTGGCCCGCGTGGATGGCCAGGGTGCCGAACCGCCGGGGGGCCTCGCTCTTGTCGCTCATATGAGTCAGGACCGGCCGCCCGCGGGCGCGGGGCGTCGCCGGCCTCCTTCCTCTGGCTGATGGGGGGCTCTCATGCCGCCTGCTCGGCGGATTCGAGCGCGAATCTAGAGAGACCGCATAGGCCCCGCCAGCCGCGTTGACCGTTCCACGGCACAGCGGCTAAACTCAGGCGCCCACAGGGGCTCCCGCCTCCCGGAGGCTCCAGCGTACGCTCTCAATCCCTGGCCATGGCGCTCCAACTCCCATCGAATCTCATGGTCAGCGTGTCCGGCTTCCGCGGTCGCGTCGCCGATCCCCTGACCCCCGAGCTCATGTCGGCCCTGGCCGCGGCGTTCGGCACCTTCCTCCGGCGGTCCGGCGCTGACGGACCCGTGATTCTCGGGCGGGACTCCCGGACGTCCGGGGCGCTCTTCGCGGACAGCGTGGCAGCCGGGTTGCGGTCGGTGGGGTGCGACGTCGTGGATCTGGGGATGGTCGCGACCCCGACCCTCATGCTCTTCGTCGAGGAGACCGACGCCGCCGGGGGCATCGGCGTGACCGCGAGTCACAATCCCGCGGAATGGAACGCCCTCAAGTTCGCTTCGGCGGAGGGGACGTTTCTCGACGGAACGGCCATGGCCGAGTTCCAGCGTCAGGTCAGGGAGGAGGAACCGGACCGGGCGAGTTGGGCCGAGCTGGGCGGTCGCACCCGCAGAAACGACGCCACGGAGCGGCACCTGGAGCGCATCGTGTCGCTTCCGGAGATCGATGTCGACGCCCTCCGTGCCCGGGGCTTCCACGTGGCCCTGGACTGCGTGAACGGGGCCGGCGCGCTGAGCGTTCCTCCCCTGCTGGAAGCCCTTGGGTGCCGGATCGACGCCATCGGCATGACGCCGGACGGCCGCTTTCCCCGAGATCCCGAGCCCACCGCGGCCAACCTCCGTGCCCTGGGTGACCTGGTCCGGGAGTCTGGTGCCGAGGTGGGAATGGCCGTGGATCCGGATGTGGACCGCCTGTCACTCGTGGACGAGGCAGGACGCGCCCTGGGCGAAGATTACACGTTGGCCCTGGCCAGCGCTGTCGTGCTCCGCCGGTCACCCGGCACCGTCGTCACGAACCTCTCGACGAGCCAGGTGGTAGAGGATGTGGCCCGTGCCCACGGTGGGCGGGTCGTGCGAGCCCCAGTGGGCGAGATCAACGTGGCCCGCCGGATGCAGGACGTAGGAGCCGTGGTCGGAGGGGAAGGGAACGGAGGGGTCATCCTGCCGTCCCTTCACTACACCCGGGACGCACCCCTCGGGGTGGCCCTGATCCTCCAGCACCTCCTGGACACCGAGCGGTCGCTGTCGGAGGCGGTGGCGGCGTTGCCGGACTACAGCATCGTGAAGGAAAAGGTGGGGTTCCCCCGGGAAGCGCTTCCCGAAGCGTACGCCGCGCTGGTGGACGATCTGGCGCCCCCCGGGACCGACACGGAAGACGGACTGCGCCTCGTCTGGCCCGACCGTTCGACCTGGTTGCACGTGCGACCGTCCGGGACCGAACCCGTGGTTCGCCTGATCGCCGAGGCGCCGTCTCTCGCTCAGGCCCGGGCCCTGGTGGATCGCGCGGGCCTGCTCCTGGAAGGCGTCGTCTGACGGATCAACTGAAAGCCGCGGCTCCGGCCTCGCCGGACGCGGTTGCCTCAAGAAAGCGATCGATATGTGCGGGATCGTAGGATACGTGGGATCCAAGCAGGCCGGCCCGATCCTGATGGAGGGGCTCCGACGCCTCGAATACCGGGGCTATGACTCCGCCGGCATCGCCCTGGTGACCGACGGCGGCGACCTGGACGTCGTCAAGCGGGCGGGCAAGATCAGCGAGCTGGAGGACGCCATTCGGGAGGGCATGCCTCCCGGCACCTGCGGTATCGGCCACACCCGCTGGGCCACCCACGGCGCCCCCACCTTCCGCAACGCGCATCCCCACACCAACCCCCGGGGCGATGTGGCCGTGATCCACAACGGCATCATCGAGAACGCCCCGGTCCTGCGGCGGAAGCTCGAGGAGATGGGCTACGCCTTCCAGTCCGAGACCGACACGGAGGTCGTCGTCCATCTGATCGACCTCGCGCTCCGGGAAACGGACCTGCTGGAAGAAGCCGTGGCAGCTGCCCTCCTGCAGGTGGAGGGGACCTACGGCCTGGCGGTGATCAGCCCCCGGGATCCCCAGAAGATCGTCGCCGCCCGGAACGGCAGCCCGCTGCTGGTGGGCATCGGCCAGAACGGGGAGTACCTCCTGGGCTCGGACGCGGCCGCGGTCATCTCCCACGCGAAGGAAGTGGCCTACCTGTCCGACGGGGACTACGCGGTGCTGACGCCCGAGGGGTACAACATGTACCACCTGGGTCGGGGCGCCGTCAGCCGTACGATCCACGTCCTGACCTGGGACCTGGAGGCGATCCAGAAGGGCGGGTACGACCATTACATGCTCAAGGAGATCAACGAGCAGCCCCAGAGCCTCCGGGACGTGATGCGGGGCCGGCTCCTGGAGGAGGAAGGCGACTCCAAGCTGGGTGGAGTCACTCTCACCGAGTCCGAGCTGGCGGGGATCGAACGCATCATCATCACGGCGTGCGGCACCAGTTGGCACGCCGCCCTGCTCGGTGAATACATGCTGGAGGAGCTGGCCCGGATTCCCGTGAGCGTGGAGTACGCCTCCGAGTTCCGGTACCGGAGCCCCGTGGTCGAGCCCAACACCCTCGTGATCGCCATCAGCCAGTCCGGGGAAACCGCGGATACCCTGGCGGCCCTTCGAGAGGCGCGGCAGCGGGGCGCGCTCACCATGGGCATCGTCAACGTGGTCGGCTCCACGATCGCCCGGCAGACGGATTTCGGGATCTACCTCCACGCCGGCCCGGAGATCGGCGTTGCGTCCACCAAGGCCTTCACCAGCCAGATCGCTGCGTTGGCGCTGTTCACGCTGCACCTGGGCCGTCGTCGTAATCTGTCGATCCTGGAGGGGCGTCAGCTGGTCGAGGCCATGCAGATGCTCCCGGAGCAGGTCGAGTGGATCCTGGGCCTGAACGATACGATCCAGGAGTTGGCCAGGGCGTATCAGGACGCACCGAACTTCCTCTATCTGGGTCGGGGGTATCAATTCCCCGTGGCCCTGGAAGGTGCGTTGAAGCTCAAAGAGGTCAGCTACATCCACGCCGAGGGATACCCGGCCGCCGAGATGAAGCACGGCCCCATCGCCCTCATCGACCAGAACATGCCGGTCCTGTTCCTCGCGCCGAAGGACCCGGTCTACAGCAAGGTCGTTTCGAACATCGAAGAGGTTCACGCCCGTGGCGGACGCATCATCGCCGTAGTCAGCCACGGCACCGGGGCCGAGCTCGAAGGCCGGGTCGACCACGTGATCGAGGTCCCCCACACGCTGCCATGCCTCCTTCCCATCCTCACCTCGGTGCCCCTTCAGCTGCTGGCCTACCACATGGCGGTGCTCCGGGGCACGGACGTGGACCAGCCCCGGAACCTGGCCAAGTCCGTGACGGTCGAGTGAGGGTCGTTCTCCAGCGCGTCTCCCGGGCACGGGTGACCGTCGGAGGGCGGGTCACCGGACAGATCGGCACGGGACATCTGCTCCTTGTGGGCTTCACCCCGGGGGACGACGAGGGGGCCCTCGCATGGATGGCCGACAAGATCGTCGGCCTCCGGGTCTTTCCCGACGACGACGGCAAGATGAACCGATCGCTGGCGGACGTGGGTGGGGCGGTGCTCGTCGTGAGTCAGTTCACGCTCTATGGAGACACGCGGAAGGGCCGTCGGCCCAGCTTCGTGCACGCAGCCGGCCCCGAGATCGCCGTGCCCCTGTACGAGCGCTTCGTGGCCCTTCTCCGCGAACGGGTGCAGGCCGACGTCGAGACCGGTGAGTTCGGCGCCATGATGGACGTTGAGCTGGTGAACGACGGGCCGGTGACCCTGGTGCTCGAGCGATGAGGGGCGGTGACGACCGCGCGTCCCGGGTGGCCCTGGTGCTGGCTTCCAGCTCGCCCCGCAGAGCCGACGTGCTGACCGCCCTGGAGATTCCCTTCCTCGTGGACCCGGCCCACATCCCCGAGGACCCACGGCCCGGCGAAGGGGCGCTGGCGTTCGTCGAACGACTCTCGGTCGAGAAGGCCCGGGCCGTCATGACGCGCCATCCCGACGCATGGGTCCTCGCCGGCGACACGGTCGTGATGCTCGACGACGAGGTCCTGGGCAAGCCGGCGACGGAACGTGAAGCGGTGGAGATGCTCATCTCCCTGGCGGGTCGCGAGCACCAGGTGGCCACGGGGCTGGCCCTGGGATCACCCGATGGTACGGTGTTGGCGGGCGTCGACGTTACCGGAGTGCGGTTCAGGGCGTTCGAGGCCGACACGGCGGTGGCCTACGTGGCCACGGGCGAACCCATGGACAAAGCCGGGGCGTACGGAATCCAGGGCAAGGGCGGCGCGCTGGTTCTGGGCGTCGACGGCGACTATTTCACGGTCATGGGTTTCCCGGTGTCCCTCTTCATGGATCTCCTGGACCGGAGTGGGCTCGAGTACGGGTTCGGCGGCCTGACGCCGAGGACTTCGGGGTCGGCCACGTGACCGAGCTCCCGGTCCCTGCCGCGGTCCAGCTGTCTCCCGACGGGTCCACGGTGCGGCTCCTGGACCAGACGCTGCTGCCCGCCGAGGAGCGGTGGCTGGACCTGACGACCGCCGAGCAGGTCGCGGAGTCGATCTCATCGCTCCGGGTGCGGGGTGCGCCGGCCATCGGCGTGGCGGGCGCGTTCGGGCTGGCCCTGGGCGTCCGCGATCGCATCGCAGCCGGTGGTGACGCCAAGGCCGCCATCGCCGAGTGCCACGCCATGCTGCTGGAGACACGTCCCACGGGCCGGAACCTGGGGTGGGCCCTGGACCGGGTCGCCGATGCCGCCCGGGGGGTCCCGAACGACGCCGCGGCGGACGCCGCGATGGCGGAAGCCCGGACCGTGGCCAGGGCTGAAGCCCGCATGTGCCAGGCCATCGGTGAGGCCGGTCGGACCCTGATTCCCGAAGAGGGCTGCACCGTGATGACCCACTGCAATGCCGGAGCCCTGGCTACCGCCGGGCTGGGTACCGCCCTGGCGCCCATCTACGTGGCGCATGCCGAGGGCGTACCGGTTGCGGTGGCGGCCTGCGAGACTCGCCCCGTGCTCCAGGGGGCCCGTCTCACGGCCTGGGAGCTCGGTCGGGCAGGGGTCCCGGTCACCGTCGTGACCGACTCCATGGCCGGGGCCCTGATGGCGAATGGCGGGGTCGCGCTGATCGTGGTCGGGGCGGACCGCATCGCCGCGAACGGCGACGTGGCGAACAAGATCGGCACCTACGGCCTGGCTGTCCTGGCCGCCCATCACGGGATTCCCTTCTACGTGGCGGCTCCGCGCAGCACCATCGATCCAACCCTGGACTCCGGAGCGGACATCCGGATCGAGGTCCGGGACGAGTCCGAGGTGCGGAAGGGGCTGGGCCGGAAGACCGCTCCAGACGGGGCCGGTGTCTGGAATCCGGCTTTCGACGTCACGCCCCACGCCCTGATCACCGCTCTGATCACCGACGGCGGGATCCTGCGGGAACCGTACACCGCGTCCATCGCCGAACTGTTGCAGGGAGGGGGCGTCCCCTCCGAGCCCGGAGACAGCCCATGAGCCGCAACGATGCCATCCTGGCTCTCGACCAGGGAACGACGGGCAGCACCGCCCTCGTGATCGCCCGGGACGGGTCCGTCCTGGGTCGGGCCTACTCGGAGTTCACCCAGCACTTTCCCCGGCCGGGCTGGGTCGAGCACGATGCCGAGGAAATCTGGGACGTCACCCGGAAGGTCGCTCGGGAGGCCCTGGACGAGGCGGGTCCGGGTCGGGTTGCGGGCGTCGGCATCACCAACCAGCGCGAGACGATCGTGCTGTGGGACCGTGCCACACTCGAACCCGTGCACCGGGCCATCGTCTGGCAGGATCGCCGGACCACCGACCTGTGTGCCGACCTGAAGGCCGCGGGGCACGAGCCCGTCGTCCGGGAGTCCACGGGCCTCGTCCTGGATCCGTATTTCTCGGGCACCAAGATCCGCTGGATGCTGGATCACGACCCGGGCCTCCGGGCCCGGGCCGAGTCCGGCGAGCTGGCTGCCGGCACCATCGACGCCTGGCTGGTGGCTCGACTCACGGGGGGGCGGATCCACGCCACGGACCACACCAACGCGTCCCGGACCCTGCTCTACAACCTCCACACCCGGACCTGGGACCCGCAGCTGCTGGACCTGTTGGGCGTCCCGGCCGCCCTCTTGCCCGAGATCGTGCGCAGCTCCCAGGACCTGGGGCTGATCGAGGCCGACGCTCTGGGACTCGAGGTTCCGGTCAGCGGCATGGCCGGCGACCAACAGGCGGCGCTGTTCGGACAGGGGTGCTGGCGCCGGGGTCTGGCCAAGAACACGTACGGAACGGGCGCGTTCCTCCTGAGCCACACCGGTGATGTGCCGGTGCCTTCCGGACACGGCCTGCTGACCACCGTTGCCTGTGATTCGGAGGGGGGACCGGCCTACGCCCTCGAGGGCTCGGTCTTCATCGCCGGGGCGGCCATCCAGTGGCTGCGGGACGGACTGGGGATCCTGGACTCCGCCGAGGCGTCCGAGGAGATGGCCAGGGCGGTCGGCGGAAACGACGGCGTCTACTTCGTGCCCGCGTTCGTAGGGCTGGGCGCCCCCCATTGGGAGCCCCGAGCCCGAGGCATGCTGGTCGGATTGACCCGAGGCACGAGCCGAGAGCACCTGGCCAGGGCGGCCCTGGAAGCCATGGCCTACGGGACGGCAGAGGTGCTCGCCGCCATGGAAGCGGACGCGAGCATGCGCATCCGCGAGCTGAGGGTCGATGGCGGTGCCAGCAAGAACGACTGGCTGATGACCTTCCAGGCCGGACTCCTGGACGTGACCGTCCGGCGTCCGGCGCTGGTCGAGACGACGGCATTGGGGGCGGCGGGGCTCGCCGGCCTCGCCGTGGGCGTCTGGGACTCGGCGGACCACTTCCTCGAGGCCCAGGGCGAAGCGACGATCTTCGCTCCCGAGATGGAGGCCGGCGAACGCGCCGGGCTCCTGGCCGGTTGGACCCGGGCGGTGGCCGCGGCGCGCCACTGGGCGCAAGCGGCCGAGTGAGCGGGCCCGAGGTCCCCCTCCGGATCGCCGTGGTCGGCGCCGCGGACGCCGAGGGTCCCGTTCTCGAGGTCGCCGAAGCCGTGGGGCGGGCCATCGGCTCGGCGGGCGCCGTTCTGATCTGCGGCGGACGGGGTGGCGTGATGGCCGCAGCGGCCCGGGGTTGCCTGGAGGCCGGAGGGTGGACGGTCGGTCTGCTGCCCGGATCCGGGGCGGAGCAGGCGAATCCCTGGATCCGTCTTCCGCTCCCCACCGGACTCGGCGAAGCGAGGAATGCCCTGGTCGCTCGCGCGTCCGAGGCGGTCGTTGCCGTCGGGGGGCGCTGGGGCACCCTGTCCGAGATCGCGCTTGCGGCGAAGATGGGGGTGCCCGTATGCCTTCTGGGCACACCCCCGGCGGACGGCCTTGATCTTCCTCGCTTCGAAGACGCGGAAAAGGCTGTGCGTTGGGCTCTGACGGGAGCTCGCTCCGGTCGAAGAGCCTGAAACCAATCGGGCCCTTGGGTCGTTTCGGGGGTAGGATTCGTAGGCTATATTGGATTCGACTGATGCGTCGCCGGCTGCCCCGCCCGAGGGTTGGTGGGGGGGTGGTGACCGAACCTGCTTCGAGAGAGCCATGCCGAAGAACGGACGATTCCTGCTCGGCCTCGCTGGCGTAGCGCTGGTCGTGACCTATCTGATCTGGACCGGCGTCAGCGAGACGATGGTCTACTACCTCACGCCCACCGAGCTGATGGCGAAGGTGGAGAGCGACCCCTCCCTGCACGACGTGGGGGTGAAGGTGAGCGGGCAGGTGGTCCCCGGCTCCTATCGCCAGGGCGACGAAGACCTGCTTCACCACTTCGAGGTCCACGATCTGGAGGACGCGTCGCTGACCTTCCCGGTGGAGTTCCGCGATGTGCTGCCAGACACCTTCACGGACGACGGCGAGGTGGTGCTCGAGGGCCGGTATCGGGCCGATGGCGTGTTCGAGGCCACGACCGTGCTGACCAAGTGCGGTAGCCGGTACGAAGCGGCACCCGAAGAACTCATCGGGTGACGACGCTCGGCGAACTGGCGCTATGGATCTCGCTGCCCATCGCCGCTTGGGGCACGATCCTGGCGTTTCTCGGGGGAAGACAGCAGCGGGGTGACCTGGTCCTTTCAGGGGAGCGGGCCGTCTACGCCGTGTTCTTCCTGCTGATCCTCTCGTCACTGGGGATCATGGAGGCCTTCCTGGAGGACCGCTTCGAGTACTGGTACGTCGCCAACTACTCGAACCGGGAGCTGGATACCTTCTTCAAGGTGTCCGGCCTCTGGGCCGGCCAGCGGGGCTCGCTCGTCTTCTGGGCGCTGCTCCTGTCGTTCTTCAGCTCCCTCGCGGTCTTCACCAATCGGGCAAAGAACCGGGAGTTCATGCCCTACGTCACGGGCACGCTGCTCTCGATCACGACGTTCTTCCTGATCGTACTGCTGTTCGCCGATGTGAACCCGTTCGAGCGGCTGCCGTTCACGCCGGCGAACGGCCAGGGGTTGAATCCCCAGCTCCAGAACTACTGGATGACGATCCACCCGCCCACGCTCTATCTGGGCTTCACCGCGTTCGCCGTTCCGTTCGCGTTCGCGGTGTCGGCGCTGCTCTCGGGACGCCTGGACAGCCGTTGGCTCCAGGCGACGCGGCGGTGGACGCTCTTGTCGTGGTTCTTCCTGACCAACGGCATCATCTTCGGCATGCGCTGGGCCTACGAGGAGCTGGGGTGGGGCGGCTACTGGTTCTGGGACCCGGTGGAAAACGCGTCGTTGCTGCCCTGGATCACCGCCACCGCGTTCCTCCACTCGGTGATCATCCAGGAAAACCGGGGCATGTTGAAGATCTGGAACATGGCCCTGGTCTCGCTCACGTTCCTGCTGACGATCTTCGCCACATTCCTGACTCGCTCGGGTCTGATCGAGTCGGTTCACACCTTCGCCCAGAACACGCAGATCGCCTTCATCTTCCTGTTCTACATGGGGCTGGTGCTCGGCGTGTGCACGATCCTGATCCTGTGGCGGCGCGAGCACCTTTCGTCCGAACGGGAGATCGAGTCCTTCATCTCCAAGGAAGCGGCGTTCCTGTTCAACAATCTGGTCCTCCTCGGCTCCGCCTTCGCGGTGCTCTGGGGCACCCTGTTCCCCCTGATCACGGAGGGGCTGACCGGGCAGACGATCTCCGTGGGGCCGCCGTTCTTCAACGCCGTGAACCTGCCCATCGGTCTCACCTTGCTGGCCCTTTCCGGCGTCGGGCCGGTGATCGCGTGGCGGAAGGCAACGCCCAGGAACCTCATCAAGAACTTCAGGACACCGGTCCTGGTGGGCGCTGGCGTGGTCCTGGGCTTCCTCGCCGTAGGCGCCAGGGATCCCTGGGCCCTGACCACGTTCGGCCTCAGCGCTTTCGTTCTGACCATCATCACTACCGAGTTCTACAAGGGCACCCGTGCCCGGTCTCGCATCGAGAGCAGCAGCTACCCGGTGGCCTTCTACCACCTGGTCACCCGGAACCGGCGGCGCTGGGGCGGCTACATCGTGCACGTCGGTATGGTGATGATCTTCACGGCGTTCGCGGGCTCGGCGTTCAACGTCGAGGTCCAGCAGGCCATGGATCCCGGCGACGTCGTGGAAGCCACCTCGCCGTTCGGCCACACCTACGCGCTGACCTACGAGGGCATCTCGTCGTCCCGGGAACCCAACATGTTCCGCTGGGTGGCGACCCTGAGCGTGGAGAAGAACGGCGAGCCATACGGAGTCTTGACCACCGAGAAGCGCCGATACACCACCGCCGAGCAGCCGGTCACGGAGGTGGGCATCCGCTCCAGCGCCCTCGAGGATCTATACCTGATCCTGGCGTCCGTGGAGGACATGCGGGGGGTCATGACCAACAACCCCGACGCCGAGCGGATGACGCTCCAGGTGTTGATCAAGCCCCTGGTGGGGTGGATCTGGTTCGGCGGGTTGGTGATCAGCGTCGGCACGCTCATCGCGCTCTGGCCTACCGGCGACGCCGTTCGCCGCAAGCCTCCGGCGCGCACCGTGGCCCGCCCCGCCGAAGGGGTGGCCGCCTGAGCGCCTCGGCCGGGGGGGGAGCGAGACCATGGCGTTGATGTTCGCGGCAGCACTGCTGGCCCTCGCGGTGGTGCTCTACGTGATCTCGCCGATCCTCCAGGGTCAGCACGCCCCGCTGACGGAAGAGGGGGACGAGCTCGAGGACGCCCGGGTGCGGAAGAAGGTGGCCCTCCGGGCGCTCCGGGACGCCGAGTTCGACTTTTCCGCGGGCAAGCTCGACCAGGCCGACTACGAGTCCCTCAAGGCCGAGCTGTCCGCCGAGGCCCTCACCGCCATCGCCGCGGCCGATGCCCTCGAGCCCGGGACCGGAGTCGAGGCCGACGAACCCGAGACGACCGAATCGGCCGACGACGAGGTGGCGGTCGCGCTCTCCGGCGACCTCGAGGATCAGGTCGCCCGGGTTCGGCAGGGCCTCCGCACCGGCACCGCGTGCCGCCACTGTGGCCAGGTGAACCGCGAAGGGAGCAACTTCTGCACGAGCTGCGGCCGGCCATTGGAGAGCCCGGTCCCGGTGAAGACAGGCGGTTGAACCCCGCCAGGGCAGGCGGCCGGTGACGGTGTCCGCCCCGACGCCGGCGCTCCAGGCCGACGGACTGGTCCGGGATTTCGGCACCGTCCGGGCCGTAGACGGCGTCGACTTCCGGCTCGGAGCCGGCCAGTTGTTGGCCTTGTTCGGTCCCAACGGCGCCGGCAAAACGACCGTGCTGGGAATGCTCTCCGGTAGCCTGCGCCCGACGGCGGGCCAGGTCCGCATCGACGATCGTCCCGTCGATCCGAGGGACCTGGAGGCCCACGGCAGGATCGGCGTTCTGTCCCACCAGACCTTCCTCTACGGGCGTCTCACGGCGGCCGAAAACCTCCGGTTCTTCGGGAGCCTCTACCGGGTGCCCAACCTGAAGGACCGCGTGGCGGAGCGGCTGGAGGCCGTGGGACTGAGCGACCGGGCGGACCACCAGGTCCAGACCTATTCCCGGGGCATGCGCCAGCGCCTTGCCCTTGCTCGAGCGCTGCTCCACGACCCCGAGATCGTGTTGCTGGACGAGCCGTACACCGGTCTCGACGCACACGCGGCGGACATGCTCCGTTCCGTGCTGGCTTCGCTCAAGGACGGGCGGCGCACGGTGGTGCTGGTCACGCACAACCTCACGCAGGGACTGGCCCTCGCGGACCGGGTGGCGATCCAGGTCCGGGGCAGGTTCGTCTATCAGGGACCCGTGGACGACGTACCGGCAGGTGGGTTCGAGCGGTTCTATCGCGAGACCGTGGACGGCACCACGTGAGGGACTACCTGGGCATGATCGCCGCCATCGTGCGCAAGGACCTGCTTCTGGAATCTCGCTCCAGGGAACGGCTGACCTCCATGGGCGCCTTCGCCGTGCTGGCCGGGATTCTCTTCAGCTACGCCCTGGACCCCACCCGGGTCCGACCGGACGACGTGGCGTCGGGCTTCATCTGGCTGACCATCGTGTTCGCCGGCCTGTTGGGCGTGGGACGGACGTTCGCCATGGAGGAGGAGGAGGGCGCGATGCGGGGGGTGCTGCTGTCGCCGATTCCCCGAGATGCCGTCTACCTGGCCAAGGTGCTCTCGAACACCGTTCTGTTGTTGGTCACGGTGGTCCTGGTGCTCCTCGTGTTCGCCCTTTTCTTCGGCTTGCAGCTCCGGGGCAGCCCGTTGATGTTGGCCGGGGTCGTGGGCGTGGGCACAGTGGGGTTCGTGGGGGTGAGCACCCTCTTCGCGGCCATCTCCAATCGAACGTCCATGGGCGACGCCCTGCTCCCGATTCTGGTCTTCCCCCTGCTCGTGCCGGTCGTGATCTACGGCGTCTCTGCGACGGCAAGGGTTTTCGCGGGGCGACCCGTGTCAGAGATTGAGGGCAGCGTGCGGATGCTGGCCGCGTTCGCCATAGTGGCCATCGGCGCTGGCGCCGCACTGTTTCGGTTCGTCGTGGAGGAGTAGACGGCTTTGAGAAAACTCAACTGGGGTGGGACGCTGCTGTCGCTGCTCGGCGTCGCCGGCATGATCCTCCTGCTGTGGCTGGTGTTCTTCTGGGTGCCCACCGAGCGCACACTCGGGGTGTCGCAGCGCATTTTCTACATCCACGTGCCCGGCGCCTGGGTCGGCTTCCTCGCGTTCGGGATCGTTGCGCTGACCAGTGCCATGTATCTCTGGCTGCGGGACGAGCGCCTGGACATGGCTGCGGTGGCTGCGGCGGAGGGCGGCATGATCTTCACCACGGTCATGATCACGTCGGGTCCACTCTGGGCCCGGATCGCCTGGGGAACGTGGTGGACCTGGGAGCCGCGCCTGACCCTTACCTTGCTGCTCTGGTTCATCTATCTGGGGTACTTCCTCGTCCGGTCGTCTGCGGAGAATCCGGAGAAGGGGAAGCGGTTCGCTGCCGTGGTGGGGATCCTGGGCGCGTTCAACATCCCCCTCATTCACCTGAGCGTCGTCTGGTTCAGGTCTCTCCACCCTCAGCCAGTGGTCATGAAGCCGGAGGGCCCGACCATGGACCCCGCCATGCTCCAGACACTCATGGTGGGGCTCGGCACGTTCACGCTCCTTTTCTTCGGCGGATTCCTTCTCCGCTACGCCTACGAGCACGCGGCCCGGGGGCTCGTTCCCGGCCAGGTGCCCGCGCCCTCGCCGACCGAGCCTGCCCGGCCCACTCCCATGGAGGGACTCTCGTGAATCCGCTTCGCACCCTCGGCGCCCTGGGGGCGTTCCTGATCTGCATCGTCGCCCCGGCCCTGGCCCAGATTCCCCAGGACGCCATGGCGAGCCAGAGCCTCCGTCCGTATGCCCACGTGTTCGTCGCCTACGCCATCGCCTGGCTCCTGATCGGCGGTTGGATCATCTCGATCAACCGGCGCCTGAAGAAACTGGACGGCCCGGCCGGCTGACCGCTCGCGCGTGACCATGATGCCCACCTCGCAGGGGCAGGACGACCTGCCCCTGGTCGACCTCCGGAGCGACACCGTCACCCGACCGGGCCCGGCCATGCGCCAGGCCCTCGCGTCGGCCGTGGTGGGCGACGACGCGTTGGGTGACGATCCGACCATGCAGCGCCTCGAGGCCCGGCTCGCCCGCATGCTAGGGAAGGAGCGAGCCCTATTCTTCCCAAGCGGAACCATGGCGAATCAGACCGCCTTGGGGGCACTCGGTCGACCGGGCACCGGCGTCCTGGCGGAGGGCCGTTCCCACCTGATCCACTGGGAGGAGGGTGGGGCGGCGGTGTTGAGCGGCCTCCAGATGCGGCCCGTCACGACCCCGGACGGCATGATGACCGCCGAGCGGGTCGAGGCCGTCCTGAATCCCCGGAGCAAGTACCTGCTTCAGGACAGCGTCGTCTGCGTGGAGAACACCCATATGGACGCGGGCGGTCGGGTGGCGCCGATGACCCGGCTCGAAGAGCTGCGAGCCCTGGCCGACGAGCGGGGCTTGGCCGTGCACATGGATGGGGCTCGCCTCTGGAACGCGTCGGCGGCCAGCGGCGTGGGGGTGGAGACCTACGCGGCGCTTGCGGATACCGTCATGGTGGCTCTGTCCAAGGGCTTGGGGGCGCCGATCGGGTCCGTGCTGGCCGGGGCTGGCGAGACCATGGAGCGAGCGTGGCACATCCGACGCCGGCTGGGAGGAGCGATGCGTCAGACGGGAATCCTGGCCGAGGCGGCCCTCCACGCCCTCGACAACAACCTGGACCGCCTCTCCGTGGATCACGAGAATGCGAAGGAACTGGCGGAGGGCGTCGGGGTTCTTCCTGCCTTGCACGCCCGAGCCCCGGAAACCAACATCGTCTTCATCGACGTGGATCCGGACTCGGAGGATGCGGATAACCTGTTGAAATTTTTGAAGAACCGCAGAATTTTGATGTCCAGGTTCGGCCATGCTCGACTGCGGGCCGTCACACACCTCGACGTCGATCGGCAAGGAATCGTGCGGACTCTCGCCGCTCTGGCCGAAACGTCGCGGAAAACGTGAGTTTATCGAAAAACTGGCACGATTCTGGCCGTCTGGGTATTTTCGACTCGACTTTGAGTCGGCAAAGCCTGAAAACAACTACGTCAAGAACGGGATCGAGAATCCTATTTTTTCCTCACGGGGGAGCAGCGCGATGAAGATGGCTCGGAGTTTGACCGGGTGGTTTGCAGTCCTCCTGGCCGTGGTCGTCGGATCGGTAGGGCCCATCGAGGCCCAGACCGTCCGCGACAACGATCGGGAAAAGACGAAGATGCCGAGCACCCTCCGGTACGGATCCGGCTACCTGGACGTGCCTTCGGCAACGGTGCTCCCCCACCTGGCCATTACCGGCACCTACTCCGGTTGGGTTCTCAACTACGCCGGTGCGCCGGAGCAGGACGGAAACTTCTTTGGCGACGGCTCCGTCGCGATCGGCCTCGGTGACTGGGTCGAGATCGGCGGTACCTTCCAGAGCTTCAACGACAGCAATGCCGGCGGCACCATGGCCGGCGCTTTTGGTAAGCTGGCCCTCTTGCGGCCCCAGCGGCAGGGCCTCGGCCTCGCCATCGGTGCCCGCTACGTGAGCGAGCCGAGCTTCGATGATGGCCTTTCGACCCAGCCGACTCGCTACGGCGCGCCCCACCAGGGCCTGTACGACGGTGCTGAGGGCAACGACGTGTCCACGGCTCTTTCGCCGTATGTCGTCGCTACGGCCGACGTGGCCGGGCTCGACTTCGGTCCCGAGCACGACTACACCTTCTCCATCGGGTACGGCACCGGCGCGTTCCGCGACGGCCGCCAGCTCGACTTCTACTCCAACGCCAGCTCGTCGGGCTTCTTCGCAGGCGCCGGCGTGCACATGGGTCTCGGCACGAACACGCTGCTGAACATCATGGGTGAGTGGAACGGCTTCGACGTCAACGTCGGCGCCCAGCTGGACTTCTCCGGGATCCGGGTCGGTGGGTTCGTCCTGGGCTCCAACTACCTCGAAGCGCAGTCGATCCCGCGTAGCGCCAAGTGGGGCTTCCTGGTTTCGGCCGCTCTCTGCCCGGCTCAGGGTGGACTGTGCAAGCCCGGCCTGCTCGAGAAGGCGTCGCCTGACACGGTGCGTCTCCCGGCTCCGCCGCCTGACACCGTTCGCATGAACGTCGAGGTGGCTCCGGAGCTTCCGACGGGCACCCCGGCCACGCTGTGCCTGGCCACCGGCGAGTCCGCGTCCGTCATGGTGACGGCTCAGAACGACACGCTGGTCGGACCCAACCGGGTCTCCGTCCGCACCCTCCGGCCCGGCGTCGTCTTCGCCGGTACCTATGCCGAGGGCATGGACTTCTTCGAGAGCGATGAGGACATCGAGTTCGAGGATCGTGGCTACTCGAAGTCCGGCGGCGAAGTCAGCCAGAACTGCAACAGCATCATGCGGGTGGGCGAGCACATGGGCGTCCCGCTCTTCGCCGACAGCGGCGCGAGCAGCCCGTTCGAGACCATGTACGTTCCGGTTCGTCCGGGCGTGTGGCAGGCCTACCAGACCGGCCTGCAGTCGACCCGGGGTCAGTAGGAACGGGGTCTTCTCGGTCCCAAGGAAAGAGGGTGGGTGCTTCGGCACCCACCCTCTTTTTGTTTCCCTCTGGCTTCAGCCTCGAAAACGGTCGGCTTGCGGGTCCCGAGGGGCCCTCACATCTTGACCCGGACTCTCCCGAAACCTCTCCAAGGAAGCCCTGCGCACGGTGACTGAATCTGCCTCGACCTCTCCGCCCCCCGCCGGTCGGGATCGGCTCCGGTTCGACTCGATCGACTTCGAGTGCTTTCCCAACGGTCGCTGCCACGCCGAAGTTGTCCTGGAGTGGAAGGACGGGTCTCGGTACGAAGGGCACGCCGAGGGGACCAACACCCTGCAGGGCGGCCTCCGGGCCGGTGCCCTCGCTACCCTGCGGGCGTCCGAGGCGGCGGCGAGCGGCAAGGTGACCCTGGAGTTCGTCGGGGTGAAAGCGGTGCGGGCGTTCGACGCCTGGGTGACAATCGTGGCGGTCCGGGCCCGAGCGGGTGACCGGACCTACCAGCTCCTGGGGTCCATGGCCGACGTGGAGGACCCGACGCCTCGATCGGCGGCTCTGGCGCTCCTGGACGGCACGAACCGGGTCATGGAGATGTACCTGACCCACGGCTGAGCCGCACGAGATCCGGATGGCCGTCCAGATCCGCCGGGGTGTCGATGTCGGCCAGGGTCTCGATCCGGCGCACACGAAGTCCCTGCCGAGCGGATCGGTGCTCCGTCGCTTCCAGCACCCCCGCCGTGCTCCAGGGGATGTCCCGGAACAGCTCCGGAGTCCAGGTGGACGTCGCGAGCAGGTAATATCCCCCGTCCCTGGCCGGTCCCAACACCAGGTCGGCGTCGTCGAGGGCCGTGAAGGCGCCCCGCACGATTCGTTGGTCCAGTGCCGGAATGTCCGAGCCGATGACGCACACCCGATCGGCCCGCTGGAGGGCCGCGGCAATGGCGTCGCTCATGCGTGCCCCGAGGTCCCCGGGCACCTGCGGCCAATACTGGACATCCGGGCCGAGCCAATCCTCGACCCGGGCGCGCTCCTCGGGAGGGTCGAAGCAGACCACCGTCTGCCAGGGACCCCCTCGGACCCGGTCCACCACGCGGTGGGCCAGAATCCGGTACAGGCGGGTCGCGGCGGTCTCGCCCAGGGCTGGGACGAGCCGCGTCTTGACGGTGCCCGGCACCGGCGCCCGCACGAACACGAGAAGCAGCGATGCGTGGGTGGGTGGGGCAGGCGGCTCGGGGGTCAACGGTCGATGTCGTTCAGGGTCCAGTCGTAGTCGAAGTAGGCGATCCGCGTAGTGGAAAGCAGGACGACGGATCGCTGGCCTTCGGGAAGATACGGTGCCAGGAACGCCTTCAGCCCCTCGGGACCACCGAAGTCGTCGCCGTACCAGTCCAGGACCTTGTTGAGACGTAGCGTGGCCGGGTCCCCGGCTTCGAGCGTCAGCTGCTCCGGATCGGTGGTGAGGCCGCGGACCGCCCGATCGAGCTGTTCGTCCAGCCGTTCGGGAACGTAGGCCTCGGCGGCAAGGGGGGGGCAGCTGCGGGCGGCGCAATTGACGGCGAAATGGATGCGGGGCTCGCCCATGGGGCGGATGATCTCGTGCTCGATCTCGTCCTGAGACCGGAGACGTCCGGCGACGCCGCAGAAGGAGCGAGTGAACACGTCGTCGATCTGCCACACGGAATTGTCCGGCCGTCCGGTCACCGTATTCCGCACCGTGTTCAGGAGGCCGGAGGCCTTCTCGATCGGATAGTGTTCCACGACCTGTTTCAGCATGCAGGCGTTGTAGGCGTTGATCCAGAAGGCGAGGCGGACGGCGTCGGACGCGCCGGCCAGGGCGTGCGGATCCGTGGTTTCAAGTTCGGCGAGATAGGCGTCGAGGCGCGAGACGTCGGCCTTCAAGCCGGCGTAGTCGACGCTGGGAGGCCGGACGTGCTGGGCGAGCACCAAGCTGAAAGCCGAGTGATCGGGCGGCGGAGGGTCCTGTCCGTGCAGCAGCGGGGGAAGGACGAGCAGCGCCACGACTGCCGCGCCGGGGAGGCCCACGCGCAACCTGCGCAACAACGCCGGAAGAAGACTCAAGGCGACGAGAAGGAGGCCGGAGATCAGCGCCCGAACGAACGCTGCCTGCGACGCGTCCTGCGAACCCTGGAGCAGGGCGTCGGCGAAGTTCGTGTAGATCAACGTTCCCGGGAAGATGCCGACCACCGTGGCCAGGGCGTACGCCGACCACGAAATGGCCGTCAGGCCGGAGCCGAAGTTCAGGGCGTTGAACGGGACCAGGGGAACCAGGCGCAGGACCAGGAGGCCTTTGAACCCGTGTTCCCGAGTGGCGGCGTCCAGGGCTGCCAGGCGCCGGCCCGCCAGACGCTGGACACCGTCCCGACCCAGGTACCGCGCCTCGAGAAACGCCAGGTTGGCCCCGATGTTGGCCCCGATGGAGTTGAAGACCGTCCCCCAGAAGACGCCGAACAGCGCGCCCCCGGCCAGGGTCAGGACGGTGCCCGGGATGGCTAGCGCCGTGGCGCCCGCGTAGAGCAGCACAAACAGCAGCGGGGTCCACACCGAGCTCCGGACGCCGTCCACCGCGTCGACGATGCCCTCGCGCGTGAGCAGCTCGCCCACGGGCGTGAAACGGGTCGCCGCCAGGCCCCCCAGCACGATCAGGACCAGAAGCGCCAGCCGGAGCCACGCGCCCCGACCACTGTTTGTCCCTTTGGCCACGCGCCCACCCTTTTCGAGTCCCGGCTCCCATGCCGGGTCCGACGATCGCAGTGTCGGGATCGGATTCTCCCCTCTCCGTGTAACGGTTCTCCGGTCGGGTGGGCAACTCCCGGTCCCGTCCCCTCGGTTCCATCGCGCCCCGTGCTCCACGCTCGCCGCGTGCCCTGGAATCCGTCCCGAACGGGCATTTCGAGGCCCGCTCCGACCCCGTACCTTCAGCACGTGCCGTAGACACCCTTTCGTTTTCTCTTCGGGTGTCGTACTTTTGAAGCCGAATCTCGATGGAGCGACGCGAATCGCCTCGTCGAGAAACCGCCCGATGCACCCCTGGGACGCCGAACGGAGAGGACGAGATGGCCCCGATGGAAATCGACGCGAAGAAGGAAAAGGCCCTTGGAACGGCCATCAGCCAGATCGAACGCGCGTTCGGCAAAGGCGCCATCATGCGCATGGGCGCCGATGGAATGAAGGTCCAGATCGAGTCGATCTCCACCGGGTCCCTCAACCTGGATGCCTGCATCGGAATCGGTGGCGTGCCCCGGGGCCGGATCAGCGAGATCTACGGACCCGAATCCAGCGGCAAGACCACTCTTTGTCTCCACGTGATCGCCAACGCCCAGCGCGAGGGCGGGATCGCGGCGTTCGTCGACGCCGAGCACGCCCTGGACGTGGGCTACGCTCGCAAGCTGGGCGTGGATGTGGACAACCTCCTGGTGTCTCAGCCCGACACCGGTGAACAGGCCCTCGAGATCGCCGAGGTGCTCATTCGGAGCAACGCCGTCGACGTGGTGGTCATTGACTCGGTGGCCGCCCTGGTGCCCAGGGCCGAGATCGAGGGAGAGATGGGCGACACCCACGTGGGGCTGCAGGCCCGGCTCATGAGTCAGGCGCTGCGGAAGCTCACCGGGGCCGTGAACCGCTCCAACACCTCCGTCATCTTCACCAACCAGATCCGGGAAAAGGTCGGCGTCATGTTCGGCAGCCCCGAGACCACCTCGGGCGGTCGAGCCCTGAAGTTCTATGCCTCCCTCCGTCTGGACATCCGCCGGATCGGCGCCATCAAGGACGGCCAGGACATCATCGGAAACCGGACCCGGGTGAAGGTGGTGAAGAACAAGTGTGCACCGCCGTTCAAGCAGGCCGAGTTCGACATCATCTACAACGAGGGCATCAGCCATACGGCCCTTCTCGTGGACCTGGGTGTCGAGCACGGCATCGTGGAAAAGTCCGGCTCCTGGTACTCCTACGGCGACCTGCGTCTCGGGCAGGGCAAGGAGAACACGAAGAGCTTCCTGAACGAGAACCGGGACATCGCCGAAGAGGTCGAAGCCAGGCTGAAGGCCGTGCTGGGAATGACCGAGATCGACGAGTCCAGGGACGACGCGGCGACCCCGGCCGAGGATGCGCCGGCGCCGATCGGTCTCGCCAACGCCTGAGCCGCACGGAACAGCGTCGGAGAGGGCTCGGCGGATCCCCCGTCGGGCCCTTTTTCGTGTTTCCCGGCCCCGGCCGAGTTCATTCCGTCCCGCAGGCCGGTGGGTTATGTTTCCACCTCGTGCCCGGCCCCCGGGTCGTCGTCTGAATCCGTTGAAAGAGCGTCACATACGCCGATGAAGGCCTCAGAAATTCGCCGCCGGTTCCTGGAGTATTTCCAGGAGCGCGGGCACGAGATCCGCTCCAGCGCGTCCCTGGTCCCCGCCGACGATCCCACGCTGCTGTTCACGAACGCGGGTATGGTTCCGTTCAAGAAGGTCTTCCTGGGCCAGGAGACCCTGGACACCAAGCGGGCGACCACGTCGCAGAAGTGCGTGCGCGCCGGTGGGAAGCACAACGACCTCGAGCAGGTGGGCGCCACGGCACGGCACCACACCTTCTTCGAGATGCTGGGCAACTGCTCGTTCGGTGACTACTTCAAGCGGGACGCGATCCGCTACGCCTGGGAGCTGCTCACGGACGTGTACGGCCTGGATCCGGACCGGATCTACGCCACGGTGCACCACACCGACGACGAGGCAGCGGAGCTGTGGGTCCGTGAGACCGGCATCCCGGCGGAGCGGGTATACCGCCTCGGTGACAAGGACAACTTCTGGCAGATGGCCGACACGGGTCCCTGCGGGCCGTGCTCGGAGCTCCACTACGACATGCGCCCCGAGGGCGAGTGGGGGACCATCCTGCCCACCGAGGAGTTCGAGCGCAGGGGAGAGGCCGGCGAGTTTCTCGAGTTGTGGAATCTCGTGTTCATGCAGTTCGATCGGGACGCAGACGGAGTGCTCCACCCGCTGCCCGCTCCGTCCATCGACACCGGCGCCGGGCTGGAGCGGATCTCCGCGGTTCTTCAGGGCGCGGGATCCAACTTCCACACCGATCTGTTCCTGCCGCTCATCGACCGGGGCGTCGAAGTCGTGGGCGTGCCCTACCACGCCGATTCCGCCGCGGGGCTCAGCTATCGGGTGATGGCCGACCACGCCCGGGCCGTGGCGTTCCTCATCGCCGATGGGGTGTACCCGTCCAACGAGGGTCGGGGGTACGTGCTGCGCCGGATTCTCCGGAGGGGCGTCCGGCACGCCTGGCTGCTCGGGCGCCGGGAGCCAACGCTGGTCGAGGTCGTCGGTGCCGTCATCGACACGATGGCGGACGCGTACCCGGAGCTGGAGTCCCAGCGCGAGCACATCCTCACGACCACACGGGACGAAGAGGAGCGCTTCCTCCGCACGATCGAAGGGGGCCTGGACCGCTTCGAGGAGCTGGCCCCGACCCGGGAGGGAGCCGAACCGACCGGTGAGAAGCGTCCCGTGATCCCCGGCGACGAGGTGTTCAAGCTGTATGACACCTTCGGCTTCCCCCCCGACCTGACGGAGCTGATGGCCCTGGAGCGCGGCTACGCCATCGACCGCGAGGGCTTCGAGGTCGCCCTGGACGAACAGCGTCGCCGAAGCCGCGCCGACCGGGCCACGTACGACATGCAGAGCCTGGTCGAGGACGGCTGGAGGGTGCTGGACGCCGAGGGCGCTCAGACGTTCGTAGGGTACGACCGGGACGAGGTGGACACTGCGGTGCTCGCGGTCTGGACCGACGACGACCGGGTGGGCCTCCAACTGGCCGACAACCCGTTCTACCTGGAAGCCGGCGGACAGATCTCGGATGGAGGCACCGTCCAGGGAGACGGCTGGACGCTGACCGTGGACGACGTCCAGAGAATCGCCGGACAGGTCGCCGTGTTCGGATTCGTCGAGGGAGCGTTGCCCGAGGGGGCCGATCGGCTGGAGGTCACCGCGGCCGTGGTGAGCCGGATCCGGCGCAACACCGAGCGGAACCATACGGGGACACATCTCCTTCATGCCGCGCTGCGGCAGGTGTTGGGAGGCCACGTCGCCCAGCGCGGGTCCCTGGTCGCCCCGGACCGGCTCCGGTTCGACTTCTCCCACACCGGTCCCATGACCGATGACGAAGTGGCCGAGGTCGAAGCTCGGGTGAACGCGGCCATCTGGCAGGATCATCCCGTGGTCACCGCCGAGGACAGCTACGACAACGCGGTCCAGCGAGGCGCCATGGCGCTGTTCGGCGAGAAGTACGGGGACGTGGTCCGGGTGGTCGACATCCCCGGTGTGAGCACCGAGCTGTGCGGTGGCACCCACGTCCGCCACACCTCCGAGATCGGGCTGTTCAAGCTGGTCCAGGAGAGCGGTGTGGCGGCCGGCGTGCGCAGGGTAGAGGCCGTGACCGGGCCCGGGGCGTTCGCGTTCTTCGAGCGGCTGCAGCGTCGGCTGACCGACCTGTCGGGCCTGCTGAAGACGCCGATCGAGAACCTGGACAAGCGGGTCGAGCACCTGATGGGCCAGAACCGGGAGCTGGAAGCGGTGCTGAAGGACCTGCGGAAGGGTGGGGGCGGCGGCGAGACCCTGGTCAGCGAGGTCCGGGTCCCAGTGGACGATGGGCGGGAGCTCGTCTACAAGGGCGTCCGCATGCGGGCCCGAAATGCGGACGACGTGCGCCAGTGGGGTGACGCCTTCCTGAAGTCGGGTGCCACCGGCGTGGCGGTGGTGGCCGCCGAGCTGCCGGGAGGAAAGCACACGCTGTTCAGCTTCGTCAGCGACGACGCGATCACGTCCGGGGTCCGGGCCGACGCCGTGGTCCGGGACGTGGCCGCCGAGGTCGGTGGCCGGGGAGGAGGACGGCCCCACATGGCCCAGGCCGGCGTGGAGGACCCGAGTCGCCTGGATGCCGCCCTCGAGGCGGGGGCCCGAGTAGTGGCCGAGCTGGCCGGAGGTGCGTCGTGAACCCGTTTCTGAACTGGCTGGACGCGCGGGAGCCCGCGCCCCCGGTCGAGCTCGAGGAGTGGTTGGCGGTTCCGGATCGGGGCATGCCCCTGGTGTCCGCGCTGGTGCAGGGCAGCCAGGAAGCCCTCGAGCGCGCCACGGAACGCCCCGGACGTGACCGGGACGCCGCCTTCTACCTCCTGGCCGCGGACGCCCTACTGACGTACGCCTGCGAGGCGGTCGCCGAAGGCGACGAGGTCGAGGCGCGACTCCAGGCCATCCTGGAGCGCGCGGGGGCACAGCCGTAGTGACCGAATCCGGAGCCTTCGCCGACCTCCACAACCATGTCGTGCCGGGAGTCGACGACGGCTCTCGGACGCTGGAGGAGTCCCTGGAAGGCCTCGGACGGATGTGGGAGATGGGGATCCGCCGTGTGGTGACCACGCCCCACATCGATGCCAGCCTGACCCGGGAGGCCGGTGGGCTGGAGCCCCGGTTGGCCGTGGTGGACGAAGCGTTTCGCAGCCTCACCGAGGCGGCGGCCGTGGCGTTGCCCGAGCTCGAGATCCGTCGCGGACACGAGGTGATGCTGGACATCCCGGATCCCGACCTCTCGGATCCGCGGCTTCACCTGGCCGGTACCGCGTACGTCCTGCTCGAGTGGCCCCGGCTCATGGTGCCGCCGTCCACCCGCGAGACGGTTGCGCGGATCCGGGCGCTGGGGGTGATTCCGGTGATCGCCCATCCGGAGCGCTATCAGGGCATGGCCCAGCGGCTGCGGCTGGCCGAGGTGTGGAGACAAGAAGGCGCGGTGCTCCAGATGAACCATGGTTCGCTGGTGGGTCGATACGGTTCCCAGGTCCGGTCCGTCGCGGCTCGCCTGCTGGAAAAGGGATGGGTCGACTGCCTCTCTTCCGATTTCCATGGACGGCCGCATCTGGAGATCTACCTGGACCGCAGCCGAGAGCTGTTCGAGCGGCGCGATGCCCTCGACGCGTTCGACCTGCTGACCGCGATCAACACGGGTCGGATCATGGACGGGCAAGAACCCGCGGAGGTTCCGCCCATCGAACCCAACCGACGGCTGTTCTCCCGAATCAAGGGATTGCTGGGAACCGAATGAGCGACGCGGCACACATGAGAGACGGCCTGCAAGCTCTGGCGAGCCTGGCCGAGAGGACGGCGGACGATCAAGCCGAGGCCCTGGCGGACGTGGCCGAGCGGACGCTGAACACCCTCCGGTCCGGTGGGAAGCTGCTGTTCTGCGGCAACGGAGGCTCGGCGGCGGATGCCCAGCATCTCGCCGCGGAGTACGTGGTCCGCTTCACGGCCCACCGCGGGGCGCTGCCGGCCATCGCGCTGACGACCGACACCTCGGTCCTCACGGCCGCGTCCAACGACTTCGGCTTCGACACCGTCTTCGCTCGGCAGGTGGAGGCGCTGGGGGCGCCCGGTGACCTGCTGTTTCTCCACTCCACCTCCGGTGGGTCCGAAAACCTGGTCCGGGCGGCCCGGGCGGCCCGCCAGGCGGGCGTGCAGAGCGTGGCGTTCCTCGCCCGAGACGGAGGAGCGCTCAAGGACGAGGTGGACCTGTCCCTGATCGTCCAGACGGACGTGACGGCCCGGGCTCAGGAATTGCACCTGGCCATGGGTCACCTCGTATGCGAGTGGGTCGAAGCCTCCTGGATCCGGGAGCACGGACCATGAATGACGGACCGTCTCAGGACGTGGTGGAGCTGCTGGAGGCCGGCCGGGAGCGGGAGCGGGCCCAGACCCGCTTCTACCGGGCCCTGGCGGCTGAAGCCGAGCTGCGAGGCGAGGCGGAGGTGGCCGAGCGCCTCAACGCCCTCCACGCCGACGAGCAGCATCACCTGTCCCGGCTCACCGCCCGGCTCCTGGAGTTGGGTGTCCAACCTCGCGCGTTGCCCGCGGGTGCCGGTGATCGCCCCGATCTGGATGGGTGGGAGGCCGGGGCCCGGGCTCGGGAAGCGGGGGAGGTCAAGTGGTACGAAGAACGGGTGGAGGGCGCCATCGACGCCGAGACCCGTCGTCTCTTCGAGGAAATCCTGGAATCGGAGCGCCGCCATCGAGATGTGCTGGGCGGCAAATGGATGCCCGCGTGAACGCGGGTTGGAGAGTGCCTTGATCGATCTGTCGGGAAAGAATGCGGTGGTGACCGGGGGGTCCCGGGGAATCGGTGCGGCCACCGCTCGTCTGCTGGCGCAGGCGGGTGCCGCGGTGGGCATCGGATACCGGAGCCGCGCCGAAGAAGCGGAAGCCGTGGTCGAGGAGCTGAGGTCCCACGGGGTGCATGCCTGGGCCGAGGCCGGAGACATCTCCCGGGTCGAGGACGCGGATCGACTCTTCGAACGGGCAGACCGGGAGTTCGACGGACTCGACCTCTTCGTCGCGAACGCGGGCATCTGGCCGCCCCGGGACGTGGCCCTCATGGACATGACGGACGAGCAGTGGCGCCGAACGTTGTCCGTCAACCTCGATTCGACCTTCTACACCACCCGTGCCGCGCTGCGGCGCATGCGCCGCGGGGGAGCTGTGGTGCTGGTGTCGTCGACGGCGGCCCAGCGCGGCGAGAGCTTCCACGGCGACTACGCGGCGTCCAAGGGGGGCATGGTCTCCTTGGTGAAGGGCCTGTGCGTAGAGGTGGGCGGTCGCGACATCACGGTCAACTCCGTGGCTCCGGGATGGGTCGACACCGAGATGAGCGCCGACACGCTCCGGAGCGACCAGCGGGCCGAGATCGACGCGGCGATTCCCATCGGCGCCGTCGCCACGGCCGAGGACATCGCCGGGCCGATCCTGTTCCTGTGCTCCCCCCTGGCTCGGCACGTGACGGGCGAGATCCTGAACGTGAACGGGGGCTCGGTGCTGGTGGGGTGACCACCTTCATGCCGGATCCTCCGTCGGCGGTCCGTTGGATCGCCCGCACCCTGGAAGACGCCGGGTATCCCACGTGGGTGGTGGGCGGCGCGGTCCGGGACGCCCGCTTGGGCGTGGAGCACGAGGATTGGGACCTGGCGACCCGTGCCCGGCCTGGAGACGTGCGGCGACTCTTCGGTCGCACCGTGCCCATCGGGATCGAGCACGGAACCGTGGGCGTGCTGGCCCGGGACGGGGTCATGTACGAGGTCACCACCTTCCGTCGAGACGTGGAGACCTTCGGCCGCCGCGCCGTCGTCGAGTTCGCGGACCAGGTCGAGGACGACCTGGCCCGGCGCGACTTCACGATGAACGCGGTCGCATGGCATCCCCTGGAAGACCGGCTCCTCGATCCGTTCGACGGCCTGACCGACCTGGCCGAGGCGCGCCTGCGCACCGTGGGTATGGCCGAAGAGCGCTTCGCCGAGGACTTCCTGCGTGTGTTGCGGGCCCTCCGCTTCGCCGGCCGGTACGCGCTCGAGATCGATCCGCAGACCTGGGACGCCCTGGGTCGGGCGACTCCGTTCCTTCCCTCGCTCTCGGCGGAACGCATCCGGGAGGAGCTGCTCAAGGTCGTGAGCCTGGATCCCGCGCCCGCCGTCGCGCTCGAGCTCTACGCGGCGTCCGGCGCGCTGGCCACGGTGTTCCCCGAGCTGGCCGAGTTCCGGGCCGAGGCTCCCGAGGCGTGGGAGCGCACCCTCGCATGGGTGGAGGCGGTACCCCGGCACCGGCCGCTACTCAGGGTTGCTGCGCTCCTGTCCGGTCTCGATCGAGCGGCTGTGGCGGCGATCCTCGTGCGCCTTCGCTTTTCAAACGCGGATACGCGACGGGTGGCTGAGCTGGCGGACGCGCTTCGACAGACCCCGGAGACCCACGAGCCCGAGGCGCTCCGGCGCTGGTTGGCCGGTGTCGGGCCCGGGTTGCTGCCGGATTGGATGCGTCTCCAGATCGCGGCCTGCCGAGCCGGAGCAGGGGCCGCGTGGGGAGGGTCCGATCTGCTCTCCCTGTGGCAAGGGCTCCGTCACGAGGTGGAAAGCGGCGTCCCGCTGAGCGTAGAGGGCCTGGCGATGGACGGCCGCGGCCTCATCGGTCTCGGGCTCCGACCCGGGCCCCTTTTCGGCCAGATCCTGGATGGCCTACTCGATCGTGTGCTCGCCGACCCGTCGCTCAACACGGCGGAGGTGCTGCGACCCATGGCCCGGGCGCTGGCCGAAGAGCTGCAGTCCGACTCCGGGGCCGGCCGATGAGCGATCTCGACCTGTTCGGCGCCGGTGAGCAGGCAGGGCGGGCCCCTGCCGAGGCCGGGCCCACCTCCGTTGGAGGCGCGCCCGTCGAGGCGGCGGATTCCCAGGGTCAGGGAACCCGGGAGACCGCAGCCGGACCCTTGGCCGCCCGCATGCGGCCCCGGACGCTCGACGAGTTCCAGGGCCAGGAGCAACTGCTGGGCTCCGGCCGGGTGCTCCGCCGGCTCATCGACGAGGGCACTCTCGGCAGCATGATCTTCTGGGGCCCGCCGGGCAGTGGGAAGACCACCCTCGCCCGGCTGCTGGCGGGCAAGGGCGACGCCGCGTTCGTGCCGTTTTCCGCGGTGACCGAGGGCGTGCCCCGGGTCCGGCAGATCATCAAGGAAGCGAAGGAGCGCCGGCGGGCGAACGGCCGCGGCACGATCCTGTTCTGCGACGAGATCCACCGGTTCAACAAGGCACAGCAGGACGCGTTCCTTCCTCATGTGGAAGACGGCACGGTGGTGCTGATCGGGGCGACCACCGAGAACCCCAGCTTCGAGATCATCCGGCCCCTCCTGTCCCGGGCTCCGGTCATGGTGCTGGAAGCGTTGGATGCCGAGGCGCTGGCCCGGATCCTCCGCTCCGCGCTGGAGGACGAGAAGCGGGGCCTGGGGCGGATGGATCTGTCCGTCGCCGAGGAGGCGGTCGACTTCCTGGCGGCGGCGGCGGACGGAGACGCCCGGCGGGCCCTGGGCGTGCTGGAAACCGCCGCGGGACTGGCCGGGCAGGGGGGGACCATCGACCTGGCCCTGGCGAAGGAAGCGTTGCAGCACCGCTTCGCCGTTTACGACAAGGGCGGCGAAGAGCACTTCAATCTCATCTCCGCGTTGCACAAGTCGGTGCGAGGGAGCGACCCCGACGGTGCGCTGTATTGGCTGGCCCGGATGATGGAGGGTGGCGAGGACCCCCTCTACCTCGCCCGACGGTTGATCCGGATGGCGTCGGAGGACATCGGCATGGCCGATCCCGGCGCGTTGGCCGTGACGACCGCCGCCCGGGACGCCTACCATTTCCTGGGGGCGCCCGAGGGCGAGCTCGCCCTGGCCGAGGCGACGGTCTACCTGGCGACCGCGCCCAAGTCCAACCGGGTGTACGACGCCTGGAAGAAGGCCCGATCCACCGCACGGGAGACCGCGTCGGCACCGGTTCCGCTCCACATCCGCAACGCGCCGACCCGACTCATGAAGGATCTCGGGTACGGAAAGGGGTATCGGTACGATCCGGACGAGCCGTCGGGGGTATCCGCCCAGGGCTATCTTCCGGACGGACTCGAAGGGACCCGGTTCTACGAACCCGGTCCGTACGGGTTCGAAAAGGACGTGCGGAGGCGCCTCGAGTGGTGGGCCCAGCGTCGCAAGGAGGCGGCGGGGAAGGATCCTTCGGAGTCCGATCGAGCGGCCGAAGAACGCTAAAGGGGGAAGACCATTCCCACGCAGTTGATCGACAATCGCGCGCCGGTGGACAAGGTCGTTCTGGTGGGCGCGCCTACGCGAGACATCGAGCCTCGCCTCGCCGAAGAACACATCCAGGAGCTGGCGCGACTGACCGACACCGCCGGGGGTGAGGTGGTGGCCGTGGTGCAACAGCGGATCCAGGCGCCGAATGCCGCGACCTACATCGGCAAAGGCAAAGCCGAAGAGTTGAGGACCACGGTCGAATCGTCCGGCGCCGAGCTCGTAATCTTCGACGAGGAGCTCACGCCAGGCCAGGGATCCAACCTGGAAAAGGCCGTAGGCGTCCGCGTCATGGACCGGCCCGAG